>JACCDN010394752.1_pt1 | contig 40133 bp, 38 predicted proteins | sample 7441691 | NCBI WGS metagenome assembly JACCDN01 (sample SAMN15323439, study PRJNA562643) | freshwater metagenome | isolation source: river surface water | place: USA:Blue River Watershed | collected 2017-08-16 | reverse complement strand
GCCATTTATGGCCATATCGACAATTTTCTCTCTGGTACCGGGCTTGTGTGCTTCATATGCATACTCAAGCTGAAAGCTTTTACGACAATCAAAACAACGAAAACAGGGATATCCTGCATAACCTTTACCATGTTTACGTACCGGATTAGACTAACCACAAAAGCGTTTGCCTGAAGCAGGCCATGACGGCGATATCGGTTTTGGGGTGCATGAGCTTTTTTTTAGGATTTTTAGCCCGACGCATAACGCTGGCTATGGTGTATAGTCACGTATTGTGATGATCTACTATTGGAATCAAAATAGCAGGTAACAAAGGAAGAGTTATGGGATAGATATTACACGGCTATGCCACAACAATAGAGGCAAATCCGTCGTGCGATACAAACCAGTCAGGAGTGCCTGCAAAGCGCTACGGTGTCAATCCCAAAGCAGTGGCAAAATGGAAAAGATGGGACAGTGTCCAGGACATGCCAGTGGGCCCTAAAGAAATGAAATCCACGGTATTAACCCGTGAGGAAGAAGCTGTCTGTATCGCCTTTCGTAAGCATACGCTGCTACCTCTTGATGGACTGTCTCTATGCACTACAGAGTACGTTTCCCCATCTGAGCTGCTCTTTATTACATCGTTTGTTTCAACGCCACAGCATCACCCAGTTACAGGAAATAGAAAATCATCCTTCTGCCAGAAAGCGATTCAATGCATATCCTGTGGACTATTTTCATATTGATATTGCAGAAGTTAGAATGGAGGCAGGAAAGCTTTATCTTTTTGTTGCCATCGACCGTACATCCAAATTCATCTATATAGAGCTTCTGGAAAAAACAGTGGAAAAGCGAAGCCACTGCTTTTTTAAGAAATCTTATCAAAGTGCTCCCTATAAGATTCATACTATACTGACAGACAACAGAATTCAGTTTACTGACATGGCAGTCGATAAGTATGCCTTTACTCATATCTTTGACCGTATCTGTCACAGGCATCATTGAACACCGTCTGACAAAGATAAACACCATGGACCAGAGGGCGGGTTGAAGGCATGAGCCGTAAGCGCTGGCATTATGATAACCATCAGCAGCTCAGGGAGCATCTTCCTGCTTTCGTCAGGGCTTATAATTTTGCATGGAAATGATCGTAGATTCCTAACCATGAACAGACTCCATCGCTGCACTCACCAGCCTACAAATATTTTGTACTTTTATTGCTGTCGGCACGGAGCTGCGGGCTAAAACGCCGATTCATACCATTTGCCAGCAAATCCAGCATCAAGCAAAATATAAAATAAATTAAAGCGACAAATGAAAAAACTTCTCCTGGATAGATCATGCTACGATTATTTACCTGAGTTGCTAAAAAAGTTAATTCATTAACTCCAACTATATAAGCAAGGGAAGTGTCTTTAATCAGTGAAATCCATTGATTAATAAACGATGGAACCATCATGCGTAATGCCTGAGGTAGCACGACAAAACACAAAACCTGCCAGCGATTTAATCCCAGCGATAAACCGGCCTGCCATTGACTAACACCAGTAGCCACAATCCCTGCCTTTAATGAGTAAGTCAAGTATGAACATGAAATCAATGCCAAAGCACAAACAACGGTAGTAATTTCAGGAATATCCACATTAAAGACGATAGGCAATAAAAAATAAATCCAAAAAATCAGCATAATAACAGGTATTGCCCGAAAAAAAACCAAGACAAAGGCCAATACACGTACAAAAAAACCACGAAACATTACCAACGTCACACTGAATAAAATACTCAAAATGACCGAAATAAGACCTGCTACTAAACTAATAAATAAAGTTAAGGCAGCACCCGCTAATGGTCCATCGGGAAAAGTTCCCCATAATAAATAACGCCAGTTATCAGCAATAACAGCATAATCCATCTCAACGCCCCTTAGACATCAAGATCCGCTGATACCACACTCCACAGATTTCCATTAATGTAATAATACAAACGTACAGCAGTGTTGCTATACCAAAAGTTTGAAAAGTACGTAAAGTTTCAGTTTCTACCTGCCGGGAAGCATAAGAAAGCTCTGCAACACCTATCGCCATTGCCAGAGAGGAGTTTTTAATCACATTCATATATTGACCAAGGAGTGGCAACATCACTATTTTTAATGCTTGTGGAAAAATTACATAACGCATTGATTGCCAATCTGTTAACCCTAGCGCATACGCTGCGAACTTTTGCCCTCTGGCAACACCATTGATCCCAGCGCGAATTTCTTCACTAATAAAAGCAGCTGAGTAAAAGGTGAGGCCCAAAAAACCAGCAAGAAATTCAAAAGAAGGCCAACTAAAACTAATAGTTAATACACTAATTTTATCAGACAAATTCATTGGTTGAATAAAAAAAGAAGAGAACAGCTGACCACCCGCAAAATACCAAAAAAACAACTGGATCAGTAAAGGAGTATTACGAAATAATGTACTGTAAAAAATAACCAACCATTGTAATACTTTCAACCTGCTGGATTTGCCTGCTGCTAATAAAAAACCCAGTAAAGTGGCAGTTATTATTGTACAAATAGAAATCCATAACGTAACTAAAAAACCATCCCACAACCAACCAAGATATTTTGGGGTCAGTAACCAGTCATCCATTATATGTTGCAAATTCATATACCATTTTATCCAGACAAAAATACTCTGTACATCCATCGTTAAAAGAAAATAAACAGCCCGTTCTCTAAAAATATATTGAGATAAAATTAAACTATTTTATAGATAAATCAATTAGTTATATTTATATGTTGTTGAGAAAACTTAAATTTTTCCCGCGGTCGCGCAAAGTGCGTATCAGGACCAAACCAACGATTATAAATTTCTACCGCTTTACCGTTTTCTTCCAGATTTATCAGTATCTGATTAACTATTTCAGTTAAACGTTTTTCATCTTTTGGTATACCAATTCCTTGATATTCTTCCATAATACTGAAAGATGACATTTCAAAATTGGCTCTTTGCTCCGCAGGCATAGTGCCTAATAATCCAATTAATTTAGAATCATCTTGAGTAATGGCCTGTACGTTACCATTGCGTAACGCATTAAATGCTAATGGTGTATCATCATAAGAAATAACTTTAGCTGATGGATAATACTCACGTAACCTAATCTCTTGCACAGTACCTTTATCAGCACCAATACGTAATTTACCAATATCTTCCGGGGTTTTTAACACACCTTTACGGGCAATAAATTGTTGTCTGCTGGAAAAATACGGTAGACTAAAATTCACTTCTTTGGCACGTTCGTCTGTAATGGTAAAATTAGCAGCAATGAGATCTACTTTTTTTGAAATCAGTAAAGGAATACGGTTTGCCGGATTGGTGGGTTTAAGCTTAACTTCCACACCCAGTGATTCACCAATTGCTTCTGCAATATCAACATCATAACCCACCAGTTTTTTACTCTGAGGATCAATATAACCAAAAGGAGGATTACTGTCGAAAACAGCGACACGCACAATACCTGCTTTCCTGATATCATCAAGTTTATCTGCATGAGCCACACCCGATAAAGCAAGAAAGCCAGCTAACAGGTTTAACGCTAAAATACAATAGTATCTCATGAGTAACTCCTGATTAATTTATAATATATTCATGAAATAACATAAAAAATAGTACATAACCAAGAACCAGCTTCCTCATTATTCGCATAGGAACTTGGCAAAATTAACACCTCCTTGATGGCGAAAATCACGGCCCTTAACAAAATAAAATATAAACTCACAAATATTCTGACAACGATCACCTATGCGTTCTATTGAACGCGCACAAAACAGAGCAGTTAACACATTGGGGATAGTACGGGGATCTTCCATCATATAAGTCATAAGCTGACGTACAACCCCGTTATACTCTTGATCCACTTTTTTATCTTCATGATAAATACGGATAGCTTCATCCAGATCCATACACGAAAAGGCATCCAGCACATCATGTAACATTTGTACCGTATGCCGTCCCAGAGACTCCAAACTAACTAATAATGATTGATGTTTTTGAGAAAATTTTTCCAGCGCGGTACGACAAATATTATCTGCAACATCACCAATACGTTCTAATTCTGAAATAGTTTTGATGATAGCTATCACCAAACGTAAATCGCTGGCAGTAGGCTGACGTTTAGCAATGATACGTACACAAGCTTCATCAATCGCTATTTCCATCATATTGACCTTTCTGTCATCTTCAATAACCTGTTTTGCCAGCCTTTCATCTTGATTATGCATGGCAGTAATCGCATTTTTCAGCTGCTGTTCTACCAAATCACCCATGGTAGATACCTGGGCACGAATATGCTTAAGCTCTGCATTAAATTGCCCGGAAATATGTTTACTTAAATTCAGTTCATCCATAATAGATCACCTTTTTAACCGTAACGTCCGGTGATATAATCTTCGGTCCATTTTTTTTTAGGCTCAGTAAACAAGGTATCAGTATCACTAAATTCAATTAATTCGCCAAAATGAATAAAAGCAGTATAGTCAGAACAGCGAGCAGCCTGTTGCATATTATGTGTAACGATCACAACAGTATAGTCTGCTTTTAACTCACTAATCAGCTCTTCTATCTTACCGGTAGAAACGGGATCCAAAGCAGAGCAGGGTTCATCCAGTAACAAAACTTCCGGACGAATCGCAATGCTACGAGCGATACACAATCGTTGCTGCTGCCCACCGGACAAGCTATAACCACTTTGATGCAACTTGTCTTTACTTTCGTGCCATAATGCAGATTTAACCAAGGCCCACTGAACTCTTTCATCCATATCAACAGAAGATAATCGTTCAAACAAACGCACACCGAAAGCAATGTTATCATAAATCGACATTGGAAAAGGTGTCGGTTTTTGGAATAACATCCCTACTCTGGCACGTAATAACGTGGTATCTTGGCCATCATCAAGAATATTTTTTCCATCCAGAAAAACACTGCCTTCTGCCCGCTGTTCCGGATAAAGTTGATATATTTTATTAAAAATGCGTAACAGGGTCGATTTACCACAACCTGATGGGCCAATAAATGCAGTAACCTGATTTTTAGCAATATTCAATGAAATATTTTTTAAGGCATGAAATTTACCGTAATAAAAATTCAAATCACGTACATAAATTTTGCTATTGATTATATCAACTATTTCCATTAAAACACCTCCAGCCGATTCTGATGAAAAGTGGACGTTTTATCGGAAAGTCAGTATTTTTTAGTAAAAAAAACAAAACGTGCCACTACATTCAGTAACAAAACGCATAATGTGATTAATAATACCCCTGCCCACGCTAACTGCTGCCAGTGTGCAAACGGACTCATGGCAAATTTAAATATTGTAACGGGTAGATTAGCCACAGGTTGATTCAAATCAAGGCTCCAAAATTGGTTAGAAAGAGATGTAAATAATAAGGGTGCAGTCTCACCTGTAATACGTGCAATTGCCAACAATACTCCAGTCAGGATCCCTGACAGGGAAGCTTTCAATGTAATCGCCAAAATTATTTTCCATTTTGGTGCCCCCAATGCATATGCTGCCTCTCGTAAACTATCTGGTACCAGATTTATCATGTTCTCTGTAGTACGAATGACAATGGGTAGCTGTAACAATGTCAACGCAACTACACCTGCCCATCCAGAAAAATGCTTCATTTCAGCTACCATAACTGTGTAAACAAACAGTCCCACTACAATAGAGGGGGCGGAAAGCAAAATATCATTAATAAAACGGACAGTTTCAGCCAGCCAAGATTTTCTTCCGTATTCAGCCAGATAAATACCTGCCATTACGCCCAACGGAGTACCTATTAGCGTAGCTAAAAGTACCAGTAAACCACTTCCAACAATGGCATTCGCCAGACCACCTCCTGAAGAGTTTGGGGGGGGTGTCATTTCAGTAAAAAGCGCCAAAGATAAACCGTCTATACCTTTTGTAACGATAGAAAACAGAATCCATACTAACCATAACAAACCAAATACCATGGCTACTGCAGAAAAAAACAAGGCAATACGATTCTTTTGCTTGCGCCATGACTGTTTTTTACAGCTTTTTTTACTCAAAATCGGATTGTGCTGTGATATTACACTAGCCATATTTTAACGTCCTTCTTTGCTGGACAGACGCAAAATCATTAACTTTGATAACACTAATATTATAAAAGTAATAATAAACAGGATCAGAGCCAACTCCATTAACGCTGCGGTATGCAGCCCAAATTCTGCTTCAGCAAATTCATTAGCCAGCGCAGAAGTAATACTATTACCCGGCATATACAAAGAAAAACTATCAAACTGATAGGTGTTACCAATAACAAAAGTAACTGCCATTGTTTCACCCAATGCGCGGCCTAGCCCCAACATGATTCCGCCAATCATGCTATTTTTGGTAAAAGGTAGTGCAACATACCAAATAACCTCCCAAGTGGTACAACCTATACCATAAGCGGACTCTTTCATCATCACAGGTACTTTTTCAAAGACATCACGCATTACTGAAGCAATATACGGAATAATCATAATGGCTAGAATCACTCCAGCCAATAGTATGCCAATACCAAGAGCTGGACCTGAAAAGAACACACCAATGATGGGTATACCAGAAAGCACAGTGCCTATCGGTTGCTGAAAATACTTGGCAAATACGGGGGAAAATATAAACAAACCCCACATACCATATACAATGCTTGGGATTGCTGCCAGCAGTTCAATAGTTATACTGAGCGGACGTCTTAGCCAACCTGGTGTCAATTCGGTTAAAAAAATGGCGATACCAAAACTAACAGGTACAGCAATAACTAATGCAATCAATGAAGTAATAAGCGTGCCATAAACAGGAACTACAGCACCAAAAATCTCTGCTGGAGGGTCCCATTCTTTATTCCAGAGAAAACTAATGCCAAATTTTTCTATGGCTGGCCAGGAAGCAACAATTAATGATATAATGATGCCAGTAAGTAAAAAAAGAGTAACTAATGCAGCTAATTTAACCAAAACGCCAAAAACAGCATCACCCTTTTTCGTGATTATGTTCAGGTTTACAGGCTTATGACCTGTCATCGATAGCCTTCTCAAGAAAAAAATTATCAAAATAATGTGCTATCTTTAATTCCTTTTATTTGAATTTTCCATGCGTTACGAATTTGTTCAATAACCTCGTCAGGTAGAGTCGCATAACCAAGTTCACCAGCCTCCTTAGCACCATTTTTATAAGCCCAGTCAAAAAACTTTAAAATCTCAGTGCCTTTATCTGCATTATCCTGGTTTTTATGAATCAAAATAAATGTCGTCGAGGTGATAGGCCAAACATCGTCACCTGGCTGATTTGTCAAATCATGAGCAAAAGTTGTACGCCAGTCAACGCCTTTTGCTGCAGCACTAAAACTGTGTGCTGTCGGGCTAACTGGCTGCCCATCAGCAGAAATCAATTTGCTATATGCCAGATTATTTTGTTTAGCATAAGCATACTCTACATAACCAATGGATCCTGATAAACGCTGCACAAATGCTGCAATACCACTGTTGCCTTTACCACCCAAACCTGTTGGCCATTTAACGGTGGAGCCTGCACCCACTTTCTCTTTCCATTGTGCATTCATTTTTACCAGATAGCTGGTGAAAACAAACGAAGTTCCAGAACCATCAGCACGGCGTACAACCACAATATCTTGATCAGGTAATTTAATATGTGGATTAAGTTCAGAGATAACTGAATCATTCCATTTTTTTATATTACCTAAATAAATATCACCCAGTATTTTACCATTAAGTATCAATTCATCCGATTTTATTCCAGGAATATTTACCGCCAGCACAACACCACCAATAACTGTCGGAAACTGGAATAGATTATTTTCTGCCAGTTGATCGCCTGACAGTGGCATATCAGAAGCGCCGAAGTCCACAGTTTTTGCAATAATTTGTTTAATGCCACCGGAAGATCCTATTCCCTGATAGTTTACTTTACTGGTAGTTTTTTTCTGATAAGCATCAGCCCATTCAGTATATATTGGTGCAGGGAAGGTTGCACCAGCCCCCGTCAGGCTGGTAGCAAACGTAGATGTAAATATGCCGGCAACTAAAGATAAGACAACAACCATAATTTGTATGGCAGCAAACTTCCTGAGGTAAAAATTTAGCTTCATCTTCTTTTTTCCTTAAACTAATCCTTGTTATCAAGATGCCACAGATTACAAAAAAATACCTGGCAGCTATTAGAAATGCATGCTATCGGTACCGGTTATCAACATTTACTCGATTTATCATTATTTTTTTCGAACAATTACTCCACTGTAACCGATTTTGCCAAGTTGCGTGGCTGGTCAACATCCGCCCCCCTCATTAACCCGATATGATAAGACAATAACTGCAACGGTATGGTATAGAGTATGGGTGCAATAATTTCTTCCACGTGAGGCAACTGAATAATGGTCATTCCTTCTCTGTTAACAAACCCCGCATTTTTATCAGCAAAAACATACAATTGCCCACCACGTGCACGAACTTCTTCAATATTTGATTTCAGTTTATCCAGTAGTTCATTACCCTGTGCTACAACGATAACGGGCATATTAGTATCGATCAATGCTAGTGGACCATGTTTTAACTCACCTGCTGCATAAGCTTCAGCGTGAATATAAGAAATTTCCTTAACTTTAAGGGCAGCTTCCATCGCAACAGGGTATAGATCACCACGACCAAGGAATAATGCATGCTGCCTGTCAGTAAAATTTTCAGCCAATACTTTAATTTCATTATCCAACAACAGCATCTGCTCAATGCAGGCGGGTAGTGTCCGCAAGGTACGAACGATATGATGTTCAATGGCAGCATTTATTCCCTTCAGATGACCAAGATGCGCGACCAACATCAGCAATGCTGCTAGCTGAGTCGTAAATGCTTTGGTTGAAGCCACACCAATTTCAGTACCTGCCCGAGTCATCAATGCCATGTCAGACTCACGTACCAGAGATGAACCCTCAACATTGCATACTGCAATCGATGTTAAATAACCTGATTCTTTCGATAGACGTAATGCGGCCATGGTATCTGCCGTTTCACCGGACTGTGACAGGGTGATGATCAGGCTATTGGGACGAACTACAGGTTTGCGATAACGAAATTCAGACGCCATTTCAACATCACAGGATAACCTGATTAGCCTTTCAAACCAGTAACGAGCAATCATACCTGCATGATAAGAACTGCCACAGGCAATAATCTGTACATGCTGAACCATAGCCAGCAACTTGTCTGCATCACCCAGTTCGCTCAGGTTGACTTTATCCTGACTGAAACGCCCGGTTAGCGTATTCTGTAAAGCTATCGGTTGTTCAAAAATCTCTTTTTGCATGTAATGACGATAGATACCTTTATCACTGGCATCATATTGTGCTTGAGATTCAATCTCCTTACGTTGCACTATATTATTTTCTTTATCAAAAATAACAATATAACCACAGGTTACTTCAGCGATATCACCTTCTTCAAGAAACATAAAACGATGTGTGATTGGCAATAACGCCAATTGATCTGAGGCTATAAAATTTTCTCCAACTGCACAACCAATCACTAGCGGACTGCCTGAACGGGCTGCCACCAACAAATCAGGATTACGACTATCCAGCACCAGAATAGCAAAAGATCCATGCAGCTTAGGAATAACGCGTTTAATGACCTCAGATAGAGAACCCCCTTGTTTTTGTTCCAGATGAATTAAATGAGCGATAACTTCAGTATCGGTTTCAGAAGTAAATCGATAACCGAGTTCAGTTAATAATTTACGCAGTGATTCATGGTTTTCAATAATACCATTATGAACAACAGAAACATGTCCGGACACATGAGGATGTGCATTCGCTTCTGAAGGTTCGCCATGAGTCGCCCAACGGGTATGCGCAATACCCGTTGTTCCTGGCAGAGCTTGTTTTTGTGCTGCATTAAACAATGCTTGCACTTTACCCACCTGGCACAAACGGGTCATCTTTCCTTCATCATTAACTACCGCTAAACCGGCAGAATCATATCCACGATATTCCAGACGACGTAAACCTTCTATTAAAATTCCGGCAATATCACGTTGCGCTACTGCACCCACAATTCCACACATTAATGCTGTTCCTGACTTTGAAGTTTTTTATAAAACGATTAAGCGCTAAGAGCCTGCCTGAGATTTTCTGTACATTGACTACCTTGTGTTAATATCAGACTCAAGATGCACATTTTATTTTCCGTAAATTCCATTTTTTAACCATGAAATTTAAAATGACTCTAAGAAGGCTTCTTTTTCACTGGACGCTGCCAACCCTGAATGTGAATTTGTCGGGTACGACTCAACACCAATTCATTTTCAGCAACATCGTCAGTCACTGTTGTCCCTGCACCAATAGTCGCACCACGGGCTACAGTAACAGGGGCAATCAGCTGTGTATCTGAACCTACGAAGACATTATCACCGATAATTGTTTTGAATTTATTGGCACCATCATAGTTACAAGTAATGGTACCCGCACCAATATTTACTCCAATACCAATATCTGTATCACCCAAATAAGAAAGGTGGCCTGCCTTGGAACCTTTGCCTAATCGTGCTTTCTTAATTTCAACAAAATTACCTATATGTACTTTTTCAGCTAATTCGCTGCCTGGCCGTAAACGGGCAAAGGGTCCAATAGTACATGCCACATCCAGACGTGCATCTTCCAGCACACTGTAAGGACTTATCTGGCAATCATCACCAATCACGCAATTTTTTAATACACAACCTGTCGCAATGCGCACTCTATTACCCAGAACTACTTCGCCTTCAAGAATAACATTGGCATCAATGACAATATCACGACCATGTTTAAGTTTTCCACGAAGAAAAAAGCTTGCCGGATCCAGCAGCATCACACCGGCCAGAAGAATTTTTTCTGCCTGCTCAGTTTGGTATATCCGCTCAAGGGATGCCAGCTGCAGAAAATTATTAACCCCTTCAATTTCACTCAATCGTCGTGGATGAACGGTTTCAATTTTTCGTTTATCGGCATAAGCCAGCGCAATAATATCAGTAAGGTAAAATTCCCTCTGAGCATTATTGTTATTTAACATAGATAGCCAGTGCTTAAGATCTCTGCCCGAAGCAACCAAAATACCACTATTGACTTCACTGATTTCATATTGTGCTTTTGTCGCATCCTGGTGTTCAACGATACCTGCCACATTGCCATTTTTACGCACAATTCGCCCATATCCATCTGGTTGTACCAGATGAGCGGTCAGCAGACCAATACCTCCCTGTGGTTTGACAGCTAGCAGGCGCTGTAAGGTATCCAGAGAAATCAAAGGGACATCTCCATAAAGCATCAGGATATCGTCATCATCATTAAAATAAGCGGCTGCCTGCTGCATGGCATGACCTGTACCCAATTGCTCAGCCTGTAATACCCAATTTAATTCAATATCAGCCAATGCATTTTTCAGTAAAACACCACCATGCCCATAAACCAGATAAATTTTTCGGCTATTTAATCCGATAGCTGTATCAATAACATGCTGGATCATAGGTTTACCCGCAAGAGGGTGTAATACTTTAGGAAGATTAGAACACATGCGTGTTCCCTTTCCCGCGGCAAGAATTACTATACTTAATGGATTATTAATCATTCAAACTTATCTCTTTCACTGACAGATAAATCAAATCCTTTAAAACTACCACATAGCATAATTTTTATAATAAAAAATTCACTCAACTTTTTTTTGTAAGTACTCACATCGTACGAGAAGAAACGATATTGTTCGTTTTTACCTGTTGTATACAGGGGCTGGTAGAACTTGTGAATCATACAAATTCATATGAATAATTATAGAAAATGATATCCATCAAAAGCAGGTTACAGACTATAACCCTATAAATAGCAACACTATATTTGTTATTTTTTGACCATTGCAAATAAACATACTAATGTTTAAATTTATTTAAATCCAATTAATTTGCATTAAATTTTATATAGAGATTCTATGAATAAAATGTTACTGGTCATACCACTGTCGTGCATACTGAGTCTGTATCTTTTTCAGGAAAGTCCGAAAACAGTCTTCAATAGCATCAGGAAGAATGAAAGAGAGAAGAAAATAGGGATGATGGCGCAGATAGAAAAAAGCAACCATGGGAAAATAATCGCTCAGATGAAAGTAAATGCGATAATGTAGAGAACAGATCATACGTTGGAATATAGAGGCCTTGGGCACACGCAGGTGGAAATTATTATAGAGAATGTTTATGACCATTAAACTCACCTGCAGCTAAAAAATTAAAGAAAGCACTGCATTGTGAGCAAGTAACGGTCCCTATCATTAAAGCAATTTTTTCTTTGTCAGTGCGATGACCCGTAATTTGGCAATCGCTCTTGCCAGTTCTGCAGATGCCTGTGCGTAGTCAACATCACCGTGAAAGTTATTCATGTGAGCTTCAGCCTTACGTTTGGATTCCAATACTCTTGCTTCATCAAGGTCAGATCCACGGATGGCAGTGTCAGCCAGCACGATCACGGCACTGGGCTGTACTTCAAGAATACCGCCAGAAAGATAGATAAATTCCTCTTCACCCAACGGCTTGATCATGCGTATCATGCCCGGCTTAATGGTGGTGAGTAGGGGTATGTGCCTTGGATAAATACCTAATTCACCTTCACTGCCCGTTACCTGAATTTTTTGCACAAGACCAGAAAATAGCCTTTTTTCTGCACTCACAACATCCAGATGATAAGTCATTGCCACCCTACTCCCGTCAAGTCAATCGCACTACAGTTTTTTGGCTTTTTCCACTGCTTCTTCAATGGTACCCACCATGTAGAACGCCTGTTCAGGTAAATGGTCATAGTCACCTTTTATAATACCTTTGAAGCCACGAATGGTATCTTTTAGCGAAACAAATTTTCCTGGAGAACCCGTAAAAACTTCAGCTACAAAGAAGGGTTGGGACAAAAAGCGCTGAATTTTACGGGCGCGGAACACCACCAGTTTATCCTCTTCCGACAACTCATCCATGCCGAGAATCGCAATAATGTCTTTTAATTCCTGATAGCGTTGCAGGATAGATTGTACGCCACGAGCTACCTCGTAATGTTCCTGGCCAACAATCAGTGGATCAAGCTGACGGCTGGTGGAATCCAGTGGATCAACCGCAGGGTAAATCCCCAAAGACGCAATCTGACGACTTAATACTACAGTTGCATCGAGATGAGCAAAGGTTGTTGCTGGTGAAGGATCCGTCAGATCATCTGCTGGAACATAAACAGCCTGTACAGAAGTAATTGAACCCGTTCTGGTTGAAGTAATACGCTCCTGTAATGCACCCATTTCTTCTGCCAGCGTGGGTTGATAACCTACTGCAGAAGGCATACGTCCCAACAACGCCGATACTTCAGTTCCTGCAAGGGTATAACGGTAGATATTATCAATAAATAACAATACATCACGGCCTTCATCGCGAAATTTCTCTGCCATGGTTAAACCCGTTAAGGCGACACGCAGACGATTACCAGGTGGCTCATTCATCTGGCCATAAACCAGGGAAACTTTGTCCAGAACATGAGAATCCATCATTTCATGATAAAAATCGTTGCCTTCACGGGTACGTTCCCCCACACCGGCAAAAACAGAATAGCCGGAATGTTCGATGGCAATATTACGGATAAGCTCCATCATATTGACAGTTTTACCTACACCCGCACCACCAAACAAGCCGACCTTACCCCCCTTGGCAAACGGGCAGATAAGATCCATGACCTTGATACCTGTTTCCAGAAGTTCCTGTGAATTGGAAAGTTCTTCATAAGATGGAGCTTCCCGGTGTATGGCCCAGCGCTCTTCTTCACCGATATCGCCCTTCATATCGATGGGGTTACCCAATACATTCATAATGCGACCGAGTGTTGCTTTACCCACCGGTACTTTTATCGGATGCCCCAAATCAACGACTTTCAATCCACGACTCAAACCGTCAGAAGAACCCATTGCGATACAACGGACAACCCCACCACCCAACTGTTGCTGAACTTCCAGCACCAGTCGGGATGTTTTTCCTTTAACCTCCAGTGCATTGTAGATTTTTGGTACAGCATCCTGCAAAAATTCGACGTCTACTACAGCACCAATTACCTGGATAATATTCCCAGTCACCATCTTGAATCCTCTGAACTAATAGTCAACCCGGCGTTAAACTGCGGAGGCTCCCCCAACAATCTCGGTAAGTTCCTGCGTAATGCTAGCCTGACGGGCTTTGTTGTAGACCAATTGGAGCTCTTTGATCAGACTGCCACAGTTATCGGTTGCGGCTTTCATTGCTACCATCCGTGCCGCCTGTTCACAAGCAAGATTTTCAATAACTCCCTGATAAACTTGAGATTCTATATAACGACGTAACAGGATATCCAGCAACACCTCAGGTTCCGGTTCATACAGGTAATCCCAGTTTTTTTTCAACCCTTCTCCCGGTGCAGAAACCAAGGGTAATAGCTGAACAATCTGTGGCTGCTGAGACATAGTATTAATGAATTTATTATTCACTACATACAGTTTGTCCAGACGACCTTCATCATAAGCCTGTAACATGATCTCTACTGTTCCGATGAGCTCTGACACGGAAGGATTATCTCCCATACCACTAACATGAGCGACAATGTTACTGCCCACGGAACCGAAAAAAGAAGCCGCTTTAGAGCCAATTAATGCCAAATCGCATTTTACACCTTTCCCGGCCCATCCCTTCATCTCGATAAGCAGTTTCCTGAACAGATTGGTGTTCAAACCACCACATAATCCACGATCAGTTGAAACCACCAGAAACCCAATGTGTTTGACATCCCGTTCTTTCATATACGAATGCTTATATTCAAGATTAGCTGACGCCAGATGATCGATGACACTGCGTATGGTTTCTGCATAAGGACGACTGGCTACCATACGTTCCTGCGATTTACGCATTTTAGAGGCAGCTACCATTTCCATTGCTTTAGTGATTTTTTGCGTGTTCTGCACGCTCGCTATCTTGGAACGTATTTCTTTGGCGCCGGCCATTTCTGCTTTTCCTCATTACCGGGGACAGTGTTGCTTATATCAAAAAGCGCAGCCTGACGGCATTACCAAGTCTGAGTTGCTTTGAAGGTATCAATAATACTTTTTAGCTGCGCCTCTGTATCATTGTCATACGTACCCGTGTCATTAATTTGTTGCATCAAACCGGTATATTCACGATCGGCAAAAGCGACCAGTGCAGCCTCAAAACTACCCATTTTAACCCGCTCTACATCTTCCAGATAACCTCGCTCGGCAGCAAACAGAACCAGTGCTTGCTGGGCAACAGATACAGGCGCATATTGCTTTTGTTTCAGCAACTCAGTGACTTTCTGGCCATGATTGAGCTGTTTGCGTGTAGCATCATCCAGATCAGAGGCAAATTGAGAGAATGCCGCAAGCTCACTGTACTGTGCCAATGCAGTACGAATACCGCCAGATAATTTTTTCATGATCCGTGTTTGTGCTGCACCACCCACCCGAGAAACAGAAATACCCGAATTTACTGCAGGGCGAATACCTGCGTTAAACAAACTGGATTCAAGAAAAATTTGACCATCAGTAATCGAAATCACATTGGTTGGAACAAATGCAGAGACATCACCCGCCTGAGTTTCAATAATTGGCAACGCCGTCAGGGAACCGGTTTTACCTTTTACTTTGCCTTTAGTAAAGGCTTCAACATAGGCAGCATTCACGCGCGCTGCACGTTCGAGTAAACGTGAGTGGAGATAAAATACATCACCGGGAAAAGCCTCGCGACCTGGTGGCCGACGCAGTAACAGCGATATCTGACGATATGCCACAGCCTGTTTGGACAGGTCATCGTAGATAATCAGGGCATCTTCACCGCGATCACGGAAATATTCGCCCATGGCACAACCGGAATAAGGTGCCAGATATTGCAGTGCGGCAGATTCAGAAGCCGTTGCTACAACAACAATGGTGTTGGCTAAAGCGCCGTGCTCTTCAAGCTTACGCACCACGCTTGAGATGGTGGAGGCTTTCTGGCCAATGGCAACATAAATACACTTAATACCGGAATGGCGCTGATTAATGATGGTATCAACAGCCAGCGCTGTTTTACCTGTTTGGCGATCGCCGATAATCAACTCGCGTTGGCCACGTCCGATGGGAATCATGGCATCAACAGATTTATAACCCGTCTGAACTGGCTCATCAACCGACTGACGTTCAATAACCCCAGGGGCAATAGCTTCAATCGGGGAAAAACCATCATTTTCCACCGGACCTTTACCATCCACAGGTTCCCCCAATGTACTGACAACACGTCCCAGAAGACCACGACCCACAGGGACTTCCAGAATGCGGCCAGTGCATTTAACTTTCATGCCTTCAGCGAGATCAGTATAGGATCCCATAACAACAGCACCTACTGAATCACGTTCCAGGTTCAATGCTATCGCATAACGCTTACCTGGCAATGCGATCATCTCACCCTGCATCACTTCTGCCAGACCATGTATACGAATGATACCATCACTAATACTGACAATAGTACCTTCATTATGAGCGTCGCTTGTGATGTCGAACTGCGCAATACGCTGCCTGATCAGTTCACTAATTTCTGTAGAATTCAGTTGCATATATTCTGGTTTCCTCAAAACTGCAGGGCATCAGCCAGCCGCTCAAGACGACTGCGAACGCTACCATCAATCACCATATTACCTGCGCGAATAACCACACCAGCCATGACAGATTGATCAATTTTACAATTCAGTTTTATTTTTCGTGCCAAGCGTTTTTCCATCACAGCAGAAATACTGGCTTGTTGTTCATCAGTTAAGATAATGGCAGAGAGTACTTCAACATCGAGGGTAGATTCCAGTGAAGAACGCTGTTGAATAAATAACTGTAATACTTCAGGAAGTATCAACAAACGGCCTTTTTCTGCCATAACTCTGATAAAGTTTTTTGCAGGCTCATCGAGTATATCGCCACAGATTTCAATCACTATTTTTGATAACACATTGTGAGCGACAGCGCTCGACAATAACTGTGTTATCCGTCCATTGTGAGTAATTTCAGCGACAAATGCCAACATAGACTGCCAGTTTTCAATGGCATTATGTTCAACGGCAAAATCAAACGCTGCTCTGGCGTAGGGGCGAGCTATGGTAATAGATTCAGACATCGGCCCCTCTTATTATAATTTAGCAATCAGCTTATTCACTATGTCACTGTTAGTTTTTTCATCCACCGAGCGTTCGATGATTTTTTCAGCACCAACTATTGCCAGCATAGCAACCTGTTTACGTAACTCCTGATGAACACGTTTACGTTCAGTATCGATTTCAGACCATGCCTGAGCGACAATTTTATTACGCTCCTGTTCTGCTTCAGTTTTAGCTTCATCAAGTATCTGAGCTTTACGCTTATTAGCCTGCTCAATAAGTACCTGAGCCTGCGCTTTGGCTTGATTCAACTGGTCAATCACACTGATTTGTGCCATGTCCAAGTCCTTTTTGGCCTGTTCTGCAAAAGAGAGACTATCAGCAATTTCTTTCTGACGTTTCTCAATGGCAGCCATGATAGGTGGCCATACGAACTTCATACAGAGCAGCACAAACAGGATAAAAGCGATAGTCTGACCAAGGATGGTTGCATTAAGGTTCACAGCACAGTATCTCTTTAAAAATTAATGGTCAGTGTAACTTCAGGAATGTGTTACTTTCTTGCTATCTGCCTGTTGTTATGCCACAGCAAACATAACATACAGACCCATACCAACAGTAATCATCGGGATAGCATCAAGCAAACCCATGGCAATAAAAAACTGTGTACGCAGCAACGGTGTTAAATCCGGTTGACGTGCCGCACTTTCCAAAAATTTCCCCCCCAACATACCGATACCAATTGCAGCACCGATGGCAGCCAAACCCATCATTAGAGCTGCAGCCATGTACAGCATATCCACATTCATGTTCATACTCATGTTTTCCATGACAGTCTCCAGGTTTGTTTACAGTTAAAGATTCAATAAAATAAAAAAATCAGTGTTTTTCCGATGCCATAGCAAGATAGACAATCGTTAGCACCATGAAAATAAAGGCCTGCAACGTAATAACCAGTATATGGAACATAGCCCAAGGGACATTCAGAAACCACTGTGACCACCAAGGTAACAAAGCAGCGATCAGGATAAAAACCAGTTCACCCGCATACATATTACCAAACAAGCGCAAACCAAGTGATACCGGTTTAGATAGCAAACCAACAACTTCCAGTATCAGATTAACGGGAATAAACATGGGATGGCTGAAAGGCTGTAGTGTTAATTCTTTAATGAAGCCTGTTATGCCTTTTATTTTTATGCTGTAAAACAGAATCAAAAAGAAAACACCCAATGCCATGGACAGAGTAATACTTACATCTGCCGTAGGTACTACACGCAGGGCAGGTAAGCCAAAAACACGCTCACCAATGTAAGGCAATAAATCAATTGGCAACAAATCCATCAAGTTCATCAGAAAAACCCAGACAAACACCGTCAATGCCAGCGGCGCAATCATTTGACTCTTACCTTGATACATTTCACGCACGTTACTGTCGATAAAACCGATAATTAATTCAACGGCAGTCTGAAGTTTACCCGGTACGCCACGAGTTACATTTCCAGCGACCCGCTTAAAGATAAGTAGAAAAATCAGCCCTAGTAAAACAGAGAAAAATACAGAATCAACGTTTAGCACCCAGAAGGTTTCAGGACCACTTGAGCTGGGATCAACCCATTCCAGGGTACGCAGATCTACCTGAAGGTTACTCAGATGATGGCTTATATAGTCCCTAGGATTAACGATTTCTCCTTTTGATGACATGATGCTTTTTACCTTAATTTGGCCGTTAAACAGGACAATCCTATTTATGTTATCCGTTAATTACAGCAAATTACAATGACTCTTATATAAAAACATTACTAAATCAGCGCGATATAACTTAACTCAATGAAAATTCTTTTTCTGCTATTGATATAAAATACCAATCATACTGACTGTAACTCATCCAAGAATCCAGATCACAGCAAAACTGGCAAATTATACGGACCATCTGAATGAATTCAATATATAAGTAGTAAAAATGTAAAAATTATTTCACTTTCATTCAATAAATCTTTATTTTTTAACAGGTAGGGATTTTTTCGGTGGTTACGGATGCAGGGTATTCAAGAATAACCAAATGCCGTTCAGCATTCAGCCCGGGAACATGCAACCTGATTATTTTATCTAACCTTATTTCTTCAGGTAAAACAACAAGTTCATCATCCGGTCTTACCCCTTTAAGGGCATAAAAACAGCACTGCGGTTTTGTAATCAAATGTCGGCACAATGAAACCATATCTTGCAAGGAGGCAAAAGCACGGCTGATCACCCCATCAAAATCTGAAACATAATCTTCAACCCGGCTTTGTACCGGTATGATATTTTTTAGTTTAAGTTCATATTGAACCTGGCGCAGGAAACGAACACGCTTTCCTGAACTATCGAGTAAGGTGAACTCAGACTCGGGCCGTACAATCGCCAGCGGTACCCCAGGAAGCCCTGGTCCTGTTCCGATATCAATAAAACGTTTACCTTTCAAATGAATATTAACCACAATGCTATCCAGAATATGGCGAGTCAGCATCTGTTGCGGATCATTCACAGACGTTAAATTGTAAACCTGATTCCATTTGTGCAATAAGGCTATATAGCCCAGTAACTGTTGTTTTTGCTGATCCGTTAATTCAATACGAGCAGCAGCGAGCAATGATTCTAAGCGCCTTAACACCAAAACCTCTCGGGCTGGAAATTGAAAGGGTAACACCGGAAAATACGTAGTACATGAAGATTCAAACACCTCAGGCAGCGCACTGACTTTTCTCGCAATCGCGTTCTGCAGGAAGTCTATCGTGTCGTCAGGCCGTCCGACTGAACAAACCTTGCTTTTTTAGCCAGATTAATAAAATGGATATCGCCGCAGGCGTAATCCCTGAAATACGGGAAGCCTGGCCGATGGAAGCGGGCTTATGATCGTTTAATTTAACGATCACTTCATTCGACAATCCAACAATCTGATGATAGTCCATTTCCTGCGGTAATAATGTATTTTCATTGCGCAACTGCCTTGCAATTTCATCCTGTTGACGGGCAATGTATCCTTCATATTTTATCTGTATTTCAAGCTGTTCTGCGGCTTTATGCTCTCCTAAAGCAGGAGAAAATACTTCCAGGGAGGTCAATAATTCATAGTTTATTTCAGGCCGACGTAACAATTCTTCGCCGTTTACTTCACGGGACAGGGGTGATTTAAGTAAGGCATTAACAGATTCGGTGTGTGCTGATGAAGGTTGAACCCAGATACCCCGTAACCGCTGGCGCTCCTGTTCAATCAGTTCCACTTTTTTGTTGTACTGTTCCCAGCGTATCTCATCTACCAAGCCCAATCGGTATCCGGTTTCAGTCAAACGTAGATCGGCGTTGTCTTCACGCAGTATCAGGCGATATTCAGCCCGGGAGGTAAACATACGGTAAGGTTCCTGGGTGCCCAGAGTACAGAGATCATCTACCAACACCCCAATATACGCTTCATCCCTGCGGGGTGACCATGGTTCAAGCCCGCGTGCATAACAACCTGCATTCAACCCGGCAAGTAACCCTTGTGCCGCTGCTTCTTCGTAACCGGTAGTGCCATTAATTTGTCCTGCGAAAAACAAACCATGAATGTATTTACTTTCCAGGGTTGGTTTTAAATCCCGCGGATCAAAAAAGTCGTATTCAATGGCATAACCCGGCCGGGTGATATGCGCATTTTCCATTCCTTTTATCGAACGAACAATGTGCATTTGTACATCAAAAGGTAAGCTGGTTGAGATGCCATTAGGATAGATTTCGTTACTGCTGAGCCCTTCAGGTTCAAGAAAAACCTGGTGAGCATCGCGATCGGCAAAACGAGTAATTTTATCTTCAATGGAAGGGCAATATCTTGGACCTGTGCCTTCAATCATACCGGTATACAGGGGGCTACGATCAAGATTATGGCGGATCACTTCATGGGTTTTCTCGTTGGTATAAGTAATATGGCAAGGTCTTTGCTCCGGGTGCCATGTTGCGTCAGCAAGAAATGAAAATACCGGTTCAGGGATATCGCCCAATTGAACGGCCAACTGGCTGAAATCAATCGTTCTGGCATCGATGCGCGGAGGTGTACCTGTTTTTAATCGGTTAACTCGTAATGGCAATTCCCGTAAACGCTTTGCCAGCAATAGGGCAGGAGGGTCACCCGCTCGACCACCGGCATAATTTTCCAGACCGATATGAATTTTTCCATCCAGGAAAGTACCCACGGTAAGGACCACAGCCTTGGCATGAAATTGCAGACCCATTTTGGTGACCACTCCGGTCACACGATCACTTTTGATGATCAGATCTTCAACTGATTGCTGAAAAAGGAATAGATTGGGCTGATTTTCCAGTGCATGGCGTATTGCTTGTCGGTAAAGAACACGATCAGCCTGAACACGAGTCGCCCTTACAGCGGGCCCCTTACTGGCATTAAGGATCCTGAACTGAATACCTGCACGATCCGCTGCCATTGCCATTACCCCACCAAGGGCGTCGATTTCTTTTACCAGATGTCCTTTACCAATACCGCCAATAGCAGGATTACAGGACATTTGCCCCAGAGTATCGATATTGTGTGTCAGCAACAGGGTTTGGCATCCCATGCGCGCAGATGCCATAGCAGCTTCAGTACCGGCATGACCTCCACCGATGATGATGACATCAAAATATTCTGGATAAAACAAGTCGCTATTTCCTGTATGAATGGAGCTTCTGAAATTCTACTTTATTTTGGATCATGGACCAAGGGGATAAATTGATCATGGCTAATAAATAAAAGATCTTTTTATTTAGAGATCTTTCTGTTAGATCTGTTATTAGGATCGCTGTTTTCTGTGGATAAGCAAGAATTGATAAACAATATCAGCAAATTATCACCGATCGTTTCTTGTGAAAGATCGGTGCACTGAATTCGTATAAGCTGGGATCTAAATGCGCTTTTATCCACAATCATAACAGTACAAAAAAGTTATTATTGAATAACTAAGTGATTTATCCTGGTTTCAAGCTTTGTTATACACAACTTGTCAGATCATGTTGAATATTTAGAGTAAATGGATCCAGTCAACTAACCATTTTTCAGCGGGATCTTCCGGGATCGGGTGTTGGATAACGTCAATTTCCAGCATTTCACCTGCCTGTCTGGCACCCCTGGCGACCAACTGGTTGGCTATTAACCTGATAGCACCACAGAAGATATCGTATTCCGAATTACCCAAACCCACGGCCCCAAAGCGCAGTTGTGATAAATCAGGCTGCTGTTGTTCAATCTGTGTCAGCAGAGGCTTTAAATTATCTGGTAGTTCCCCCGCTCCATGGGTTGAAGTCACCACAAGCCACAGACCCTGTGGTTCCAGCTGATCCAGTGTGGGGCCATGTAATATTTTTGTAGAAAAACCCGCAGATGCCAGTTTTTCTGCCAGATGCTCCGCGACATATTCTGCATTACCCAGTGTACTGCCACTAATTAAAGTGATATCTGCCATATATTGTCTGTTGTCTCCGTAAATGAAATAGCGGGCATTTTACGCTGTGAATTAGCTGGGGTCTAGCTGTGGATAACATGGGTATAATAAATCTCTTGCAAAACGCGCCGGTAAGAAGAACTCATGTGCTCGCTCATATTTCAGGTTGTTTTGCAGGAGTGGAAAAATATTAATGAGGTGAATGCATGGCATTTACTTAATTATTCTTACGTTATGAAAATAGAGATTGTTTGTTATTGATAAGTTATTTAAGTTCTTACCATGGCTGCTTAATAAAACCTGAAAATTAAAAAATATGCATGATGCCCCTTTTCTTACCGCTTTGTGTATTGCACCTGGAACAGAAAAAGAACTGTCAGCGCTGGTCACCGAATTTCACCGGCAGGATTACATCGTTTCGCGGCGTGAGCTGGTGATTATCGATGATGGCCCTGTGAATCAGCAGCTTAGGTTGACTCATTTTCTGCCTTCGTTGGGAGAAGATATTGCGGTTCACTATCACCATTCACCACAGCGACTGTTTGCGGAAGAAAAGGTCCAGCTTGGCATGGAACTGGCAAAGGGGGACTGGTTTCATTTCATGACAGTGAATACCTGCTACCCTTGTGATTATTTCCGTCATGCCGTCAGTCAGGCACAGTCATCAGAAGAAAAGATGATTGGTTTTGCACAGGAAACACTCTGGCTGTCACCCCTGAAGCGCTTGTGTTCCCGAAAAACTCGCCTTGCCTGGTACAGTGCCCTGAATGCACTCTGTTGTCATCGCAGTGTGATGGAAAATAACGCTTTTCTGCTGTCGGCAAATGGCCGGGAAGCTTCACTGGCACGTCCTTTTGTGGATACCGTGGCAGTGAATCCTCCTGTCACCTACTGCCACGATATCATGGCGATTATCCGCAATGGCCTGCTACTCAATACCACCCTTACCGGCCATTCCCTTCTTGGTGCTCTGACGGGTGAGTTTCAGCCGGAAAAATCCATTGACTGGCATTTTTTCTACAAGATTGCCTGTATCAGTTTGAATGAAAGACCCGGGGATACGCAAGCGTTCAGGGCGCAGCTGGATGCGTTGCAGGCACCCTCTCAGAAAACAATGTGGTTTCCTGTGAATAAAGGGCATTCTCCTGTCGCCGGGCGCATGCAGGCCTGGCTTGAGGTACTCCGGACTGCCCGGGATAACAGCTGGGAGAATGTGCTTATTCTGGAAGATGATATTCAATTTGTCAGACAGGACAGTATAGTGGAAAAGGTTAACACACTGCTTGCTTCCCTTGCTGACAGGGCATGGCAAGGGGTGCTGTTTTCTGCACAATATCACAATGTCAGCCTGCTGACGGAAATACCCAATACCGTCACTGTACACAATGCTGTTGCTATCGGCGCCTGTGCGGTGCATAAAAGTTATTTTGCTACGCTGATTGATTTTTTTGAGCAACTGCTGAATAAGTTTCTGTCGGCGCAAAATCCTGAAGAAGTACAGCCTGACCATTTCTGGCATATCCTGATGCAGAAGGACAGCTGGCTGGGCCTGTGGCCGTCGTGGGGTTTCCGGGTTACGGAAGTTAATGATGCCCAAAATAGCGTTACTGATACGGTACCGCTATTTTTCAGGCCATTAGTGGCCATTGATGATGGCACACGTAGCCAGATTGAAGGGCCGCTGCTGGAAAGGGTAAAGCATTTTCAGGCAACACCACAGGTGTATGCTGCACTGGCGGAATTTAATCATGAGATGCAACGTTATGAGCTGGTGGAATACTACAAATTCAAGGAATACGGACGATTACCACCGGTAAGAAAGGATGAAAGCTGGCCGTTACTGTCTGTAATCATTCCTACTTACAATCAAGTTGGATATCTTAAAGAAACTTTGGAAAGTATCCGCAGGCAGTCTTATCCCAATATGGAAATTGTTGTAGCTGATGATTGTTCAACGGATGGTACTCAGAGTTATATGGAAACTGTCATTGATCCACGACTCAATTATGTAAGGAATTCTACTAACTTAGGATTGACTAATAATTTTCAGTCAGCGTTTGAGAAATATGTTAAAGGGGAATATTTATATTGTATTGGTCATGATGATTTATTGCTTGATCTCCATTATCTGTGGGATGCAGTACAGTTATTTGAAAATGATAAATATTTATCACTGGTATTTTCAAATTATTATGATTGGTATGAAACTAGTAATATTATTACCAGCTCATATATCGGTTGTGTTATTAATAGAATCAATGGTAAAGAATATTTTATCAATTATAACTGTAAATATCGTAATTTACAACCTGTAGTTACGTTATACCGTCGGCAGGATTTAATTCAGGCTCAGGCAATTAAATATAGTAAACATGCTCAAGTCGAAGATTTGCATGCTATCTTGAGAGTAATGTTATTCGGCGATGTGGCTTTTTTTCCTGCTTTTTCTGCTATTTATCGACGTCATGAAAAAAGCATAACGTTTAATCAAGGTGGTGATCACGATATACGTCCAGATATTGCTTTTATGCAGGATATGGAGAAAACCCGAGAACTTGCAGTGCAACAAGGTATACCGGAAACTTTATTGTCAGATTGGCTTTTGAAAATAAGTGTAAGCCATTTTGTGGGTTGGCGTTTGCCCATTGCATTTAGCCAGGGGAAATATGCCTGCATTTTATCGTTACTGGCTTGGCTAAATAAATATTACCCTGATATCGGCCGTACAATATTAATACATTTATTGGCTAGAAAGTAATGGAAAAGTATATTTATAATGCGGCTTGTATTCATCCGTTAGCCAGAATTGCAGATGATGTTAAAACAGGTGCTTTTAGTATTATTTACCAGAATATTGAACTAGCCAGTGGATATGAAATAGGTGGATATTGTGAATTTGGTATTAAAACTCCTCTTAGTGATGGTTCGCCACTAAATTATTGGGGAAAACGCTTTAATTATATCCCAGTCTACTTTTTATGAGTCTTCAAATTTTGGAAAAAATCTGATCACGGGTCATCGTGTTACAGTAAGAGAACATACTGTCGCTGGAAAAATCTACAAATTGGGCCTCAGATGAGATACAGGGTGGTTGTATCATTGGTGATTATGTTCGATTTCAATCCAATGTATTTGTCGCAAAAAAACTATCATTGGTAACTTTGTCTGGATATTGCCTTATGTTGTTCTTACCAATGATCCAACTCCTAAAGTAATGTAGAAAAAAAAGATTGCACGGTAGAAGAAAGACTACGCAAACATTGCAGCAGTTATTGTGCTTCCAGAAGTTACTATTGGCCATCATATTATGGTGTGCAACACAGGTTTGTGTTACCGGAAATGTTCCTTCATACATGGTTGTTGCGGGAATCCCTGTGTGTTAAGAAGCAAGTTCTGCTAGGTTGCACGATGGTTCAGGTGCGCCTGGCATGTTACTCACAGTTCCTGCATCAATGATTGAGCGCTGGTCAGCTGAAAATGGAATACAACCATGAATCTGAATAAATGCCAAATTTTCGAATTGCCGCAAATCCATGATCGTCGTGGTAATCTTACTTTTATCGAAGCAAACCGTCATATTCCTTTCGACATATGTCGTGTCTATTATTTGTATGACGTGCCCGGTGGTTCAGAACGTGGTGGGCATGCACATAAAGATTTGCACCAGTTGATTATTGCCATGTCAGGTTCTTTTGATATCCACCTTGATGATGGGTATGCAAAAAAAACCATGCATATGAATCGTAGTTATTATGGTCTTTATGTTTGCCCTATGATATGGCGCGAGATCGATAATTTTTCTTCAGGAGCAGTATGCATGGTGCTGGCTTCAAATTTTTATGAGGAAAGCGACTATTACCGCGACTATAACATATTCCTTTGTGAAGCCAGGAGCACCAGCAAATAATGTCAGTACCCTTTATTGATTTTACGCAGTTGCACCAGCCCATTCGTATTCAGCTTGATGCAGCTTATCATCGGGTGATGGATTCAGGTTGCTTTATTATGGGCCCTGAATTGGAGGCTTTTGAAGCTGAGTTTGCTCAATACTGTGGAGTGAAACACTGTACAGGTGTCGGTAATGGTTTGGAAGCTCTTCATCTATTGTTACGTGCTTATGACATTGGCCTTGGCGATGAGGTCATTGTCCCGTCGAATACCTATATTGCTACCTGGCTTGCAGTAACTCATTGCGGTGCCACTCCAGTGCCTGTTGAGCCAGACAGCAATACATATAATATCAATTCGTCCTTGATTGAAACTGCTATTACTTCCCGTACACGTGCCATTATACCTGTGCATCTTTATGGCCAGTCTGCTGATATGGATGCTATTAATTACCTTGCTCAAAAACATAACCTTATTGTAATTGAAGATGCCGCTCAGGCACAGGGTGCGCGCTATAAAGGAAGAAGAGTGGGATCACTGGGACATGCAGCGGGCACCAGTTTTTACCCGGGAAAAAACCTCGGTGCGCTCGGTGATGGTGGAGCGATACTAACTGATGATGATGTAGTTGCAGAAAAAGTCAGGAAATTGCGTAATTATGGTTCAAGGATAAAGTACCAGAACGATCTTATTGGTTACAACAGCCGCCTTGATGAAATGCAGGCAGCATTTCTGAGAGTAAAATTGGCTGTACTGGATGGTTGGAACGCCAAAAGACGTATGATTGCCAGTCAATATTCAGAGCTATTGGCAGGTACAGAAATTGGATTACCTTATGTTCCTGATTACGTAGAGCCCGTCTGGCATCTGTATGTAATTCGTAGTCGGCACCGCGATGAATTGCAGGCACATTTGGCACAACAGGGGATATCTACCCTTATTCATTATCCAATTCCATCTCATCAACAGGCTTGTTATCACAGTTATCAAAATCATACTCTGCCTGTTGCGGAATTACTGGCGGCAGAGGTGCTCAGCTTGCCGGTATTTCCTGGATTGGAACAGGCAAAAATTGATGCCGTTGTGATGGCTTTAAGAAATTTTTCGTCAACAAATGTGTGATAGGCATAATACACAGGGCTATGGCAACTCAAGGAAATTTGAAAAATCATCCCCTTTTAAGAGACTGTCTACCCAGTTTGGGTTAGGTAAGGACAGATAAACAAACATATTTAAGCAACAGATGTATCTGTTTACACTTTTTTAGACCTGATTTTTTCTGGAAGAATCAAATTATGAATAAAATCACACATGAGATTGATGAAGGCAGCACAGAGACTAGTATTATTTTCCAACAAGCAAGTAATATTGCCACACCGATTAAAACGCTCGAAATTATTTCTCGTTCAGAATACGAAATAATTCGCGGAGCAGTCGCATTAAATCAAGCAACACCAAAAGCTATTCTTGACATTTTGGCTACTGATAAAAGTGAATATGTACAAAATTGCCTAAAAAAAAGAGTAATAACAGATGATGTTAAATTCACGATTCATCCAACAGCAATAGTATCCAAAAAAGCACAAATAGGTTCTGACGTTATTATTGGCGCTTATACTATAATTTATGAAAATGTGATTGTTGGTGAAGGAACTGTTATTGGATCTCATTGTGAAATAGGATATCCAGTTCATAAATCTTCTTTAGAAACGCCTCTACGTATCGGTAAAAATAGTTACATACGCTCGCATAGTGTCTTCTATGAAGGTTCTACGTTTGGAGATAACTTAGTTACAGGGCATCGAGTAACCGTGCGAGAAAAAACAAAGGCTGGCAGAAATTTACAAATTGGCACACTGTCAGATATACAAGGACAGTGCGAAATTGGTGATTTTGTCAAGTTTCACAGTAATGTTCATATTGGACAGCATTCAAAAATAAAGAACTATGTATGGATATTTCCATATGTAGTTCTTACAAATGATCCTCATCCACCCAGTGAGGTAATGATGGGTGTTACGTTAGAAGATTATGTGGTTGTGGCTACCATGTCGATAATATTACCCGGCGTAACTGTAAAAGAAGGGGCACTTGTTGGAGCGCATAGTTCAGTTTCAAAAAATGTTGAAGAGAATACCGTTGTCGCTGGTTCGCCTGCAAAATATATATGTGAAACATCTAAAATAAAACTTAAAGACGGCTCTAATCAAAGTGCATACCCATGGCGTATGCATTTTCATCGGGGTTATTTACCAGAAACGATTTCTAAATGGATTGCTGAATTTTCTGAGAGCGAGAAATAGTCTAAAGTGCAGTAATTGACACGTACGAATTAAACCACCGGATTTGAGTATAATGCTATTAATTAACCTCAATGGAAGATTTTTTAGTTATGAGCGATGTCTGTGTTGTGCAAACCATGCCGTAATGGCCATAACAATATGATTCTTCTGCGCCCGGCCGGTGAGAGTTAGCTCTCTATAACTGTACGGGATGGAGCTGGTGAAGAAAGTGGCGGGAAACTGAAATCGTCGCCGTATAAAAAAGTCCAGATAAAAGCGATTAGCTTACATCAAGTTACAGATTAGAGGCTCTACCCTATTGCGGTGGCTAATTTTAGTTGATCACCGCAGTTTTATATTTTTCTTTATACTCAGGCTTCATTTTTTACTATTGTTTTCCAGCTTTTAGATTACTTTAATTGACAGCGCCATTCAGAAACCAGCGCCCTCTATGCCCATTGCAAAAACAATTTTATCGTCATATTCTGTGAATTGATTATGAAAAAAAATGTTATTGTTGTTTTTTTGATACTAATTACCTCATTTCATAATTTTTGGGATACGATAAAATTTAATATGAATATAACTATCTGTATTTGATTATTGGTTTTTTACGTCATGAATATTGTGATTTTTTATTGGTTATCATAATGGCATTTTTAGCACTCAAAATACTGTCTGTTTTTCTATTTTGAATATCATTCAACCTCTTAAAAACCTTACCAGAAAATCCTCGGGGAAATTGTATAATGAGCCATCAAGGTAATAATAATACAGCAGAACTGGCGATGAGTGGAACTATCCGTATTCTTTTCGTGGTGCAAGATCCTTGGATATGGTCAAGTTTACGTAGTGTCTGGCATGCAAGTGTTAAAAATTCTCATTTTACTGTGAAAGTCGTTTTGTCACCTTTTTTTCACCACCTTTCATCAACGGTGATAACTTTAATCAATATGAAACAACGGTTGATTGATGATGGTGTATCATTTTGCACAATTGATTTCTTAAACCTTGAGCAGTATCGTCCCCATGTGGTTTTCCTCCAAAATCCTTATGATACAACAAGACCGGAGTTTTTGAGATCAGTACAGTTAGTTAAAGCAGGAGCTAAAATTGCTTACGTACCTTATGGCTTAGAAATGGGCGGTGGCGTATGGAATTTAAAAAACCAATTTGATTCAGAACTTCATAGATTAGCTTGGAGAATTTTTTCCCGTTCTGAGCGCCATAAAAAGATGTTTGCAAAATATTGTTCTGCGGGTGATAGTCATGTTGTAGTGACAGGTCACCCAAAATTCGATTTAATTAATATTGATTCAAATTCATTTTTATCAGAAGAAATCACTAAGAAAATTGATGGACGTAAAGTTATCCTTTGGACTCCGCATTTTTCAGTTTTTGGCTCATTTATCTGGTCAACTTGGCAGCTTTACAGTGAGTATATATTGACTGAATTTACGCAACGACAGGGTCTATTTCTGCTAATACGGCCTCATCCTATTTTGTTTAAAACGTTGCATCAGAGTGGTATATGGGATGCTGATGCTGAAAAATACTTCAGGAAAACGATCAAAAATAGCTTGAACATCGGGCTTGATGAGAATCCGGATTGTCATGCTGCTTTCGCTGTGTCTAATGCATTAATGGCTGATGTTGGTTCTTTTTTGCTTCAATATCTGCCATACGGAAAGCCTCTGCTCTACCTGCACCTGCAGAATGGATTAGGAATGAATGATGATGGAGAGCTGGTAAATTCTCTCTATGTTGCTGCAAGCAACGAAGACATTAAGCATTTTATTGATATGATCTCCGATGGTTTAGATACGCGCAAATCAGAGCGTGAACTAGCCACGTCTGAATTTTTATCAAATCTAGACCAAAATATTGGTGAGAAAATTTGCCAGCATATTTATTCATCGATCACTGCCGGTGATACATGGTCCCCGAAATTTTCTCCCAGTGCTATGGCACAACAGCAGAGTGCTTCCAATTTGTATTGGATTAATGCGGTTACTACTTATCTTGCACCTCCAGAATACTATAAGAAAAAAGAGGTCATACTTGAGGAAGTATTAACGCGGTTACCGGCTTTTCGGAATATCATCGATCTTGGTTGCGGTGATGGTAAATTCACTATGCAACTTGCAAAACATGCTCAAATAGTGATGGCTTATGACATATCTGAAGTATTGATTAATAGAGCCAAAAGCAATGCTATTGCCTTATGTACGACTAATATTAATTTTTACCATGGAGAATTTGAACATATTACACCATTCGAGAAATTTCACTTAGTATCTGCTATGGGGGTAACAAGTTGCATTATTGATGATTCAAAATTTCTATTTTTTATTAATAAATTGAAAGCCTTTGCTCAAGAAGATGCTTTTATTTTTATGATTGATACGCTTTCGACTGTAACTGATCAAATGGCTACAGATCAAAATGGATATATAGCGAAATACAGATCTATTGATGACTACCGGTCTGTGCTATTGCGAGCTGGTTTTATTATTCAGGATGAAATTTTAATTAAAGAAATTGTGGAAAGTAATTCAATTAATAAATTATTTATCATGCGACTTTGTGGATAGAATGGATATAAATATATATTTTGATATAAAAATAATCTGATAGACAATATTAAAAGGCTATTCAATGGCAAAAATTTATACTAAGCATGGTGATGATAAACCCATTATTAATAAAGGTGCTGTTCTTAATTTTTTTGAAAAAAGAGCTCAGAAAATTAATCAACTAGGTCCAATACGTGCCGTAATTTACCAAGATAAAAATCCAAATCTGGCAGAGAAGAGGGATATTGCTGAAAAGAACTTACTTTTTCCACATGCTATATGCTATATGCTATATGCTATTAATGGCGATCAATGGAATTTTAATTTTTTGGTATTTGTAAAATGTATAAAAAAAGAGCTGCAATTTTTCTTTCTGCAGGAAGTGGTAATCGCCTTTTTTTATCAAGGAAAAAGGGAATACCTAAATGTTTATTGCCTATTGGTAATAAAGCTATTATCGACACTCTATTGCCAAGTATGCTTGCGGACACAAATAGAGAAATTGTAATCGTAGCTGGCTATGCTGCAGAACGTTTAGAACTTCATATAAAAAATTTTTATCCATCTAATCAAATAAAAATTATTAAGAATAAAGATTATGCAGCCGATAAGAACATCTTATCTTTAGATATTGCAGTTGATGCCCTGCTATCACCAGAATTAGGGTACACTGTAATTGAAACTGATCTCCTCCTTGATCCTGCAGCTTGGAAGATAATTAATGACGCAGAGTTAACTTCAAGTAGTTTTTGGGTTACACATGGACAATATAACAAAAATTTGACTGGAGGAATTGTCCATCTTAGCACTTTAAATAATGCTATTGATCATATTGGATATTTTCCTGATTATGAAGCTGATTATGATGGGTGGCCTAAGATGCTTGGAATATTTAGCGTTTCCCCATTTCAAGTAAACGCCGATCGCTATTATAGGAAAGGAGAAATAAAAAAAAGTTATTCACAATATTATATGGTACCATGGATAAATAACTTGAAAAACTTGCCATGCATAGCAATAGATTTAAAAAAACTCTATGCTAAATCGTTTAATACATGGAAAGAATACGCTACAGCATGTCTTGAGTATTCGAGCCTATTTCCAGAGGCAGTTTTATGAAAATTGACTTTTGTGCACCTTTACTACTCAAGCACATTGAAAAATATAATAAACGTCGAGTTGATTGGTTATTAAAAAAAATTGTTTCAGAAAGAGTTTGGAAAGAACCTCTGGCACTTGATTTAAAATATAATTTAGTACTGGATGGGCAACATAGAATGGAAGTGGCATTGCTACTTGGGCTTAAACAAGTTCCTATTGTTAGATTCGATTATTCAAAGGTACCATTAAGAACGCTGCGTCCAAAATATCAATTTGACTGGCTCATCGTTACAGAAAAGGCACTCAAAGCAGAAATATATCCCTACAAAACAGTTAAACATGATTTTATGGAACCTTTGCCAAAATGTAATTTCAGCTTAGATGAGTTAGGTTATGTTAGTTAATAATGCCATTATTCTAGCTGCTGGCCAAGGATTTCAAATTGACGGTGCAAATAAGGTATTAATTAGGCATCCAAAAACTAGAAAAACAATTCTTGATCATGCAATCGAAGCATTTAGTGGAAAAAATATTACTGTGGTTGTTGGATACCGCGCCATTCAGATTATGGAAGAATATCCTGAATTAAACTATGTTATTAACTCTGATTGGTCGCTTACAAATAATGCGATGAGTTTGGGGCTTGCTCTTACTGAAGAACCAACATATATAGTATCTGGAGATGTATTTTTTACAAATGCATTGATTAAAACACTTGATGCTGGACATGAAAATTTGGTATTAACGGAAAATCGTGAAAATAGATCCTTGACAGCTATACATTGCATTACAAGATCAGATGGATCTCTTAATGAAACTTACCAGGGACCAATAAAAAATATTGAGCATCCAGAAGCAATTGGTCTTTTTAAAATTACTGATAGAAAAACTTTACACAAATGGCGAAAACTTTGTATACAACATAGTAATTTATTTGCTGGGCAAATATTGCCATGTCAATATGTTCCTATTTATTCACATTTAATTGGTGAATATAGCTTTGAAGAAATAAATACGCCTTCAGATTATTTACGTTTGATTTATAAGGCGGTGCTCCAATGATTCGTGCAATTACTCTAGGTGTTCCCATTACTACAGATTCTATCTCTATTTATGAAATAAAAAAAATTATACAACACTTTCATCATACTTCTCAGGCGATGGTAGTTAATCAACAATGGCCAACAAGGACAACTCGCATTACTCTTCCGTCTTTGCGTGAAGAACATGAAGAGCAAGCTCATGTGCTACCTTCTCAATTATCATCAATTAGTAATATTATCGAACAATGTAATATACGTTGGTTTTGCCTTCCTATTGATCTTTTAAGTGGAAACAAATTCAAAGCAAGACTTAATATGGCATGTGAATCGCTTATTCGTGAAAAAAAAATGTTTTTAAACCTTATGATAGCTGATGAAAAAAATATAGGGATTCATGCTGCAAGTGAAGTCGCAAAATTAATACTTAACGTATCAAAGAAAAGTAATAATGGTTTTGATAATTTTCGACTAGGAGTATCATGTAATTGTCCATCTAATGCTCCATTCTTTCCTTTTTCTCGTCATGAGGGAGATGCTTTTAAATTTAGTTTCGCTCTTGAAACAACAGATATTGCCCTTGATATATCAAAACTTGTTAAGCATGGGGAAATTGATTTAAAAGAATTCTCAGATTTATTCATTACAGCACTCAAATTACGATTAAAAGAAATTCATGAATTTGGCAATCAATTACAAATGACTTCCGGTGTTAAGTATGTTGGGCTTGATGCTGCTCTTGCTCCATTCCCTGACGGAAAAACATCTATTGGCCAGTTACTAGAAAATCTTGGTGCTGCACCAGTAGGAAGTTATGGAACATTATTTTTGACCAGTTTACTAACTGATGCTATTCGATCTGCTATTGCAGACAGCCAAGTTCTTGCAACAGGTTTTAATGGGGTGATGTATTCTGTGCTAGAAGATAACTATCTTGCTAAAGCAAATAATAGAAAAAAAATATCTATTCATTCCCTTAATTCTTATTCAACATTGTGTGGTTGCGGATTAGATATGATTCCTATTCCAGGAACGACTTTTTATGAAGATATTACTGCAATTATTCTTGATACGGCTGCATTAGCTGTTAAATTAAAAAAACCTCTTGGTGTACGCCTTCTCCCTATACCGAATAAACTATTTAATGAATTAACTGAATTTAATTTAGATTTTTTATGTGATAGCAAAATAATGGAAATAGAAAGAAGTGATACAGTATTGTATTCGAAAAATTCTATTTGGCAATATTTACAAGAAAATTCTATAAGAAAAAGTGAGGCCTAAATGCTTGATCCATCCAGTATTAAAAGTTTTTGGGATAATCGTTCTAACACATACAAAAAAATTCCATTTGAAAGCATAGCTAATTTGGAACAAGATCCTTATAATTTAGAACTAAAAATAAAAGAAGAAAAAAGTAAAATTTTTAATTGGTTACCTGATATTAAAGATAAAAATATACTTGATTTAGGTGCTGGTGTTGGGCAATGGGCCTTTCGTTTTGCTGAAAAAAAACCACGAAAAATAACTGCAGTAGAATTTTCTGAGAATCTCGCTCTTATTGGTCAAAATGAAGCCAAGCGCCTTGGAATAGAAAATATCAATTTTGTTGTTTCACCAGCTGAGTCTTTTAATATACAGGAATTATTTGATATTATATTTATTTCTGGGCTTTTTGTTTATCTAAATGATGATCAAGCAGAAACACTTGTTGCCAATTTAAAATATTTATCAGACAAAAAATCGGTAATACTGGTACGTGATGGCACCAGTGTTAACACACGGTACGAAATAAATAATAAATTTTCAGAACATTTACAGGAAAAATATTCTGCTACATATCGTACGGTAGCTGAATACATAGATTTATTCAATAAAAATGAATTTAAATTGATCAAAGATAAAAATATGTTTCCCGAAGGACATCCACTTAATAAATATCCAGAAACAAGACTTAGACTATTTCTTTTCAGGAAAAGATAATGCCTCTTATTTTTCCTGAACATATTAATGCAGCTTGGCCAAAAAAAGAAGGCACGATTGGTGTTGTTGGGGTAGCTCCATGGGCTACACTTGATTTTTGTCGTAAAGTATACAAACTTACTCATGCTACAAAAGATTGGCATTATCCTAGAATTATTGTTGATGCTAACAGTAAAATTCCAAGTCGTGGAAGGCATCTAGAACTCGGAGAGCGGGATCCTTCTCCTTTTATTGCATCCACAATCAACGAACTTGCTAATATGGGAGCTACAGTTGCTGTTGTTCCATGTAATACTGCACATATTCTTTTTAATCGATGGAGTACTAATATTAAAATTCCTGTTGTAAATATAATTGATGCATCAATCAGTCAACTAAAATCAACTAACTCCTTAAAAACTGTAGTACTTGGCTCTCAGCTTCTTATTAATAGTCAGCTATTTCAAAATAAACTTAAATCAATTGGCCATGTAACAATTAATATTGAAATAAATGATCAAAAAATGATTAATGAATGTATAAATTATCTCAAACAAAGCCAATATCTTACGGCTAATTTGAAAAAATTATTCCATAAATTTATTAATAAATTAAAAATATCTAAAATAGATGTTATTTTTATAGCCTGTACTGAATTAAGTATTGTTAGTGAAGATATGATAGAGGAAGAATTTTTTATAGTAGACTCAAATACAGCACTTGCATTAGAAGCTTTAAAAGCTATAAAAAGTGAATAGTGGTTTCAATTAATTGCAATGGTATTTTTTGGGATACAAATCAGCGTTACCTCTCTGGTCGCACTGTCAGAAGACTTTGTAGTTCAGTTTTCACCACAAGGTGCCAAATTATAGCTGACCTCTTATAAATTAACTTAAAATAATGCGCTGGAAAAAAGGTCATTGACATCACATTTCAGCTTTCTGCGAGGTGCTTTAGCCTGTGCCCATTTGTGCCCAATCGGGTTAAGGTCAGGTGAATAAGGTAGCAGATATTTAAAGGGTCATACCGATTCCTTTACTGTTGTCTGAATATCCTGACGTTCATGAAAAGCGGCATTATCTATCAATAACCACGGCTTCAGGAGGTACCTCAGGTAACAGCTCCTGTATCAGCCATGTATGGAACATATCGCTGTTGATGTTTCCCTGAAATAATCTCACATTGTGTTGTTGAGTAATGCGCCGATGACATGAGTGCGGCCTCTGGCCTGCCAAGCCTGTGTGCCATAGCAGCGCTCCCCTCTGACTGACCAGCCGTAAGTATGTGACGGGTCATGGGTAAAACCGTTTTCATCCACAGGCACCACCGATTTGGCATGCCCGTTTATGTGCCTGAATCCGCTGCTAAAACCACTTGCCTGGTTACGTCATTGGCTTTTCACACCGTTGCCATGGTGGTGCAAGAAAAACGATCAACAGGCATGTTGCCGGTGCAATTATCCACTGTTCTGCACTTGATACCAGCCATACATCCACAGGCACACCAACCAGCAGATCCATAATGGACTGGCGCAAAAGTGCAGCATTTGCGAACATGATGAGGGCAGTAAATGCTAACCCTTTGGTTAAAATAGTTTTTCCCGGTAAAACCGGTCGCATGAATAACCACAAGATCACTTTTCCTGACATCGGCAAAAGAGAAGTGAGTGCGGCTATAACAACGATGTAAGCTGGATAAGGTTCCTGCATTATTGCGTCAAGTCGCCCGGCTTCACTGGCTATTTTTTGATAATCCAGAGCCCACCCACGACCGTAAAGAACATGAAATACAAAAGCAAAACCAGCGGCAACAAAGGTAGCCAGGGCAATACGGATCCAGTACATACTAATATTCCTGTAAATTTTAAAAAATCTGTTAAATATCAATGTTTGCAGCACGTAGCGCATTTTCTTCAATAAATGCCCGGCGGGGTTCTACGGCATCGCCCATCAAGGTGGTAAAGAGTTGATCAGCAGCAATCGCATCTTGAATCATCACACGTAGCATACGTCGACCGGTGGGATCCATGGTGGTTTCCCACAATTGATCGGGATTCATTTCCCCTAATCCCTTATAACGTTGAATTGACAGACCACGACGAGATTCCTTCTCCAGCCACTCCAGTGCCTGTTCAAAACTTTCCACCGCTTGATGGTGATCACCCCGTGCGATAAAAGCGTCTTTTTCAATCAGGCCACGTAATTTTTCACCCAACTGACAGATTTTATGGTATTCGCCCCCGTGGATGAAATCAAAATCCAGATTATAGTCAGTATCCACACCATGCGTTCGAATGCGCAGGACCGGTTCGAACATTTGACGTTCGCGGTTTTCATGCAGCACGGAACGGTAGCTGCTGGCATTTTGTTCTGTTGCATTCAGTAATGCCACCAGCGAAGCTGTCCAGGCTTCTACTGTAGCGCGGTCGGCAAGATCACGTTCATTTAAGGTGGGCTGATAAATCAAGCTATTGAGTAGTGAGCGTGGATAACGACGTTCCATGCGATGAATGGTTTTTTGTACGCTAATATGCTCCATGACTAATTTTTCTAATGGTTCTCCTGATACTGCGGGAGCCTGCGCATTGATATGCAGGGCGGCACCATCCAGTGCCAGAGATAGCTGATACTGCTCCATGGCGTCATCATCTTTAATGTATTGTTCCTGCTTGCCTTTTTTAACCTTGTACAGGGGCGGCTGGGCAATAAATACATGGCCACGTTCAATGATTTCGGGCATTTGACGATAAAAGAAAGTCAATAACAAGGTACGGATATGTGAACCATCGACATCGGCATCGGTCATAATGATAATACTGTGATAGCGTAATTTATCCGGATCGTATTCATCACGACCAATGCCACAACCCAATGCCGTGATCAGCGTGGCCACTTCCTGGGAAGAGAGCATTTTATCGAAGCGTGCTTTCTCTACGTTAAGAATTTTACCTTTGAGTGGCAAAATAGCCTGATTTTTACGATTTCGGCCTTGCTTGGCAGAGCCACCGGCAGAATCGCCCTCCACCAGATACAGTTCAGATAGCGCGGGATCATTTTCCTGACAGTCTGCCAGTTTACCCGGTAGACCGGCCAAATCGAGTGCGCCTTTGCGACGGGTCATCTCGCGTGCTTTACGTGCGGCTTCGCGCGCACGGGCGGCGTCAATGATTTTATTGACAACAATTTTGGCATCTGTTGGATTTTCCAATAGATATTCCACCAGTTTTTCGTTCATCAGCGTTTCAACGGCGGTTTTGACTTCTGAAGAAACCAGTTTATCTTTAGTCTGTGAGGAAAATTTAGGGTCGGGTACTTTTACTGACACAACGGCAATCAGGCCTTCACGTGCGTCGTCACCGGTTGCACTGATTTTTGCTTTTTTACTGTAACCTTCTTTATCCATGTAACTGTTTAAGGTACGCGTCATGGCTGTGCGAAATCCAACCAGATGAGTTCCTCCATCGCGCTGGGGAATATTATTGGTAAAGCAATAAATATTTTCCTGAAAGCCATCATTCCACTGTAGTGCGATTTCTACATTAATGTCATCTTTTGCTGCGGAAAAGTAGAACACATTAGGGTGGACAGGCGTCTTGTGTTTATTTAAATACTCAACGAAGGCTCTGATACCGCCCTCATAGTGGAAGCGATCTTCTTTATCATCACGCTTGTCTGTGAGCGTAATGGATACACCAGAATTGAGAAAAGATAACTCGCGCAGGCGTTTTGCCAGAATGTCATAGGAAAATTCTGTATTATTGGTGAAGGTTTGTAAACTGGGCCAGAAACGCACGGTTGTGCCTCTCAAATCAGTTTCACCTACCATTTTTAAAGGTTCCAGAGGTTCACCCATGATATAGGTTTGTTCATGAACGTTACCTTCACGGCGGATGATAAGTTCCAGTTTTGCTGAAAGTGCGTTGACCACGGAAACGCCAACACCGTGCAAGCCACCCGAAACTTTATAGGAATTGTCATCAAACTTACCGCCAGCGTGCAATACGGTCATAATGACCTGTGCGGCAGAAACCCCTTCTTCTTCGTGTAAATCAGTGGGAATACCACGACCATCATCTTGAACAGAAACAGAGTTATCGGTATGAATGGTGACCTGAATTTCTTGACAATAACCCGCAAGAGCCTCATCAATAGCATTATCCACAACCTCGAATACCATATGGTGCAGGCCTGTACCGTCATCCGTATCACCGATATACATGCCTGGACGTTTGCGTACGGCGTCCAGCCCTTTTAATACCTTGATATTGGAAGAGTCATAAGTATTCGACATTAACGTTTCTCACTCATTTTTAATCTTGTGGGTGGAGACTAATTTTGCCATATTCCATACGAAACATTCTGCCCTTTTCATCGATCATATCCATGATCTGTTCAGTATTGAGGGCACTGACAAAAACCTGTGATTGCGTATTTTTTAACCGTTGTGCCAGTAAACGACGGCGAGCACCATCCAGCTCAGAAGCAAAGTCGTCAATCAGATACAGGCAACGCTGCCCATTTTCCCGGCTGATAAATTCGCCTTGTGCCAGGCGAAGGGCACACGTTAATAATTTTAACTGGCCCCGTGAAAGTAAATCTTCTACGGGTATGCCATTTGCCCGGATACGTAAATCTGCT
>JACCDN010244040.1_pt1 | contig 40158 bp, 44 predicted proteins | sample 7441691 | NCBI WGS metagenome assembly JACCDN01 (sample SAMN15323439, study PRJNA562643) | freshwater metagenome | isolation source: river surface water | place: USA:Blue River Watershed | collected 2017-08-16 | reverse complement strand
TTGATCATTTTGCAGGGCAAGGGCATCAGCACCGTCGACTTGATCTATGAAAGCGGCGCCGTTTTATTGCTGGCCATCGCCGCGCTGGTCCTGAGGTGGAATCCGTCAATGGCCGCTGCCAAAGACGCCCCCCCGATGGACGACTGACTCGAATTGAATTAATAAATTCATAAAGAATCATTTTTTATATTGTTTTTTCATTCCATCGCCAAGCGTCGACTCGGATCATGACCACACACACCACCCTCTGGATGACGATGTCCATGGCATGACTCAGCCTGGCTCAGGCTGCTTGCGATGCTCGGGGGTCTGTACTCTTGACAGCACCTGGACCGGGTCTCAATATTCGAATCATGTTCTGCTAATGGACGGATGGGTATGAATCAGTCGGCCGCCAAGCGGGCCTTGCTCATGCTGGAGTACATGGCGGGTCGCACCGAGGGTGCCACCTTGTCTGAGGTCAGCGATGCGCTCGATTTGCCCAAGAGCATTGCTCACCGACTGCTTCAGTTGCTGGTTGAGGTTGGGTATGTGGATCAACATGAATCCAGTGGCCGATACCTTCTCACCCTCAAGCTCACCATGCTGGGCTTGCGCCACTATGTACATACCGGGCTCGATGGCCTGGCACAACCCATACTCGATCGATTAGCTGCCGAGACCGGTGAACTGGCGCGCTTGGCCGTGGTGGAAGGCGAGAAGCTGGTGTGGGTTGCCAAGGCTCAAGGTGCGCGCTCTGGCCTCAGGTACGACCCAGGTCAAGACCATGACACAGGAAGAGAGGTGGTGTTGCATGCCACTGCAACTGGCAAAGCATGGCTGGCCACGCTGCCTGAACCCGAAGCACTTCGCCTCGTAGGCGCCACGCCCATGAATCCCCCGCCTTGTCATGGTCCCCATACGGCTCAAAGTCTGGATGAGTTTCAACAGATGCTCGCCATCGCGCGTGAGGTGGGACACGGCGAGGCCGTCGAAGAAGGTGAAGCAGGCACTGCGGCTGTGGCCGTGGCGGTGATCAACACCTCGGGAGTCGGTGACCACTGTGCCGTTGGCACGCTCAGTCTGGCGGGTCCCTTGATACGGTTTGGGCCAGAACGTCGCATGGACCTGGTCAAGGTGCTCCATCAAGCCGCCAAGGAATTGGGCAGCATTTGGCCCTTGCATCAGCAGCACCAACTCACCTCACACACCAGGCCTCAACACCAAGTTGGTTCAACCCATTTTTCTGCAAAGGTCGCGCATGAATCACGCCTCACCGCCGCACTATGAAGGGCCGCTCAATGCCGCCAAGGCCCTGAGCCAATTCAACCTGCTCCCGTTTGATGAAGCCGATTTCACCCGAGATGGACCGCGAGCAGACAGCGAATACCGTGATCTCGGCCTCGATCACGCCACGGGGGGGCGAATTGGTGCAAAACACATCCGCGCCATCACACCTTTTACAAAAGAAACCGGTTGGCACTGGCACGACATGACAGGACATTTTGTCTATGTGCTCAAAGGATGGATCAGCTTCAAATTTGCAGGCGTTGATGGCGTCGTCACTGTCCAGCCGGGCGGGTGTCTGAGCCAACCCGCTGGTGTGGCGCACAACGTGGTTGCACGATCAGACGACCTGGAATTGATTGAAATCAATCTGCCAGCCCAGTTTGGCACGTTTGATCTGGCATCTGACGATGTTCAGCTGGGCAAAGGCACACCTGCATGAGGGCCAAGCCAATGAAAGCATCTTCTCCAGTGATGCAGCAGCTTCGCTCTTGGCTCATCGTGGTCTTGATCTTTGCAGGTCTATTCCTGCTGTGGGAGTACGCCGTCAAGCTGTTTGGCATCAAGGAATACCTGCTGCCACCCCCGTCAAAAATCTGGGTGGAGTTCCTCAAGCGACAAGGCCCTGTCATGAGTGCGGCCTGGGTGACCACGACGGAGATCATTGGGGGGTATGTGCTGGCCATCGTGGTGAGCATTCCATTGGCCATGGTGATCGCGTTTTCACGCTGGGCTGAGCGCACGGTCTATCCCGTCATCGTTTTTCTTCAGATCATTCCCAAGATTGCCATTGCACCGTTGTTCATCATCTGGTTTGGCTTTGGTTTGGTTCCCAAGCTGCTGATTGTCTTTTTGTTGTGCTTTTTCCCCATCGTGGTGGCCAGCGTCGCAGGCTTTAAATCGGTGGATCCCGATGTGATGGACTTTGCCCGCTCCACCGGGGCGAGCCCCATCCGAATGTTTTTCAAGATTCGCTTGCCCCAAGCGATGCCAGAAATTTTCACAGGCCTGAAGATCGGTGCGGCCTTGTCGGCGACAGCTGCCGTCGTTGCAGAGTTTGTTGCATCGGATCGTGGACTGGGTTACTTGCTTCAGCAATACAACGGTCAATTGGAAACGCCCATGGTGTTTGCCATCATCGTTTTATTGAGCGTGATCGGGCTGGCCATTTACTACCTGATCGAACTGATCGAACGCCTGGTCATCCCCTGGCATGTTTCGCATCGCCCTACGGAGATAACCGGCATCTGATTTCCCCATCTCAACCGCCCTTAAGGAGCACATCATGAGCTTTGATTCGAAGATCCGAAAGATCCTGTTCAGTTCCCTGGCCAGCGTGATGCTGATGATCAGCCCACACGTCCACGCTGAAGACAATGTCTCGCTGCGACTCAATTGGTATTTGGGTGGGCTTCATGTCCCCTTCTATTACGGCTTGGAAAAGGGCTTTTACAAGCAAGAGGGCATTCAACTCACCATCAATGAAGGGCGAGGCTCGGCCAACACGGTTCAAGTGGTCGCAGCAGGTACAGACACCTTTGGTCTGGCTGACAGCTCCAGCGTCATCAACCTGGTCTCCAAAGGCGGTGAAATCAAGTCGGTCATGAACATCCTGAGTTCCACTGGCTTTTCTGTGGTGTCCGCTGCCTCGGCTGGCATTCGCAAACCCAAAGACCTGGAAGGCAAAACCCTGGCTGTCTCACCGGGTGACCCCATCCGAGGACTACTTGAAGCACTCGCCGCAGCCAACAAGGTGGACACGAGCAAGATCAATTTTGTTCAAGTCGATCCCGCAGCCAAGGTCGTTTCTGTTTTGGAAAAACGCGCCGATGGCCTTCTTGGTGGTGCCGACGATCAATTTTTCCTCATCAAGTACAAAGGGGTTGAACCACACGCCCTGCGATTTGCTGACCACGGTGCCAACATCGTGGGCATGACCATCCTGACCGGCAACAACACCATCAAGGCCAATCCGGATCTGGTTCGCCGATTTGTCAAGGCCACCAAGCGTTCCTGGGATGAAGCCAAGAAGAACCCGGACGCCGCTGTGGACGCCGCCATGAAAGTCAAGCCCGACCTCAACCGTCAGTCCACCAAAGACCAGATGCTGGTGGACTTTGACCTGATGGATTCACCCAACGTCAAGGGACAGACTGGATTCGGTCACGAGAAAGACTGGAACCAAACCATTGACTTGCTCAAAAAGTACCGTGGCCTTGAGACGCAATTGAACTGGACGGCCTTCCACACCAACGAATTTCTGCCCAAATAGGACACCCTCTGTGAAGCCTCAGAACCTCGCATCACACTCGACGCCTGCCCTCCACGCTCAGGGGCTGGCCTCGGGTGCCACGGTTCATGTCTCAGGGGTCAGCAAGCGATTCCAGAGGGCTCGCCTGCTGACTCAAGCATTGGAGAGGGTGGATCTGAACATTGAATCCGGTGAATTTGTGGCTGTGGTGGGTCCCTCGGGGTGCGGCAAATCCACATTGCTCAAAATCATCGCGGGTTTGCTCGACCCCAGTGAGGGGCAAGTGGTGATTGACCAAAAGCCGGTGCAAGGTCCACACACGGACCTGGGCATCGTCTTTCAAAGTCCCGTGTTGCTGGACTGGCGAAACATCCTTGACAACGTGCTGGTTCAAATCGAGCTGCGGGGTCAGGACCCACGCCTCTACCGCGACCGAGCCAAAGCCTTGTTGTCCAAGGTGGGTCTGTCCGAGTTTGAAAATCGCATGCCCAGAGAATTGTCGGGCGGCATGCGTCAGCGGGCAGCCATTGTGCGCGCCCTCATCCACGAGCCTCCCTTGCTGCTCATGGACGAGCCGTTTGGCGCCTTGGATGCCCTCACCCGCGAGCAGATGCGAATTGACCTGGAAAAGCTATGGCTGGACCGGGGCCAGACCACGTTCTTCATCACGCATGGCATTTCAGAAGCGGTGGCCCTGGCAGACCGGGTCATCGTCATGTCACCCAGGCCAGGCCGAATCGAACAAATCATCCCCATTGACCTCCCCAGACCTCGCGACAAATCCGTGGTCACCAGCAGTTTGTTCAATCAGTACTGCGAACAGATCACGGAGTGTTTCATGCGGCATGGGGTCATCCAGTATTGAGGTTTTCGCATGATCAAAAGACCTTTCCATGGCGTGATTGCCGCGCCTTTCCTGCCCATGCATCCCAACGGGGAGGTCGATTGGCTCACGCTGGAGCGCTACATGGATTGGCTCGCAGGGCAGCACCCGCAAGGCATCGCCATGAACATGGATGCGTCCGAGGTCATTGCCTTGAGCGAGGAAGAGCAGGATGAAGTGATTCGCGTCTGCAAGGGCGTCATCGCCGGGCGAGTGCCGTTTTTGTCGGGCATCGTCGCAGGCTCCACCTTGGCTGCAGCCAAAAAGGCCGAACGCTATGCGCGCATGGGCGTGGAGGGCTTTCCCGTGTTCCCGCCCTTCCCGACCTTTTCAGGCTCACCTGTGCCTGGCGAAATGATTCATCGCTATCACAAAGCCATTGCAGATGCAGCCCAATTGCCCATCATCTGCTTTCAATTTCCCAAGGGCTGGGGGCCAGACTATTCGCCAGAGATCCTCCAGCGGGTGGCTGAAATCCCACAAGTCGTTGCCATCAAGGAGTCTTCATTCGATGTGGCTCAAACACTGTCCACCATCGAAGCAGCTTCCCACCTGCCCCACACCATTGGCGTCCTGACAGGAAGCGACACCTTCATTTTTGAGGCCATGATGATGGGCTGCAGCGGCGCCCTGATTGGTTTTGCAGGCACCTTCACCCGCGAGCTGGTCGCCATGAACGATGGCGTTCAAGGCGGCGACATTGCCAATGCCCGTGCGATTTGGCAAACCCTGGGACCCATTGCCAGGTATTGCTGGCGCCCCCCCATCCGAGACTTTCGCCCACGCATGAAAGAGGTGCTGCGACTCCAGGGTCTATTTCCCTGCGCAGCCGTGCGAGAGCCCCAGCTGGGCATAGACGATGCGGAGCGCGAAGTCATCCGGCAGTTGATGCAACGCCAGGGGTTGCTGGCATGAGCGGGGCGGTTGCCATCTGGCACAGCCTTGCGCCAGAGGGGTTGGCCGAGTTCTATGCCTGGCATGGTGAAGAGCACATGCCCGAGCGGGTGTCCATTCCAGGCTTTCGATGTGGGCGCCGCTTCATTGCGCAAACTGGCGAGCTGGCATTTTTCAACCTCTACGAAACCGAATCCCCCGATGTGGTCAAGGGCGCGGACTACAAAGCCCGGCTCGATCATCCAACACCAAGAACCTTGAGCGCAGTGAGGCACTTCCGTGAGGTGGCCAGATCGTTATGCCGCGTGGTGGTCAAGCAAACGAATGCGCAAGCTGGCCTGGCCCAGGCGGGGCTTGTCGCCACGCTGCGCTACGACGTGGAGGAAGCCCTGGAGGCGCAGCATCTGGCCATCTTGCAAGAGCAGGTGGTACCCGCCATCTGCCAGAGCGCGGGCATCTGTGCCGTCAGCCTGTTGCTGGCAGATCGCGTCGCCAGTGGCTATGTGAACGCCGAGCAACGCGCTCGCAACGCGGCCAACCTGGTGCCCCCCCTTGCCTTGATCGTGGAGTCATGGGCTGACCCAGAATCATTTCGCACCGTGCTCAATGCCCATCTGAGCCCCTCCGCCCTGAAGAAGCATGCGTTATCAGGCATAACTCAGCTCGAGATGTATACCCATCAACTCACCGTCACCAGGTGATGCCCCGTTGGTCCCAGGTGCCGCAGATCTCACACCAGGACAAGACCATGCACCCTAAGCCATCTGCCACCACACCAGGCTTGGCGCCCAATGATCTGACAAGGTGGCAGCGACCGTGGGGTCATGGCGCTTCATCATTCTTCAAAGTTTTTTGATCGTTGCCTGGATCATCTGGAACACCCTCACTGGTCCACACGCCCGGGACCCCTACCCGTTCATCCTCCTGAACCTGGTGCTTTCGTTTCAGGCGGCTTACACAGCACCGGCCATCATGATGAGTCAGAACAGGCAGGCGGAAATTGACCGCCTGCATGCCAACAGCGATTACGAAGTCAACGTCAAGGCCGAACTCGAGATCGAACTGCTGCACCAAAAGATCGACCTTCTGCGCGAACAGGAGATTCGCGACTTGAGCATGGCCATTCGCAGCTTGACTGAACAACTGCAAACTCAATCCCGAGCTGCGCATGGGTGACAGCCTTGCATGAAAACCCTAGTAGCCACTCCTGAGGGCGTCCACTAATGTGAGGCAGTTCACTCAAAGGCCCAGCTTGCCCTTGCATGAGCCCTTGAAACTCTTTTCACCCCACAGGAGAAACCCATGAAACTTGTTCGTCGCACTTTCGTCGGTGGCATGGTCGCTGCCGCTTTGTCCATGACAGCCCATGCCCAACAGGTCATCACGCTCCATGGCGCGTCTCAGTTCGGGGATGACCATGCCTTCACCAAGACCATGGTCCGCTTTGAAGAATTGGTCAAAAAATATTATGGCAAGCCCATCAATTTTGTACTCCACAAGAACAGTGAATTGGGCCTGGAAAAAGATTACTTTGCCTACATGAATCAAGGCAAGGCCGTCGACTACGCCATTGTTTCGCCCGCCCACATGTCCACCTTTTCCAAGGCGGCTCCTTTCATTGATGCGCCATTCCTTTTCTCAGACCTCAACCACTGGAACAAGGTTTTGGATCAGGACGTGCTCAAGCCCGTGGCCGATGAAATTGCACAAAAAGCCGAAGTCATGCTGATTGGCTATGCCGGCGGCGGAGTGAGGAACATCTTCTCCAACAAGTCCGCCACCAATCTGGCTGAACTCAAAAACCTCAAGGTGCGCGTACAAGGCGCGCCGATCTGGAGCCGCACGTTTCAGGCCATTGGCATGGCTCCCACAGTCATTGCCTATAACGAGGTCTACAACGCAATTCAAAACAACGTGATCAATGCTGGCGAGAACGAAGCCGCTGGTGTGGAAGCCATGAAGTTTTACGAAGTGGGACCCAACCTGCTCATGACCCGCCACGCCATCACCATTCGTCCCTTGTGCGTGTCCGTCAAGACCTTGAAGAAGTTGCCGCCCGATTTGCAAGAGGCCATCATCCGCGCAGGCAAGGAAGCCGGTGCCTATGGCCGCCAGATCGAGTCCTCCGAGGACCAGGCCAAGCTGGACAAATATGCCAAGGAAGGCAAACTCAAGCAGGTCACATTCACCGAACGCGCCCAGATGCAAAAACTGGTTGAGCCGGTGATGGCGGCATACGCCAAGGAAGTGGGGGCAGAGGCCATCTACAACAAGATCAATTCCCTCAAGTGAAGTGACGCCAAGCCATGTCTGCACTTTTGCGATTCGCCCACCGCGCCCTCATCGTCTTGCTGGCTTTGACGGTGCTCATCCTCATGATCCCCGTCACCATGCAAATTGGCTCGCGCTACTTTGAATGGATTCCACGCTACATGTGGACGGAAGAGATGAGCCGCTTCTTTTTCATTTGGATGGTGCTCATTGGCGCTACGGTGGGCGTTCGCGAAGGCTTGCATTTCGATGTGGACATCTGGGTCAATCCCGGTCAGGGATTGACCCGCTTCCTTCGCTGGGCGTCGCAGTTGCTCATGATCGGATTTGGCTTTGTCACCCTCTACTGGGGCATTGAGTTCACCCAGTTTGGTTGGAACCAGACCTCAGAGCTGGCTGATTTGCCCATGTGGATGATCTTCATCGCATGGCCCATCGCCGGCTTTTTCTGGATTGTGTTTCTGCTTGAAAAACTGCTGAGCGCACAACCCCCACAACACACTCAGGGGCTGCATCTATGACCGCCACAGTGTTGACCCCCGGCATGGCGGCATTGGTGCTCTTTGGCGCTTTTTTCACGCTGCTGATTCTTCGCGTCCCCGTGGCTTTTGCACTGGGCTTGGCCTCGCTGCCTGTCTTGCTGATTGAGCCCCGGCTGTCGCCATCGGTCCTGTTCAACGAGATGTTCAAGTCCTACAACTCGTTCATCCTGTTGGCAGTGCCTTTTTTCCTGCTCACGGCCAACTTGATGAATGTGGGTGGCATCACCGACCGCATGCTCAAGCTCTCGCGCACCATGGTGGGTCATTTCCCAGGCGGCCTGGCGCAAATCAATGTGCTTTTGTCGGTCTTCTTTGCAGGCATCTCAGGCTCGTCCACAGCGGATGCTGCCAGCCAAGGCAAGCTCTTCATTGAGGCCCAGGTCAAGGAAGGCTATGACTTGTCGTTCTCCATCGCCATCACAGCCGTCTCTGCGGTGCTTGCGGTGATCATCCCTCCCTCTATCCTGATGGTGGTCTGGGGCGGCGTCATCTCCACCTCCATTGGTGCCATGTACCTGGCGGGCATCGTGCCAGGCCTGCTCATTGGCATTGCACAGATGGCCACGGTGCATGCTTATGCCAAGCGTCGCAACTATCCCGTCTATCCCCGTGCCAAGTTTTCGGATTTCCTGGAGGCGGCCGTCATCTCCGTCCCAGCCCTGATGACCCCGGTCATCATCGTGGGCGGGATCTTGCTGGGTTGGTTCACCGCCACCGAATCGGCGGCAGCCGCAGTGATCTACGCCGCAGTCCTCTCGTTGTTTGTTTATCGCGAAATTTCAGCCCGGCAATTTTGGGATGCCGTGGTCGATACCGGCAAACTCTCAGCTGTGGCGTTGTTTTGTGTGGGTACGGCGTCTGTTTTTGGCTGGCTCATGGCCTACTACCAAATCCCCAAAGCACTGCTGACCAATGTTCAAAGTTTGGGGCTGGGCGTGGTCGGTGTCGGGGTCATGATTGCATTGGCCTTTTTGGTGGTGGGTTGCTTTCTGGATGCCATCCCCGCGATCATCATCGTGGGTACCACCTTGCAACCGCTGGCCGAATCAGTGGGCATGCATCCGGTTCACTTTGCCATCGTGGGCATTGTTTCCCTGGCGTTTGGTCTCATCACACCGCCCTATGGCATGTGCCTGATGATCTCGTGCGCCGTCGCCAAGGTGCCTCTGCGGTATGCGCTCAAAGACACCATGATCATGCTCATCCCCATGTTGGTGGTCTTGTTCTTGGTGATCCTTTTCCCGCAACTGTGCCTTTTCCTGCCCCAATGGGTTTCTCCCGACATGATGAAGTGAGGCTTTCGCCATGAAGATCACGCCGATCACGCCCATTCTGGGCGCTCGCATCACCGGCTTGGACCTCAATGCCCCCTTGACCCCATCGGACTTCACCGCCATGGAGCAAGCCTTGCATGCGCATGGCTTCATTGTTTTTCCAGCGCAGTCCCTCTCGCCGCAATCCCTGGTTCAATTTGCCAAGGCCTGGGGGCGTCCCGAGCCCCATGTCATTGATACGTTTCATCATCCTGCTGATCCCAATGTGCTGATCCTCTCCAACGTGGTCAAGGACGGTAAGCCAGTTGGGCTGATGGATGCGGGAACCTACTTTCACACTGACTATTCCTATCTTCAGGATGCCGCACGCTGCACCATATTGCACGCCATCAATGTGCCGCAAGCACCCAATGGGACCACCTTTGCCAACCAGGCCGTGGCCTATGCCGAGCTGCCCTCCGACCTCAAAGCCCGCATCGATGACTTTGTCGTCAACCATCACTATGGCAACCGCGATGATCTTGACCCTGAGTCCAGAACCGTGGCCTCTGTGCTCAATGACGACCAAAAAAACAGGGTGAACTGGGTCAAGCACCCCTTGGTCCGGCCACATCCGTTCACGGGACAGCCGGCCCTCTATGCGGTGAGCGGCAGCTCCTTCTCCATTGATGGGATGTCCCCTGAAGAAGGCAAAGCCTTATTGGACGAACTCAAGCACCACGCCACGCAAGATCATTACTGTCACACCCACCACTACACCAATGGCGACGTGATCGTGTGGGATAACGCCTTGCTCTTGCACAAGGCGCCCTTGATCGACCTGAGTCAGCCGCGCGAACTTTGGCGAGTGACGGTCAAGTACCACTGACCCCCACAATTTCCTTATTAGAAAAATAACATTCATCAATTTGAATGTTTCTTGTACAACCTGTCCTTCATTTCATTCATTCCGCATTTGAAAGGACAAACGATCGTGGCAAAAGTCAATCAAGTTGAACGCATCACCTATGCAGGGGGTCTTTATGGGCTGCTCTTCGGAAGTTCAAAAGGAAAACTGCAGGCCAAAATCGAAGAAATGAATCAGCGAGGCTGGAACCTGCATTTCATTCACAACGACAGCCTCAACATCCTTCACCTAATTTTGCGCATCTTCTTCTTGTTCCTGACCTTGGGCATCTGGACGTTCGGATCCACGGCCTTGCTGGTGTTTGAAAAAGACCGCGAGTGATCTGACTCAGCCTAAGGGCTGATCCAGGCCTGGGGGCTTGCGCCAGGCCACACGCAAACCAGCACCCCGTGCTGGTTTGCTGCTTTGAGGGCCTCACTCCATCATGCCGATAGCTGGCGCTTGACCCTGGCAGGCGACATCGGCAACTCCCGAAGACGCTTGCCAGTCAATTGCGCCATGGCATTGGCGATGGCGGGTGCAACGGGTCCCACACCCGCTTCGCCCATGCCCGTAGGCGGCGCATTGGAGCGAACGATTCGAGTGTGGATTTCAGGCATGTCGGCCATCCTCAGCACGGGGTACTCGTGGTAGTTGGTTTGCTGGATGGCACCACCCTTGACAGTCAGCTCCTCGAGCAACGCCACAGACAGGCCAAACACCGCGCCGCCTTCCAACTGCCCCAGCACACTCTCGGGCTGGATCACCAGTCCAGGATCTGCGGCTGTCCAGTAGTGGTGCACCTTGATCTTGCCAGTCTTGGCGTCGAGTGAGATTTCTGCCACGCCGGCCGCCACCGTGCCATGGTAGTCGGCAAATGCCAAACCCAATGCGCGTCCGCTGCGGCGTTTGCGCTTCCACTCCGACATCTCCGCCACGGCCTCAATCACAGCCCGGGCTCTGGCATCGTCTTGCGTCAATTCGAGACGCAAGGCCAAGGGGTCCATCTTGCGTGCCCTGGCCACTTCGTCCAGGAACGATTCGATGGCGAATTTGTTGTGCCCAGCGCCAATGCCCCTGAAGGCGTGCACACGCATGCCACGCATTTCGCGAACCCCTTCCGACTGCCAATTGGGAATGTTGTAGTGCGGCAGATTGGAGCCATTCCAGCCGATGTAGTCCTTGCCACCGGTGGCTGCAAAGCGCGGCGGTGCAGCGACTGCATCCACGTTTTCAGCAACGATGCGGTGCTTCCAACCCACCAATTTCCCCTGTGCATCCAGGCCTGCGCGCAAGATGTGATGAGTCAAGGGCCTGGGGCGTGCCGCCGCCATGTCGTCCTCGCGGGTGAGGATGAGCTTGATGGTTTTCTTGCTGGCATTGGCAATGGCCACGGTCTGGGCCACGATGTCAGGGGTGATGCGCCGCCCATAGCCACCACCCAGCAACACCTGGTTCAAGCGAATCTTGTCCGGTGTGACCTTGAGCACACCCGACGCAGCCATCACGGCCAGGACAGGCGCTTGCGTGCCCACCCAGACTTCGGCCGACTGGCCGTCGGCGGCGACGCGCGCCACACAGTTCATGGGTTCAAGCTGTGCGTGGTAGGTGTGTTCGGACCAATAGGTCCCCTCGATCACCTTGGCAGCCGAGGCCAAGGCCTGGTCCGCCTCGCCTTTTTGATAGGCGGTCATGGGTTTGGCCTCGGCTGATCGCCCATTGCGGGCGTACTCTTCCTTGGCCTTTTCTGAATCGAAGTTTGCTGCCTTGGCATTGCTGGTGTCCCAGGTCACCTTGGGCTTGAGCAGCGCACGCGCCGTGCGTGTGGCCTCCACCGTTTGTGCCAGCACGGCCACCCCAAAGGGCATGGGCAAAACCTGAATCACCCCAGGAACGGCCATGGCGTCAGCAGCATTGACCTGATCGGGCTTGGCCCCATCCATGGGGGCTTCCAACACCGTGGCATAGACCATGTCGGGCACCATCACATCAATGCCGAACTTGGCTTGACCCGTGACCTTGGAGAGCACATCGGTGCGCCCCAGATCCGCACGACCAATCAGTTTGTATTGCTCTGGCTTCTTGAGGTCAGCCGCCGTGATCTTGGGCAACTCCGCAGGCACCGTGGCAAACGATGCAACCTCACCATAGCCCATGCGTCGGTTGCTGGGGGCATGGATCACCACACCCGTGTCGGTCGTGAGCTCGGCAACAGGAACACCCCAGCGGGCAGCCACCGCATCGAGCAACACACGCCTGGCTTGTGCGCCGGCCATGCGCAGCGGCGTGAAATAGCCCGGCACTGCGATGCTGGCCAGCGAGGCTTGCCCCCCATTGAGCAAGGGATGTGGATTTCCATAGACCCGTGCATTGGGCGGCGCGTATTCAATGCGAACCTTGGACCAATCGGCATCGAGCTCCTCGGCCAGGATCATGGGCAGGGCCGTGGTCGTACCTTGCCCCATTTCTCCTGTGGGGGTCATCACCACCACAGAGCCATCTGTATGGATGGTGACCCAGACATTGGGGTTGAGACCGGCACCGCTGGCCAGGGCCTCGGTGGCATGCATGGAAGACCCCAAGGCCACTGAAAAACCCAAGCCGCCCGAGAAGGCCAGAAAACCTCTGCGGTCCAGGCGAAACTGTTCATTGAGCTTGTCCACAATGGTGGTGTTCATGTTCAAGCCTCCTTGGCCGCGCGCTGCACGGCCTTGACGATGCGCTGATACGTGCCACAACGGCAAATGTTGCCATTCATGTGCTCAACAATTTGTTCACGCGTGGGTTTTTTATTCTTGGCCAGCAAGGTGGCAGCCTGCATGATTTGGCCGGATTGGCAATAGCCACATTGCGGCACCTGCTCGGCAACCCAAGCCTTTTGCAAGGGATGCGTTCCGTCCGCAGAAAGTCCCTCAATGGTGGTGATGGATTTTCCAGCCACCGATGACACCGGGGTCACACAAGAGCGGATGGCCTCGCCATTGACGTGCACCGTGCAAGCACCACATTGAGCCATGCCACATCCAAATTTGGTGCCCGTGAGTTGCAGATGCTCACGCAAAACCCAAACGAGAGGCGTGGCCGGATCCACATCCACAGTGGAGGGCTTGCCGTTGATCGTCAATGACACAGAACGCATGGTGAAGGCCTTTCAATGATGAGGGTGCCAAAACAGCACCACAAACATTGTGGTCATTTGGCAATGACTTGCAGTGTGTGTGCCCATTTGAAAAACCCCGAGGGTTTTCACTATGGTTTAGTTCAAGCTCTGGCCGATTTTGGAGATGCCACAGCCCTGAGTTGCGGCATGTGGCCCCAACTCATCAGCTGGCTCGCTGTCTCGTGGTCTGCGCTCAACCAGGCATCGTGTAGCGAAGGCGCCACCACCACAGGGGTTCGCTTCTCGTCGCCTGGCCGATGAAACGCTCGCATCACCGGATGCGCATCGGCATTGACCGTGAGCATGGCAAAACTCACCACCGACTCACCCGTTGCGGGATCCGCCCAACGATCCCACAGGCATGCAATGCCAAACGGTTCAGCTGACTCCAGTTCAATTTTCCAGCGGACCGCCCTGCCCGACTCATAACTCGGCTCGTAAAAGTGGTCGACCAGCACCAGACCAAACTGCCTGTTGTGCCAGGCCTTTTTGAAGCTGGGCTTTTGGGCTGCGGTTTCGCTTCTGGCGTTGTAGGTGTGGCGCGCGATGGTCTGATCCTTGGCCCAGGCGGGAATCAAGCCGAACTTGGCCAGCCCACATGCCACCCGCCCCGTGTGATGCCCCTTGACCACCAAGGGTGCGGCATAGCCAGGGTAGGCCTCTTCGGGATAGTCAGACGGCAAATCGACGCCAAAGCTGGATTTGACCCACCGGCCGCTTCTGGTTGGCGTGAAATTGGTGCACACGGTGACAGTTTACGGACAAGCCCTGCCCTCTGATCCTGCTGCGACCAGCTGCGCCCATGGCCACTTTCACTTGAGCAGTGAAAGCACCTCTTTCTGACTGGTGTTGGCCTGAATCAGGATGGCATCGATGGTGTTTTTCACGATCGCATTTTTCGCCAGCATGATGGTGTCAGAGAAGTATTGGTCATCGGTCCTGGCAGCACCGCCTTTGGTGTTCTTCAAGGTCGATGTGATCATGGCACTGACCTGGTTTTCCAGATCCAAAGTCAACAAGGCCAGCGAATTTTTTTCCTGGTCGATTTGTCCTATGGCACCTGCATAGGCTGCCCCTGCGGCAGCGATAGATTGAGCATCAGGCACAGGGGCAGTGCGCGCAGCAGGTGTCCCGTTGAATTTGAGCTTGGTGGCATTGGCCATGGCCTTGGGATCAACCAGGCGATAAACACCGCCGTCAAACTGCACCATCTCCACATTGCGAAGCAGCGTGGTCACCCCATCGCGGCTGAGCTTGTAGCCGTCTGCCGTCTTCTCCAGAGCGTAGTCGTAGCGATTGCCCGCAAAGATGGCCACATCGTTGCCTTCGCCACCGTCCAGGGTATCGGCACCACCTTGCCCCTGCAGCACGTTGTCGGCTTCATTGCCCACGATGAGATCGGCATACGCACTGCCAATGACATTCTCCACATTCACCAGGACATCGGTTCCCGTCCCAGAAGGGGTGTTTTTATCCAGCGACTGCGCCACGCGCGCGCCCAGATCCACCAGCATGCCCCCCTTGGCATTGGCATATCGCACCGTGTCGACGCCTGCGCCACCCACGAGAACATCATTGCCCTTGCCCGACTCCATCACATGCTGGCCTGGTGCCATCAAGTCCACACTGGACTTGTCATTCACCCGCTGAGTCATATAGCCACGGGCAAACACATATCCTTGTTTTTCACTCCAGTCGGGGACAAATTTCAATGCACTGACGGAGCCATCCTGCAAACTCCAGGTCAGATCCGAGAATTCAATTTTTTCAACCCCGCTGAGCACATCGGTGCCATTGATGCCCCGACGATCGGTGATGGCCCAATTGCCCCCCTGCTGGGTCAAGGTGTAATCGGCAAAATTCCCGCTGTAATTGGCCTTGTCCATGCCGGCACCACCCGTGATGGTGTCGTTGCCTGCATTGCCCGTGAAGGTGTTGTCCAGTGCGTTGCCAATGAGGGTGTCATCGCCTGAACCACCCACGGCATTTTCAATGCTGGCACTGTAGGCAATGCCCACGTTATCCGCACCGGTGTAGAGGGTATCTGTGACGCCGTACATCAAATTGGTCACATCAACGTAGACCTGGAGCACCATGCCGGTGTTGTTGCCATACAGGTTGTCGTAATAGTCCATTTGATCGGCCTGGCTCCAGCGTCCGATGCTGGAAAAATGTCCCGGATTCAAATCGATGGTGGTGGCCTTGGTTTGATTCGAGGCATCCATGGTGTCGTTGCCAGAACTGTCCACCAGGGTCTGCAAGACCTGCGGCTGATCGCTCCATTGATACACCGTGTCTCCTGCATTGGCATCGGTGGTGGCGCCATAGAGGTATTCGATGGCGGCCACGTCATACACCATGGGGGTGCTGCTGTAGATGCCCTGGGTCATGTCGGCTGTCCAGCCACCCTGTCCATTGGGGGTCACTTTCAACACCAGGTTGCGGTCGGTGTTGGTGTAGGACATCAGCGTATTGCGCAAGTTGTCATCGGCAGCAGACAGGTTGACCTGGGTGCTGGAGCTGGCATCAAAGGGATGGCTCAAACCCAGCGCATGGCCCATTTCGTGAAGCGCGGTCATGAAGCCGTAACTACCGGGCGTGAACGATTGATTGGAAGCTTGCGTGCGGTCAAACCAGATGTCGCCATTGACCGGCCCGTTGCCTGGACCATAGGCATAGGCCGCAGACTGGGCAGGCGTTTGGGTGTTGTCGGTGTATGCCACACGCAATTCCCCCACTGTGCCGTCTGGCGCTTCGGTCACTCGCTCCATGCTCAAGCCATCGGAGGCCCGATCCCACAAGGCGAATGCTTTGTCCAGGTCGCTGGCAAAGGGCATCACGGACGTCACTGCAGCGGGGGGATTGACGTTGCCCGCTGGATAGCCCACGTAAGCGGGAGACTGGGCATCGTAATAAGAGTAGCTGAGCTTTTCACCGGGACTGAGTTGCCAAATGGGTCCCATGCGCAAAGCCTCGATGTAGGACACATTGGAATTGCTGGAGGCCGCAGAGCCGGTGACGTTGTTGTTGTTTTGAGCAGGTGCAGCGGCAATGCCTTGCTGGTCTTGCGCTTGCACGGACTGGCGCTGACTTTGAAGGCTGGTGATCAAGTCTTTCAGATTCACTTCTATCAAGGCGGTGTCCGCAGACCCAACGCCGCCAGATGAGGCGCCAGGCACCACCGAAAAATAGCGCCCGCTCAAGTCGTTGACCTCGGAGTACTTGGCGGATAACTGGGAGACCTCACTGATTTGTGTGCCCACATAGTGCGAGAGCTGGGCTTCCAGCGACCGGATCTGTGACTCCAAGGCGTTGAATGCATCCGACCCCTTGACCAGGCCAGCCTGGGCTTGAACGCGGGTTTGGATGTCGGTCAGATATTTGGCCACCTCATCCAACGCCTGGGTCTTGATCTGAACCAGCCCTGTGAGCTCGAAGGATTTGGAGACGGTGTCCTTGAGCATCAGCGTGCTGTAGGCACTGCTGTCCACGTTTGACACACTGGCTTGGCTATTGAGCGGCTGGGTGGTCCATTGCGTGGGCGAGCTCGCATCCACCCGTGCCTGGCTGAGTTGATCCATGCGGGCTGTGAGAAATGCGGCTGAATTGACGCTCGAAACCACCAGTGGCGCTCCTGTTAACTCAGACGGATTCGGCTGATCACAGAATTGCTTGAGGTCTTAATACAAATCGATTCAAAAAAACCTTTTCGGCAAGGCATTGACCCCCCAACCCAGCCCGCCACACACCACAGCCATGCCCAAGGCGGCTGGGCTCAGGGGCTCAAAGCGAAGGTGCTGTGCGAGCCAAGGCCAATACATCGCCACCAAAACCAGGGCCAAGGTCCCCAGGGCAATGACGATGGCGGCCTCATTGCGAGGCTGACGGCCATTGAGAAACGCGGCCGCCGCCGGCACATCAACCGATCTGGTCAGAGGGATCCGTGGAGCGTGCCAAGGGCCTGAACCCCGAGACTTGGAGACAAAGATCAGCACCCCGTTGGCGACCACAAAGGCCACCATCACCATGGACCGGGTCTGGTCCGTTGAAGCATGGGTCAGCCAGCTCAAGCCCGAAGCCGCATAGGCCGCCAAAGCACTCATGAGCACCAGCAAGCCTTGCGCGGTGGCCTGCCAGAGGGTCTCGGCGTCAAACAGCGGCGAACGGGTATCCCGAGGTGGGGTGCTCATGATGTCACCACTTTCGGGCTCGCTTTCAAAGGCCAGCGAACATGCGGGATCGATGATCATCTCGATGAGCGCAATGTGCAGCGGCAAGAACAATGGCGGTTGATCAAACCACATGGGGAACACGGCCAAACCAGCAATTGGGATGTGAATGGCAAAGATGTAGCTCATGGATTTCTTGAGGTTGGCAAAGATTCGCCGTCCTGTGCGTATGCCACCCACGATGGAGGCGAAGTGATCGTCCACCAGAACAAGGTCAGCCGCTTCACGCGCCACATCGGTACCCCTGGCACCCATGGCCACGCCCACATGGGCTGCACGCAATGCGGGTGCATCGTTCACGCCGTCACCGGTCATGGTCACGATCTCACCCTGGCGCATCAGGGCTTGGACGATCCGAAGCTTTTGGTGTGGCGTTATTCGCGCGCAGACATTGACCTGCCGCATGCGTGTTTGCAAGGCGGTATCACTGAGCCCGTCCACCTCATCGCCAGAGATCACCTCGGCCCTGGGCATGCCCGCATGATGGGCAATGGTGCTGGCAGTGAGGGGATAGTCCCCAGTGATCATGACCACCCGGATGCCAGCGCGCTGGCAATCGGCCATGGCCTGGGGGACCTCCTGCCGAACTGGATCACTCAAGCCCACCAGACCCAACCAGGTGTATTCAAGGCCCTGAGACGATGCGGGCCATTCCCCCTTTGCCGCCTGACCCCGAGCCACAGCCAGCACACGCAAGCCCTGTGAACTCAATGCGCGCAAGGTGGGTTGCCAGGCTGCCATGTCCTGGGCGCTCCAGCGACAAAGCCCCATGATGGCCTCTGGCGCTCCTTTGGTCGCAACCACAAACTCCTCGTCTGAGGCCAGTCGCCACACTTGCGTCATGGCCTTGATCCTTGGCTCCAGCGGATAGGACTTCACCAACTGCCAATCGTCCTGGCAGCGCGCCAGGTGGGGCACATGCTGCTGAGCAAAGGCATGAAAGGCTTCCTCCATGGGGTCAAAGGGTTGCGCTGCGCTCGCCCACACGGTGTGAGCCACCACTGCTTCAAACACCTTGGGCATGGCCTTGGCATCCTGAGGCCTGCCCACCTCCCACACGGTGGGCTCAGCCTGGTTCGCCTCTTGCACCACCCAGGCCTGAACTTGCATCCGGTTCTGAGTGAGGGTGCCCGTCTTGTCTGTGCACAGCACGGTGGTGGCTCCCAGGGTCTCGATGGCATTGATGTGACGGGTCAATACGCCTTGCTTGGCCAGCCGATGTGCGCCCAGAGCCGGGAAGATGGTCAAGACCACCGGATATTCCTCGGGCAACATGGCCATGCCCAGGGCAATGCCGGACAACAAGGCCGCCAGCCATTCGCCGTTGCGCAAACCCAAAACCAGCACCATCACGCTGCACAGGACCAGCCCCACCCAACTCAGGATCTTGACCAGTCTTGCAGTCTGCCGCTGCAAGGGCGTGGGTGCCGACACCATGCGATCCAGTGTGCTGCCGATCTTGCCGATCTCGGTGCGCGCGCCGGTGGCCTTAACGATGAAGAGCCCTTGACCGCGCACCACAAACGTACCCGAATAGACTTGCTTGGCATCTTCCGGCGCGCAGTCATCTACGTCTTTGCGCACGGCCACCGATTCTCCCGTGAGCAAGGATTCGTCAACTTCGAGGTTGTCGCAACGCAGCACCCTGCCATCGGCTGGGATGCGATCCCCTTCCGAGACTTGCACCCAGTCCCCCACCACAATGCACTCGCTGGCGATTCTGCGCACCACACCCGCGCGCAGCACCTGCGCGTGGTGCTGGCTCAATTCACGCAAGGAGGCAATCGACGTCTCGGCCTTGCCCTCCTGATACAGGGTGAGCCCCAATATCGCCAGGACAAAGCTGCCCAGAACCAGACCCTCGTTCACATCGCCCAGCACAAGGTACAGGGCTGCGGCCAGAACAAGCAGCAAGAACATGGGCTCACGCCCCATGGCCAAGACACGCGCGGCCAGGCTACGCTGGCGTTTGGCCTTGATCGCATTGGGTCCATCGCTAGCCAAGCGCTCAGCGGCCTGAGCCTCACTCAGCGGCTCTTGCCCGCTCACGGCTATTTGATGAAGGTGACGGGGAGCTGGGTTGCGCTCAGCACCTTTTGAGCCACCGATCCCATCAGCAAGTCGCCAAAGGCCGAGCGGCCCTTGGTGCCCATGACGATCAGATCAAAACCACCTGAGTGGCCAAGCTTGACGATTTCCTGCGCCACCGCGCCGGTGCGCATGACCATGTCGTGTGCCACGCCAGCGCGATCCAGCGCAGCACGCGCAGGCTTGAGTTCCGTCTCGCTCAATTCGCGGATGTAGTCAGCAATCGCCCCCTTGGGGACGTATTTGCGAACCCGCCGGAAGGCTTCATCATCGTGCACGGACAGCAAGGTGATGCGGCCGTGTTCGTCGTCAGCCAACAGTTTGGCCGCATATTTGGCAGCCCGCAGTGCACTGGCCGATCCATCGGTGGGGACAAGGATTTTCATGGGAGTCCACTTCAACGGATCACCAGCACCGGGATGCTGGAGTGCGTGAGCACGTGGTTGGTCTCGCTGCCCAACAGCAGACGGCTGATGCCACGCCGCCCATGTGACGCCATGACAATCAAATCGGCCTTGGTTTTCAACGCGGTCTTGATCAGGGTTTCGGCCACCAGGTCGCTGCTCACCACCACCGGCTTGACCACCACACCTTTGCGCTTGCCCAGTGCGACCACCTGGCTCAAGAGCGTTTCTGCGTCATGCCGCCAAGTCGCAAGGATGCGCTTGGTTTCCTGATCGTTCAAGGGAATGGCTCCCTCGTAATAAGTCTGTTGAACACGGGGAATGACCTTGATGGCCACCAACTCGGCATCACTCAGCACGGCTGAGGCCAGGGCATGGGTGACCGCTTTTTGAGACAGCTTGGAGCCGTCGGTGGCGACGAGGATTTTTTTATACATGCGGGGTCTCCTGTGGGGCTCAGGCCGAAACACTGTGCGAGATGGCAATCGACTGGCGAATCACATGGTCCATGACCTTGAAATAGCGACTCGCGGTGCGGGTAGGAACCAGGTACTTGGTGCGGCGATCGCCGTTCTTGTAAACCTGGGCAATCAGACCTGCTTCACGCAAGGTCTCCATGCGTCGATGAATGGTGCAAGGGCTGCCCAGATGCTCCAGACGCATGATTTCAGACACCGTATAGGGTTTGCCAGCCTCGTTTTCCAGCGCAATCATGCCCAGCAACTTCTCGCAAATGGGTCGTTCGGCAAACATCGCCTGGTACATCTTGGTCTTCTGGCTCAGTTCCAGGTATTGAAGGTATGAATTGGCGTGTTCCACAGTGGACTCCATGTTTGTTTTAAAGAGATTCATTCTTATGCTGAGCAAAGAAAAACAATGTGCGCTATCGCACCCTGACCCTAGTCCATCCACTGACGCCACTTGGTGGGCAACAAATCGATGAGCGGCGTGGGCTCGCGGCGCAAGGCCGAAGCGCCCAAAGCCACATCCTGTTTGGGAACTGGTGCGTTCACATCCAGGTCGGCCAGTTGCCGCATCCACACTGCATCCAAACCGCCCTCGGGCGTGGTGCGCGAATAGATCAGCGACAACATGCGCTTGGCGTGGCCGCTGCCTTGGGCATCGGCCTGTCGATAAAGGCGAATGGCTTCAGCGTAGTTAAATGCCACCCCATCGCCCCGGTGAAAGCGGCGGGCAGCCAAATAGGTGGCCTGGGCCTGCTCTGGCGTGGCCATCACCATGGGTTTGGATTCGATGGTGAATTCCTGCACCGGCGTCGGTGGCGCGGCAAGAATGGCCTGACTTGTCACGCTGGGCATGGCACTGGCTGCATGCTCGGCAGCGATGCGTTGCCTCACCCACGCCGCATTCTCGGCGGCCACCCTGGACTGCCCACTGGCTTGGTCAAAAAGTTGCAAGGCACGCGCCAAATCATGGCTTTGCGCGTGCAAGATGCCCAGTTCGATCATGGCGTGAACATTGCCACCTGCAACGGCCTTCACCAGCAAGTTGCGCTCGGGTGTGCTGAGGGTTTGCAAACCTTCGGTGGCCTTGGGGTTGAGGGGGCGCAACTGCACATCGATGAGCCACTGAAAGTGCGCTGCGCGTGCGGGTTCGACGCGGTTCAGTCGCCTCACCCAGATTTGAGCCTGCGACAAGTTGGGGGCAGATTGACAGCCGTCCAGGGCACACCAGGCCAAGCCGGCACTGGCCAGGGGATCGCGGTAATGAGCGCACAAACTGAACCACTGCCTGGCCCTGGCCGAATCCGGGTTGACCGCTGCGCCATGCAAATACAGCAATCCCAGCAAGCACGCCGATTGCCCCGCAGCAGCGCGCCCGGAGGGATCCCCTGGGACAGACAAGGCGGTGGTCTTGAGGTTGGCCAATTCACGCGTGGCCTGCTCATTGAGCTTGCGAGTGGACCCACCCATCGACTCAGGCTCGTTCACGTTGCGCAAGGCCTTCATCAATGGAGCCATGTCGGGCAAGGATTGGCTCACCTGCAAGTCATCCGACCATTGCGCCAGCGCCACGCTGGCATTCAAGACACTCAACCACATCAGCAGCCCCCGTTTGAGCCATGCGCATGTCATGGCGATTTGCCCTGTCCCGCTGCTGCGGGACGGCGCGGCGCCACTTTCCACTCCACGGTGGTATGCGAAAACGGCTTGGTTTTCAAAGAGGACTCATAAGCCTTGACCACCTCAGCCAATCCCGTCATACCCTGCAAAGGGGTGAAGGCTGGTGAGCGCAAAGGCTCTGACAAGAGTTGGCTCACGTCCTCGTCGGTGGCCATGCACATCAATCCTTCCGTGCCTGCACCAGCCGTTTCGATCACATAGCCGGGATTGGGGCTCATCCAGTCAGGCAGACGGATGGCCTGGCTGGCCGTGACATAAGCATTTGTAATGGCATTGGGAATCAGGCGGATCACTGACCCATTGGCATTGGCCAGATAACACGCCACATAGGAATTGCGCGATACCTTGGCCGAGAGGAAGATTTGCTCCCCCACCTCGAACTGGGTACGGCCATTCATGATGTTTTCGATTTGCAGGTTCAGGGTGCGTGAAGTGGGCTTGTGTCCATAGGCCTGTTGCGAACTGGGCAGTGGCAGCTGATCGTTCCAGGCCACAGGCACGGGATCCGGGGTGACAGTACGCCAGCCATAGCGAACCAGGCTGCCTTTGTCATCGAGTGAAACAAAGTCACGCAAGGCGCGCTCATAGGTTGGGAAGTCCACCACACCCGTCACCACCATGCCCTGGTCTGACTGGAAGCGGGCCAAGGCCTGACGAAACACCACGGTCGGATTCACATCACTGGCCAAGATCTTGGGCATGTAACCCTTGGAGACCAGAGACTGCTTCACCAAACCCTGGTGGACCCCTTCAACGCCCTCCTCGTACCAATCGCGCAATTGACGCTGGAAGTTGGGGTGGGTTTGCTCCAGGGTCAAACACTGCCAATAAGGCACTTTGGCCCATTTGCCCGCAAGCTCGATCACAGCCAGCTCGACCAAGGTGCGCACCGCCGCGCCTGAGCCCTGCGCATAGTCCTTGCCCACATTGAATTGCCAGCCATATTCACCAATCCGACCCGCAAGATCCAGACCTTCACCGCCATTGCCAATGATGACCTCATTGGCCGAATCCATGCCGGGGATCAGGGTGCGGGTGCGAAAGTCCCCCAGGTGAAGCTCCAGCGCCACCACCGTCGCGGTGCGATTGCGGCTATACCCGGTTTCCAAGCGCGTGGCTGAAGTGCCCACGTTGCCTCGGTTATTCAGCACGTTTTGATCCACATAGGAGATCGCACCCGAAAAATACAGCGAAGGGCGTTGCAACTGAATCTGATTGTTGTTGAGCAAAATGTTGGTGAGGTTTTGAACAGTGTCCTGCCGCACCAGATCCACTTCGTAATCCACATATCGAAACACATTGCTCACGCGCGACATTTGCGATAAGGCCGTGACGATCATCTCCTTGGTGGCCACAGGCGCACGGGTTGAAAAGTCAGGGATTTGCTTGCTGGTGATCAAAATGGTGGGGACTTGCGCCTCGCGCATGAGCTGATCCATGCATTGCAGCGAATCGGAAAAACTTGACATGGCTCGAACCGGCCTCACGATGGGCCTGTCCGATGTGGACGCATGACTTTGAAATGCCGAATCCCTTCGTGCGTCCATGGGCGTGCTGCAAGCTGTGACAAGCATTGCACACACCAACGCATACACACCCCTTGATCTCACTGCCTTGGGTGAAGGGTGAAAAGAATGACCGAAGACTTGCATGATGAAACCTTTTGCACAAGCCGCCTCAGCGGCAGATGTTGACCAAATCCCCGCGCAAGACCACGACTTGTGCGTCGGCCTTGGGACCGTATCGATTGAATGAATTGCTGGCATTGACGACACTGTTGCTGCCAATGTCCTGGGTACAGACTTTTCTCAAGCCGTCTTGGGTGTATTTGGTGCTGACGTTTTCATCGGTCCAAATCCCAGATGTGTCCGCAGCAAATGCCTTGGCCTGAAAGCGCGCGAGCTTGGCATCCATCCAGGCCGGAATTTCCTGGAAAGCAGGCTGAGGCGTGCTCATGCCCGTATTCATGGGAACCATGTTGCGCTGGATTTTTTGGTTGATCACCATCGGGTCCTCACCCGGTGCGAGTTGTGCCAGGCTCATGCCCGTCAACATCAGGCTGCACACACCCACTGCCCATGACTTGAGATCACACACTTGCTTCCCCTGTGAAGAATCAAAAAGGGGGCGGCACGGTACAGCCTTGCCGCCCCCAGTCCATCAAACGATCATTGGCAGGTCAGGCAATTGCTGTTGGAAGACAGGTTTTGCAAGGCCTTGGCGCCCCAGGAGGCACGGTTGATCACTGCGGAGTCCCGGATGAAGGCCACTTGATAAGTGGAGGTGTGCAAGCCATCCTCACCCACGTTGGACGCAATGTTCTGGTTGGCTTGACCGCCCCAGCTCATGTTCATCAGCATCGAGTCCTTGACAGCAGCCATTTGCATCACCGTGGCATTGGAGCTGAAGCTGCCCACGTTGGAAGCCAGATTCTGCTGGGCAAGGGCGTTATGACCTGCTGCAGTGTTGATCACGGCGGTGTTGATCAACATCGTGGCCTGGATGGTCGGCTCCGTCTGGACTTGATTGCCGCTGCCGTTGCCGTTGCCGTTGCCGTTTCCATTACCGTTTCCGTTTCCATTGCCATTCCCGTTGCCATCTGCAAAAGCAAACGAGGCCAGGCAAAGTGCGGTCACGCCGATCAGTGAAGTTGCGAGTTTTTTCATGATGATTTCCTTTGATGAAAAGTCTTGTTGTTGATTCGGGATGAGCCAACAACCACGTTGGACGCCACACACGCATGGGGATCGGGGTCTCACCGCTTCACCATGCCCATGTGCACGTCTGGGGTCAGTGTCTGAAAAGGCTTGCCCACCAACAATCACTTGAATCAACTACCACCTGGGGGATATGCCCGCATCAACGTCATGGCATCAACGCTTCACGCGTGCGCCAGCGAACAAGGCAAATGCATGTGGGTTCAGACAATTTCAGTTTTCAAAGGAGCCCATCATGTCCACCACCACTGAAGCACAGCGAATGCAACTCGTCGAAGACCTCAAGACCCTGGTCCGCGATGCACAGTCCCTCATTCAAAGCACCGCCAACGACTACCAAGCCAGCTCCGAAGACATCAAGAGCAGCATGACGCACAAACTCCATCAAGCCATGGAGCAACTCCATCACCTCGAGCATTGCCACCGAGAACGCCTGATGCACTCCGCCCAGAAGGCCCAGACCTATGTGTCCAACCATCCTTTGCAGGCGGTTGGCATCTCCGCAGCGGTGGGTCTGCTGTTGGGCTTGCTGATCAAGCGCAACTGAAGGCAAAGCCCATGCTGGACGCCCTATTGCAGCGACTGAGCAGCCAGGCGGGCTGGAGCGGCCTGGTCTTCACTTTGGTGCGATGGCAATGCCAATTGGCGCAGCACAAGCTCAAGGCCTTGCAACGCCGCGTCTTTCTGGCCTTGTGCCTGTGGGCGGCTGCATGGACGCTGCTGAGCCTGAGCCTCTTGGCTTTGTCCGCCTGGGTGGTGGTGGCTTATTGGCATGAACACCCGTTGTACATCCTGGCTGGCCTGGGCCTGGTGCATGGCACTCTGGGGATGGCGCTCTTGGTCCTGTCAAGGCGACAACTCAATCGGTTTTGAACTGCACCTGTTGACCCCATTGCCAGAGGTGTTGGGTCCAATGGTTGTGGTTAGCCCAATGAGCCAGGCTCGTGTTCATGCCGATCTCGAACCAATCCAGGGGAGTCTTGGCATCAAAGGCATCCGACAGGCCTTCATGGTTGATGACCATGCCAATGGCCGCATGGCTTCTGAACAACTCCATCCAGCTCAACACGGCAGGATGCAAGTGCAGACCGGGTGCAGATTCGCTCATGGGGCCAACTCCTGGGTGACGGCATAGCGGGTCAACTCTGCCACCTTGTGGGCTCCAATTTTTTGCATGATGTTGCGTTTGTGGGTTTCCACGGTATAGGGGGACAAACCCAATTTGCGCCCCACTTGCTTGGTCGAATACCCCTGGGCAATCCAGTTGATCACATCCGATTCCCGCTGGGTCAGCTGATCGTAGGCCGGCGTGGGCTGCACCTGGCACATCACCGCCGAGAGTGTGGGGCACAGGTAGGCGCGTCGGTCATGCGCATGCTCAATGGCCATGCGCAGGTGCTTGAAGTTGCTGGCAATGGATACACAAGCCATGGCACCCAGGCGCAAGGCACTCAGCACCTCGGATCGGTGGACAAAGTCGGCGCACACCACCATGGGAATGTTCGCCAGGGTCAGTCGCTCCATGGCTTTGGCGTCGTCGGTCACGCACACATCCACAGGCAGGTCTGGGGCATGGGGCTTCATGACATGACAGCGCATGGACTGACCCGCCAAATAGGATTCCATGCCCTGCCGGATCAGGCCAGGGTTCACCGCCAATCTCACATTCACAGACATGGTTTGCTCCAGACTCAGATGTCACGGCGAATGCGTGAGAGCAAATCCACCCTGTCTTCGCACTGGAGTTTTTGGTAGATGTGCTTGAGATGGATCTTGACCGTGCCTTCTGCAATGGCGAAGGTGGTGGCAATTTCCCGGTTGGATCGCCCCCGGATCACCAACTGAACGATGGAGAGTTCCCGCAATGTCAGCAAGCGTTCAAAGGTGGAGCGCGTGAGCGGCACGTCATGTGCATCCATCTCGTGCACGGCAAATTCTTCATCCAGCCACTTTTGTCCATGGTGAACTGCACGAATGCATTCAGCCAGGGTCTCCTTGGGCTTGGACTTGGACACCAGGCCATTGACACCCACCGCAATCACGCCCATGACGTCGAGCATGCTCGCATGCGTGAAGATCACTGGCAGGGTCTTGAGGTTTTCATCGCGCAAGTCACGAATGAGGCTCAGGCTGTCTTTCTCGCTGAGCGAGAGTTCCATCACCAGGATGTCGGGCTGCAAATTCTGAATTTCTCGCCAGGCCGAGACGCCGTCGTGAACACAGTTTTTGACGATGAAGCCCGGATCATTTTCAAAAGTTCGCCTCAAGCCATCGAGCACCACCGGGTGCGGATCTGCAAAGACGATTTCAATGGGCGGCTCTTCGGTTTGCTCGTGAATCGGGTCTTGCATCAATGCAGCCATCTCTTGTTGACTGATCAGGGGTTGGGGAGAAATCATGGCTTTGCCCATCGTTTGGTCTCTTCAAATGAGGTGCCGATGTTGTCTTCAATTGCAATTTGTGTTCGTGCGATTTCACACACTCCTCGCCTCATGAGCAATGCACCCATCACCTTCCAGACTTGCTTCTATCTGACAGGCAAGCCCCAAAGGGTGCGACGGAATGTGAGCCCTATGGACTGCGTTTGATGCGATTCAAAAATACAAATCGCATTTGTGAGTGACAAAGTTCCCGTGTATACACATTCCTCTCTTTTTCATCAACCTTGTGTGCGAGACTGCACACGTGTTGCTGGCCTCGCAACTCACAATTCCTACAAAGGAGGCCGCCATGCAGTCATCGCCATTCATCGAACTCAATGAAGTGGCCCAGTTGTGTCAACTCGATCAAGAAGATTTGAAAGAGCTGCTCGACTACGGGACCATCCCAGTTGTTGCCTCGGACTCAGACGATGTCTGCATCCCCAGCACCAGCCTCGAAGCCCTGCAAAAAGCCTCGCAAATCAGGCGCGACTACGCGCTCGATTTGTTCACCATGGCCATCTTGGTGAATTACCTCGAGCGCATCAGCGAGCTGGAACGCACGAATTCGAAATTGCGTGACGAGGTGGCTCAATGCTCCAATTGACCCAACCTCAGCCTGCATCCTGGCAGGCTTACGCACCGGCACCTGCCGCACCACGCTTCATGCCGGCGCACCGAGGCGATGTCGGCCATGACGCCTTGGTCGCCTTGGGCCACAGGCAACTCGTTGGACCGGGTGGTCGGTGCGAAATCCATCGCCGCGATCCGCAAGGACACGGCCATGTGTTCAGCCAGCCTGAGCTGGCCTTGTATGGCCTGATTCCTTCGTGGGCCTATGACGCCCGCTGCGCCACGCAAAACTGCATTGCCCCAATGGGATCCGTGGCCAACAAGCCCGCTTATCGCGCTGCCTTGCGCAAGGCTCAGTTCTGCTGGACCACTGCCTCGTTCTTTGTGGGCAGTGTGTGGCGCGAGGGACGTGAACAAATTGTTCATGTCGAGCGGGCTGACCATGAGCCGCTCTACCTGGCGGGTCTTTGGAGCGAATGGCAGGTGGACCACGGTCAGCCCTTGCTCAGCTTTTCCCTGTTCACCCGCGATCATGATGAAGCGCTCAAGTCGCAAAGCCTTCGCATCGGACATGGCCTTGCTCAGTGCTATGCCTTGCTTGAACCCTCACAATTGATGGACTGGCTGAGCCAGTCTGGCCACAGCGCGTTTGAGTTTTTGCTCAGCAACCCCATCCCCCCTGTCGAGCTCCACCACCACTCTTGAACGGATTGACCATCATGATGATGTATGAAAATTTGGCGATCCTCAAACAAAGCAACGCCATCCTCGCAGGCCTCCCCCTGGGGGATTGGGAGCGCTGGAAAAAATTCCTGAGCCCCGTGGTGTTGGAGGTGGATCAAGTCATTCACCAGGCGGGCCAAGTCCAAAAGCACATCTACCTGCCCGCGTCCTGCATTGTGTCGGTTCAGTATGACTTCGAGGACGGCAACTCTGCCGAATTTGCAGAGATCGGCAACGAAGGCCTCACCGGTACCTTCATCTTCATGGGGAATACATCCACCGTCTCGCAATCCACCGTCATTGCCAAGGGCCTGGCCTACCGGGCCGATGTGAGCTTTGTCCAGCACGAGTTCAATAGCTCCTCGTCATTCAGACGACAAATCCTCAACTACATGCAATTGCTCATGCTCTATACGGCGCAAACTGCGGTGTGCAACCGCCGTCACTCCATCACGCAGCAACTGGCCCGCGTCCTGTTGGTCAATCTGGATCGCATCACGGGCACTGATCTTGAATTCACCCATGAGCTGATTGCCAAAAGCCTGGGCGTGCGACGTGAAGGCATCACCCAGGCGGCGCAACACCTGCAAAGCCGTGGCGACATCGAATATGCCCGTGGGCACATCACGGTCAAGAACAGGTCGGGATTGTTGCGCTCATCGTGCGAGTGCTATCGGATCGTGAAGGAAGAAACCGATCGGTTATTATTTGAAAACAGTCACACCGGCAGCGCCACATGAGTCAAGATATGCCAGACATCAAACTCGCACTGGGTGCTTTGCAAGAAGAAGTGCGCCTTCTCAAAGAGAACTTCCAGTCGCTCAACTCCAAATACTCCGAGAACCTCATTGCCCTCAAGCAATTGACCCTCACCTCGTCCGAGGCGGCCACGCGCGCGGCCAACGCCGCAGACAAGGCGGCCAAGTCGGCCTCGTTTTGCGCAGAAACAGCCAAGCTGGCGGCCAACTCCGACATCGTCAATGCGGCTGAAAGCGCTGCTCTGGCGGCCAATGAATCCGCAGAGGCCGCCATGGAAGCAGCAGCAGCAGCGGCTGCCGCCGCAGCAGCTGCCGCCATATCACTGGCGCAGCATGCAGAAGACGCCAGCACCCAGGCCTCGGCCACGGCCGCCTATGCCACACAAATGGCCACGGAGTCGGCTGCGCATGCCATCAAGATGTCGCATGCCGCATCCGAGTTCGCCAAGCGCGCGCGCGATCGCAACAATTCCAAAAAATAAGACTCCCGCACCCTGCCTTTCCCGCTCATGCGGGCTTGTGTGCCGCGACGAACAGACCCGCTACCGCGCCGAATCGAAGATGTGTTCCTTCACAAGAAAGGACACCCATGAAAACCTCATCCACGCTCTTGGCTTTGGCCTTGTCCGCAGTCACCTGGACAGGGGCTCAGGCCCAAACCATCTACCCCTCCACCACCGACTATTACTTTGAAGTGGGCCTGGTGCCCATGGAGATCCGAGAAGGTGGACAAATTTTCAAACCCACAGGCATGCGGCTGATCCTGGGCAAAAACCTCAACAGCAATCTGGCGTTCGAAGGCATGTATGCCTTCTCGCTCAGCACCGACAAGCAGCCCACGTTTGATGCCAAGTCAGATCAATACGGCCTGTTTTTCAAACCCAAAATCGTCATCAGCGATGCCACTGACGTCTTTGCCCGCATTGGCTACGGTTCCTCCAGTGTCACCTCATCGGCTCAGGGCTCAAAGACGATTTCGGACTGGACCTATGGCCTGGGGATACAGACCCGGTTCAACTCTGACCTGTTTGGTCAACTCGACTACATGACCTATGCCAACAAAGACGGGCTCTGGGTTCGAGGCGTTGGCCTCTCCTTGGGCTTGCGATTCAACTGAACCTTCCCCCTCTTCAACGAACGAAAGACCATCATGCCTTCACCCTCTGCACATTCCGCGTCCAAAAAGCAGGACCCAGCGCTGGCCAACCAGGAATCCCTCACCGAGCTCAGAACTCACTTCAGCCAGTACATGGCGCACATGGTTGATCTGATGTTCCAGGGTCAGAGGGAAAACATCCGCTTCATGAGCCAGATTCAGGCCAGCCTGCTCAAAAGTGGCAAAACCCTGACCGATGCCCTGAGCCAGCACAACCCGGGCAACGGCTACACCGCCTCACAAGCGGCTGCGCCCAACAGCCTCATGCAATCCATGATGGACATGAACGCCTTGATGCTGGATTTCGCCCAATCCACCGCCGAGCAGTCAGCGAATCTGGCCAAGGTGACCCTGGGCAACCCTTCAGGCAATTCCCACTCGAGCCAGCCCCTGGGCAAGCCGTGAGGCCTTGATCAGGTCACACCCTGCGCCACGGGGATGCGGGGTGTGACGAAAGGGTCGATCACCAGGTGATCCTCCACGCTGGTCACGCCAGGAATGGCCCAAGCCAGTTCCACCACCGCTTCGCGGTGAACCCGGCTGGTGACGTAGCCGCTGATCACGATGCGCCCGTCGTTGACGCTCACATTGATGGCACCGCACGCCTCATGCAACAGGCGCCGAATGGCCGCTTCCAGACGACCTTTGACATCCTTGGCCTGCATGCCAGGCCGAATGTGAAGATGGCAGTGAATCGCACGAATGCCACGCACTTGCCTGAGCATGTCCAGCAAATGCTGGATTTGATATTGCCAGTCCACATGCCCCTTGAGGGTCAATTCGCCGTTTTCAACCTGCACATCGATGCTGTAGGGGTGGGCATGGTGAATCATGTCGATCAAGGCCACCACATGGCGAGCCAGCTCGGTGTCATTGATCACATTGACATTGAGCAGGTTCACGTCGAGGTTGACGGCCATGCCCCTCACGCCCACCACCCCCCAGACGGCCTCTTCGGCAGCCCATTTCTCCTTGAGGCTGTGCACTTGTCCTGACAAGGTCACCACCCCGTCCCTGACCCCCATCGTGACGTTGTCCGACTGAAGGTAGGGACACATTCTGATGGCGAGGTACACATCGGTTTCCAATTGAGCGTCGGTTTTCATGATGGCCTTTGTGAAGTAGGGATCTCAAGCTCGCACCGATTCAGTTTGAGCATGTTCGATGGCAGGAACATGAATCTCAGCCGGTGAATGCTGCACCGGGTCGGCAGCAAACAGGTGTTGTCGGGTGAATGGGTAATCAGAGGGCGCATCGTTTCGAATCGCCAGCAACTGGTAGAGCAAGGTCCAGCCGCGCTCAAATCCCACCGCGCAACCGGCCAAGTACAACCGATAGGCCTGGAGGATTTTTTCTGCGTCCTTGCCGTGATCGGCTTGCAAGATGGCTCTGGCCTCGTCCAGTTTGTGCTCCAGCCGATCTGACCAAGACCACAGGGTCTTGGCGTAGTGGGGCCTGAGGTTTTCAGCGTCCACCAACTCCAGGTTGGCCTGCCCCATGTAGCGCAGCACGTCGCTCACATGCAGCAACTCCCCGCCTGGAAAGATGTATTTCTCGATGAAGTCGCCAATGCCCAAGCCAATCTGGTGATAGCCCATCCCACCGGCGGTGATGCCGTGGTTCATCAGCATGCCCCCCGGTTTGAGCAGTCGCCAGATCTTGGCGAAATAGGCCTTCATGTTGATGCGCCCCACATGCTCGAACATGCCCACCGAGGCCACCTTGTCAAACGGGTGAGATTCGCTCACATCGCGGTAGTCCATGAGGTGGATCTGAACCCGGTCCTCCAGTCGCTTTTCCCGAATCAGGTGAAACACATGCATGTATTGATGGGTGGAGAGGGTGACACCCGTGGCTTTCACACCATAGTGCTCGGCCGCCCAAATCAGCAAGCCCCCCCAGCCCATGCCCATGTCGAGGAAGCGTTCCCCCTCCTTGAGCATGAGCTTGCGGCAGATCAGATCCAGCTTGGCTTGCTGGGCTTGCTCCAGTTGCATGCGGTGGTCCGCGAAATAGGCACAGGAATACACACGCAAGGGATCCAGCCACAAGGCATAAAACTCATCAGATACGTCGTAATGCGATTGCACATTCGCGGCATCGTTGGCCCGGTTATGGGCGAAGGCGCTGCGCCACTTGTGCATGCCCAATTCCAAAAACCGAGTGACCACGCCCCGATCATTGAGGTGGGGTTCGATCTGAAGCAAGCGCTGAGCAATGTCCATCAACTGACGCATCGATCCCTCGTAGTGAAGCCGTCCCTCCACCAGGTCTGCGCCAATCACACCGAGCTCGCCACTGACCAGGTCCGACAACACATGCCAGCTCTTGAGGGTCAATCGCGGGGCGGTCTTTCGTCCCAAGGCGCCTGTGATCTGTCGACCATCGGGCAAGACCACGCACAGGGGCACGTCCAGCTTGATCAAATGGTCTCTTGTGGTTTGTGCAAGCATGTTTTGCATGGTCTATCCCCTCTTGAATCGCCCTCAGCCTAAAGGCAAGCGCGATTGGCGCATGTGTGGCAACGCACAGTCACCACCATGGGGCATAAACACAATGCCTGCATGCGACTCTTTGACCCCGAACGCAGCCCCATGGCATACCGCTTTGACTTGCTCTTTTATGGCATTGCACCGCTGTGCCTGGTGCTGCTGCTCTGGGCTTACGGTCCGAGCGAAGCCAAAGCCGAGTTATTGGTGCTGGCCTTGATCGGGGTCTTCATCTGGACCTTCATCGAATACGCCTTGCACCGGTTTGTTCTGCATGGCTTGCCGCCCTTCTCGCAGTGGCATGAGCAACACCACCTCAAACCCAACGCGCGCATTTGCCTGCCCACTGCCATGAGCCTGAGCCTGATTCAGGTGCTGGTGTTTTTGCCATGCTGGTTGCTGCTGGATTTCTGGCGCGCCTGCAGCCTGACCCTGGGCGTGCTCGTGGGCTATGCCATCTACACCCATGTGCACCATGCGCTGCACCACGCCAAGCTCAGCAACCCCTGGCTGATCGAGCGCAAGATCTATCACGCCCAACACCATGCCCGGCATGCACGGCCAGGGCATTACGGCGTGACCACCCTGTTTTGGGATCGCCTGTTTGGGACGCGTTAGCCGAGGCTAGCCCATCATTTCCAGCGTTGGGGAACGAAGTGCACAGCGTCGTTGGCGTTGCTGAACGTGACTTCGCCCTCTTGCAGGGTCACTTGCAAGTGCATGCTGCGCTCGGCCATGCGCGAGAGCTGCGCAACGGCCTCGGTGGGCAAACGCCAGACCTGCAAGCTGTCGAGGCGAGTGACCTTGTTGACCAAGCCCTTCCACCAGACTTCGGCGGCATGCCCATGGGCATAGACCATGACCCCATCGGCCTTGCCCGCAGCTTTGGCCAGGGGCTTGTCATCGGGTTGCCCCACTTCGATCCACAGGCGCTTGCGCCCGGTGAAGTCGGTGAGCGACACATCGGGGTCGTCAGGGTCTGAGAGCCCCGCACCAAAGGCCAACACACCATCGCCCTGGCACACCGACTGCAATGCGTGGGCATTCAAGGCCAAGGCCGCCAGCCTCACCATCATGCGCTCATCGGTTTCGCTGGGGTGGCGAGCCAGCGTGAGGGCATGATCTGCGTAATAGCCATGATCGATGTCGGCGATTTGCAAGCTGGCTTTGAACACAGTGGACTTGAGGGCCATGGTGGGGGCAATCGTGAAAATGAAATAAAACGGCCGTGGAAACAGTCAGGGCGTGATCACGACATCGGCCAAAACCCAAGCTCGCGACGCGCCTTGGCCCCGTCGGCATGGGTGATGCGATCGATCACCGCCCGCACGGCATCGGTCTGACTCGATTGCGACGCCATGGCCACGGTGTAGGTGGTGGCCAGTTCGTGCGCTTTGGGCAAATCGCCCACCCACTGCACACCCGGTGTGATGAGGATTTCGGTGGTTTGCGTGCAGCCCATGACCCCTGGGTCGTCGCAAGCGGCCATGGCTTTCATGGCGGCTGCGCCATTGGGAAAGGTTCGCAGGCGATCGGCGACCTGCTCATCGATGCCCATGGACTTGAGCACCTTCATGAAATGAATGCCTGCCGTGGCCAATTGGGGATCGGGAAAGTAAATGCCCGTGGCGTGCAACAAGGCCTCACGCAAGGCCGCGGCATCCCCCTCGGCGGGGTGCGCCTGCCCAGGCTTGACCGCCAGGCCCGTCTTGACCCGACCAATCGCTCGCGCCGAGCCAGGCTGCACCCAAGCCGAAGCGGTGAGCTCGTCGATGAGCGACTGGGTGAGGATGAGCACATCGCAAGCCGTGCCTTCGAGCAACTTGGCCTTCATGGCACCCACCGCGCCATAGTGACCCTCGATGGTCACGCCCAATTCGGTCTGCAAGGACTGGGCACAGGCTTGCATGAGCCCCAAAGCCGCGCCGCCACTGAGGATGCGAAGGGTGGTCATGGTTCAGTCCAGCTTGATGTTGGCCGCACGGATCACTGTGGCCCACTTTTGCACGTCGTCTTGCAGGTATTTGTCAAAGGCACTCACGCTCATGACCATGGGGGTCGCACCCTGCTTGGACCACTGCTGCTTGACTTCGGCTTGACCCACGATCTTGCTGATGGCTGCGTTGAGCTGCTCAACCACTGCTTTGGGCGTGGCCTTGGGGGCCATGATGCCCAACCAGATGGTGGCTTCGTAATTGGGCACGCCCGCTTCACTGAGCGTGGGCACATCGGGCAAGACATCCGAGCGCTGACGACCCGAGGTGGCAATGGCCTTGACCTTGCCTGCCTTGACTTGTTCGGTCATGGTGGTCACCGCATCGAACATCAGGTCAACCTGGCCGCCCAGCACATCGGTGCGCGCACCCGAGCTGCCCTTGTAGGGAATGTGCAGCACATCGATCTTGGCCATGCTCTTGAGCAACTCACCCGCCATGTGATAGGGGGTGCCCGCGCCCGAGGAGGCATAGGTGAGCTTGCCCGGCTGGCTTTGTGCGCGCTTGATCAGGTCGCCCAGGTTTTGAATGCCTGTGCCGGGGTTGGCCACCAACACCAGGTCTGAATAATTGATGGGCGCAACCCCTGTGAGGTCACGCATGAGCGCGTAGTTTTTGTTGGGGATCAGGGTCTCGTTGACGGTCTGGGTGTTGGACATCATCAGCAAGGTATAGCCATCGGGCGCAGCCTTGGCCACCACATCGGTGCCGATGAGCGAGCCCGCACCGGGGCGGTTGTCCACCACAAAGGATTGCCCCAGGGCATCGCTCAAGCGCTGGGCCATGAAGCGCGCATAGTTGTCCGCTGGGCCACCGGTGGCAAAGGGCACCACGATGCGCACCGGGCGGTCGGGGTATTTCTGGGCAAAGGCAGCGCCGCTCAAGGCGATCCAGGACACGCACAGCATGGGGGCGATGCGTTTGAAAAAGAAAGAAGCTGGCATGGAGGACATCCTGATGAAGACAGTGTCACGCATCATAAGTGGGCGGGCACACGCAAGTAGCCGCGAAAGCGCACGCGCCCGCCGCGCACCGGCGCGCCTGCGAGCGTGAAATCGGGGAAACGCTTGAGCCATCGCCCAATGGCGATTTGACCCTCCAAGCGCGCCAGGCTCATGCCGGCACACGCATGCGCACCGCTGGCAAAGGCCAGATGCCGATTCGGTTGGCGACCCACATCAAAGGTCTCGGGATCCTCGAATTGAGCCGGATCACGATTGGCCGCACCAATGCACAAGGTCAGGCGCGTGCCTGCGGGCATGGCCACGCCACCCAGATTCACCGCCTGTGTGGTGATGCGGTTGCCCAACTGGTTGGAGCTTTCATAGCGCAGCATCTCTTCGATGGCGGTTTTGATCAGCTCGGGTTGTTCAATGAGCCGCGCACGCGCCTGGGGGTGATCGTGCAAACACACCAGACCGTTGCCAATGAGGTTGGTGGTGGTCTCGTGTCCTGCATTGAGCAAGAAGATGCAGTTGTGCAGCAACTCCTTGGCCGAGAGCGTTTCACCATCGGCCTCGCCCAGGATCAGCCGGGTGAGCACATCGGTGTCGGGCTGACCCGGCGCGGCACGTCGCCGCGCGATCAGACCAGTGAGGTAGTCCACAAACTCCGCCACGGCTGCATTGCCCCGCTGGAACTGCTCGGGGGTGAGGACCGGCTCCAATGCCCCCAGGATGGCCAGCGACCAGTCGCGCAAAGGTCCACGCTCGTCCACGGGCACGCCCAGCAAATTGCCGATGACCTCGATGGGGATGGCCGAGGCAAAGTCCTCGATCAAGTCCACCGTATTGCCGCCCAGGGCCTTGGCCTGCATGCGGTCCATGAGGTCATCGACCAGTTCGATGAGCCCGTTTTCCATGCTGGCAATGGCCTTGGGGGTCAAAGCCCCCGAGATGAGCTTTCTCACCCGCGTGTGCAAGGGTGGATCGGAAAACACCAGGCTGGTGGTGTGGTGCTCATACAGCAACGAGTCCCCGTACTTGGGCTTGAATTCGATTTTCTTGTCCGAGCTGAATGTGCGCGTGTCCTTGTAGACCGCCACCAGGTCGTCGTAGCGGGTGAGGAAATAACTGCCATCGGCCATGGGCTTGATGGGCGCGTGTTCCCTCAGGGCTCGATAGACCGCATAGGGGTTGTCGTGAAAGCCCGCAGGCAGCGCCGACAACTCGAAGGATTGGGCCATCAGACGGTCAGAGGCATGGGGCATGGTGCGGCTCAAGGTGAAGGGGTGAGTTGGGTTGCGGGCTGCAAGGCCTGGCTCACCTCGGTGGGCACTTCAATGGGCAGGGTCAACAGGAGTTGCGCCATGCTTTTGCCCAAGGGGTCGCTGCGCAGCGAAGCCATGCCACCCCCATCGAGGGCTTGGTGGCAAACGAAGTTGAGCGCATCAAAGCCAGGCAACTCATATCGCAGCACCTCACCTTTGACCAGATGAGCCAGCCACTGTGCCACCCGCTGGGCACTGAGCTGGGCTTTGAGCAAGGGGTAATCCTGGGCACGCCTGGCCATCACCCCGATGTTGGAGATGTCGGCCTTGTCGCCACTGCGCGCATAGGCCAGGGTGATCAGCGGCACCACTTCAAAACCCGCTCGGGGGACGATGGGGGCAAGGCCCTTGTGGGTGGGCTGGCCCTCTTGGTTAGCCCTTGCACGATGGGTGGCGGACAAGGTATGGGGCAAGTTGGACCAGGCGCGCGCGTCACCCGCTGGGATGTCCACCGCGTGGCGTGCATCGTCCATGACCACGCTGACCTTGAGCCAGCTTTTGTCGATGAGGAAGGCACATTGGCGAATCGATGGCACGGGGCTGGGGCGGCCACTGGAGATGGAGCCAGCCGTTCCCGTGGACCAGCTGGTCCCCGCCGCAGCGATTTCCCGCGCAAAGCAGGCCAACGCGGCCTTGTTGTCGTGCATGACCGACAGGCGCATCACCACCTCACGCGCAGCCAGGGCGCGCGAGTGCGGTCCAAACAAGGCCTCGCCACCCAACACATCGACATGGGTGCGGGTGTAATCCGCCCAACCCTGCTCGCGCAACAACTCGCGGGTGCGCTCAAGGATGGCCTGCGCCGTCCTGTGCGCCTTGGCCACGGCATCCATGCCAATGATCACCAGGTCTGCATTGCAGCGAAAGCCTTGCTCAAAGGTTGCGCTCACTTTGTAGGTCTGGCTGGGCGGGCGGCCTTTGGCCCCAGTGACCCTGACCTCGTTGTCCTGGGTTTGCGTGAGGCGCACCTGGGTGAAGTCGCAAAACACATCGGGCAATGCATAGCAGGCAGGGTCACCAATTTCGTAGAGGATTTGCTCGCCCACGGTGGCCACGCTCACCAGGCCACCCGTGTTGGGGGGCTTGGTGACCACAAACGAGCCATCGGCCTGGACCTCCACAATGGGGTAGCCAATGTGCGCCCAGTCGGGCACAGCCTGCCAATCGGTGTGCAAGCCCCCCGTTGCCTGGCATCCGCATTCAATGATGTGCCCCGCCAGACTGGCCTGCGCCAAGCGATCCCAGTCGCTGGCAGTCCAGGCCATTTCATGCATCAGCACACCCAGGGTCACCGCACTGTCCACACAGCGGCCGGTGATGACCACATCCGCGCCTTGGTCCAGCGCATCGCGAATGGGCAAGGCACCCAGGTAGGCATTGGCACTGAGCAGGGTGTCGGGCAAGGCTTCCTGGCTGCCGAGGTCACGCACCCCGGCCGCGCGCAACTGGGGCAGCAAGGGCATGACGTCGTCGCCCTCGACCACGGCCACCTTGAGCTGCAAGCCCTGCCCAGCCGCCAACTCGGTGATGGCTTTGGCACAGGCCTGCGGGTTCATGCCCCCGGCATTGCTCACCACACGAATGCCCTTGGCCACGATCTCGGGCAACAGGGTCTTGAGGGTCACGCTCACGAAGTCGGTGGCATAGCCCAGCGTGGGGTCACGCTGCCGCGCTGCCGCGAGGATGGACATGGTGAGCTCGGCCAGGTAGTCAAACACCAGGTAGTGCACCTCGCCCTGGCGCACCAGCTGGGTGGCGCCCACGCTGCTGTCCCCCCAAAAGCCCGAGGCGCCACCGATGCGCACGGCATTGGCACGCGGCTTCATGGCAGAAGGGCCTTCATGCCTCACTCGGCCTTGATGCCCGCATAGGCGGCCACGCGCGCCCAGCGCACCAGCTCGGAGCGCATGAAGTCCTGCGCTTGATCTGGGGTGTTGAAGAAGGCATCAAAGCCCAGTTGTTCGAACTTGGCTTTCATCTCTGGGGTTTTGCCCACTTTGATGAAGGCGGCATTGAGTTTTTTCACCGTGGCCGACGGGGTTGCTGCGGGGGCGAAGACCGCAAACCAGTTGGCGAGGTCCACATCCCGGTAACCCAGCTCGTGCAAGGTGGGGATGTTGGGCAGCTTGGGTGAGCGGTTGATCATGGCCACGGCAATCGGTCGAATGCGGCCTTGCTGGATGTAGGGCAAGGCATTTTGCAAGGGGCTGAACATGTAATTGAGCTGACCGCCCACCAAATCCGTCATGGCTTGTGACTGTCCCTTGTAGGGGATGTGATTGGTTTGGATGCCAGCGAGTTGATTGAAGAATTCACTGTGCAATTGCTGGGGGCTACCCAGACCCGCTGAACCAAAATTGAGCTGGCCCGGCGACTTCTTGGCCAGGTCCACAAATTCCTGCAAGGTGTTGACCTTGAGCGATGGATGCACCACCAGCACCACGCCGGTTTGCCCAATCAGGGTGACCGCCTGAAAGTCCTTGATCAGGTCATAGGGCAATTTTTTGTAGGCAGCCACATTGGTGGCAATCGTGCCCGGCGAGACCAGCAAGGTGTAGCCATCGGGTTTGGCCTTGGCCACAGCCTCCACCCCCAGATTGCCGCCCGCGCCCAGTTTGTTTTCGATGACCACGGGCTGCCCCAATTCCTCACTCACCTTTTGCCCCAGGGTGCGCGCAAGCAAGTCAGTACCGCCGCCTGCGGCCACGGGCACGATGACTTGAATCGGCTTGCTGGGATACGCCTGGGCTTGGGCCTGAACCCCTTG
>JACCDN010297172.1_pt1 | contig 40172 bp, 30 predicted proteins | sample 7441691 | NCBI WGS metagenome assembly JACCDN01 (sample SAMN15323439, study PRJNA562643) | freshwater metagenome | isolation source: river surface water | place: USA:Blue River Watershed | collected 2017-08-16 | reverse complement strand
TCTATGCCGTAGCCTATACGTAGCTTCATGTATTTCAAATTGTGTTTCAAAGTTACGTTTTTATATCTTTACCACTCTTATGAACAACGCACCTGTTATTGCAGTTATTGGACTTGGGTATGTGGGACTCCCGCTTGCCACTGCACTCAGTGCGCATTACCCCGTTACCGGTTTTGATAATAACCCTACACGAATTGCGCAGTTATTCGAGGGGATAGATATAACGGCAGAACTTACGCCAGCGCAACTTATTGCGGCACAGGATAACAACAAGCTTTTATTTTCTAGTGATGCATCAAGCATTGCTAATGCCAACGTTTTTATTGTTACGGTACCAACGCCGCTAACTTCTAATAATTTACCAGACCTCAGTTATTTGATTGCGGCTAGTGAACTTATAGCGAGTTGTTTAAAACCGGGTGGGCTTGTTATTTACGAGTCTACAGTGTATCCGGGCTGTACCAACGAAGTGTGTGTACCTGTTTTAGAAAAGCATAGCGGTCTTGTTTTTAATCAAGATTTTTTTGTGGGCTATTCACCGGAGCGAATAAATCCGGGCGATGCTACCAGATCATTAAGTAGCATTGTAAAAGTGGTTTCCGGAAGTTCGCCTGCAGCTACACAAATGGTTGCAAGTATTTATAAATCTATTATTGAGGCCGGTGTGTATGAAGTATCAAGTATTAAAGTGGCAGAAGCGGCTAAGGCTATCGAAAATGCGCAGCGCGATGTAAACATTTCATTTATGAATGAGCTCGCCTTACTTTTTGATAAGCTAGATATTGATACACAAGAAGTATTAGCAGCTGCCAGCACCAAATGGAATTTTTTACCTTTTAAACCTGGGCTAGTTGGCGGGCACTGCATAAGTGTAGATCCGCATTACCTTGCATTTAAAGCTAAGCAGGTGGGATATGAGCCGCATGTTATTTTATCTGGAAGGGCGGTAAATGAAAAAATGGGTGTGTTTGTTGCCGAAAAAATTATTGCTGCACTCGCTAAAAAACACCAAGGAAATATTGCACAAAAAACAGTGTTAATTGCTGGGTTTGCCTTTAAAGAAAACTGCCCCGATACCCGCAATACCAAAGTTATTGATATTTATACAACTCTTACTGCTGCTGGTTTACACGTGAGTGTGTATGATCCGGTGGTAGACGCTGCGATGGTTAAAAATTCTTTTGATGTAGAAATGACAAGCAAAGAAAATTTAGCACATGATTACGACGCAATTATTTTAGCGGTCCCGCACCAGCAAATACTAGCAACTGTCAATTTTGAATCCTATAAAAACGCAGGTACTTTTATTTACGATGTAAAAGGGGTGTTACCTAAAGAGCTTATTGATGGGAGGTTGTAAGAAAATACATGTAAATACGTGTTTGTTAAACAAAATACCCCTGTATTTTAAACACAAATAGCATTTAATCTTAATAAGTTTTTTACCGTTTTTTACTTGACTTTCACTGAATTAGCTCTATATTTGCATTAATTGAGTTAACAAAGCAGTATTACCTCCCCCAGTGCTTATTAACCCGTTGTAAATCAAATAGTTACGAGTGTAAAAATTAACCTATCCCCCTAGTTAATGTTGCTACCGGTGATGGGTATTTTATTTTAAGGACTAAACGATTTGCAGAAAACTTGGTCTAGAAAGCGGATTTCATCAATTTGACGTATCCCATCTGTGACTGAGAGTGGCGGAGCCCTGCATTGTCAACAACGAGCCCCGCAAAAACAAACGAAATACAAAAAATCCTTACGAATTTTCCCCCAATATTTTCAAACACAATTTTTCATGCAACTACAACAACTCATAAAAAAAGCAGGAATCTTAGTTCTAACGCTTTTGATCATTGTATCAACAGCAACTGCGCAAGATTTGTTCAAAGGCAATAACCTAGCAAGTGTTAGGGTAGATCAATTATCTGACGGAGACATTGCAAAATTAAAATCGCAATTAACTGCACAAGGCATGACTATAGATCAGGCCGAGCCCATGGCCATTGCAAAAGGTATGAGTGCTGCCGAGTTTGCAAAACTTAAAGCGCGTTTAAGCGGAGCAGCAAGCACTAATGCATCAGGCGCAAAAAAAGTAGCACTATCAAACGCTAGAGAAGCTAGTGCATCAGATACCGCCGACACTGAAAGCTATTTACAAAAAACACCTAAGCCACTAATTGATCCACTCATTTTTGGATCGGAACTTTACACCAGTGTGGCTCCAAGTTTTGAACCTAATATGTCATTAGCAACACCGCTTAACTACGTTCTTGGCCCTAACGACCAAATTGCTGTTAGTGTTTATGGAGTGCAAGAATACAGTGGCGAATTAACAGTAAGCCCAGAAGGTAATGTAAGTATCCCTAACGTTGGTTTAATTAGAGTTGCAGGTTTAACAATCGAAGCGGCTACACAAAAAATTAAAAACACCATGGGTTCTACAGTATATACCTACCTCCGTAGTGGAGGTAGTAAAATTGCTGTAACGCTTAGTAAAATACGCACCATTAAAGTAACTATCATTGGTGCCAACAGGCCAGCTACTTATAGGCTCTCAAGTTTAGCTACTGTGTTTAATGCACTTTATGTAAGTGGTGGTCCAACAGCGTTTGGATCTTTTAGAGAAATTGAACTCATGCGCGATAATAAACTGTTTAAAAAAATAGATTTATACCGCATGCTTTTAAATGGTGATCAATCCGATAATGTGGGATTGAAAGACAATGACGTTATCAGAATCCCATCTTATAAAACAAGGGTTTCATTACAAGGTCAATTAAAACGCCCAGGAATTTTTGAAGTATTACCTGGTGAAAGTTTTGCTAACGTATTAGCATTTGCATCTGGTTTTACCGATACCGCCTACCAGGCTAGTGTTAAAGTATTTGCACAAACAAACAAAGAAAGACAAATTAAAGACTTAACGCAGGCCCAGTATAATACCTACGCACCGCAAATGGGGGATGTATTTGTAGTAAGCAAATTGTTAAACCGATACGCTAACCGCGTAAAAATTGCAGGTGCTGTTTATAGACCCGACGTTTTTGAACTAACGCCTAGTTTAAAAGTTGCCGACCTTATTCGCAAAGCAGATGGTTTAACGGAAGATGCTTACACCGGGCGAGCGCAAATTATTCGTTTACAAGAAGATCTTACCCGTTCTTTGGTAAGTTTTGATGTAGCAAAAGCCTTAAACGGCGACGCTGCTCATAATATATTATTGCAACGTGAAGACGAAGTAATTGTAACTTCTAAACAAGAACTTAAAGATTCATTTAACGTTTACATACAGGGTGAAATTCGTAAGCCAGGTAGTTTTGAATATGTACAAGGAATCACTTTAAAAGATTTAATACTACAGGCTGGTGGTTTTACAGACGCTGCCTACAAGAGTATAGAAATAGCGCGCATTATTAAACGTGATAGTATTACGGCGCAAGATTTAGGTGCTACTCAAATTATTGTTACAGAAGTTGATGGTGATTTAAGTATGGCAGCAGCAAGTACGCCACTTAGTGCATTTGATGTTGTTACTATCAAACGAAAAGCTGGTTATGTGTTACCAGAATCTGTACGTATCACCGGACAGGTGCAGTATCCTGGCCCTTATGCTTTAAGTGCCCGTAACGAAAGAGTGAGTGCGATACTAAAGCGTGCAGGTGGTTATACCGCCGATGCATTTATTGAAGGTGCTTATTTAGTGCACAATAAAACCGCCGAGGAAAAAAAGAGAGAAGAAGAAGCCATTGAGCGTGCACAAAAAGTATTAAAAGATTCGAGCGGACTCGCGCAATTAGAAGCACAAAAAAATACTTCATTTATTAAAGTGCCTTTAAACTTAACCGGTATTTTAAACAATCCAGGATCTGAAGAAGACCTAGTGTTAAAAGTAGGAGACGAAATTTTTATACCTAAATATGACGGTCAAATTAAAGTAGGCGGTGCTGTACTTTTAACAACGCAAGTGCCGTACAGTAAAAACAATAGTTTTGGTAATTACATTACTGCTGCAGGTGGTTATAGTGCCGATGCTATTAAACGCAAAGCATATATTGTTTATGCTAACGGTGAAGCAAGCAGGTCCAAAAAGTTTTTATTTTTTACTACACGACCTAAAGTACGCCCAGGGTCAGAAATCGTAGTACCTAAAAAAGAAGCTGGAAAAAAAGTGAGCACTGGTGAGCTGATAGGAATTAGTAGTTCGATAGCATCACTTGCCGGTTTAATTATAGCCCTGTTAAGATTATAAATATCTCCCCATGCAGCAAAACAACAACGATATACAAAATATAGCTGAGGATGAGATTTCTTTAAAAGAACTCATCTTAAAAATAAAAGACTGGTACCGCTTTTTATTAACCAAGTGGCTAATAATAGTAGCTGCCGGTATTATTGGTGGTGCTATTGGCGTGGGTTATGCGTTTACACAAAAAGCAACATACACAGCTAGTTTAAGTTTTGCATTAGAGGACGAAAAATCTGGGGGTGGCGGACTTTCTGGTGCACTAGGCCTTGCTAGTAGCTTAGGTATAGATTTAGGCGGGAGCGCAGGTGGTGCATTTAGTGGTGCCAATTTAATTGAGCTCATGAAAAGCCGAAATATTGTAGAAAAATCTTTACTTAACCCAATTACGGTTAATGGTAAAACGCAAAGTTTTGCACAGTACTTTATTAATTTTAACGAGCTTAATAAAAACTGGGATGAAAAACCTTTATTAAAAGGGATTGTGTTTGCGCCAGACGCAGACAGGTCTAAATTTACACTCCAACAAGATAGTATACTAGGTAATATTTATGCTTCTATTGCAGGTGCTAATGGTCTATTAAGTGTTGCGCAAAAAGATAAAAAAATATCTATCATAAATATAGAAGTTAAAAGTACCGATGAGCTTTTTAGTAAGGCTTTTACCGAAAGCATAGCGCAAGAGGTTTCTAGTTATTACATAGAAATTAAAAGTAAAAAGGCTAGACAAAACATGGAAATACTCCAACGCCAAACAGATAGCATTAGGGCCGAGCTTAATGGTGCTATTACTGGTGTTGCTGCTGCTGCCGATAATACTTTTGGTTTAAATCCAGCTATGATGGTGCGTAAAACACCTGGTACACGCCGTCAGGTAGATGTGCAAGCTAATACTGCCATACTTACACAGCTAGTAACCAATTTAGAAATGGCTAAAGTAAGCCTTCGAAAAGAAACGCCACTTATTCAGGTTATTGATAGACCAATACTTCCGCTTAAAAAAGAAAAAGTAGGTAAATTAAAGTCTTTAATACTTGGCGGATTTTTGGCTGGCTTTTTAACTGTTTTGGTTTTAATATTTAAAAAATTATTTGCAGGTATTCTAGCAGATTAATACAAACATAACTAACTAATAGCACCCCCCACTATTATGTTTACACGCAATAAAAAATTTATGCTTAACAAAATAAATATTGTTCCTCGCTGGATCATATTTGTAATAGACCTGGGGGTTACTACTACGGCATTACTGCTTGCATTTATTGTAAAGCAAAATTTAACGCTGGTAGGGGTTAATTGGGAGAGCTTACTTACTACGGTAGCTATTATGCTTATTGTAAATGCGTTTGTATTTACAACCATTAAAACCTATGCAGGTATTGTACGTTACACTGGTATGCAAGATGCTATGCGTATTGCGGTGTCAGTGCTGGTATCTAGTGTAGTACTTTATTTATTATCAATTATTAGTAGTCCTATACAAGACAACCTGGTATTAAACAATGTGGTTATTATCGTATACGGTACGTTTAGCTTTTTAGCATTATTAACGTATAGGGTAGCTGTTAAGTTTGGTTTTGCCTATTTGCGTTCTTACAAAATGAAGCGTAAAACGGTAGTTATTTTTGGTGCCGGTGAGGCAGGTGTTGCAACCAAAAGAGTATTAGAGCATGATGGTCAAAATTATATTAGCATTTTAGCGTTTGTAGACGATGATCGTAAAAAAACAAAAAAAGCACTTGATGGTGTTAAAATACTTTCCTTTAATGATCTTGCTGCGCTTGCTCAAGAAGAACCAATCGACGAACTTATTATTGCATCCTTTACTATAACTGCAAAACGTAAAAATGAGCTTGTCGATTTTTGCTTAAACCATGATATTAAAGTACTCGTTGTTCCGGCATATAGCAATTGGACAGAGGGTAGTTTTTCTAGCCGTCAACTAAGGTCAATTAATATTGAAGAATTATTAGAGCGCGACCCAATTCATATTAACAACAATCAAATACGCTCTCAAATAAAAGGTAAACGAGTATTAGTTACTGGTGCTGCAGGTTCTATAGGTTCCGAAATTGTTAGACAGCTTCTAAACTATAGTCCCGAGCTGATTGTACTTTGTGATCAGGCCGAAACGCCACTACATAGTTTAGAATTAGAATTACAAGAAAGTGGTAAAAAAGTAAACTGTATATCTTACTTAGCTAGCATTACCAATGAAGCTCGCATGCGCCAGGTTTTTATCGATTTTAAACCGCATTACGTTTACCATGCTGCTGCTTACAAGCACGTTCCTATGATGGAACTATGCCCTACAGAGGCTGTACGTAACAATGTAATTGGCACTAAACTTATTGCCGATTTAGCTGCCGAATATAACGTAGAGCGTTTTGTAATGGTTAGTACCGACAAGGCCGTTAACCCTACCAATGTAATGGGTGCAAGTAAACGTCTTGCCGAAATATATGTGCAAGGTTTAAGTAAGCATATTAGCCACACAAAATATATTACTACCCGTTTTGGTAATGTTTTAGGTTCTAACGGATCTGTAATTAATAGATTTAAACAACAAATAGAAAAGGGCGGGCCAATAACCGTAACGCATCCTAACATTACGCGTTATTTTATGACGATACCAGAGGCTTGTCAATTGGTATTAGAGGCTGGCAGTATGGGTAATGGTGGTGAGATATTTGTTTTTGATATGGGCCAGCCAGTTGCCATTGCCGACCTTGCTAAAAAAATGATTCGTTTATACGGCCTAATCCCTAATATTGATATTGATATTGTGTATAGTGGACTCCGCCCCGGCGAAAAGTTGTATGAAGAGCTTTTAAATGATGGTGAAAATACAGGCAATACCTACCACGATAAAATAATGATTGCAAAAGTGCGTGACGTTGCATTTGAAGAAATTAAAGATCATTTTAATGCACTAGTCTCACTCATTAACCAGGCCGAAAGTGAAATGTTCCTAGTTGCTAAAATGAAAGAAATTGTACCAGAGTTTGTGAGCAACAATAGCGTGTTTGAGAAGCTTGATATGGGTGGTAAAGTGGTTGGATTGGATTAGTGTGGTCCAGACGGCCAATTCCTATATTCAAATAACCGTAAATCATTAATTTGTTGATTTACAGCGTTAAATAGTTTAATTTGACATCTACTTTTATCTAAAATTGTAAAAAAATAGATTCTGGTGCGTAGTTTAGTGCGCAGCTTTTCAAGTAATATTAATAATATGTTTCATGTAACTTTAAAAAATGGCAAAGCATTCACATGTGATCCTAACGATACTATTTTTGAAGGTGCAAAAAAAAATGGAATAATACTTGAGCACTCTTGTTTATCTGCAAGATGTAGAAGTTGTGCAGTGCAAATTGAATCTGGTAATGCAATAGATAAGCTTGATGATTTGGTTCTTTCAAAAGAAGAGAAATTAAATAGATGGATACTTTCGTGTAATGCTCTACCAGTTTCAGATGTTGTGTTAAATGTCGAAGATTTAGGGAAAATCCAAATTTTTGAAAAAGTAATTCTCCCTGCCAAAATACAATCAATTAATAAGTTAAATGAAAGTGTTTTAGAGGTGACTCTAAGATTTCCTCCAAATTCAAATTTTGGCTTCAATTCAGGACAATATGTAAATATTATAAATGGTCAAATAAAAAGAAGTTACTCAATAGCAAATGCTTATAAAGAAAATGGGATGCTCACTTTTTTCATCAAAAAATATGAAAATGGATTGATGAGTAACTATTGGTTTGAATTAGCGAAAGTAAACGATTTACTCAGAATAGAGGGGCCATTAGGTTCCTTTTTCCTAAGAGAAAATGAACAAGAAAATATTGTTTTTTTAGCTACAGGTACTGGGGTTGCTCCAATTAAAGCTATTTTAGAAAATATAAGCAGATCTGAAGATCAATTTAGGAATAAAAATTTATGGCTTTTTGTAGGTGCCAGATATGAGAATGACTTATTTTGGGATCCAAGTGAGTTGAGTAATATCAATAACCTAATATACATACCTGTATTGTCAAGAGCTTCGAAGGAATGGAAAGGTGAAAAAGGTTATGTCCAAGATATTGTAATTAAACTTAAAATATCATTAGAAAAGTCTCAAGTTTATGCTTGCGGTTCAGACAATATGATTGAAGCAGCAAAAAAAATATTAATTGAAAAGGGATTAAATAAAGTACATTTTTTTTCAGATGCATTTGTGCAATCAAATTAATTAAAATGAAGGCAGTAATATTAGCGGGAGGCTTAGGAACCCGATTAAGTGAAGAAACAGTGTCCAAGCCAAAGCCAATGGTTGAAATAGGTGGTAAGCCTATATTGTGGCATATAATGAAAACATATTCATTTTATGGAATAAATGATTTTATTATTTGTTGTGGTTACAAAGGGTATGTGATTAAAGAATATTTTCAAAATTATTTTCTGCATCAATCAGATGTTACCTTCGATATGAAAGGAAACAAAATGATTGTGCATAAAGAAAGAGCAGAACCCTGGTCCGTAACTTTAATTGATACAGGAGATGATTCAATGACTGGAGGAAGACTAAAGAGGGTAGCTTCGTATCTTCAAAACGAGGAAAGTTTTTGCTTCACTTACGGCGATGGTGTAGCAGATGTTAATATTAAAGATTTAATTGCATTTCATAAATCGCATGGAAAAGAGGCAACTTTAACTGCTACATACCCACCAGGTAGATTTGGTGCATTAGAAATTATAGACAACGAGGTAAAACAGTTTCAAGAAAAACCTAGAGGAGATGGTGCTTTAATTAATGGTGGTTATTTTGTGCTTTCTCCAAAAGTTTTTGACAGAATAGATGGTGATGCTTCAGTTTGGGAACAAGAACCGTTAAAGGGACTTGCAAAAGAAAAGCAATTAATGGCCTTTAAGCATGAGGGTTTTTGGCAGCCAATGGATACCTTGAGAGATAAATATTATTTAGAGGAATTATTAGAAACAAATACCGCACCATGGAAAATATGGGAAGACTAAAAGGTAAAGTAAATCCTAAGTTTTGGAGGGGTAAAAAGGTCTTTATTACAGGGCACACTGGCTTTAAAGGAAGCTGGTTATCTTTGTGGTTACAAGACATGGGGGCTGTTGTAAAGGGGTATGCTTTAGAGCCCAACACAAATCCCAACCTTTTTACACAGGCGAATGTGGCAACAAACATGGATTCTGAAATAGGTGATATAACCGATTTGATTCATATTTCGGAGTCAATGAAGGCATTTAATCCAGAGGTTTTAATTCATATGGCAGCACAACCATTGGTAAGACTTTCCTATAAGGACCCAATTTTAACCTACGCGACTAATGTAATGGGAACAGTTAACGTTCTGGAAGCTGCAAGAAAGTGCACTAATTTAAAAGCAGTAGTGTCTGTTACAACAGATAAATGTTATGAAAATAGAGAGTGGGCGTGGGGTTATCGAGAAAATGAACCCATGGGAGGTTATGACCCATATAGTAGTAGTAAAGGTTGTGCCGAATTAGTAACTGCAGCTTATAGAAAATCGTTTTTTAATGAAAATAATACCGCTTTTTTAGCTTCAGCTAGAGCTGGGAATGTAATTGGTGGTGGAGATTGGGCTGAAGATCGATTAATTCCTGATATTTTGAGAGCGTTTGAAAAAAATGAACCTGTTATTGTTAGAAATCCATTGTCTACAAGGCCCTGGCAACACGTTTTAGAACCATTATCAGGGTATTTAGTTTTAGCTCAACATTTATTTGATGAAGGTAGTAGCTTTGCGGAGGGCTGGAATTTTGGACCCAAAGACGAAGATTGTAAACCAGTAAGCTGGATTTTAGAAAAAATGGTAGACATATGGGGAAATGGCGCAAAATGGGAGTTAGATAAAAATAATAATCCACATGAAGCAGGTTTTTTAAAATTAGATTGTTCTAAAGCTGCTATGCGTTTAAATTGGTCTCCAAAGTGGAATTTAGAGAACACATTGGAAAGTATAATAAATTGGCATCAAAATTATTTATCTCAAAAAAATATCCAAGAACAATGTTTTTTTGAAATAGCAAAATATCAAAACGATTAAAAAATGAGCAATACATTAGAAACTTTAAGATCAGAAATTGCTGTCCTGGTAAAAGAATATGCAAAAGAACAATATAAGGCAAAAGCATTTGTGCCTGGTGAAACTGTGATTCCGCCCTCAGGAAAATTATTAGGAGAAGAAGAATTGCAAAATATGGTTGCAGCCTCCTTAGATGGTTGGCTAACAACAGGGAGGTTTAACGCTGAATTTGAAAAAAAATTAGCCACTTTTTTAGGAGTAAAATATTGCTTGTCAGTAAATTCTGGGTCATCTGCAAATTTGGTTGCATTTAGCACACTAACATCACCAAAACTTGGAGAAAGAGCAATCAAAAAAGGAGATGAAGTAATTGGCGTAGCAGCTGGTTTTCCAACGACAGTGAATCCAATAATTCAATTTGGGGCTATACCTGTTTTTGTTGATGTAGATATTAAAACACATAATGTCAATGCTGAATTGATTGAAGCCGCAATCACACCTAAGACAAAAGCTATTATGTTGGCTCATGCCTTAGGAAATCCGTTTAATTTAGAAAAAGTAGTAGATCTATGTAAAAAATATAATTTGTGGTTAATAGAAGATACTTGTGATGCCTTAGGGGCCGAATTTAATGGTCAAAAATGTGGCACTTTTGGTGACATAGGAACTTTAAGTTTTTATCCAGCTCATCATATGACAATGGGAGAGGGGGGTGCTGTTTTCATGAATAATCCTGAATTAAAAATAATTGCAGAGTCGTTTAGAGACTGGGGACGTGATTGTTATTGTGCACCTGGTTGTGATAACACATGTGGTTGTCGTTTTGAACAGAAACACGGAGATTTACCTTACGGGTATGATCATAAATATGTGTACTCACATTCAGGATATAATTTAAAAATAACTGATATGCAAGCAGCTTGTGGATTGGCTCAGTTAAATAAGTTGGAATTTTTTATTCAGCGTAGGAGAGAAAACTATACTTATTTAAGAGGCCGTTTAGAAACGATAAGTGATTTTTTAGAGCTGCCTGAACCAACTCCTAATAGTAATCCCTCGTGGTTTGGATTTCCTTTAACACTAAAGCCTGAAGCTGGTGTAACTAGATTAGAATTGACGCGCTTCCTAGATGACAATAAAATTGGTTCACGTCTTTTATTTGCAGGAAATTTATTAAAACAGCCTTATTTTAAAGATGTTCAGTATAGGGTTGTTGGAGAACTTACTAATACTGACATTACAATGAACAATACTTTTTGGATAGGTGTACAACCTTCCCTTAGTCATGAACATTTTGAATATGTTGGCAAAAAATTAGAAGAATTTTTCGGACTAAATTTTTAGAAAGAAAATTATTTTAAAATTTAATGTGCATTATATAATAGTTAATAAACTTTTAGGAACAAATCATAAAATAAGATTTAAATGATGTCAACTAAACAAGGGCAATTTTTTATTGACATTGAAGATTTAGAATTTATTTCCAGAAATGGGAAGTCGACATTTAACAAACTAAAAGGGCAAAATATTTTAATTATTGGTGCTACATCTTTTGTTGGGATGTGGGTCACTGAAGCAATTTTATACGCAGACATAAAATATAATTTAGAAATTTCAATCACACTCATTAGTAGAAATAAGGTTAAAACAATTGAAAGATTTAAATCTTTTATTTCATCAGGTAAAATATTTCCTATTTATAAGTCTTTACAAGAAGTACAAAAATCTGAATTGTTTGGGATTAACCAAGTGGTCAACTTGGCGACTTTAACAGATAGTACATCTGGAGATCTACAATTGATTGACAATATTCAGATGTTTCAGAAATTTTGGAGTTTATTAGACACTAATACCGTTAAAAACATATTGTTTACAAGTTCCGGAGCGGCTTATGGAAAAAATCCTGAAAAACTTATTCATTTGAAGGAAGAGGATGCTGCAAATATAAATATTAATTATAAAAATTTAGGATATGGTCTAGGCAAAATATCCTCTGAGTATCTTGGTTTTCAATGGGCAGAGAGAGATAATTTTAATTTTAAAGTAGCTCGATTGTTCTCTTTTTCAGGAGCATTTTTGCCTTTAAAAAGTAATTACGTAATAGGGAATTTTATTAATAATGTAATTAATAATGAACCATTATTAATCAAAAATCCAGGCAAGGTCTATAGATCATTCCTCTATGGTGCTGAATTGGCTTTATGGCTGTGGAAAATATTAGTTGAAGGGAATAATACTGTATACAATGTTGGTTCAGATAAAGAAGTTACAACAATTGATTTAGCAAAATTGATTTCTGATATGTCATGTAACAATCAAAAGGTTATAATTATGACTGAAAATATTCAGAATAATGAATCTTATATTCCTAACATTGAAAAAATTAAAAAAGAACTATCAGTAGATATAAAGTATAATTTAAGTGACAGTATCATTAAAATGATAAATTGGTATAAAAAATATGAAAAAAACGGTATCTGAAGTAACTTCTGATTTTATTGCTTCAAAAGGAATTGACAAAGTTTTTCTACTAACTGGTGGAGGAATTATGTACTTAACGGATGCGTTTGCAAAAAATGAGAAAATTGATTACATATGTAATTTTCATGAACAAGCGTGTGCAATTGCTGCTGAGGGTTATGCAAGAGTTTCTGGTAAGCCAGGTGTATGTTTAGTTACAACAGGGCCTGGTGCTTCAAATGCAATTTCAGGCGCTTTGAGTGCATGGCATGATTCTATCCCTTTAATAATAATTTGTGGTCAAGTAAGAACAAATATAATCGCAGATGATTATGATAATATTAGACAAATAGGCCCGCAAGAGGCAAACATTATTGAATTAGCAAAGTCTATGACTAAATATGCTATTTCAGTAAGAAATAAAGAAGACATTTATGAAATATTAGATGAAGCTTTTGAGAAGGCTACCTCTGGTAGACCTGGTCCAGTATTAATTGAAATACCATTAGATATACAGTCTGCATTTGTAGATAATATTAGACCTGAATACGAAATTCATAACAAATTAAGACAAATTGAAGTTAGTGATGACCAAATTGAATCATTTTTTTGCGAAATAAATAAATCTAAATTTCCGATTTTATTTCCTGGGAACGGAATTAGAATTGGAAACTCATATGATTTATGGATCAAATTTTTAAATTTGATTAATATTCCAGTGGTTTTACCATATTGTGCAAAAGACCTTGTTCCTTTTGATAATTATTTAAATCTTGGAGTTGTAGGAACAAACGGCCAAAGACCAGCAAATTTTGCTGTTCAAAATTGCGACTTATTCATTTCTTTAGCTTCCGGACTTAGTATTAGTAAAATTGGATTTAATGCCGCTGGATTTGCCCCTTTTGCAAAAAAAATTGCAATTGATATAGATAAATCACAATTGACATCTCATCCAATAAATATTGATATAAGAATTCAAAGTGATATCAAAATATTCTTAGAAAAAGCAATTAGTTGGCTTTCTAAACATAGTTTAGAAATAAATAATAAGTGGATTGATGCATGCAAATATTGGAAAAATAAATATCCAATGAGGAATGAAAGTTGGGAAAAAGATCTTTGCCATGTTAACATGTATAATTTCATTGAAAAATTATCGATAAAAGCTGATAGTGAGGCTGTAATATTAACTGGAAATGGCTATGAATGCCCAGGAGTTTATCAATCTTTCCAGGTTAAGAATAAACAGCGTGTTTTAATTAGTGGAAATTGGGGTGCGATGGGATGGGACTTACCGGCAGCGGTTGGAGCTGCGGTCGCAGTAAAAAATAAGCAAGTCTTTTTGTTAACTGGCGATGGAAGCGTTATGTTAAATATACAAGAATTGGCAACAATCAAAGCAAATAAGCTGCCTGTCAAAATTTTTATTTTTAATAATAAAGGCTATGCGGCTATTCGGTTTACACAAAATAATTTACTTAATGGATATTTAGTGGGAGCTGATTTTACAACAGGATTAACAAATCCTTCATTTGAATTGTTGGCAAATGCCTTTGATTTAAAATATTATCAAATCAATAACAATTCTGAAATTGATGACACAATTTTAAATGTATTAAAAGAAGTAGGGCCTGTGCTGTGCGAGTTAAATATTTCTGAAGATGTAAGGATAGAACCAAAAGCTCAAGCAATAAAAAATTCAGATGGCACAATCACATCTAAACCTTTAAATGACATGTATCCATATTTGCCAGAAGAAGAGATAAATTATAATAATAATTTTTTTAGAGATTAATGAACAAATTTTATTTATATAGTTTGAATAGCACCTCCTTGGTTAAGGATGTGGTATATAATTTAAATTTAGCTGGAAGAGATGGTCTTGCTTTTCTTCACGATGAAAATAGTAAAGAACTTTTATATGTTTTTACAGATGGTGATATCAGAAGAGCATTGTTAAATGGAATAACTCTTAATGCAAATATTAACGATCTTATTAATGACAAAAAACAAAATGGAAAATCAAATTTTATTTTTGAAACTCAGCATAAATCAAGTGAAGAGTTAATAGAGAAAATGGATCATTATGGCATTAGACAAATAATTATATTGGATGAAAATAAAACAATTTTAAATATTGTTCACAAAGAAGATTTAGTATTGTTTGGCAAAAAAGTAAATACGAGTGTTTTAATTATGGCTGGAGGTTTTGGTAAAAGATTGATGCCATATACTTTAGAAACACCAAAGCCAATGCTAAAAGTAAATGAAGTTCCACTATTAGAAGTTCAAATTGACAGGTTAAAGACGTTTAATTTGGAAAATTTTTTTATTTCTGTTTTTTATTTAAAAGATGTAATTAAAAATTATTTTAAGGATGGTGCCAGTAAAGGTATTAATATTAATTATTTAGAAGAAAAAAGTCCATTAGGTACAGCAGGGTGTATTAGCTTAATTGAAGATAAAAATTTTGACAACTTGTTAATATTGAATGGAGACATCTATTGTCCGTTGGATATTACAAAGTTGATTAATTTTCACATCCATAATTCTTGTGACATTACAATGTGTGTTAAAGAGTTTCAATATCAAATCCCATATGGAACGATAAAAACTGATGGTCTAAATTTAATTGAAATTAGCGAAAAACCGTTTATAAATTATTTTGTTAATGCCGGCATATATATAATTAATAAGGATATATTATCCCATTTAAAATCCAATATCAAGGTTGATATAACTGATTTAATAGAAAATATGAGACAACTTAATAAAACAGTTAAATGTTATCCAATCTATGATGAATGGATTGATATGGGGACCCCTGAAGATTACTTAAGACTTAATGATAAACTAAAAAATAGCAATAATGAATAACTATTCTGTAAGCCAAATCACTCAAAAAAAATATGAGATTCCTTCATTGATTGATGATAAAGAAAATATAGATAATTTTTTGCACACAAATGAGGGTAAAAAAGTTGTAGTTGTTCAGGGGCTAGGATTTGTGGGTTCAGTTATGTCTTTAGTTGTTGCAAATTCGTTTGACTTAGATTTTGCGGTCATTGGTATAGACTTGCCTTCTGAGTCCTCATATTGGAAAGTTTGCTCAATAAATGAAGGAACATTCCCAATTTTAACTTCTGATGTAAACGTTGAAAAATTTTATGAAAATTCAAAATCGAATAAAAACTTTTATGCTACTTGTGACGATTACGCATATTCAGTTGCCGATGTAATAGTTGTTGATATAAATTTGGATGTAAATAAAAAATATGATGATTCTAATAGGCTTATTTATGATGTGAATTTAAATTCATTCAAAAAAGCTATAGAAAATATCGCAAATTTATGCAAACAAGATGTATTGATTTTGGTCGAAACAACTGTTCCTCCTGGTACATGTTTAAATGTAGTTAAACCTATTTTTGAAGAAGTATTTCAAAAGAGAGGCTTGAGATTAAATTATAAAATTGGACATTCATATGAAAGAGTTATGCCAGGTCCAAATTATATTGATTCAATTAGAAATTTTTATAGAGTGTATTCAGGAATTAATGAAGAAAGTGCAAATGAAGTTGAAGCATTTTTAAAAAAAATTATTTATACAGATAAATATCCTTTAACTAGGCTTGCTAATACTACATCTACAGAAATGGCAAAGGTTTTAGAAAACTCCTATCGAGCAATGAACATATCATTTATTGAAGAGTGGAATTATTTTGCTGAAAATTCGAATGTAGATTTGAGTGAGGTTATTCATGCAATAAAAATGAGGCCAACCCATCAAAATATTATGTTTCCTGGTTTAGGAGTTGGTGGGTATTGTTTAACAAAAGATTCTCTACTTGCTAGTTGGGCTGCAAAGGAATTTTACAATCTTGAAGGCTTAAGTATGAGTGAAAATGCGGTTAGAATTAATGATTATATGCCAAATCATTCATTTAATAATATTATAAAAACGTGTGGCGATTTAAGTGGTAAAAAAATATTGATCCTAGGAGTATCTTATTTAGGAAATGTAGGAGATACAAGATATTCTCCTGTTGAAATTTTATATAATAAGTTGATACAATCTTTTGCTATAATTCAATTACATGATCCTTATATTAAGTATTGGGAAGAAGTTAAGACTTATGTTGAAACTGATATTGAATCTGTCATTAATGATAATTTTGACATCATTGTGTTTTGTACTAGACATAGTATATATCTGCAAGATCATAAATTTAATATTTGGTTAAATAGTTTGAGTAACAAAATTATTTTTGATACAAACCTTGTATTAAATACTGAAAAAATTCATTTATTAAAAAACAAAAATGTAGTTAAAATCATTGGAAACGGTATAAATTAAACAAATATGAAAAAAGTACTTTTAATTGGTGGAGCAGGATTTATTGGATTTAATATTGCTAAATATTTGACAAATAATAGAAAATATAATTTAACTATTATAGATAATTTCTTCAGAGGTAAAATGGATGATGATTTTAAATCATTTGTTTCAAAAAACAATATTAAAGTAATTAATGCAGATTTGACAGATTCAAAATCTTTTGATTTATTAGAAAAAGATTATGATTATGTATATTTTTTAGCTGCTGTAGTTGGGGTTAAATATACAGAAGAAATTCCTAATGAACTTATCAGAATTAATACTTACTTAACCTTGAATACATTAGAATGGTTGAAAAATTCTAGATGTAAAAAAGTTTTATTTACATCTACAAGTGAGTGTTATGCCGGTACTATTGAAAAATTTAGTTATAAAATCCCAACTGACGAATTTGTTCCTTTGACTATTGAGGACATAACTAACCCAAGATTTACTTATGCAATCACAAAGATGTTAGGCGAATCTGGATTTTATCATTATTCTAAAGTTTTTGGATTTGAAACAACAACTGTGAGATATCACAATGTTTATGGACCTAGAATGGGATTTAAACATGTGATTCCTCAAATAATTCAAAGAATTCTATCTAATGAATCTCCTCTCAAAATTTATGGATTTGATCAAACAAGATCTTTTAATTATATCGAGGATGCTGTTTTGGGTACTGTTTTAGCAATGGAACAACCAAATACTAATAGAGAAATTTTTCATATCGGCGATAGTGTAGAAATAACAATTGAAGAACTTGTTAACCATATTTCTCAAATTCTTAATTTTAATGGCCCATATGATCATGTTCCGGCACCTAATGGTTCAGTTTCAAGAAGATGTCCAGATATTACAAAAGCGACTAATTTGTTAGGATATAAGCCAAAACACCATTGGAAAGATGGGGTTTCTCTTACAACTAATTGGTATAAAGATTACATTTTAAACAACGGAAATATTTTTGAATAAATTTATTATGAAAACAGATAAAAATATTGTTGATTTTATAAAATCAAAATTTCCTGAAAAAGAAGTTGTTAATTTACATGAACCATTATTTATAGGAAATGAATTCGCATATGTTAAAGATGCTATAGACTCAACTTTTGTATCTTCAGTTGGTAAATATGTTGATAAATTTGAGCAAATGATATGTGATTACACTGGTTCCAAATTTGCAATTGCAACCGTAAATGGTACCGCCGCTTTACATATATCATTATTAATAGCTGGTGTTAAATCTGGTAATTTAGTTATAACACAGCCACTATCTTTTGTAGCAACATGTAATGCAATATCATATATTGGTGCGCAGCCAGTCTTCGTAGATGTTGATATGGAAACTATGGGGATGTGTCCTAATAGTTTGGAATTATTTTTAAAATTAAATACCATTACAAAAGGGAATAAGTGTTATTATAAAGAAACTAACCAATTGATTTCAGCCTGTGTTCCTATGCATAGTTTTGGACACCCAAGTAAAATAGAGGAAATAAATGAAATATGTATTAGATACCATATTACTTTAATTGAAGATGCGGCTGAATCACTTGGTAGTAAAATAAATAATATTCATACAGGTACAATTGGGAAAATAGGTGCTTATAGTTTTAATGGGAATAAAACAATTACTTGCGGTGGAGGAGGAATGATTGTTACAAATGATGACACACTTGGAAAATTGGCTAAACATCTTACTACAACTGCAAAAATTAATCATAAATGGGAGTATATACATGATCAGGTAGGTTATAATTACAGACTTCCAAATCTAAATGCAGCATTTGCTTGTGCTCAAATGGAAATGCTAGAAAAATATATTGAAAACAAAAGGGAATTGGCACAATCTTACATTGATTTCTTTAATGATGATAATGATTTGTTATTCAAAAAAGAACCTCCAAACACGAGATCAAATTATTGGTTAAACACAGTATTATTTCCAAGTTCAATACAAAGAGATGATTTTTTGAAGTATGCTTCTGATAATAAAATTAATGCAAGGCCTGCCTGGAAATTAATGACAAATTTAATTATGTATAAAAATTGTCCTAAAATAGAAACGCCCAATTCAATAAATATTGAAGAAAGAGCAGTAAATCTCCCAAGTAGTGTAAGATTATGAATAAATTAAAAATAGGATATTTTGCAGATGGACCATGGTCACATCAGGCGTTTAAAAAAATAATTCAAGATCCAAGTTTAAATATTCTTTTTGTTGTTCCAAGGTTTGATTCAGTAGATTCAGAATTAGAAAAACTTGCGTTGCTTCACAATATTGATTTCATAAAATCTAAAAATATAAATAATATAGATTTTATAGAATCGCTTCGTAAATATGATTGTGACATATTTATTTCATTAAGTTTTAATCAAATTTTCAAAACTGATATAATTAATTTACCTCCTTTTAAAACGATAAATGTGCACTGTGGAAAATTGCCATTCTATAGGGGCAGAAATATTTTAAATTGGGCATTAATAAATGATGAAAAAGAATTTGGTATCACAGTTCATTACGTTGATCTAGGTATAGATACTGGGGATATCATTTTACAAAAATTGTATCCTATAGACGACAATGATACATATAATTCTTTATTGCATAGAGCATATACTGGTTGTGCGGATATTTTATATGAGTCTTTGAAAATTATTCAATCTGGTGATGTTAAAACTATACCGCAAAATTCAATACATCCAGTTGGGTTTTATTGCGGTTTAAGGGGGGAGGGAGATGAAAAGATAAATTGGAACCAAACATCCAGGCAAATTTTTAATTTTATTCGGGCAGTGTCTTATCCAGGCCCAATGGCCTCTTCATTTTTTAATGGGGAATTAGTGAAAATAAATGCCTCCAAAATGATTCAAAATGCCCCTTCGTATGTTGGTACTCCAGGACAAATAATAGGGAAAAATGATAATGGACATTTCATAGTAAAAACATTAGATTCTTTTATTGAAATTTTTGATATCGAAACTAATTGTAAATTAAAAATAGGAATAAATTTAGTATGAGAAAAGTATTAATAATTGCAGAAGCTGGTGTAAACCACAACGGAAATATTGAAATAGCAAAAAAATTGATCGACGCTGCTTGTGAAGCTAATGCTGATATTGTAAAATTCCAAACATTTAAAGCAGATAAATTAGTAAGTAGAAATGCTAAAATGGCTGAATATCAAATAAAAAATATTAGTAGTGAATCTTTAGATAATTCTCAATATCAAATGTTGAAAAAATTAGAATTGAATGAAGAAGATCATGTTGTTTTAATGAATTATTGTAAATCGAAGGGAATCGAATTTCTATCAACATCCTTTGATAATGAAAGCATTGATTTATTACGAAAACTTAAAATCAAAATTTGGAAAATTCCATCTGGAGAACTTACAAATAAACCTTTATTGCAAAAAATTGGAGCATTTAATGAAAGTATAATTATTTCAACTGGTATGGCATTAATGAGTGAAATCCAGGATGCTATTGAAATATTAATTGAGTCTGGAACGAAAAGAGATAATATTACTGTATTGCATTGCAATACAGAATATCCAACACCAATGTCAGATGTTAATTTAAAAGCAATGAATGAAATTAAACAGAAATTAAATGTTAGGGTTGGGTATTCTGATCATACTCTAGGTATTGAAATACCAATAGCTGCTGTAGCATTGGGTGCAGAAGTAATTGAAAAACATTTCACTTTAGATAGAGAGATGGAAGGTCCTGATCATAAAGCATCTTTGGAGCCAAATGAGTTATTGTATATGGTTGAGTCGATAAGAAATATAGAAGTTGCAATGGGAAGTGGATTGAAACAACCTTCAAGTTCAGAGAAAAAAAATATTATTATAGCACGGAAAAGTATTCACTTAAACAGGGACTTAACATCTGGATCAATAATATCTGCGTCAGATTTGATAATGAAACGACCTGGAGATGGAATTAGTCCAATGGAATACGAAAAACTTATCGGAAAAAAAATAATTAAGGATTTAAAAGCCGACCATAAGTTATCATTAAGTGATTTTGAATAAATATTAGAAATGAGAAAAATATTAGTTGTCACTGTAGCAAGATCAGATTTCAGTATTTATTTACCAACTTTATCAAAATTAAAAAACGATAAGGAAGTTATTTTGGAGATTGCTGCGACTGGAATGCATTTATCTCCTACTTATGGTAGCACATATAGGATAATTGAAAAAGAAGGATTCACGATTAATTATAAAATAGAGACTTTAATTTCTTCAGATAAACCAGTCGGAATTGGTAAGACAATTGGACTTGGGGTGATTTCATTTAGTGATATATTTCATCAATCAAAACCTGATATAGTTTTAATTTTAGGAGATCGTTTTGATATGATGCCTGTAGCTATTGCGGCATTAGCATTTAAAATTCCAATTGCACACATACATGGGGGTGAAAAAACTGTAGGCGCAATAGATGATTCTATAAGACATTGTCTAACCAAGTTAAGTCATATTCATTTTGCCACAACAAAAAATCATGTTAAACGAATTTTGCAGTTAGGAGAAAATCCTAATTTTGTTTTTCATTGTGGATCACCTAGTATTGAAAATTTGGCAACTATAAATAAAATTTCAAAAATCGACTTTCTTAAATTATTAGGTTTGAATAATTGGTCAAACTTCATATTATGTACATTCCATCCAGTCACATTTCAATTTGAAGATGTTAAAATTCAAATTGATAATTTCATACATGGTATTTCTAAATCAGGTCAAAATGCTATCATAACTTTGCCTAACGCAGATACCGGTAATTATCAAATAATTGAAACGATTAAACATTTATCTAGTAATAATCAAAAAATCAAACTTATTGATAGTTTGGGGACTGAGCTTTATTTTAATGCAATGATGCATGCCGATTGTATGGTTGGTAACTCCTCGTCTGGAATAATAGAGGCACCCTTTTTTAACTTACCAGTTGTGAATGTAGGTGATAGACAGAAAGGAAGAGATAGAGGATTAAATGTAATTGATGTAAAATGTATTAGTAGTGAAATTGCAGAGGGAATTAATATTGCAATATCTGATTGTTTTAAAAACTCTATAAAAGACACAGAGAACCCCTATTTAGGAAATTCTCAAGCTTCTGAAGTCATAGTTAATGTTTTAAAAAATATTGAAATTAATCAAAAATTAATAATGAAAGAATTCGTCGATTTTGAATAAGAAAATAGTTTATTTATAATGATTTCAGATAAATTTAATTTTTTTTTCAAAAAAATATTTTCAGTAGTAATATATAAAATCAATATTAATATCGACTCAATTATTTCAATTATTACAAGAGTTGTAACGGCTGTCAGTTTTTATATATTAACCTTTTTTTCAAGTAGATATTTAGTCAATGATGATTTTGCTAAATGGTCTTTGTTCATTACGTTTTTAAATTTGTTGCCATTATTAAATCTCGGTATTAGCACAGGTTTAGTAAACAAGTTATCTTTTAATAATTCAACTACTAATGTAAATGTTACAGAAAACGAGCAAATAATAAATGCAAGTTTCAAATTTCAGATTTTACTCTCATTTTTATTTATATTAATACTATGTAGTTTGACCTATTTTAATTTTAACAATAGTATGATTTTGTTTTTTCGAACAAACTTATGGTCTATTATTATTTTAATTATAAGTTTACCTTTCAATTTTTTTTCTTCTATCCTTTTTTCTTATAAACAGATAAAATTTTCAAATTATATTTCTATTATTCAGAATTTTATCTTGTTAATTCTTTCAATTTTTCTTTTTGTAACAGGTGACAATCTGAATATGTATATTTTGTTTTATTCCATAACTTATACTGTTTTATTAATTTTATTTTTTTTGATATCAATTTCAAAAAATAGAATAAAAATATATTTTACATTCAAGGATTTGAAATATATTTCACTTATAACATCATCTAGTTTTACTTTTTGGGTTATGAGTTTTATTTCAAATATTTTGTCTAGTGCTCAGATATTTTTTGTTTCCTATCTATTTGGAATTAATTCTGTCCCAAATTATTTTTTATTTCAAAAAATATTTTCTGTAATAAACACCTTTCATTTAGCTTATTTGTCACCATTTACTGTTAAATTTATTGGTTTTGCAACTAATAATAAATGGGATTCTCTAATTCTAGAAATAAATTACTTAGTTAGAAAATTCACATTTAGATTATATTTTTCACTTGGTTTGTTGATATTTTTATTACACCCTTTTATTTTATACATATGGACAGGAAAAGATATTAGTGATTTTAAAATTTCAATTACTTTTTTCTTCATCTTTTTTTTAACAAGTGTAGGAAATGTATATTCTGTTTTATTAAACGCCTTAGGTCACTTTAGAATTCAAATATTTTACGCCTTCATCTCATTTTTCTCATTTATATTGTTTATTTCTCTATTTAAAATTTATTTTGGTCCTCTTTCTATCGCAATAGCAACGATTCCAGCATCTATAATTATATTGTATCTTATGAGACAATACACGCAAAAAATAATAGCTAATAAATTAATTTTTATTTAATGCTCCTATCTATCTGTATTCCAACCTTTAATAGATCTGATTTTTTAGATAAATGTTTGAATACCCTTTTGCCTCAAATTACTCAGTTTGGTAAACAAATTGAGGTTATTGTAATCGATAATGCCTCAGTCGACGATACAAAGAGTGTTGTAGGGAAATACTTACGAATTTATTCATTTCTTGCATATCATCGAAATGATTCAAACATTGGTTATACGGGAAATCAATTTAAATGCTATGAGCTTTCTAATGGATATTATACTGCTTTTTTGTCTGATGATGATTTATATACAGAAAATCTTATAAGTAAATTATATCCAATATTGCTTACCAAGAATTATAGTTTTATAGCTTTAAACTATTACAGTTTTCTAGATGAACATACTAAAAAGTTTAAATCTAACTTTGCTCCAGAACAAAATGTTGAATTTAAAAGAGCATATGATATATTAAATTACCCTTCAGTTGGTCATTGGTCTGGGTTAATAATTAATTCTCAACTTGCAAAAGAAACTTTAATAAAAATTAAAAAATTAAAATCTTTTAATGAATTTGAAAAAAATAGAGGAATTATTGGAGAATTAATTCATAGGGCTCTTCCTTTTGAAAATAGGCCTTCTTTTTTTTTGGGTGAAAGGCTCTTAGCTGTAAAAGTCCCTTTAGAGATGGATTATGATATTATAAATCATATTTATATAGATGTTTATAAATTTTATTATAGACTCTTTAAGGAAAATTATATAACTCAACAAGATTTAAATTACAGAAAAAATTTAATCCTTTCAGAGTTATCAAAAACTCTTATCATTGAATGTTATAAATATTCAAATTCAGATTTAAATTTATTTAAATCTGAATTTGATGAAATGTTTTCAACAGAACTAAAATATAAATTAACAACAAGGCCGTTATTTGGTATTATAAAACTTAGTTTATTTAAATTTTTAATCAAATATATTTATGGATTTTATAAAAAACTAAAGTATAAAAATTAGATGTCTAGCATACTTTCTATTTGTATTCCAACTTATAACAGAGTTGATTTTCTAAAGCAATCTATTGAATCAATTATTTGTTCAATAGAGTTTTCTAATGCGAATGTAGAAATTGTCATTTCTGATAATTGCAGTACAGATAATACTGAAACTTATTGTAAGTTTCTAACACAAAAATATAGTTTCATTAAATACTTTAGAAATGATGAGAATGTCGTTGAACTTAATTTTTATTTCTGTATTCAAAGAGCTAGTTCGAAGTTTGTATGGGTATTTGGAGATGATGATTTGATCAATATCAATGCGATTGGAGAAGTTTTAAATTACATATCTAAAGGCTATAACTTGTTAATTCTTAATTACTCAATTTATGATGAGAAAATAAAAAATATTTTAAAAGCAAACTATTTAGGTATTTCTAAGAACCAAGTAATAAATAATCATGATCAATTATTAATTAGGTTAAATCTTAAATTAGGTTTTATCTCTTGTGTTATCTTTAAAAGAGAAGATTATTTAAAAATGCCTTCAGAAATTTATGATAGATATAGAGCATATGGTTTTGCTTTTCTATATGGTTTGTTAAATTCAGTTTATAACAACACTAATGCAATTATTATATCTAATGAATTTTTACTACAAAGGGGTGTTGATACTCCAGCAAATATTTTTTGGTGGTATAATTGTTTTGTAGAAGGGAGTTGTAAAATATTTCATGAGTTACAATTAATTGGTTACAATAAAAAATCGATCAAAACAGCTAAAAATAATGTTTTCTATAAAATAGTTTTTCATGATTTAATTTGGAGAAAATGTAAAGGAGAGAATATAAATAGCGTACATAATATTCTTTACAATAACTATAGATATAATAAGTTTATTTTAATTGTATTTGAAGTAATTATCTTAACACCAGCTTTCATATTTAAATCATTATCAAATGTTAAGAAACGTTTGTTCTCATGAAAAAAATTTGTTATAATGCCTATACGCTTAATAAACCTATTACTGGCGTAGGTAGATATTTGCAAGCCTTATCTTTTCTTAATTTAGGCTCATTGAATTTAAAAAAAGCAGCATTTTCTCTAAATAATAATTATTGTTGGGAGCATGGATTTGATGAAATTTATCCTAGTAATGTAAGTTTAAAATTTCGAAAACTTCTTTGGAACTATTTACATTTTCATAAAAAAAAAGAAGTTGCTATATACCATTCCCCATTCCCTTTTTTGCCTTTTTCCAATTTTAAAAACATTAAAAAAGTAATTACAGTTCATGATGTTTTATTTTTAACAAATCCTGAATGGTATCCTAAATTAGAAGTATTATTCATGAAGTTGTCGCTTTATTTAAGTGTAAATAAGGCTGATGCAATTATATGTGTCTCTGAGACAACTAAGAAGGAATTAATTAAATATTATCCTACATCGATATCAAAAATAACAGTTGTATATAATCCCATTATTGAATTAAGTAATAACTATAGCTTTTCAAACCAAATTGCAAATCTAAATATTTCACCATCGCTTTTAAAAGGTAAGTACTTTGTTTTACCCTCGAATAGGCATCCTAGAAAAAATATATTTAATGCAATTGAAGGGTTTCTTAAATCTGAATTTTATAAAAATGATTATAAATTATGTCTTTGTGGTTTAAATGAGTCTATTCAAGAATTTAATCTCGATAAGAATATTGTTGAACTAAAATATTTATCTGATGATGATTATAATACACTAATTCGAAATTCATCTGGTATATTTTATTTTTCTTATGCGGAAGGATTCGGTTACCCAATAATCGAAGCTATTGAGGCTAATATACCTATATTTTGCTCTAAAATCCCAACCTCGACAGAAATAATTGGCGATTTTGATGAATATTTGTGTATTGATTTATCAGCCAGTGGTATTTCAAATTATTTAAATTCTTTTTTTTACCAGCCTTTGAAGATAAAACGTCTTTTGTTACATATTAAGTCTTTAAAAAAAGAATTTGATTATCATAAATTCGAAAATTCAATGTTGAGAATTTATCAATCATTAATTAATTAATCAATCAATCAATCAATCAATAAAACATAATCTATATGAATTCTATCAGAATTTCCACTAATTGTATTTGCTGTGATTCTACTGAGTTGCTTCATTCCCCGGCTATTTTAATGCCTTTTATATCTCATAGAGTTTTTAATTGGCGTCCAGTTGTCATAGATGATAGTTGGGGTTTAAATACAATTAAAAATGGTACAGCTTATTCTATTTGTAACACATTATGTTGTACTAATTGCGGCTTAATTTTTTTGGATTATCGATTTTCAGATTCTGAAATGAGTAATCTTTACAAAAACTATAGAGATGATGAATATGTCAATCTTAGAGAATTTTATGAGCCCGGTTATAAGATAAGAAATCAGATAATTCTTGAGGGAAATAAATATTTACCATTAGTTGAGGAATTTTTGAAACCACATTTAAAATTCCCAATTTCTATTTTAGATTTTGGTGGAGATACTGGGAAAAATACCCCATTTAGAGATGGTGAAAATAAAATAGATATTTATGAAATAAGTGGTATTGAAACATTGCCACATACTAATCTAATTACAAAAGTAGATGCTCTAAATAACAAATATGACTTAGTTATTTGTAGTAACGTACTTGAACATGTTTCATTTCCAAATTTAGTTATTGATGAACTTGAAATTTTAATGAATAAGGATAGTTTATTATACGTTGAACTTCCTTATGAAGATATAATGAAAACTGGAGAAAGTATTGAGGTTTACTTGAATAAAAGACATTGGCACGAGCATATTAATTTTTTCTCCAAACAATCTATTATTGAGATGTTTAAAAAGACTAGATTTCAAGTCATATCTTTAGAAACTCTAAATGTGAATGCTGGAGGCAAAAACGTTAGTTTATTTCAAATTTTGTGTAAATTAAAATAATCCATATTTGTATCTTTCTTAATTCAAATGAAAATTTTAAGATAAATTGTATTTAACTTTCAATACTAAACATCTAAATAGTAGTAAAATTTCAATTTTACTACTATTTAATCTTGCTTTTTATTTAGTTTTATTCCAACATGAAAATGTAAATTTTTTATGGTTATTCAATAATCTTTTTATTAGTCTTTTTATTCTAAAAAACTTATTTGTTTTTTCAAGAAAATTAATACCAATTTATTTGTTTATTATATTGTCGTTACTCTCATGTTTCTTATATATAAATTTTAAAATCTCATCTTTTTTTCTTACTATCTTTCTAGTATCCACATCATGTTTTCATATTATTTATTTGTCAAAACATCTATCACTCAGCAAGTTCAATAGTATTCTTATTAATATTTTTAATATTTTTTTGTTTGTGTACATAATACAAATGTTTTGTGTCTTATTTAATATGCCAATATTTAATGGATTTGGAATAACGAAGGGAAATACAACTATATTTCGATTAAATTCTTTATCACCTGAGCCATCAATGGGGAGTCAGTTGATATTGTTAATTATGTATCTCGTCAATATAATGAACTTGCTATCTAAGAAGAATTCTTTTTTGTTTGAGTTATTGTGTATTACACTTATTATATTGTATGGAAGCGTTTTTGGTTATATCTTACTCTTTACTTATTTCATTGTAGTTCATAGATTGAAATATCCAATTTTGTTCTATCTGGAATTATTTTTGGCAAGTGTTATTGTTTTTTATAATTTGGCTACAACAGAAACATTGTCAAGAATTTATAATTTGATTTCATACATCTATTCGGATTTTGATATTGACAACCTCGCTTCTATAGAGCCAAGTGGCTCATTTAGGTTTTATCCAATTATGTTTTATTTTCAGAATTTAAATCTTTTTAATTTTCATTATTTATTTGGTTTCGGCCCTGGTAGTTCCTCATTTTTTTTTAACGATGGTTTAATTGAACATGGCTTTAGAATGGATTTCGATTCGAATTTTCAAGGAGGTTTTTTACCTTCTTTTTTTGTAGATTATGGTTTAATACCAACACTCTTGATTATTTACTTTATAGTAAAAAACTGTTTGATTAAACACAATATTTTGGAATATTTGTTTTTCTTGCTTTTATTATCAAATACTAATTTCAATACTCAATTGTTTTGGTTTTGTATTTATGCTACATTTTTAACAAAAGAGTTGATCCAAATTAAATAGAGTATTAATTATAATCAATTTAATGAAAAATATTTTAATTGATTGCTATGTATTTGAGGGGGAGTTTCAGGGTACAAGGACATTTATTAAAGAGGTTTACACTAAATTATTTTATTTAGAATCATTGAGGGAATCATCCCTAAGAAATAAATATTTTTTGATATGTTATGAACCTGAAAATGTAAAATTGGAGTTTATTAATTATGATTTTCTTGTTTTTATCAAACCATCTTTTAAAAACAGAATCATTAGATTATTATTTGAGTATCCCATAATAATTCTTTATAATAAAATCAATATAGCGCACTTTCAGTATATTGTTCCTCCATTAAAATTTTGCAAATATGTAAATACTATTCATGACATTTTATTTTGTGATAACCCGAATTATTTTCCTCTGAAATATAGAATTAAAAACTATATTTTATTTTACATTTCATATATGTTGTCTGATGTCATTACTTCTGTAAGTAGAAATAGCATTGAAAGTATCAAGAGAAATTTCTATTTTAAAAAAGACATCTACTTAACTTATAATGGTGTAAATGAAGATTATTTTAATTATAGTTCAAACCTAACTTTCGAGGAGTTTTTATCTGTTAATCAATTAAGAAATTATTTATTATATGTATCTAGATTTGAGCCTAGAAAAAATCAACTAAATTTATTAAAGGCTTATGTTAAAGGTTCCTTTTATCACAAATATGATTTAGTGTATATTGGTTCTAAAACTTTAGATTATTCTGATTTCTATGAGTATTATAATTCTTTAGATGACGAAGTTAAGTCGCATGTAAGAATCTTACATGATGGTGTTACTAATTCGATGTTAAAGGAATATTATTTTCATTGTAGTTCATTTATATATCCATCTCTGTTTGAAGGGTTCGGAATACCACCTTTGGAAGCTTCTGCGATGGGAAAGCATGTAATTTGTTCAAATACCACTGCAATGGAAGATTTTTCTTTTTATACAAATAATCATATTTATCCCTCTGTTGATAATCTAATTTTTCAGATTGCTAATATTTATGTTACTGCAAATAAATCTTCAGAAATAAAAAATATTATCTCTCATAAATATAATTGGCAAAATACTGCTTCTGTGTTTAGAGATATATTTAATAAAAATTAATTAATGTATAAAATTGCTATTATTGGAACAAATGGTTTGCCTGGTAGATATGGTGGATGGGATCAGTTATTAAATCATTTAACCATTGATCTTTCTAAAAAATATGAAATTGTCGTATATACTAGTAAGCATAATGCTGTTCCCGGATTAAAAGAATTTAATAATTCAAAAATCAGAGTTCTTCCATTAAAAGCAAATGGAATTCAAAGTATATTATACGACGGATATTCAATGCTGGAATCATGTTTTAAATATGATATTTTACTTGTTTTAGGTACATCTGGATGCATATTTTTGCCTTTTATTAGATTTTTTAATTCGAATATAATTTTAAACCCTGATGGAGCTGAATGGAAGCGAGGTAAATGGAATTTCATTGTTAAGAAATTTTTAAAACTCTCCGAGTATATTGGAATCAAATTTGCTAAGGTTGTTGTATCTGACAATTTAATTATCCAAAATCATATTTTTGATCTTTATAATAAAAATTCCATTTTAATTGAATATGGCGGAGACCAAGTTCTTTCAAAAGAACTAACGAAAGAAACTCAATCACTTTACGATATTTTTAAAGGTTCTTATGCATTTAAAGTTTGTAGAATTGAACCAGAAAATAACATAGATCTAATATTAGAGGTTTTTGCTCAAGTTAACCTGAAGTTTATTCTAATTGGTAATTGGAATAACAGTAGTTATGGAATTAATATCCGTGAAAAGTATAAATCCCATAATAATTTAATATTATTAGATCCTATTTATGATCAAGAAAAATTAGATGAATTAAGATCAAATTGCGGTTTGTACATTCATGGACACAGCGTCGGGGGGACTAACCCTTCTTTAGTAGAAGCCATGTATCTGGGATTAAATTGCGTAGTATTTGACGTTGATTATAATCGCGTAACAACAGAAAACAAGGCAATTTATTTTAAGGATGGTCCAGATCTTTTAAAAATCATTGCCAATTTTGAAAACGATAGTTCATGTTTTAATTATGTTGGTAATTCTTTAAATGACATAGCGCAGATTAGATACAAATGGGTTGATATAGTAAATAAATATGATAAAATATTTAATAATATTTTAGGTTAATGATAATTTATTTAACAGGAGGAACTGGTTTTATTGGACGTTACTTGGTAAGTAATTTAGACGAAAATTTTAGCTTTTATTCAAGACATACTAAACCTATAATTTTTGGTGATGTTGTTATTCATTTAGCAGGGAAAGCACATGATCTAAAACGAGTAACATCACCAGATGAATATTACAAGGTTAATACTGAATTTACTAAAGAGGTATTTGATGCTTTTTTAGTATCCAAAGCAAATGTATTTATTAATATAAGTTCAGTCAAAGCTGTAGCAGATGTGGTTGATGATGAATTGTTTGAAGAGGTAACGCCTAACCCGATTACCCACTATGGAAAGAGTAAATTGCTAGCAGAACAGTATATACTTTCACAACTAATTCCCGAGGGTAAAAGAGTTTATATTTTACGTCCATGTATGATTCATGGTCCAGGGAATAAGGGTAACCTTAATTTACTTTATAGTATAGTTTCTAAAGGTATTCCATGGCCTTTGGGAGCATTTGATAATATGCGTTCTTTCTGTAGTGTTGATAATTTGATGTTTATCATTAGAGAATTAATAGAAAGAGTTGATATTCCATCTGGGGTATATAATGTTGCAGATGATTCACCTCTTTCTACTAATCAGGTAATTTCTATTTTGGCAGAATCTATAAATAAAAAGGCCAAGATTTGGAATGTATCTAAAACATTAATACAATCCGTTGCTAAATTTGGCGATTTACTATTTTTGCCACTTACAACTGAAAGACTACAAAAGTTAACGCAATCATATGTGGTAAATAATCAGAAGATAAAAAAGGCTATTGGAAAACCTTTTCCGGTTTCTTCTAAAGATGGTTTATTAAAAACATTTAATTCCTTTCATACTAATGCTAAATAGATTATTCGCTCTTATTCTATTATTAATCCTGTCGCCATTATTTTTACTAGTTCTTATTTCAATTTTTTTAGAAGATGGTTTTCCTGTATTCTTCACTCAAAAGCGTGTTGGAATAAATTATTCTTTCTTCAATATTTACAAGTTTCGTAGTATGAAGAAGAATACCCCAAATGTGGCAACTCATTTATTAGAAAACCCAGATCAATATTTACTCAAACTAGGTAAGTTTATTCGTAAAACGAGTTTAGATGAATTGCCTAATTTGATTAACATAGTTAGGGGAGAAATGGTTTTCGTTGGACCTCGTCCAGCATTGTATAATCAAGATGATTTAATGGTATTACGTTTAGCTGTAGGGGTTGATCAATTGAAACCAGGGATAACTGGTTGGGCGCAAATTAACGGACGCGACGAGATCTCTATTGAAACAAAAGTGGCGTTGGAAGAAGAGTATTTATCTAAAAAGTCTTTTTGGTTCGATCTCAGAATCATACTAATTACTATTAAATCAGTTATTATAAGTAAAGGAATAAAGCATTAATTTAAACCAATTTAATAGTTCAGAGTTTTAACTATTGTTTAAAACCTTTTTTATATCTATTGCTCAAATATCAAATGAAAAAATATCACAATATTATCGTAAATAGCATTACTTTAAGCAGAATATTGGTGGTAATTCCTATACTATTTTTTACAAATTCAAATTATCTGATTACAATAACAGTATGGACAGGGTTTTCAGATTTTGCGGATGGTTTTTTAGCTCGAAAGTGGCAAGTTACTACTCCTTTCGGAGCAAAACTTGATCAGTATGTTGATAAAATATCGTCGCTGTTTTTATTAATATTTTTTTTTAATAGCAAACAAATAAGTTTTTTTTTTGTAGCCTTAATAGTTTTAAGGGAGATTTTGGTATTAATTTTTAGAAGGCTAAACTGGTCAAATGCACAGTCAAATTTTTTCGGAAAAGCAAAAACATTTTATCTGTATTTGTTATTTATTTATTTAAGTGCAAAGCATATTGTACCATCTTTTTTTATTGATTTGAAAATGATTTTAATGCTTTTGGTTATTAGTTGTAGCTGGTTTTCATATCTTTTTTCATTCTCTAAACTTGCCCCGCATTTAAATTATGCTTTTGCTACAACGGGTCTATCAGCAATACTTATTAAAAATGCATCGGGGACTACTACTTCTTTACTGGTTTTTTTACTCTTATTTTTAGGATTAAATGATATAGCGTTAGAATATAAAATCAGTGTATTACTGTTTCTGCTTCTCATTCATTTTACTTATTATAATTCTTTTTTAAATCAACTAAAGTCCCTAAATGATGACCCAAGTATTTATACATTAGATGAAACACTGGCAATAGTCATGGCTTGGCTCTTTGTAGGAAAAATATCAATAATAGAGGTTGCAATTTTGTTCCTATTGTTTCGTTTTTTTGATATTTTAAAACCGTTAGGCATCAAAAAAATCGAAAGACAAGTTAAATTGCCACCAGCATTAAGAAATTTATTGGATGATGTTTTAGCAATGATTTATACGTTGATTGTTTTTAAATTTATTCAAATTTATGTGGGATAAAAATTGGCCTTTTCGTTTGCTTTTATTGTTCGTGGTTTTACTGCCAACATTGGTTGTGTTGCTATTGCAGACTTGGTTTAATATAGATAGGTCTTTATTTGTATACGATTACTTTATTATAGGCTTTTTAATAGCTTTTAATGTACGTTCGATTTGGCTTTGGTTAGTTTTTGTATTTGTTTTAGTATTAGACATTGCTATTTTGTTTTCTAAATTATATCTATTTAATCTCTTTGATTTTTTAAGCACTTTAAGGTATTTTAGTAATTATACTGCTAGTCCTAATCAACTTATCATCTTGATTACAGTATTTTTGCTCTTGATTTCGGTATTTTTTTTGCTTATAGCTATTAAAAGAAATATTGGTGGTGATAAAGTTTCCCTAAAGATTTTTGCTGCTATATTTGCTTCAATCTTTGCTCTTGATAATATCAATGGATCATCTATTTTGTTTGATAATTATCCCTCATTTAATTTTTATAAAAGTAATTTTGCAGGTTCGCCTTCAATATTACTATATCATAATTTAGTTAATATTAATTTGAGTGTAAATGCCCCTCTATTATCAACTTTTTCTGAAGAATCGATTACATTTAAAGAATACAAAAAAGATAGCACAAGTGATGAAATGCTAATTATTATAGAATCTTTTGGCTTGATAAGTGATTCATTAAAACGAGAAGAGTTTCAAAAAGGTATTAATTCTGTTTACGAAAGTAAAAATTGGAAAATAAGCTGGGGTAAAACTTCATTTTCAGGTAGTACTACACGTGCAGAGTTAAGAGAATTATTAAATTGCGTAGGCGATTATCGTTATTTTATCAACCCAAATCAAGCTAAAAACTTCAATTCAATATTCCAAATCAAAAAAAAACAAGGCTATCATACCAATGCGATTCATTCTTATAAAGCTAACATGTTTGAAAGAGCGGTATGGTGGAAAAATATTGGAGTAAATCAGGCGTTTTTTTCCGAAGATGTACAGATTGCATATAATTTTCAAACCAAGTTAAGCTATGAGTCGCCATTTATATCTTTGGTTGATGAAGATGCTTTCAATTTCATTCAAGATAAAATTCCTGTTAAAGGAAAGCATTTTGTTTATTTTTTAACAGAAAATAGTCATTTGCCATTTAAAGGAATACCAAGTAAGCCTTCGGCTAGTCATTTTTTTGATATTGATAAGGAGACTAACCTAAGTGAAGAAGCGAAAAATCAGAGTAAGAGAATTAGTGAGCTATTGATTCATGTAGCTACTCACTTAGACCATGATAAATTTCAAAAGCTACTGATTGTAGGTGATCATATGCCTCCATTTGTGAACAAAAATGACCGTTTATTTTACAGTGATAAATTTGTTCCTTATTGTATAATAAGTAGGTAAGTTATTTTAATTTTAAGCAAATATTTTTCTATATACTAATCAGATCCTACATAACCTAGGCAAAAATTAATGGTCTTAGATAATATTGATTGTATTATTTTATGTTTTTATTAATAAAAATACACCATATCTAAAAAAATGTCAATAGCTTTTTTCAAAAACCACCACTTGGTGGTTTTTTGTTTTGTGTAATGGATTGATCAGGTAATTTAAACTACAGAAATTTTGTCTGATATTTAGGTTTATAAATTAAAAAATAGTTGTTAGAGTAACTAACCGTAAACAAAAGTTAATACAAAATAAATGGATAAGTAAGTTCGTTCGAAAAACACAAGAAGAGAAATTCATTAAAGCTATAATTCATATTTTATTTAAGTCGTATCTTTTTTTAAATCAATTTGTATTACAAGTTATTAATTTAATTATATGGTTTTATTTCCTTCAAAGAAGTCTAATTACTTCTTTAAGTATAATAATCTTAGGATTTATTCTAACTATTGTATATTAAAACTGAAAAGTTGAACAGAAACTTATCAGTCCACCTAGGCATTCTATTTACGACAATCTAGTTGCAAATTTAGTAAGTGGTATGACGGACTTGTACTTTACACTTTTATAAAAAAATGAAGATAAAATTTATTGATAGTGGAAAATTTAAGTATAGTTCAACTTTAGCACCACTGCTTAAAGTTTCTTAAACACAATAATGTAACCTGAATTTAAAGATATTAAACATAATTTATTTTGATTTTTTATGGTTAGTTACTGGCATATTACACAGTATAGCCACTAGGAGATCATATGCAGTACTATTTGTGTGAGGAGTAACAACAGTCGCAATATCCTAGCCCTTTTCATGATCATGACCCTAATAATTGCCATAATACATTTCATATAATGTGTTTTTTAATCTATCTCTATAACATATGAGCGTAATTACTTGGAGATTGTACATTTTATTATTATTAGATTCAGTATATCTTTCTAATGAATTTATAGAATATGATTATTTCTTAAATTATAATTGTTTTTCATCTTTTCATAATTTTATATTCGCTAATCGATCTTAAATCAGTAATGATAATTTTTTTTAAAAGTATCTGATCTTCAAATATTCACTATTTTTGCCCTACCCCTACAAACACCCTATCAACCAACACTTTAAATAGCGCGCCTTGTCACATTTACATAAAATATTCGTTTTATTTGCGCTTGGGTTTGTGTCTAGTAGGGTAGCAGCGCAGCCTTCGTCATTTATCATCAATAACAACTACCAAACTGCCAAAGATGCGCAGTTTATTACTTGTATAGATTCTACCAAATCTATGGTCATACAAAGTGGTGAAGCTGTGGCACAAAAAAGTTTAATATTACCTATTTCCCTAACCACCCAGTACAACAGCCACCACCCATACAGTTACAACGATGGTTCTTTTATTCCGGCCAGTGGTTTACAAACCCAACTTAGTTTTGGTGTAGCGTTAAAAGCAGGGCCTGTTAACTTAAATCTTCAACCCGAGCTTGTGCATGCTGCAAACCCTACTTATCCAACCAATGGTGGTTATGGTTATAGTAGTGGTAAACCTTACACCAAGTTGTATGGGGGGCAGTCTACCCTAAGTGTAAGTGCAAGCGCATTTAGTGTGGGTATATCTACAGCAAATAAGTGGTGGGGGCCTGGTAATACAAGTGCGCTAATTATGTCTAACAATGCGCCTGGTTTTGCCAATATATTTATTAAAACACATAGGCCTGCCAAAACACCCATTGGTAATTTCGAATTTGAATTAATAGGCGGTAGGCTAGAAACAGATACCCTTTTACCTTATGAAAATTTCCATTTAAAAGCTAGCCCCAATTTGCGCAACAGCTGGCGCTATATAAATGCCTACATATTAAGTTACAACCCCAAATGGTTACCTGGTGTATATGTGGGTTTAATACGATCTTTACAAAAGTATGGCCCTGGTATATCAGATGGCAAAGGATCTTTTACCAATAAATACATACCCATTGTTACCAAAACATTTCAGAAAAAAAATGACTGGGGAGATGACACTTTAAGTATAGACCAGGTAGCTAGTTTTTTTGTGCGCATTGTGTTTCCAAAATCAAAATCGGAACTATACGTAGAGTATGGCAAAAACGATTATGGTGAGCGTACTCGTGATTACCTAATGGCGCCCACACACTCGGTGGCACATATTGTAGGCTTTAAAAAAATAGTAACCCTTAATAAAAACAAATACCTTAACCTTGGTATCGAGTTTACACAAATGAGTCAATCTCCAGATGCTATATTACGTAGCGCTGGTAACTGGTATGTGCACGGCCAAATAGGGCAGGGTTATACCAATTACAACCAAATTATGGGTGTAGGATCGGGATTTGGTGCCAACAAGCAAATAGTAATGGGCACATATATAAACGGCAATAATAGGCTCGGCGTTTTTATAGAAAAAACAAATAGAGATCCCGAAAACCGCAGTATTTTTTGGACAGATATGGCTTATGGCATTGCACCACAGGTAACTGTAAAAAATATATTACTTTCTGCGCAGTTTGTAATTATTAATAGTAAAAACTACGCTTGGGAAAATGATAACAACCTATTAAATTTTCATGCAAAGCTAGCCGTAAGTTACCCAATTAACTATCCATTTAAAAACACAAAAAACTAATACATGAAAAAGAGTTTTTTGTTGATTGTTTTTTGTGTGAGTCTGCAATTGGTAATGGCGCAATCAGAATCTATGTTATTTGATGGGGTATCGGATTATATTAGAAGATCGCAATTAACTGGGGAGCTAAACCGTAATTACAGCTTACTCATTAATAGTTTTGCGCAAAACCTAACGCATTTAGATAGCCTACAAAAAAATAAGCCACTGGTACTTGCAAAAACTAAAAATAATTTTTTAAGAGCAACTTTTTTACCGGTATCGCGCACTGCACAGTTTAATAGTGACTTATCACATGGTTTTAATGATGGTGGTATGATACCATCGGCAGGTATGCAGTGGGTATTTAGCGGTGGCATACACCTAAAAGCTGGCGGGCTCGAAATACTTGCCAAGCCAACTTATATAACAGCGCAAAACAAGGAGTTTGAAACATTCCCTACCGAGCATTACCCTGTTTTTTGGAAAACCTATTACCGCTGGCTTAACACCATTGACAATCCAGAAAATTTTGGGTTTAATACCTACAAAAAATTATTACCAGGGCAATCGGCCATAAAATATTCGTTTAAAAATTTCACCCTTAGTTATGGTACCGAAAACCGTTGGTGGGGCCCCGGCCGTTACAACGCTCTTATACTAAGTAACAACGCGGCAGGTTTTGCGCACGCCGCACTTACTACAAATGAGCCTATAAAAACAAAACAAGGTAACATAGAGTTTCAGGCAATATCAGGAACACTGCAAAATTCAAATATTTTACCGCCCGATCATTACAGATATGATCAGGGTGTTTTACTGCACAAACCAAAGCCCCATCAAAGCCGTTACATTCGCGCCGCCACAGTAAGTTTTAATCCGGTATTTGCACCTGGGTTATTTGTAGGAGCTACCGCAGTAGGGTATGGTTACAATGGTAATAGCAGCGCTGAGCAGGCCACCATGGGCTCATTATATGCCCGTTATGTCATGCCAAAAGATAAGGCAGAGGTTTACATAGAGTTTGGCCGCAACGATAAATCCCCAACGCCACTTAATATTGTTACCGAAAACAATTACCCACGTGCCTTTGTAGCTGGTTTTAGAAAGCTGGTACCCATTAACAACAAACAAAAATTTATTGAAATAGCCGCCGAGCTTACGCAACTGCAACTACCTACTACGCCCTTAACTTTTGAGGGTAAAAGTTGGTACACCAGTACCAAAGTGCCACATGGTTTTACGCATCAGGGGCAAATACTGGGTTCACATATTGGGCCAGGTAGCAATAGTCAAATAGGTTCTATTAGTTACGTTAATGGGTTTACCAAAATAGGCGTGGAGTTTGAGCGCCTCGTGCACAACAACGATTTTTATTACAATGCATTTATAGTAACGCGTGACCCTACCAGACACTGGGTAGATGTGTCTACAACTCTGGTGGGTAATTATGCCTATAAAAAATTAATGGTATCTGGTAGAGCCGCTTTTGTTCGCTCACTCAATTACCAGTGGTACATACTTGAAGGGCTAGGATATTTTAAAAACGGTTACGACCGCTTTAATTTTAGCGCTACCTTATCTATTGCTTACCGCCTGTAACAAATAAATAAAGCGCGGTAATAAACTTTGCAATAAACGCACCAGCAAGTATGGCAAGTAGCCAGCTAACTTCATTTTTTTTAAGGGGCATTTCAGGATTATCAACTACTTGTATAGTTGGTGTTTCTTGTAAGAGTGCTGTTTTACTCGCCTCTAAATTTTTAGTGAGCTCACCAAATATAGCAGCCTGCACCATTTTATCTCTCCCCGATACTTCTACCTGCATTTCACCAGCTTGTGTAAAAGCAGGGTTGGCGTCTAGTAATTCTCTATTAGCACTAATAGCTGTGTAGGTTTTATTATTTAAAACCGCTTTAATGCTATCCACTCTTTGTTGTAACCTTTCTACATTACCCCTTACTCTTTTTGTTTTGGTATCTATATAAAAACTACTGGTTACAGCAAGTAATCGCTGACAAAGTAATTGACTGAGTTGTTCGTCCCTTGTAGTTATTTGTAACGAAAACAAACTCAGTTTTTTATCCGGTTTAGATATCGATAGTTCTTTTTCGGTTATACGCTTAAGTATCACATGTAGTAAGCTATCCTCCAGCCTTGTAAATACGCCTTTTTTACTGCTGAAGTTTACAACTCGCCCCACTTTATCACTACTGGCCCATTTGTTCGTATAGCCATAAGCATTAGCATATGCATCGGCAAGTGTTAAAGTGCCTGCACTATCGTAGCTCGTAAGTAATGCTTTTTTAATTAAGGTTTTACTTTTTAAAAGCTCTAGTACGTTATCGCCTTGTAACACACCCGACCCTCCCGAAAGTCCTCCTAAATCTATCCCAAATTGTCCTGCCAGTGCAGAAGCAATGCCACCCCCACTATTTTTATTTTCCTCCACCACAAATGTAGTGGCCGCTGTGTATGTATCTTTTTTTATTAATGCATAGCCAACACCAATCAGCGCACCAAGCGTACCCATTACTAGCAGTAT
>JACCDN010654920.1_pt1 | contig 40245 bp, 72 predicted proteins | sample 7441691 | NCBI WGS metagenome assembly JACCDN01 (sample SAMN15323439, study PRJNA562643) | freshwater metagenome | isolation source: river surface water | place: USA:Blue River Watershed | collected 2017-08-16 | reverse complement strand
TCCGTCTATTATATCAGGAACAACGTTCCCAGCGTTTATATCATAACCATTACTCATTAAAATTCTCCTCCGTCTATTATATCAGGAACAACGTTCCCAGCGTTTATATCATAACCATTACTCATTCGAACTTTCAAATCTTTATTAGGCATTATCTGGACTGTTACAATAGATATACCATCACCACCGTGCTGGCCCATCAAACCATCTGCACCTTTATCGCCTTTATCGCCTTTATCACCTTTATCGCCTTTCAAGGATTTTTTCAATTCTTCAATATCAGCTTTTGTTAACGTAATAAGCTCATCAGTTTCTTCAATCACCTCAGGTGTTGTCTCAGGGATGATAACTGGCTCTTCAATAGTAATTATAGGCTGCTGTTCTAGTGTAAGCTCATGTGATATCTCTTCAGGTGGAGCAGGAACAACAGGTTCAGATTTTGGAGAGAGGTCTGCAACTTTCTTTAAAACAAGCTGTGGAAGCAAAGTAATGGTGATTTCATTCTTAGGTATACTGAAAGCACTGATAAGAATTGTCTTTTGGACATATGCAAGTATCTTATCTTTTGATTTTTTAAACTCTAACTCGAGATTATTTATGGTTGCAAAACTTCGACAATCAGCTTCCCACGTAATGAATAGGTCACCACCTGCTCTGCTTGCTATGTCTATTGATTTGAATAAATTCATGTTGTTTTTAATTTTTAATTTTATCTATTTATTAGTGATATCTTTATGTAGCTATTAATATAGTTCTTAATGAATTTTTCTTTTGCTTATTAATTTTAAGTGGTGACACACCCGTTCTGCGATAGGGATAAGAGTTAAATAAAAGGGTTTGTGAAAGTTCTTTTATATCTTATTCTATTGCTTCTTAGAGACAGTATTAAGCTGTGTAAATGGTAAACTTATCGCCATAGATTTTGCGAGCTAGGGTGTAATAACGTTTTGTTTCAGAGATTGCTTGATCTTGAAATTTAGACATTACCATGAATCCAATCCTGTTAACATGAAGGTATTTTAAAACCTTTCAAGCTGAGTAATTCTATAATTTGAATCTTTTATAGTAAATACTTCCCCTGTGTCAGGGTACTTAATTTTTAGAATTTCATATTTTAGATCAGCTGTAATAATTTCATAATCAACGTTAGATCGTAGATGGTATTCAGGGTACGATAAGTTATTAATACTAGCGTTTTCAAAAATATACTGAACATTATTATCATCCGTGCAATCACTTGTTGTCAACACTAAATTAAATGTTTCTTCAATAGACAATAGCATTTTTATCAACTTATGGTGGGTATATCCAATACCATCACTGAAAAAACTCATCGTTAGGTTAAATTCAGTTCTCGCTGTTGAAAACCCACTCACAGAAAGTATGTTCTTTTCTAACATTTCATATTTGCTAATATTGCCATCAGCTGCTTTCATATAAACGGTAAATTTATTTAGCGGGCGGATATTATAGTGCGTCGTACTCATATTTTTCTCCATCAGTATTTTTTGGGTAAAGTGGAACCGTACACGCAGAGAATAGTATTTAATAAAAAGGTTTTTATTAATGTTATTTTCTTTATTGTGTACTATAGCAACTCAGGTACTAGTAAACTCTTCTATTAATTCACATACCGTTGCTCGAAGATTATCGTGAAGAGACTCAAATTGGAGTGTTGTGATAATCAGCTAGGGGTGGACTCTCGACAGATGCGCAACTATCTGTCTTACGCCCATTATTTATCGGTGCCCCAAAGTTTACATTCTCTGCTCTTTGTTGTTGGGCCATTCTTGAGGGAATTATCCTCGTCTGCGTTTGTGTCTTACCGTTTATCGTGCGCACCCTAATGCGACAGCATCCTCGGTTCCAAAAGGATAGAGTTGATTTGATTTTTCATCAGTACCTTACATTACTGTTCACTTACTCCGGAAAGTGACTGAGACTATTTTGACATGGTGGTTTATCTCAGAGACCTAATTCCAGCGTTGTTAATTGTCACAGACAGCGCCGAATAAAATTGATGTGAATAAAACAGACTCAATCAAGAGTCTGTTTTATTGATTCTAAATAGATTTTGCTCAATATCAGCAATCAACTCACATGCTCTATCATCGCATAATTCTATCAGTCTATCAATATATTGAAAACATTCAGTTAAAGATGCTATAGCTTGTTGATCGTAACCTTTTTCGCGCCAATATTTTAGCGCACGTTGATCACGTGTTAATGGAGATATCGGTTTTTTCATAACTATCCATAAAATCGGTAGTGTCTAAATCTAGTGGTATGATAGTTGGTTGTATCATCAACATATCTGAAATACTCACCGGTAATTTCCTAAGACTTCCTTTCTCAGCGTAATGTTCAATGAACACCTGTTCATAATGACTTCTACTGACTAGAGTATCATGCTGACGAAATTTTTCCGGAATAAGATCAAGTTCAGACTGTGTTAACTGCGTGAAACGGGTGATACGCTTTATTACAGCGCCCGATTTAAAATGTTCAGGATATGAATAATAATCTACACCAGCCGCCGCCAGCATTTCTAATTTTTCTCTACTATTCTTTTTATGCAGACGTTTATGTGAATACACAGCATGCGCCGCCATTGTTATAGAGTTCTTAATAGCGTCGTCTTGTCGCCAGATAATATTTTCAAATGCTTCTTTAATATTTGGGACTTGCCATAAACGACAATCAAAAATAACCGGGATACCTTGTTTTTCGGGTAATAGTTCGTGCGCCAATAATGTAAATTTAGAACTCGCTGTAGCCGCTAGAATGCTAACAAGCTTTTGATAGCGTCCCTTAAACATAAATTGAGCGCACTCGGTGCTATTATACCAAACGAGTGTAATCTCATCACTCTGCGTATACGCAATCGTAGGATGAAATTTTTCACAAAGATATTTTGTTGTTTCTAACATGCACTTTGATAGATTTTCATCAAAAGGGCGTTTAAGTCCTTTTGTATAAGTATGAAAAGCTTTCCCATCTAAGCGTGCAATAACAGGAATGCCAGGTAGCAATGCTACTTGACTAGTGACATCTTCATATGCCTTTTGACGGTCACCAAGAGAATCAATCTTGCTCATATTTTCCTTTAATACCGAATCGATATCCAGCTAAAAATGCTTGTTGAAGTACAACTTCAACAACTTCTCGAATAGTGTGAAGATCATGTGCATCTGAATGAATATTTTTTATCGCGGCCATAATAAGGTCTACGCGCTTATCATTATCTTCAAGCTGCATGATTAATCGCAGCCCCCGCCACAAGACCCAGAATCGCTTGAGCATGAACTTGAATCTGTACTATAGGAATAACTACTGGCTGTAACACTGTCATCACATCGTGTTGAACGGCGGGGCGTGACATCAGTATCATGATAAGCGCTGTTGTTTATCACAGTGTTATTATAATGGGTACTATCATCTCTATTCAAGGATGAACGAGAACTCTCGATACGATCTGTTTTTCGACGATTATGTTCAGGTTTCTTATCGCTAATATTCTTAGTTTCACTAACTCGACGATCAGCTCGTCCTTCAAGTATTTCTCTATTTTTTGAGGCATCAGGAAAACGAGATACTGTTTCACTATGAGTCCCGGTAAAAAATTCAATCAATTTCTTAAACATTGTATTTTCCTCTTAAGATATGCGTTACATTAATGATGAGGGGTGCTTTCTCTAGTTGACATTATCTGTAAAACTTCTGTCAACTCGATTGGCGTGTAGTTAATGCATGGCGCACCAACATCCATAATCTTATAGTTGCCTGGTGGTATATAAGCGCCGTGCTCATGACCGTGAAGATGTATAGAGCCTCGATGAGATTTATTCCACCTTGCGTATGGATAATGGTTTAGCACTAACGTTTCATTACCGTGACGCAATTCAAAATAATCTCTGCACCAGACATATTTAGCCTGAATAGCTCTTGACTTCTTGATTTGCTTGTCATGGTTGCCATAGATATGATGGATATTACCATTTAATCTATCGAGAATCTTTATGATTTCAGCTTCATCAGCGAAAGCAAAATCACCCAGCTCGTAAACGTCGTCATTCGGTTTTACAACCGAATTCCAATTTTCAATCATTTTTTCGCGCATTTCTTCAATTGAAGAAAATGGACGTTTGTCATATTTGATGACATTGGCGTGACCGAAATGACAATCGCTTATAAAATATATATTTTTTGACATTTTTTCTTTTTCTCTCTATTATCTTTATCTTTTAATTGAAAGTATTATAACAAAAAATAAAAAGATTATTCAAAAATCACATATAGTTTTGTAGACGTTGAATTAGATTTGCAACGTCGCTGTGAGTATTAACCATACGTTCAAACTCACCGTTGTTTTTAATAAAGAATGTTGTTGTAAATTTACAATCTTCTACATCGTTTAATAGGTTATATAGTGCTTGCTCTAAATCCATTAGTTGATTATTGATCGCGCGAATTTTTCCCAACCCTTCTTTTTCATCTTGCATAAAATTTGTCATACTTCTCCAGGCTTAATAGCATTTAATTTTTCGAGCGTTTCTATTAATGCTTTCTTAAGTTGATTCATTCTCGAATCAGGGGCAAATAAACTCTCATCAAACCCGCCGTCGTAATCAACCCAAGATTTTAATTTTTCAATATTGCTATTGATCCCTGCCAGCTGAACAAAGCTTCGCCCGATAACAGTATCTATTTGATCATGCTGCATATACGCAAACTTACTAATAGACCCGTCAAGATTGCGGTGCATCATATTCATACCTTCATGAAATAGCTTAGTTTCAATATAGCGTTCAATAAACTCGCACGCTAAAGGCATGTCATCATTCTTAAGGTATTCAATAAACTTAAGAACTAAGGGTGAATTGAAAATATTATCAAGAACATAAAATGTATTTTCTCTTTCACCTGTAAAACCGTGATGAACAAAAATCAACTTGTCCAACAAGTGATACTTAAGAACGATATCGGGTGATTCGGGGTTGATTTCTGGAGCGCAAAAATCATCATGAAATAACACTTTGGCGCTACTCAGATCGCCCGAAAATATCAAGCGTCTTTTTGCGCGGCTCAGCAGATCATATTTTTCAGCCGATACCTCAGGAGTATCAAACAAAGACATATCAAGATTATCTTTCAGATACTGAACATAATCTCTGATATCGCTCTTTGAAAAATTCAGATTTTTCAAAGATACATAGCGATAATTTTGCCAATCACCAACAGTACTGATGTAATGTTCTCGTTCTAAACCAACTCTAATTAGAGAATCGTAAATTTCGCGAGAAATGAAAAATAAATCAACTAGGGTATTGTTGTGTTTTACCTCGTCACGTTTTTCGTCGACAATAATTGGTGAGTGTGCGTAGGTATTATGCGGTAAGTATGCCTTTTCTCGGCGGCATGCTGTTGCGTAACTTTCGATGATAGATTCATCATCATAAGCTTCATACTTAACAACCTCGGCAAAATGTTTTTCTAACAATTCAGTAATAAGCTTTTTGTTGAATTCATCAGAAAAATTTTCAAGATAGCCATAATCGTTATATTCGCCTTTGAGCGGAAAGAACAATAACCCATCTGTGGTTGTAACAGGGATCGGTGTGTACTGATCCATCTTCATAAATTGCCTAGCACTAAAGATAGCGACTGCTTTAGAACCATGGCTAATAGCATTGCCTGACGCAATGCAGTTTACATCAAAACATCCCATATGGAACCTCGGTGCATTCTAAAAAATTGGCAATCTCGCCGTTAACCCCATACGCTTCAGTCATATACTTAATAGTAATGCCTAACTCTTTAGCTCGGTTAATTTCCCATTGCACTCCTGTTGAATTACGCCAACCAGCCAACATAATAACGTGTAGTTCAGTGCACTGATTAATATAGGCGTTAGATAATTCAATCCAGTAAGAATATGGGATAACATCGAAATTCACATATTGTTCAGCAATACAACCTGTTAAAATTGGTGATGTGGCAACCTTTCCGTCGGCGACAAGTCTAGAAAAATATATACGAGCAATTTCCTCCCTATATTTTCTAACAAACTTGTTCTCATGGCTATACGGCAGTGAAATATAAATCATTACTTTCTCTTTATAAAATCTAAAATTGTTTTTCGAGCAACGATAAAGCACGTGCTGATAAATACTAAAATAGCCCACCATTTAGGACTATACATATCAAGCGTATTTACGCTAAACATAAAACACGTGGCCGTTGCGATAAAAAAATATGCTAAGCATAACATTGAAAATTTTATAGTAATTAGCGCTCATTTTTTCTGAAAGCCTTCATGATAAAATCTGTTAGCGGGATGATTAGAATTATTGTCGCAACGCTTTGTAATATTAAAAACTTAACAGCGGTTTGTGTGATTGAAATACCTTGGGTGTATAAGAAGCCAGATACACATATTGCGAAAATACTCATCACGATTAAACGAATGGCGTACCACGAGAAAGCACTCATTTCATAACCTTTAGATTTTCAGATGGATGTGCTAACATAAAGTTTGTTAACGTGATAGCTAATTTTTGAATTGTCGGTGCTTTATCAACAACAGCTCGAGCTTTTAGTTTATTTTCTTTAGAGGCACCGGGCATTGATTCTATCGCATTATAACAGAGGTTCTTTGCTGTATAGATGTTAGTTTGATTACACACGGTCTTAATCAAATCCATATTAAAGAAGCCTGGCTTGATATTTTTTTCTTCTTTTTCCATTTTATTATGCCTTATTGATGATTAGTTCTTTGTTGTTAAACAGTAGTTGTTTGCAGATATGCCCAGAAACCACCTTACCCTTGCTGTCTTTGGTTGTAAATAGCAATCTTGGGGAATTTGAACCGTAAAACACGCACACCGGAGAAGGAGGAAAGATAGCGGCAGAGGTCTCAACATGTGTGTAACCCAACTTGTTCAAATCAGAGATGAGTTCTTTTGCCAGTGCGTCGTACTGCCATAGTTTTATTCCGAATATGCTAATAACTATTAGTTATTAGCATGATGAGACCTAGTACGTACAGGTTTTCTGATGGGTGCTTACTCATCGTCGTAGTCTCGGCGCTTATTGCCACGCTGATCACGACGTTTGTTATCACGATTCTTTTCTTTTTGACGACGCTCATACTCATCGTCATACTCATCGTGAATTTCGTAATGCTTTTGCTTCTTCATTTCTATTCTCTAGCAGTTTGTGTTAAACAAAAAAGGATGTAAAACAGCCCAGTAAATTACTACGAAACTATCTTATCATCCAGATTAATCAAAGGAGCTAAAAAAAGCTCTCATTGTGAATTAGTACCGCGGTAAGCTATAACCACAAGGAATGAATTATAGCTTACCACTTGTAGACATAGTTAGATTTCTCAATCTATTAGTATAACAAAGCGTGGTGGCCTACCAGCAACACACTAAGGAGCACCTTCCTACGCTGAGTACTAATTACGAAACCGAATTGCTCAATTTGTTTCGCTAGTATCCTTATCTCAACGTTATTGCCATCATCATCTTTCGCCACACCGGGATTCGAACCCAGAACTTACCGGTTAAAAGCCGGTTACTCTACCATTGAGTTATTGCCCCATGGTGTTCCGACTCAGCTGTTTCCACTTTTGTGTGGAGCTATAGGCCCGCCGAGTTAGGCACTTACCTATCAGTAAGTTTTAGCACCGGAACATAACATCGTGCGCCTTGCTGGACTTGAACCAGCGACCCTACCATTATGAGTGGTACGCTCTAACCAACTGAGCTAAAGGCGCAAAATTTGCTTTGCTAACAACTTCTTTATCAAACTTCCGCAAAGCATAATACCGAAGTTTGATGTTTTTCTATCAAGTGATTTTGTTGTTCACCACCTGATGATGTTATATTAACATCTGATTTTTAATATGTTCTATAATAATTCAATATTATAGATTTTAGAATAGCACCAAATACACAGCGGTTTTTTAGATTTTAGAATATATACAAAATAAGAGTTTCTATATCTAGAAGTAGTTCTAAAACGTTGTTCGGCAAAATGACATGTTTTTCTAGAGCATGTTATCCACCCGCTCTTATCGCGCTTAGATCGTCTAGTTTGTCCCTTTATAGGTTCTATACGTCGGTACTCTCCATGCATCAGAGATGTAGTAGCTTTTGATTTTAGAGAAAGGTCTAAAAAATATGCTTCATTTTTTTATGGGCAGCGATTGTTCTAGCGTAATGTTCTTCTAGATTTTTCCAACCGCGGGAGTCACGTTTCTTTGGGATTTTAGCTTTAGTCCCTAAACGTATCATATTTGTATTACAGAACTGGCATATATTATGTGACCCATGATTACGACATGGGAAGCACACATAGGTGTAAATATCAACTCTTCTTCTAACAAAAGAATGTTTATTATCTACTTTGACGTAATGTGTGCTTCCCATTTTATTAACTCACATTTCCAATTTTTTCAGGATCAATGTAATCTTCAGCGGTTGGTGAATGTATCCATGAAAGTTTACAGTACTTAATTTGAATTTCTGGGTACTTCAGCCTAAAGACATCCTCTGGGAGATACGTTCCATCGCCTAGACTAACGTAAGGCTTAGTTTGCCAGAGTGCACCTTGGCCCATGCGAAAACCTAAAGGTCGATCAATATCATCAGAATCCTGGGCTTTAATAGGGACGCACTCATTGTTCTCATCAACATATTGGATGCTAAAACAATACTTGTTCTTTAGCGCGTCAATGCTCTTTGCTATAAAGCTTAACTCAACATCTTTATTCATGCATTCTAAAGAACTAATTTTTTGAAAAATGTATACTGCAAATATAATAATCACCAAGGCCCATAGACAAACTCCAAGACCTACTAGAAAATTGGAACTCATATTTCCTCCGATAGATACGGTTTCCATTACACCGAACGTCACGAAATAAATCATAGATAGAATCATCGCGTTAATCAAAGTACCGAGAACAGTTCCGATAAGAATCATCGTAGGTACTTGCACGCCCAAATAATGAGTGATGGCGCGCCAATAACTACACGAATCAATTTCAATATCATCTTTTAAAAACCAATTATTGATGTACGATTTCGTATTGATGTACTGTCGCAGGCGATAATGCCATGACGTAACACTAACTTTGCTAACTTTCATAATGCTTTTCCTTAGTAGGGTATATAATCTCCATTGAGTTTCTTCTTCAGGTGATCATACTTTTGCAGCGATCTAATCGCTGAAGATGACACATGTTCGTACTGTGAATCCGGATAGAAAAATACAACTTCAACATGTTCATCATATAGTTCACGAATCCACTTTAGCTGGTTCGTTTCATGCGCCAGATCATCTCCATTTCGTAACCCTCTAACAAGAGTTACGTTACACTTATCATGTGAATCAATGACACGCTTCAACAAATCCATTAGTGTGTCTTCATAATAGATTTTTTGATGTTTCTTTAGGCACTCTAATTTATTTTCTGTTATGACATAATCAGGCGGCGGTTTGCCTTGACCAATACCTTGGGCGATGATGATCTTATCAAAAAGTTTATCAGCCTGATCTAATATGTTGAGGTGACCGACATGAAATGGGTTAAATGATCCAGCGTAAATCCCAACATTTAATTTTTTATTACTAACATATTCAATTAGAAATTTCTTAATATCATCGTTCGTAACGTGTGATTCGATAAATTTAGTACGAACTGTAATATAATCGTTTCGGGAGAAATGTTGAAATTCGTGGGCAACCCCATCTTCCCACGCTAAAGCTTCAGCGATATCACCGGTGTGTAGAATAGCCTGGTCTGCTGCCATGAATTTTTCATAAATTTCTGCGTAATAAGAATTTCTCCAATAGCTAAACTCTGATCGGCTCCTGTGAGCTGTCGATAGGCTTGCTGGATTAAAGTGGTATTCCATTGGTTTATATGGAACATGCTTTGTTGCTAAGATAACCCATTCAATAAAGTCGATTTGATAATCTTTGAACTTTTTAATCTGCGCCACATCTTTAGCAAACACGAAAGAATCTTCTTCATTCGTCTTACTAGGCACATTATACACACAATCATGCGCTAGCGCTAGCGTGTAGATAACGCCCACTAAGTCGTCATACAAACCTTTTTCTTCCCATTCAACCTCACGAGTATCAATGTACTTATGCATATAACCTAGCACTTTTTCGATGTGCTGGAGCGTGTGGTACTTACGGTGTCGTTCAGAATCAATAGTGATAGCAAAAGCGGTTGCGTTCTCAAAGTAACCTTCATTCTCAAGGAAATCAATAGCTTTGCAGACCATTGGATAATCTGGAAATAAATCTAGCATGTACATTATTTATCCAGCCCTCTAATAGTGATAGAACTTCCCTGCCCAACTAAAATAAAAATCTCTAAGGTTTGACCGTTATGGTCAAAGTGCCCCTGAATCTCAGTGAATGAATCATCATACGTATAATCGACATGAAAACCATAGTCACTATCAGTAACAATATTGATGAACTTGTTGAGCGTCTCTAACGTAATGCGATCATCAAAAATATAACTTACATCTTTTGCAAAAAAGTATTGCGCGACGTCAGAATAGATGATTTCTTTACTATCAACAATACGTTTGAAAATAAATGAAAATTCATCAGACTTCAAAAATTCATTATTTTCGTGACGTTTCACTTCAAATTTCTTGATGGCGTCAGTTGTCATTCTTTCCCAAAGAGCTGGGTTATTTTTCATTTCTTCCAACAATTCGTTAATGTTGGTATTCATTTAAAGAATCCTTTAGTTTATTGGGTTCAATCTTTTTATGCATCCAATGGTGGGAACCACTCTCAACGTGATTTTTTCTAACATATTTAGCAATGCAATTTTTAAAATCAGAATATGAAAAACTAGATGCGAGCCTAATCACATAACCTTCTCTAGTATTCCAATCAGTTTTTTCATTGTACAGCGCTTTTATCAGCGCTTCATCATAGATGCCATCATACAACACCGGCACGTGTCGCATATCTAAAAGTTCAAACCATTCCAGAGTTTCATCCCATGACAGACAGATGTTCTTATCATTCCAAATAGAGAAACCGTACAAGTAACTGTCTAAATTATCGTAAGCAATGGCGTGCTTAGCGAAAACATTTTCAGCGCAAATGCGCCAGCCCTTATCTAACAAGTATTGACGTTTAGCCCAAAAGGTTTTAGCCCAATTTCGACTTTCATGATTTCGACTATCAACGCTTCGTGCGTGAAAGTAGTCTTTGTACATTGTGCAATTGTGCACGAGAATTCCATTCGCAAAGTAATTATGATTCTGATTAATCTCTAAATCATATTTCTTACTTTCAAATTTGACTTTTTTGATTGATTTTATTCTGGTAAGCATTTATCATCTCACATATTTTATCGCCCAAGCAATTATCAGATAAAGCTCTAATTTCATTTTCCCACAGGACGTTGTATTCGTAATTATATTTCAAACATATGTCTCTTTTTTCAATATCTTTCTGCCAAATCTCTTTAGCGATTATTTTTTTATTACCTGGATATGAGATCAAATCGTCTTCTTTGTATATTAAAGGGCTGGCGTGCCAATAATCACCATGAATTTCTAAAATAATTTTATCATCTATTTTAAAATCGAAACTTCTTCTATCTATGAAAAATTGTTGACGATTTTTAATACCTCGATTATCTAAAATATTTTTAATTCTAACTTCTAAGCTTGATCCAAACCAATTGTTATTATGCAGCCCTGCCTGCTGATTTATCGCAAATGTGGTTTTTCTTTTATTAATAATAGCGGATTTTTCATTATCCGTTAATGATTTCCATTTTCTTTGTGCAGCGCGCCACATAGGTTCGGTAAGAGTACGTTTTGTATCTTTATCAAGTTTAGACCAGTATAAGTCTATATTTCCAAATCTATTAGGAAGACTTAATACACCATATCTTTCTAACATTATTTTTCTTTGGTGTTCTTTATACCATTCAGACTTTCTAACATTATCAACACCATACTTTGATATGAACGACTGTCGTTTCTTTTCTTTTATTTCTTCAGATTTAGAAGCGTTATCAACGCCATATTTTTCAATAGATGTATTTTTGATTTTTTCGAGTCTATTAGAGGTAGCCATCTGATTCATACCTCTAACGTCAATTCCGTTGAATTTTAAAATATTTTCAATGATATATCGTTTTTTGATTTTATATTTTTGTTGAATTCCTAAAATACTTTCTTGTTCATTAGCATAATCTGATATTATGTTTTTTATTAAATCTTCAGAATCACCATATTCTAAATATAATGAAAGTTTTAACTTATTGTATTCGTTTAATGATTTTGCAAAATTACATTTATTTCTAATATGTTTAGCCAGTAATTTTGCTGATATTTCCTTTCCACATTTACATTTAATTGTCATTACTAAACCCTTATGATTTAGTAATATTTATAATCTTTACAGAAAAAATGGCTAGCCATTTTTTCTGTAAAGCCTTTATTCAATCCAAACGTCATCACCCTCAATAAGATCTTTTACCATTCTATAACTATTAGTTACTGGATGAAAAACTCGGTGAGTCTCTGTTAATAAAAGAATCGTTCCATCTTCTAATTCAATTTCGTAAAATTCAGACTCTTCACCATTATCAAAATAGTTAGTAATTTGTTGAAATTCTACTGAGCCCGTATCATGATTTACACTTAAAACCTTAACATCAAGTTTTTTGTTGACTATTTCATCTATTCGAATTTCACCTTGATCTGTTAATATCATGGTGGATGCTTCAACACAATTTTCACCATCCATCTTTTCAGTAACTATAACGCGCTGGCCTTCAAAGCGTTTCATGTCCTTTTGCACTCGGTCATCATCCGTGATGCCTTGGCTCCACGGGCAATGATACGTGCGCTGATATTTTACGTAATCAGTAAAATCTCCTAACACGTTTCCTTTAGCGAGAATCTTCTGAACTGATTCATCGTGAAATAGCTCACCCTTTAAGCGCTTACCATTTTGCAGGATAATGTTACCCCACTTATCGTACACTTCATCATCGTAGAAGTGATCAGGTATGACTTTATCCTTATTAGAGATACCGATGTAGTCTCGCAGTTGCTCAACAGAGATGAGAGTCATCTCACACTCAAGGTGATGCTTTTCGCAAACGCTTGCGCCATTGTTGAGATAATAACCCCCGTCTGAAAATAAGCGACGTTCTAGTATGTGATGTGAATCAACAGCGGCTTCACCGCACACAACGCAATTAAAATTATCTCTAGCACCAACACCTTCTCTAAATTCAGTACGAGTTAGCAGCTTATTCATATGTAATCCTATACTCTTCCGCAATCTTTTTCTGCAACTCTATTGATTCCATGAGAGTTTCTAGCGCAGTGCATTCATCAAAGATAGGAAACACTAGACAAGGTTTCTCTTCTTTTTCTTCTATTGCTTCAACAAGCAACTGTTTGATCTTTGACATTTTCTTTCTTTATTTTATCGATGAAATCATCATAACCATTTAGCCCAATATTCATAAAGTTCGTGTAACGATCTTTAATGATGCGAGAATTGGTGAAAGCTACAGTGGCGGCAAACATAAAATGTTGCTTATAATTATACACAAGATATTTTTGTAGCGCGCTGTCATCATGTTCTCGCATGATGATCAAATTGACATATTGCGTTTCATCATATTGCGGATCATCAACGATATATAGGATGAAATTTTTATATGGGATTCTATTTACAATTTTCATTATTCACTCAGCACGTATATAGTATTTTGGGTTTCAAAACCACCAGTTACTTTATTGAATGATAAAACCAAAGAGGTTATCACCGCTTTTTCATTTGAGACCATGTCACTGTAATGGTCAATAGGCCAAACAACAGCACATTTTCCGACGCGGATATATTGTCCCGGTCCAGCTTTATAATGTACGATTTTCTTATCAGTCATGTTACATCTGTTTAATATATCGGGTGCTAATTATGAAAAACGCTTGAGCGAGGTCTTCAGGTGAGAGCGTATAGAAATCAATTTCACTAACGTGTTTACCATTAAATTCAATTGGACGCCACCTTGCCGTTTTTTTACTGAAATCGTGGCTGTTGTTCTTAATCAACAGGATTTTAGCGATAATAGCGGTTTGAAAATCTGACATGACTAGCTCCATGAAAATGGGGTGATTCTTTCATCCCATTATAAAAACAGTCTTATGTTAATATACTAAAATATTAAAGATATAAAGCTCTAAAAAATTTAGTAAATAAAGCTAAACCTTCTTTAATATCTTCTTGGTCACACATGTCATAATTATGATCAGCAACTTGTTCAAAACAGGTTATCATCTTATCGACGTGGTGTGGCTGAAAAACATCGTCACCTTCTATAGCTTCACCCTTATCAACTCCATAGAAATTCCTTTCTTTAAATGCTTTAAGACGAGGCAGGATATAACAGGCGATGCTGGCATCAAGATCAAATAGTTCAGTATCGTCAAAACCGTGTTTATCATATTGATCTAAGTATTTGATAGATTTTTCAGTAAAGCCCTCATCATCAACTATAGTAGTACAAAACCCATGATAATTCTTATCAGCTCTCATTTTAGTTAATATTGGCGTTAAACGTAATTCATCATCACCAAACATATCAATTTGTTTCATTTTAGATATCTCTCTTACGATATACTAGTTACACTTTTTAGCTTGGATATTAAATTTTTCTTCGGATCGGACAGCTTTCTCAGAAAGCAAAATTCATTTGGGAATAATATCTATAGTTGATCATACGAACCCCTTCAACTTATTGACAACAAGATCATATTGAGATATTACGCTGGTGAGCGCTTCATCGCTAGTGTGCATTAGATACCCACGCGCGTGGTACTTTTCATCAGGTAAAGCTTTTTCAATAAACCTGCGAATATCACTTGGGGTGCTTGGATTATCATAGATGATTTCAAACCTGAAAGCTGCTAATTCTTCACCTAGATAATACACCGCCGCCATAGTCCTAATATCGACTATCGATGCTTCAAGCTCTGACCAAAATAGAGATTTGTTTTCATCAGCTTCAATATCAGAATAAACTGGGACGCCACGATCAGCCAATATATCTACCAACATATTAGAATGATTTTTTTCATCGGACGCAGTGCGCAGAAGTAATTCTTGAATACGTGTATTACTGTTGATATCACGCTTGAATTTTACAATAGCTTCCAAATTATCATAATACCCTGCCAGTTCTGTAACTTGCAGTTTTTGTAGCCACTTATTTAAGTGGGTGTCATCCTTTATAAGGAGTGACCACCAACTACGAGTGAACTCGACATCTGCCGCAGAAAAAGTTAGATTCATACTCAAAATCCTATAACAGCTGTAAGTGACCGGTTATTTCATCTATAACACTTGAATAATCAGGACCTATAGCAACAACCGTATTAGTTTGGACGCCGTTAAATTCGGTACGTCCTTCATCAGTGATTAAAGCTGATAATATGTTTTGCTCTTTAGCTTTATTGTATAAGGCTAATAATTCTTCTTCAGAATTCACGTAAACACATATTTTTACAAATGAGCCTGATACCCATTTATCAAGCGCTGAGTTACGCTCAATAACTAATTCACGTTGATAGTATGGGGCACCTTCTAAATCGGACTGACACGTTCTATTAGCCGGCATCATATCTAATAGAACTTTCATTGACGCGTGAGCACACTGAGCCGCAATTTTACCGCTTACGCATATTCAAATCTTTTCGAACAACCAACACCTGTTTAACACTCATCGAGAATCCCTTTTATCATTATTTTCTAGAAAATTATATAAAAAATCTTGTGCTTCAATAATCGCTCGCTGCAATTCGTCTAATCCCAGCAAATAATAGTCATACACTTTTACCAATCAAATGTGAAACTTTTCAGATTTTCCTGAAGCACTTCTTCTTTAAATTCATCAACGAACTTGAGATATTGCCAGTCTGGAAATTCAAGATGATAGTGGAATAATTCCTCCATTTTCCACAGCAGCTTTAAATTTAGAAGCGTAATCATCAGAGTATAATGCAATAACAGTATCATAATTTTCATAAGCAAACTCTCTGAAGAAGCCAGAAGTTATAGAGGTACAAACTTTTTCTAATGCCATTAAGAATGCGCGTTTTGGTTCCGTTTTAAATTCAAATGGAACCAAACACCTCTCCAAAGCTAAAACATAACTTTCTTCTAAGACTCCATATAATCGAATCTGTTTTTCACATTTGAAAAACATGTCTCTATCACACCATACATCTGAACCTTCCGGCTTATAGTATTCATAAGCCGGTTTTTCTAAATGTTTAACAATCATGTGAATAGTGTCGTGATCGTACTTATAATTCACGCCGTCATCGTTGAAAAAGTTCTTCTTATCCTGATTAAGCTTTGGGTGGCCATATGTGTATGTTTCTTTTTCACGAAACTTAAACCATTCCAAAAGATTTTCAGGAATCTTAGCTCCACAACTTTCAAGGTGGCGAATATCTCGCATAGTCTTAAGAAAAAATGGATTATTTTTCAAGTAACGATGACTCATCTTTAGAGCATAACAGACGTCAATATCAGCCAGATCAAAGACTAAAGCGTCAACTCCATTCGAGATGTGATACTTATTATTTTTCTGAGTACTAATATATTTCATTAGTCCTTCAGCGCTAGAATTTTCCCACGCAACTTCAAATTCAACGTTAATAACCCCAAATGGATTTTTCTTGTCCTTGAATTTGATATGGAACTTTTTTGCGTTGAGTGGTAGCGCCGAAATAATAGCACTTTGAAAAAACTTGCAAAACACGTTATATTCAGCGAGGGTTCCAATTAAATCAAGATCATTTGGAAAAGGCTTATTGCTCTTCCCCTGAAGGTGTAATGAGTAACTACCAATAATAAGCATCTCTAACCTCAACAATCAATTTAACAAAAATGAGAAGAACTCATCCATATACCGCGTTCAACTTCAATGTCGACGCCGGGTTTAGCGTAATGCCCACGCTTAAAAATATACTCTAAGTGATCTGGTATGTAATCGGGATCGGCCAGCATGTCAATAATATGCTGCTTAGCGTAATATGTATAACCAGTATTTATAGGTAGATCATGCGTGATATGAAAACCATGCTCATCCGCTAGAGCAGTCATTTTATCAAATATTTCTCGCATTTGTTCTTTAAGTTGAACTACTTCTGCTAGAGCTTCTTGTTTTGTCAGTTTAGACATAGAAATTATTCCTCAATAATAATCATATGAGGAGTACCATGTCTCCTCGCCTTCATCCCCATCAAGTTCGGTAGAAATACACATATCTCCACTCGGTGTGGGCAGTACGTATGACGTGTAGATATCAAATTGCTTTGAAATATCTAGAATCTTTGCAAATTTTTCATCAATCTCTTTCTTTAGACGATCAATCTCGGCTAGCGCTTGTTCTTCATTTTCAATATGCATTGTATATTCTCCTTTAACACAATTCACTGGATGCTACCCAGTACCCATCGTAAGATGATTCCCATACATATTCACCGTTCTCGTTAATTGGGTCACCGTGTTCATCGTAGCCCGCAACCTTCAACGAGGGTGAGCGTGAGTGTCCACCGTAAAAATGCTTATCGGACATGCGTACTATAATATCATGTTCATCAGCTATACTAGCAACTTCGCTCAATATCTCATCAACCTGATCCATAAGCTCTTTAATCTTTGCTGTTGCTTCAGTTGTTGTCATCTTGTTCTGTGTCATAATCTTCATCCATCATTAAAATTTCTTGTGCTACTTCTTTTTTAGCGTTACGTTTATCAAAGCTCTTAGAAGGGTCTATGATTGATTCCCACCAATTCTTAAACCCTCTCTTAAGATGATAATCCATCTTACTAGGGAGTTTGACTTTTTGCGCCCAAGCGGTTGCATGTTAACAATCAGCCGAAGAACTAGCCCACTCGGTATCCCAATAACCGTCTTCAGTATATCCAGAATCATCCCACTCGCAACTACTTGAACCTTCCCACACAACTGCTGGGACGTATGTGAATGTTTCACTTGTGCAGCGAGGCGAAAACTTGAAGCTAACGTCGTGTTCATCGGCTAGCTCTGTTGCCTCATCTAGTAGTTCATTGACCTGCTCTGTTATCTCAACGATACGCTTTAGTGCATCTTTACTATCCATAATTTACTCCAAATTAACACATGTGAGAAGATGCGACCCATGTTGGATCGCTATCGATAGTATAATATTCGTCGCCCTGCGGAAAGAAGGTGCCGCCCATTCCATAAGATATATCAAATGAAAAAGTAATATTGTGCTTAACAGCGATTTCTTCAGCTTTTTTAATAGCAGCATAAGCTTCTTTGCAGTATTCGCTAATTAGCTTGTTCGCTTCTTCTAAAGTGAGTTCTTTTGGTTCTGTCATATTTTACGCCTATGTTAGTTAAAAATGGTTTCGGGTGCGACATACGTTGCAACGATATCAAATCCGCCATAATATCCATTATGGATATTATGTGTGCACGCGGTGTAATGGTCGCGATTTGTGTAAATTGTCACGAAGCGTACTTCATGATACATGTCTTCTGAGGAGTCTAGATTATCACAGCACGTTGTTGAAATGCTACTAAAAAATTCGCCTATCATTCCTTCTAAGTAATCATCACATGTTAGATAGCGATGTTCACAACAACTTTGACCATCATCAAAAATTAATAATTTAGAATTATCAATAAAATTAATGCAGATTTGATTATCACTTTTATATGCGCTTGTGATTTGTTTGCCAACAGCAAGTGCGTAATCAGCGTCAAGACTCATTATTTTTTACTCGCTTTTCATACTCATCAGGTAAAACGTCTTTTGTTAATTTCCAAAAGACATCGCTACGAATAGTTGCTTTTTCAATAGCAACATCATTACCACTAGTAAAATATAGTGATAATTCTTTTAACACCTCAAGAGCGCTATCATTCATCTTATATAGAATCCTTTAGGATGTAAGTTTCGTGAAGAATGTCATTACCACTTTTGATGTAAAGGGTATACGCTGCTCCTCCGGTGTGGGCAATAGGTTCTTCACTACGAAAAAACTTTAAACGATTATAATCGCCGAAATTCTTATTGAGTTTAATCTCAGCAAGCTTTGCTCGGCGAATACATGTTTCGATATTGTTGTGTATTTGAATCAACGCCAGCAACCCCACTTATACTTGCTAGGACCGGTAAAGTACAGGTTAGACGTTCCCCATGGCGCGATTGTAAAGTTATACCAGCCACCTAACGTACTATCAACACGACATCTAATAAAGAATGGTGTATCATTATGGATAGTCAATTCATAATTCCCATTATAGAAATCTGTGCGGGTTTCATACACACCGGCATGAGCTAGAGTTGCTGCACTGGCGAGAATAATAGCTGTAAAAAATTTCTTCATTTTGTTTCCCTTTCAATATGTTCACGAGTGCTCAGAATATTTTTGATTTCTGATAGATATGCATTTAGATGCTTAAGATCACAATAAACAACAAGATCGAAAAGACTCATGTCTTCAACGGGTGTTGTATGATAATAACCATCGTAATTTTGACGTAGTGCATGTCTAATTTTTTCGTCTACGGACTTCTTAAGTCCTAACAAACGACGGGTATTTAGCTTATTCAACTGTTCAGTAGTTAAAAATTCCATAAGAATATTCTTAGTTAATATGAGAATAATTTTAACACCGGATAAAAGAAAGTGTCAATAAAAAAGCCAACTTAAAGAAGTTGGCTTTTTTATTTGCTTATAGACGTAATATATTAATCGTCAATCGATAATCCAATCTCTTTACGCATAGAATTTATACTTGATTGAATTGTTGTCGAATGCGTTGGATAATCGCCATCGCCCGTGGCACTTATAATGTGACCGTACCAGTAATAGCGAGCTCTATCATACTCATCTACTAAATCTTTAACATCTTTAAGAATACGTAAAGCATCGCGAGTACTATCTTCAATATTACGTTTACATTCTTCTAAATCTGAAATAGCGTTTTTGATACGACGAATATCAGCCTGAGAAAATTCATCTTCATTTTCATTTTCATCTTCATCTTCATCGCGATCAACTATTTCTAATTCGGATATAGGTATATACCATCCTCGCCCAGACTCTTTATCACCAATCCAACAACGACCGCGTTCTGTATCCAGCTGCGAAACAATAAACTCCTCTGGACTACCGTCGTAATATTGAGAATCCTTTTTTATTACTACAGTAGCGCCATTATAAAATCCATCAACATTAGATTCTATTAAAGTTGGTGCAGCGTTCTTCTTAGACTCAAATAGTGATACTAACCATGTCTTAATCTGTGCTGTTGAATCATAAAAACGATCATCGTCAGAGTCATCAGATAATAGCTCAGCTCGCGGTTCAATATATCTAATAGCAGCGATTACTTTTGATGGCGCATCATTTTCTTCAGCGAATCGCATTAGATGATCATATAGCTCAGTTTTATACCATGTATCACGTTCTTCAATATAAAAATCTAAAACACTATGAATATCATCTAACCCTTTTTCAATGGTTTCAAACATATATTCAATTTCATAAGAATCTAAGCTGGTGTAGTTGCCATCCATCGGAATCCAACCGTATTCATCATCTTCATCGTCACCATTATAAATTTCTTCATGTGATTTTAGTTCGTCAATTAGATGCACGAGAGCTTCAGCACCACTATACGCCGCGTCTTCAAAATCACTCTCTGAGTTAATTTCACCACTATTTTCATTTCCAGAAGCACATATCTTATTATAGTATTCATACCATTTCCTACTTTTAGAACGATCTGATCCTATTTTTTTAACAGCAAAGTCTAGATACTCATCTAGATTTGAAATTTGATCATTAAAATCGTTATCTTTCGATTCTAATGTAATTCTAACATCAACAGCATTTTGGTAACCATTGTTGTAATAGTCATATTCTAGACGAGCGATAGCGCGAACAGCTTCACCGTATTCAGTTTCAGCTTCGCCTTCATCAGGAACCATTTTATTATATAGCTTTTCAAATCTATCATCATGCTTGTATCGTTCAAGAACAATGTCGACGTCCTTTTGTGTTGTTGATTCCAACAATTCTTTTAACAATTTCATTTAATAACTCCAAAAACTTTTTATTTATTTATACAACAGAAAAGACAATACCCGCTAAATAGCGGGTATTGTCTTTTATCTAATATTTAAGCTTCGATACCACATGATGCTAATAAGTTAAATCTTCGTTGCGTCGTTCCATGTTCGTTGAATTCATTAGCTGCTTTCTTAATGCTTCGCAACTCATAATTTTTACGAATATTTTCGCAAACAGCTTTTACGTGATAAGGTCCTTCATATAAGTGAGTATTCTTTCTAACCCATTCAAGTTCCCATTCAAGCAGATAATTATTAGTCATTAACCAAATCCAATTCTAATACTTTTTCAAGAGCTTCAACAAGTTTAATAACTTGGCGGCGATTTATTGCGATCGGCGTTTCATCATTAGATATTACACTACGTCTATTCTGGAAGATTTTTCCATTTCTGATAATCAGTGAATGTTCATAATCTGTATCTTCATGATATACAATCTTATTAATTGCTCTATCATCTAGATACAGCGTCGAAAAACGCTCAACCTCTGGAGCGGGATTTGCACACGCGTTCATAACGTCTTCCATTACACTATCGCCAAATTCAGAATTTTCATAATTTTGCGAAAATAAATGGCCCAACTCATTCACTAAATCTTGACCTGCTCTACTAGAAATCAACTGATTAGCGTAGTGTTCGATAATATCATTTAATTCTTTACTGTTCATATTGTTCTCCATTATTTTTAAAATACTTCTCATCTAATCTTTCAATCGCTGCGACAAATTTACCCATATCACACGCGTAAAAACCTGATGAATTTATCGAGTTTATTTCTACTATTTTCATACCATTTTCAGTTTCACAAACATCTAAAGTAAAAGCATGATTAGGACACCACATATCGGCCATATCTTGCGCGAATTTTAATACGTATTCAGGGATCATATCAGAATACACAACACGGGCGCCGTGTTTATACATAGATGCTGTGATAACTTCTCCATCTACAACAAAGGTTCGCCATTCAGCGTAAATCTGTTTAACGGGGCACATGACGATAGTATCATCTAGAGTGAGGGTTGAGTATCGATCTATCTTCGCGATAGATTTTCGCCAATCGTCAAACTCATTCCATGAAAAAACTTGGCCGGTAAATTGCTTTGTTTCACCATCAGGGCGCGCAAAGAAGGTATCCCACTTATGTTCAGCCTCTCCTAACCTACAGAACACAGCGTCATAATTAAGCATATTATGTTTATAGTGTGCATTAAGGGTTTGATGATCTAAGTTTTCATCAAACACGCCCGGGAACCATCCTTTTTTATTTGATACATTTCTCATAGCGATAGAACCAATACACATTACGCTTCCTTCAATATCAAAATCTTCAACCAATTGATGCGAGAATGGTATGATACGAACAAATCTATGAGAAACTCCCTGTCGTTCAAGCGCTTCTACTAGATTAGGAAAACCAGGTTCGCTCGTTAAATTATCTTGTACTACCCAAAACATGTTAAAACACCTTATTCAAATCAACCCTCTGTGAAAACTTTCATTTCCACCAACCCTCGCCCACTCCAGCGTATTGAATTCTATCTATTGTTTTTCAAATATCAATCTCACTCATTCTTCTGACCCTCTTTAACTATCTGCTTCTTACCCTTCTGGTCACGGTCTATATTGTTTTTTAATACTGATATATGTACACTAGGATACGTGACAAAAATCCTCTGATGAGGGCCAGAAGAAGTTATACTCTTAGTTTGAGTTACTGGAGGTGTAGCAACTCTTACTACTGGGGCACCGTGCGCTTGTTGAACGCCAAGCAAGACACCTAATAAAAATGCAATAAAGATATTCTTCATATCAACTACCTTAGCAGATTTTAATATAGTGCTGAGTGAAGCTCATCAACCAAACAGGTTGTAAGCTACATTTTTTACCATACATCCAATAGATTATAGCACTACGTTTTTTATAGCTTAATGTTACTATTCTCTTCCCACTGTCTTTTTCATATTGAGAATTGCCGCACCATACTATTGTAAAAACAGGTTTGCTGTAATATTTTGTTGGGTGATGAGAAAAGTTTAACAGAAAGCGTCCTATCGCAAAAACCGTTGCGTCAGGTTTATTTATGTGAGGGTGTAATAGCCAGTAAATGTAAACTATAATTTTTAGTAATATTTTCATTAGTACCCCAAACATGATATCGTAATATAATATGTCTCAAATTAATCTAAAGCTTTCACAAGAAAATAGGATTGAAACCTTGTCCTTGATACTTATGCGTGTTGCGCCCATGCAATTTCTCGAGCTTGTAAAAACGCGTCGCGAGAAATTTCTGAAAATCACGGGCGCAATTACTAACAGGTAATCATTAGAAATTTTCTTGAGTTCTTGTAGAGCTTTCTTAATGACCGAAACATGACCATCGTGGAAGGTGGCAAAGCACCCAGGAAAATAACCGATGGCTGTGTTTTCGTTGATGCTCTTCTTAGAGCTAATGAACTGAAGAGGATTGTAGTTATGCTCAATCTTTCTATATTCTTCTCGCGTGTTGAAGAATCCAAGCGATTCGAATACTTCATCATATATAGTGGATTTAAACATAACCTAAACCTGATTAGGATTTATCATATGTCCATTATACACATAAATAAAAACACGGTTCTAAAAATAGAACCGTGTTTGTTTTTAGAACAGTATTAAACTTTTGTTAATCTAAATATATGTTTACTATAATTTAGATTTAGATGATAATCATATTCACCACCAATGATGAAGCGTAATTTCTTTATCAGCTTCTTCGCCGAGAATTTCTATGAAACATTTGAGAATTTCAATAACCCAATCGGGTGCTTCTTCTTCAAAATCGTCAAGTATCTCTTGCATATTAACATGCGTTTGAAACATACCATTATAGCATTGATCACCCATTATGTCTTCTAGCCACCAGCGCCAGAAATCACAATATTCAGCATTGGTATTTCCAGTGAAGCACCCTTTGACATCTCTGAGAGAATATCCAAGTGTTGCTTCAGCTATAGCGACTATATCACTATAATCATAAAAAGATAATTGTTGCTTCAGCAATGGCATTGACATTTTTATATTCCTATGAAATTTAAGTAGCCCCTCATGCAGGGAATCGAACCCCGCGACTTACGGCTTAACAGGCGAAGAACTTCTTACTTATGCAATTCTTTCGAAAGTAAAAATCAGCAAGACGTACATTTACGTCACTCTACCACTGAGTTAATGAGGATTTGAATCATTAATCTTTGAATAAAAATACGCTTAAATTAGTAAACTGCTCAAGTGTTAATTTATTCTTCTTTGTCATTTGATACAGGAATTCTGTATTTTTGCTAGCATCGGTATATGCTAGCATATCAATAAACTCACAAATAGTATCAAGTTCATCATATGTTAGCAGTGAATGCTGATACGTGTGTTTTGGTTTAGCAACTTTTTCAAGCTTAACAAACCAATACCATGTATCTGTTAAACGCTTTGCTTCGACATCTATGGCCTTAACATGAAGTGTTCGCTTTGTTTTCTTACAAACATATTCAAGTACTTCATTATTGTCGCCATTAAAAAATGGACAAACAATACATGTGACAGGGCTCTTTGCGCCATTAATGATGCGCCATAATTGCCACCATCCACTAAGTTGTACATTCTCGCATGGTTCCATAACATCGGTATTAGCAATACCAGCATCTGTTACCCAAGTCTGACGTGGTCCTCGGGTGACGCGTGACTGAAATTCATATGAACCATTAGCTTCATTGATCGCGTTGAATAGAGATGCTTCTACTTTAATCTGCTTCATATTATTTTCTCATTACACATAAATGTGGCCCCGGCCGGACTCGAACCGACACTCCTTTCGGAAAAAGATTTTGAGTCTTCCACATCTACCGATTACATCACAGGGCCAAATGATTAAGTATAAAAGGTTTTGTTATTTCCTTTTTTATACTCAATATAACGATCTTCAGCTAAATCGTATCTTTCTTTTTGCTGCGCAACATAATTTTTAATCATGTTAATATCTGTAAAACTTTTTGCAAATTTAACAGCTTCATCATAATCTTTAAAAATACGTTCTTGCCAATGAGGACGGCGAATCAACGCAAACTCGCAGTATGATAAATCAACACAACAATAAATGCTTTTCCAGAAAAGATTATACCACTTATCTTCTTTATATTGGACTATATAACTTTCCGATGTAAATGGAATAACGCGTAGCTTAATCATATTAACCTCATTTTGTAACATGTCCCGTTCCTCGGACTTGAACCGAGACCCCCGGAGGGAGAAGATTTTAAGTCTTCCGCGTGCTACCAATTTCGCCAGAACGGGATATAAGGGTTACTCATAATGTAATAAACATCTTTATGATTGGCGGGACCGGCAGGATTCGAACCCGCATACTCCAATTACTCGGTTAACGTCCGGGTAGAAGCCGGATGAGATACGATCCCAAAGTTTGTAATTTATCTCGAATGTGGACCTACTGTGAATCCATCACCCGTGGCATTGGTGCGATTATTGAATATCCACCCATCGCGAGTCCTTTGTTTGAATCATCACCCCTTTCTGTGAACAGTGCGTCCTTTTATAAGAGTGCCACACCAGTCTAGCATTTACCATACGCTATTGCGTAGTTTATTTTCACACTGGCATTTCGTTGGCTGTGGTGGTTCTGCCCCACCGACCTTTTGGTTCAATGACCAAACGCTCTTTATCATGTAATTACTATCAGCGTTATCTTAAGACATATGATCACTACTTCTTAAAACTTAACCTACCCTTGTTACATAATAGTCTACCTCTCGTGAAATCTCGAGAATTCCATAAGATATAAACACTACTGAGCTAACAGCCCTCAGTGCGAAAGGTTGGACTTGAACCAACGACCTCCTACGCTATGCGCGCGGGTGCTCTTATCTCGGCTGAGCTACTTTCACATTTAAGAGATATGCAAAACATTCGCGGGTGGAACAGCTGGGGCTCGAACCCAGAACTTACCGGTTAAAAGCCGGTTACTCTACCATTGAGTTACTATTCCAAAGTTTGCCGGCTAACCACACATTCTCAAAAATGCGCTATATTTTCCACCGGCAGGTGTTCATAGCGTTGATACATAATTGAGCAGTATTGAAACATTGTGGTACAACACTTCACTTAACAAGAACAATGTTTCACCAAATCTCGTTAAGGGTTAAAAGTTCATTTCAATTTTCTACCTTTAATCCAACCCTGTTCTAAATAAGAATCAAGTTCTTCCTTCTTGATCTTCTTATTTCCATGTTCAGAATGTCTTATCCAACAAGTTCCAAATTGGGAATTCTTTTCACCTGCTTGATGTTGTTTTACAATAAATGTTTCTTTCTGTTTTTGTATCGTTTCAGCGGTATGTTTTTTACCAGCCCACCAATGCCCATCTTGTTTAATCTTTATTTTTAAACTAATAGAAATCTTTTTACTTGTATCTTCAGTTATTTCAGGTCTAACTAATCTAAAACCATAATTTCCCACTTGTCTATGATTTCTGATATTATTATGTTTATATTCACCATCAATAATATAATACCACCCACTTCCATATCCGACCGGTTGTAAGATTCATGCACATAATATCTTTTAACATATTTTCATTTACTATTTCTTTTTCTCGAAGAGCTAAATCTTTTCTACTAAAACAGTGCTCTTGAATCTCACAGATATGATTTTCTTTTCCATATTTGTTGATAGAATGCCACAATCTTCGACCACTTCCCATATATCCGATCTTCTAGATTATCGGTTGAGTGCATTCCAATGTAGTACTTGTTTGTGATAAGACACGTTGTTTTGTAGATGTAGTGATATTTTCTATCACGTGTTCTTCTTTGGTTTTGTTCCATCTGTAGTTCCTCTTATTTTCATAAGAGTATTTATACAAATGGCCAAAACGTTCACAGCTCCCATGGAAAGGTTCGAACTTCCGACCAAGTGATTAACAGTCACCTGCTCTGCCACTGAGCTACATGGGAATTTCGATTAACATGCGCGCTGATGTTAATCGCTATAATCACTATATCGTCAGGCGTTATTGTCGGTCTTCTGACCTATCGTCACGCCCTATTGTCTGATAACTATATTGGTCCCTTGGGAGAGAATTGAACTCTCGTTTCACCGTTATGAGCGGTGTACTTTTACCCATAAGTTACCAAGGGAAAATCGTTTGCTGCTTCACGGCCCTATCCGTGCCCTAACAAGAAAATCAAATGCGTTCATCGTTATTAGTCGGAGGGATGGTTTGCTGCATTGTCATTTAAGTTTTTCGATAATCACTACAGCTGCAGCCATTCATGATCATCTATGTTTTTTAATATAATTGTAAAATGTCATTCCCATTAAAAACAATAAATGGTTAAGAACAACACGATGTCTTTTTCAGCTTTCAAGTTAATAAGTCTGATTAATCCCTTCAGCTTATTAAATCCACACAGCCTACCCAACGTCGCCATTATGGAAAAACTTGTAGTTTTATTTCGGCAACTACCAAAACCGCCTTTTTCTCCTACCACTGGCACCAGTGCGTATTAAAAGGTAAGGCTAATAACAACTACTTCATCTAATCACTCATTATTCGGGTTCTGACCCCAAACAGCAAGTTCTTTTATGTTTATTCATTATAACTCTGTTTCAATTTAGGATAATCTACATCTTCATATGTCTTTCCTCAATAGGTATACATACGTATTTGCGTTTACTAATTCGTGCGAGAGGGGGGACTTGAACCCCCATGCCCGAAAGCGCGAGATTTTAAGTCTCGTGTGTATACCGATTTCACCACTCTCGCATTATTTGTAGAAGTTATCCTATTCTACACCTGGTCGAGACTTGTCCAGGAGGGCAGTACTGGGAATTCCATCACTAAGTTTATGAACAGTAAAACTATGATGGGCCAGGACGAGCTCTAGTGTTCACCTGCTCTCGGTTTACTTGATGCTGTTATTGATTTAGCCACGGTTCGGATATTTCACCTAATGCGTATCAATCAAAGCCACTGGATTATTCATCAACAGCATCATTAATTAAACTTTCACTTTGTATAAAGAACGTTTATCAACTTGATAAAGTGCATATTACCTTAATCTTGTTGAAAGGATACTAAATAATGTTTGTATCCTTTTTATTCATCGGAAGTTTGTTCAACCACCCGATGATGTTTATAATATCACTATCCTTATGGGATATTCTATATAAAACAAAAAACCCTCTAAACTTGTGATTTAGAGGGTTTTAGAATTAATCTAATTTTTAGCTTCTAAATCACATGAGCGAACGCTTGTTTTTTAACAAGTTTCTTAGTATGTTATTTTTAGAAGTAATGTAAATCATTATAAATTTCCTTTCTAGTAAATCTATTTATATGAAACTATTTTTTTCTCAGATGAATATCTTAACACTTTATTTAGCAATATCATCTAAATATTTAAATAATTCTTTAATGAACTCAATATGCGCTTCAGTAAAACTTGAAGGGTAAGCTATTTCAATGCTCTTAATATATCCAGGACCAGCGTTAATATTATGCGCGTACAAATCCCTGCCAACATGTTTCTTAAATAGATATTGTATTGTGTCAATTGGATTACCGATAACAGGCATTCCATCAAAATCATTAAATAGTAAAGTATATGGTTTTGAAAGATTAAATTGATATAATGACAAATCAACACGCGTTCTGTTGAATGTTCTAACTAGAATGCTGAATATCGCTCTTGGAGTATCACGTGCTGATCTAGCTGGTAAAATAGTATAACTGAAACCTAATTCATCCTTTATTGCTGGAACAATAGTCTCAATAAAATGTATCGTCTTATCACTAACACTCTTTAGTGCTTTACCTTCTAAGTCCTGAATTTTTGGATCATGATCTGGGTCACTAAAATCAATTTCTAATATATTTTCTAATTTCATATTACTGCTCCCGCTATTATCTTGGCGATGCATTTTTTCTAACTTATATTCGATGGTAATTGGAATACTTGACGCATCTTCAAATCCCACGTGTTTCAAATATTTTTCAACTTCACTCAAAGTGGGTGATTTAAAACGCAAACCAATCGCTGGAGTTTTCTCACCCATTGCGTTAAAAACTAATTCAAATTCGGTTAACGTCCAGATACCTGCGTGATACTCTAAACAAAAATCACTTTCCTCCATGCCATACCATGCGCAATTTTGTAAATGGTCTGGAGCCGTTGTGACTGGCGGCTTTTCATATATTGCCCACTTATACAATTTGTTTTCAGAATATTCTTCAGATAATTTTAATATCTTTTCTAATTTCACGTTATTTTGCTCTCAATCTCTTTTATTTTATCTGATTCAATCAATTCTATTAAGTGACTTAAACTCCAGATATATCGTTCAGCAACTGAACGTATTGAATAGATTTCATCACTTTCATTTTTGGATATCAACTCAGTGATGCTGGCTAAATCGGCTTTTAACTTTGATAAAAAGTCTTTGTTGTTAATAAGTAGTACTAGCACGCCTTTTGTTTGAGTAGAAAATTCGTGCCTGCCAGATTTGATATCGGCTGCGTATCTTGCACTCTTATCAACTTTCATAATCATGTCATAGAGAGCATCGAATAAATGATAGCTTGATTTCGTGTAACTAACTTCTTTATAACGTTCGATATAAAATGCCATATAATCTCTAAGCTCTGAATATCGATTAGGGGTGCCATCCATTAACTTCATTGCTTTGAGAAAATCAGAATCTGATCTGACTTTCTTTTCAAGTTCTTTCTTCTCAAGAGCTTCGCGATCTCTTTTCTTTTTAAATGATTCAAAATCGGAAATGTTATCCATTAAAAATTCCTTAAATTTCATTTCTTTATGGCCTTTGCTTTGTTCTTAATTAACCATTTTGTTAAATCATCTACTGTTAAACCGACTTCACTAATACCGATAACAACATAACGACCTTTGTTTGTCGGTTCTTCTTCACCTGCACCAAATACGAAATATTCTTCGTCATCATCATCGTATTCTGGGTGAACAATATCAAGCATTGTATCGTTGCTTAACAATTTGAATGAAAGTTCTTTTACGTTCTCTGAAGTCAATTTAAATTTCTTCGGTAATCCTACCCACTTATTTAAAAATTTTAATATCATTTCATCGGTTGGAACTTTATCTACTATCTTATCTAATTTTTGCTTGTTCAAATATGAAAGAACCTCTGAGAGAGTATCAAGCCTAACTTCTTTCCTGTCTAACACACGCACTACGTATTTAGTCAATTGTTTGAAAATACGGAAGATCGGTTTCCCTCTAGGAGTTGAGTGAGTATACACAATAAATTTTTCATCGTCAAATCCATATATGAAACCATCTCGCTTTAGCGGGTACACTTTAGAAATATCTGCAATTTTTATATCTTTTGTTTTTTCCTCAGTGACACGGGTGGCAATATTTTTAGATAGACGTTTGTGTGCTTGTATTTTTTCAAAGTTTGCAGAAGGTTGGCTTAGGCCTGTAATAATCGTGTCATCACTGATCATTGATTCTTTTATATTTTTAGATTTTTCATAATCTTTACACATCTTTTTGAGCTCAGCTTTAATCTCTCTCGCCTTTTCACCTTTCCAACCAGCTGAATTACTTAAGAAATATAATACGATTCCATATGCGTCATCGGCGCCATACATATCGCTAATAGAATTTATATCAGCCATTGCTTGATAATAAGGCCATGCATATGAAGAAGTTATATTCTTCCAATCAGCTCGAATATCTTTTGCAATTGCTCTTATTGTTCTAGGGCTAATATCTTTAGTAGTTTTATCAGGTGTAATATCTGAACCATAAAGAGACAACTCGTCAATCGTTAACACTATATCTGAACCATCTTTGGTTATCACATAATAATCGTACACATCATTACCATTGTCATCTGTGTCATAAACCTCACGATCATATATTTTCCCTTCTCCACTAGAACCCAACCTTGATGAAGAATATTTTATTCTTGTTCCAACTTTATAATTGTTTGCATTTTCTTGAGTATCTTCTTTAAGATTTTTCTTTAAAGTACGCTTAACACCTTCGAATATGTTGGCTTTCTTTAAAGCATCTTCTAGTTGCATTGGAATGCTAGGGAAATTCTTTAATATCTTTTTTGCGCGTAATTCAACATCGACAAGTTCTTCGCTCTCAGCAATAACTTTTGTTGAAAAGTCTTTTTTAAATTCGGTAAGATTCCACTTACCATTTTTGAAACTTAACGCGTAGCTTTTATCTGTTTGTTTTAACCACCCAACTAGTGGTGAATGTATTTTATCTTTTAAAGCTTCATCATAATTTTCGGCTATGACAAGCATCCATTCTTCTAAATCTCTTAAGGGAACACCTATTGTTCCAGCTTTGGTATCTTTTAGATCAGCTATTATTTTTTTACTATCCAACGTTGGAATATTAGCAAATTCAGTAAATTTCATTTTTTAATCTCATATGTAGTACACGTATTATCTGATATTTATATGCCGTACATTTTAAGTGACAACGTGGGACCCATCTATTACCATCTAGTATATACTATTTAATTAGGATGGTTTTAAGATGTCTTTGATGACGGTTCTGTTGCTCTCTTTTGGTTAACAGAGATCATCACTCATGAGATTCGTGAGAGTACTTAATAGGAAGTGTGATTGAATGACATGCCAGCGTGGACCGTCTTAAGAGACCTACCCGCCACAGTGTTGTGGTTACCATTGTCTCAAAATTATGCCCGTTATTTATTAGCAGTGGTTGATGAAGCTGCCACTCAGCTCTCTTACAACATTTTTGTTAGTCGAGGATGTCTTTTAGTTTATGCTATTTATCCATTGCGGCTGAACGCGTTGGCCCCCGGGTCCCGCACTTTTTATCGTGTCTAGCTGTCGACCAGCCAGAAAAAGGGGAAGGTATCTTGACTTTTTATCCGTGACTTATAGCCCCACCGGTGCTATGTATACTTTCCTTCCCAACGACCATATACAAGAGTTTTAATTTCTAGGTGGATGTTCCCGAGCATAGATTTTTCTATACAATCTAGATTATAACATAGAAAAAGCGCAACTAACATTAATCAGTTGCGCTTTTTCTATATATTTAATTTTTAGTTACGTTTATTAACTACTCTATCTATCACACCGTAAGCAACTGCTTCTTCGGCGCTCATGAAGTAATCACGATCAGTATCTTTTTCAATTTGTTCTAATGTCTGCCCTGTATGAGAAGCAAGCGCGAGATTGAGATCATTTTTAATTTTCATGATTTCTTTTGCGTGAATCGCTATATCAGATGCTTGCCCACGAAATCCTCCTAGCGGTTGGTGGATCATTACTCGTGAATTAGGTAATGCAAAGCGCTTACCCTTTGTTCCGGCTGACAGCAAGAACGCACCCATAGAGGCACACTGACCCATGCAGATGGTAGATACATCTGGCTTAATAAAGTTCATTGTGTCATAGATTGCCATCCCTGCCGTGACACTGCCGCCCGGAGAATTAATATACAGACTAATATCTTTATCAGGATTCTCAGCTTCTAAGAATAACAATTGGGCCGTGATGACATTCGCCATGTAATCTTCAATCTCGCCAACAACAAAGATCACACGCTCCTTGAGCAAACGCGAGTAAATGTCATATGCACGCTCACCTCGGCTAGTTTGTTCAACAACCATTGGAATCATATTTTACAACCTCTTTATTTAACTCGTGAAATGCCTTTTTGCTCTAACAGATGTGTCACCGCTTTAGTAAATTCAGCGAGTGATGTTGGCTTTGGAACGCTAACAATATCGCAAAGTGCCCAACGATCGAAGTCTTCGAAACTGTCACCAAGCTCAAATTGTTCATGACAATTCAGACGCCAATGATGTCCGTACCCAACAGGGTAAAAAGCAGCGATATAACTATATTTCCCCTTAATTCTCAATCCATTCTTTCGGCACCAGTGTTTCCACTGTTTTGGTAACTTTTGCATGATAATCTCTTAATTAGAAAAATGAAAATTGTATTTGTCTAAAGTTGCAAAGCGAGGATTTTCGCTAATGTCTTCAATAATTTTATTGCAGTCTGCTAATGATGAACACAGCTTTGACATTGAGAAATCATCGGTTCCATATAGATAAACACGAAATGGAAACTCTTTAGTTGGGGTTTCAGCATTCCACCTAGGAGCTCTTTTATGCAGAGTTTCAGCGAGTGCATTTTGATAATAACTAATTTCTTGTAACGTTGCGCGACAGATGAGATCACGTAACTGATCGGTATCATAGTTACTCGAAGAACATTTTGTTTCGCCAACATAGCATTCAAGATACTCATAGAATGATGTATCAGATGCAATATCTGGAAAATATTTTCGCGCTGTGCCATGAGGCCAGAGCGATAGTTGTGTTCTGATATAATCATATTGTTTAACGTCAAGTTCCAATGTGCTTGGAAGCTTATCATGATTGCTAAAGTCATTTATCGCAAAAGCAACAAAGTCGCCATCATATGCACCTGCCCACATAAACGCTTCAGTATCATCCCACTGCACCAAACCACACCTGGCGCTATTTTCAGATACGCGCATTAAATACGGTATCATCGCTGATGCTATAAATTTTTTTGTATAATCTTCAATTGAAATAATCATTAAATATCCATTAAGCATTCATATTGTCGTGCTTCATCGCAATTGCAATTTGGTTCGGTTACTCCATGAATATCGTTGGAGTATGGACAAAGCACGGTGTATTTTGGTTCATCATCTCGTAATTCACCAATGAGACGTCCATCACTAAAATCAGTGACAACAAAAATTTTTTCTTTCATAGAGTCAATCCAATCTTATGTAATTTCAAATTATTCTCCAACTTTTATGAATTTAATTTTAACGTTCTCGTTAATAACAATTGAATTATTTTCAACCATATCATCGAAGAGAACATATTCAGTTGGTTCAGTTTGTTCCTTAGATAATTTGTTAACAACTAAATCAATAAATGAACGAGCCTTGCCGTGGTACCACTTGTACTCAGTCATGGATTTTTCCCATTTAGAAATTTTCATGAGTTCTTTAACAGTCCACACACTATCGAATTTAAGATCAAATTCTTCTTCCAGTACAGCCTGGTATGTTTGATCAAACTTAATAGCATCATGCTGGTCATTGACGGCAAAGCTAAATAAATCAGCCGTCACACCCTTCGCTCCGTGTTGCTCAAATATTGAACGATGTTGCGACAGGATAATCGCGTCCTGCCATGAGAAAATGAGTGTGAGCTCAAGGTCAAAAAAGAATTTAGTTTTCATTTGCGGTATCCCAAATTAAGTGATTAACATCTTTATTGTTCACAGCATCCTCTCGTATACCATACTGTTTTCAGTTGTATAGTAAATATCTTTTATCCCATGTTCCGCAAGGGCCGCCATACACGCTTGACAAGGTCGGCTGATGCCACAAAGCTTATCAACTGTGTGGCGCCAGATATAAATCTTAGACCCACTTATATCATCATGAATATTCACTGCTTCTATAATTGCTCTCAGCTCTGCATGAATATTATGACCAATCGTATCATTATCAATTTTTCTAAATCGATTATATCTCATCTGCTGGGTATGAGACTTTTCAGCATTTTTAGCTTTAGCTAAAATTTTGTTTTTCCTGACAATCACCGCCCCGATACGAGCTTTATAGTGTTCAGCCTCACTAGCCAAACTTTTAGCCAATTCAAAATATTTCAAGTCCCGGCGCGTAAACATAAAAAATCCCAATAAGTTATATTGGGATTTTATTACGACTTAATGATGCATATTCTAAATAAACCAAGGTGGTTGATCACGCTTTGTCCATTTAGCAAGATGACGTTTAGAACCCATATAACAGGTTCTATAAGCTGTCATAGCATCATATTTTCTATATTCATCTGGCAAAGCAAGATACGGTTCTTCAAAAGAACCTTTCTGAATATTTTGCGGGGGATGCTTTAGAATATCACCAAGCTTTACCCAAGACATATGGTCTTTATTAAAACGGTATCTAAATTCACTTGCGAGGGCGCTGAAGAGCTGATATAGCCAGAGATAATTAGCTCTACTGGCGCGCGCCCAGCGAGCACTAGGGTGATTTACGTGAGTCGCTTTATAGACAATGTCATCGTCCGGTCCCGATAATTCCCATACTGTCTGTTTACGTCCGTTTAGATTTTTAATAATATTTTTATTACCATCTAAAACGCGCTGGGCACTTGACAATAATTGTGCAGTTTCTACAATCATCTTTACGCAATGTTTATCGTTATGATACTCTGCGCATTTGACGGGATCGTTATCAAGATAGAAGATGTTCATTTTTAGAATACCTGTAAATGGATGAATACATTGTATTCACTTTATAACATGCTGGTGCTAAAAAATCTCGTGTTTTCCAATTCATTTTAGCGTATCGAATAGATTTACGAAGATTTCTATTCCAACACCTCGACCAATACATGTCAGCATGATCGCTAATGTTATATGGCAAATTTCTAACACTTTTGCGGTTATTTGCCCATGCAATCAAACGTATCTTATTCGAAAACTTTTTATATACACTCATCGTTTTATCTCAAAATGTCTATCATACCAATCATGAGTACAGACCACAAATGGGTTAGTCCCGCAATTAACACATGCCCCCTCAGAACAGAATTCACAATAATCATCAGGAGAGCAATGAATATCTCTACTATCGCTCATTGATTCACTTATTTTATTTAGACGTTCACGTTCTGCATTTACAATGTTAAGTAGACGTTGAAAATTGGAATGTGAATAGTTGTTAATATCACATTCTCGCGAAAGGATTTGTGGTTCAAAAGAGCATTCATCGGAATGAATGCAGATGTAATCTACATCTGAATCAGGTGTTGCAGTTCCATATACCGTGCTGCCATACTCAACTTTGACTAACAACGTCATTAATTTTCACCATCAAAAGGTGTTGAAATCATAGAATATTTTTCCAATATGTTTGATCGTTCACCGGAGTAGATATTCATTTCATCTTCCTGTTTGCTTAATCACTTCACCCAAATAAAAACCGCTGGGTGTTTCAAATAACATGCCGTGCTTAACTAAAATATCAATAATTTTATCACAATGGCAGTTATCACATTCTAGTACTACACAGATATCATTTCTGTATAAAATATCTTTTTTCAATTTGCCATTAAAGAAATCATCGATTAATTCGCACACTAGGGTGCGAATTTCTTCAGTTTCATACTGTAAATCATTAGCCAATTGTATATAGAAATTTTTCATTATTGGCTCCAATAGTGTTTACCATATAATATACCATATCACCAGAGACAAAAAAGGGTCTATAAAAATAGACCCTTTTTTTAGATGTTATATTAAAATTCGGCTTTTAATTTACCGGTTTGATCGACGCTAATAAAGATATTACCGGAATCAACTCCCCCATCAGAATCAGTGAATTGTATTTTATAGATGAAATTTTTATTTCCAACTTTCACAAATTCAGCCCCGACAATATCGGTGTTATCAGTGTAGCCTGAATTTTCTAGGATTGCGATTAAATCTTCTTCACGAAAATTTGTCATATCAAAAGAATCAACATCAAACGTTGTTAAAAATCCACTGCGCTTCCCACTCTCTTTAATAGTTTCTTCAGAAACACCCTTGATACCAAATGCAGGACGCATTCTTTCTTTATGGCGGTGCAGGCGATTTCTACGACGATCTGAATAATCAGAAGATTCATCTGAATCTTCAAAATCAACATAATGGCGGTCTCGCTTGAATTGTTCGCCCGCCTGATCGTCAAAACGACGTGTTACTTCTTTTTCTGACATACCCTGGTTCATCATTAGGGTAACGATAGATGCACTATCACCAGTGACCTGATGAATACCATCCTCAATAGTCACTTTTAATCGGCGTTGTGCTAGGTCATGCTGCCAACGAGTTAGATCATTGATTTCTTCAGGTTTCACGTAAATTGTATATTCAGCGTCGAGATAATCTTTTTTCACCACGTGTAATTCTTCTTTAACAACCTTAGTTGCTAGTTCTTTTATCAACTGCATAAGTTCTTTCCTTTAAATAAAAAATATATGATTTATTTATCATACTCTCTTTCCTTTTTGTGTCCCAGCTAATTCAATATTTGTAATATCTCCATAGCTTGATAGTTTTCTAATAGCATCATTAGTATTTAAGTTTGGGTACATATAAAGTGCCAACTTAAAACGTATTGCGTTTTTGCGCTGCGCATTTGAATAATAGGGTGATGATTTTGTTATATAGCGTGTTTCTTGATAATCAAAAATAAAATCTACTTTAACATGTTTTATTTGATTCGCAAGAAATGCGCATAAATTTTCAAGTGATACTAATTTATCAGCGTTATTTAGATAATTAAAGATGATACCTTGGGCATATTCTTCTTTTACAACACGCTTTGCATAGCTTAACGGTATCTCATTGAATTTATTTAAGTGTGTTGCAATATCATTAAGTGAATATCCGGCGTCACTCAACAATTCGCTAAGTGCGGAATATTTAAAAAATGGAGTACCTTTTATTTTGGGTTTATACTGTGACTCTAACAGAAAATCTCTAAATGACATCTTATGATTCCAGTTCGTGTATCATCTTAGCAAGCTCAAGAACAAATGGATATTCTTCTTTATTACGAAATCTTTTCCAATACTGAGGATGATAAAATTTTATAAATTTATTTATTCCCTGCGCCCTGCAAGTGCGCTCAGCGACGTTTCCCAAACATATAATATTGCTAGGTTGTAATTCGACGATTAGCCCAGAAATGTCAACTGGGGTGTCATCAACACGTAATGCATTGACCCAGTATAAACGATCCTCTGGAATGTTATATGAATTTAATTTATTATTGAGCCATTCTGAACAATGTGTTGTTGCACAAAATGGGCGATCGGTAATTTTATCACCTGATTGTTCACCGATAATTAGAACATTTCCAGAAATAAAAAACCCAATACCATCAAAAGACGATATTGGGCTCAAGCGATGTTTCACACGTTCAGCTGTTGATTTATACATTTAAAAATACTTAATTTCTATTTGAAGTTCTTTAGCGCACTTAATAATTTTTTCTAATAGTAGATCATGCTCAGCGCTAGTTATAACATGAAGTTCTTTAATGCTAGAATCAAGTTGTGAAAGATTTATGTTCAGCCAGAAATCATGTGGTTTTGAACCATACGTAAGATACGTATCGTGATATAGTACTATTGGACAGATCACACAATACAACTCAGTATTAGTCAACGTGTATACATGATCGTTGATCATATTTTTTTGCGTCATCATTTTAACTGGGTCAGATGTGGTGTATGACCCAGTAACAAATATTTTATCTAGCGGTTTGTAGTAAAACCCCATTAATACACCACGTCACGCTTATTATCAGCGATACTATTTTTAAGATGTTCAAGAGCGCTGATCATGTTATTGATTTCGTTAACGTCATGAAAATACACTGTTGTTTGCATATACGAATCGAAACGGTTCATCATTATTTCCATGACAGGAATCGTCTCATGCTTAATGAATGTTGATACACTTAAACCACCGTTATCATAATCGTATGATGCGTTAAAAACATTTGATCTTGACATTATATTTTCCTTAAATTGACATTGAATAATGAATAACAATTGACAGGTCATACACCCCATCACGAGTATTTTTTGTTATTTTTACGTTTTTGAAACCTTCATCAACGAAGTACTGGGTGACACGCTTAATGAAACTTTCATTTATGATATCCGTTTCATATTTCTCTTTAATCCACGTATCGGCGCCATGCTCATTATAATATACCGCCATATAGAGCACCCCATCAAATTTTTTACACGTGGCTACTTTAGATTCAACAATAATATTATTGCTTATTTCACGAGTGACGAGAGTAAAAAATGCTGAATCAGCACTTGCTAAATTCGCGGCAATATTATTTTTGACAGTGTCAACAATGCTCATAACTATAACCCTAGCGTGATTTTAAAAATAATATAACATAAATCAATCTCCAATTTTCCAAAAATTCACGATTGGATATCGACGATTTTTGCCAAAAGCTTGCTTTGTTATCTTGGGACCCAGGTGCTGATTGTCGACGCTTGTACTCGGTATTAGTCAACTAAGCGAATTATTTTTGAGTATTACCATCAATATAGCCAACGATAGAATCAATCTGCGCGAGCGCAACACGAATATTTTTAGATTTTGCATGCATGAGATAACTCGCATAACAAGTTAGAGGAAAGGGTAATTTGAATGCGTTATGGATTTTTAAAAATTCATTTTACGCCCTTTTAACCACCCTTGTTCTAAATAAGATTCAAGTTCTTCTTTTAAGATACTTTTACTTATTTTTTCTTCTAAATTATAAATCCAGCATTTACCAAATTGTGAATTTTTTTCACCAACACCGAAGACCTTTGTGCGATGCACTCATCTTTCTTTTCGTTTCTTCTGAATGAGTTTTACCGGATCCACGCATTCTTTGAACCATATTTTTTATTTTTAGACTTTGCAATTTTAGTATATACTTTTTCTTTATAATCTAAATCATTTAGTACTCTTTCACAGTGACGTTTTTGCAATATTCTAAGTGCAGCTGGGCCACCATTTTTACCACCTTTAGATAATTGCTCAGCAGTAAAACCTATTTCACCGCCCAAACATAAATTCATACACATTTTATCATCAAGAAGTTCTTCATTCACTATTTCTTTTTCTCGAGTAGCTAAATCTTTTCTACTAAAGCAATGTTCTTGGATTTCACAGATATGATTTTCTTTTCCGTATTTGTTAATAGAACGCCAAAGGTGTTTTCCACTACCAATATATCCGATCTTCTAGATTATCGGTTGAGTGCATTCCAATGTAGTACTTGTTTGTAATCAAACACGTTGTTTTGTAGATGTAGTGATATTTTCTATCACGTGTTCTTCTTGC
>JACCDN010927270.1_pt1 | contig 40255 bp, 30 predicted proteins | sample 7441691 | NCBI WGS metagenome assembly JACCDN01 (sample SAMN15323439, study PRJNA562643) | freshwater metagenome | isolation source: river surface water | place: USA:Blue River Watershed | collected 2017-08-16 | reverse complement strand
GCTTATATTGCAACCCTGTTATGGAAAATCATTTTGTTGTTTCGGCCCGTAAGTATAGACCCCAAAACTTTAATACCGTTGTTGGGCAATCTCATATTACGACAACCCTAAAAAACGCCATCAAAAACAACCAACTCGCACATGCGTTTTTGTTTTGTGGCCCAAGAGGTGTTGGTAAAACAACATGTGCCAGAATTTTAGCTAAAACCATCAATTGCACAACCCCTACACCAGATGGTGAAGCTTGTAATACCTGTAATAGTTGTGTATCTTTTGACGCTGGCACATCACTCAATATTCATGAGCTAGATGCTGCGAGTAACAACTCTGTGGATGATATTAGATCACTGGTAGAGCAGGTTAGATTTGCACCGCAGGCTGGTAAATACAAAGTATATATTGTAGATGAGGTACACATGCTTAGTGCCAGTGCCTTTAATGCATTTTTAAAAACATTAGAAGAACCTCCTTCTTATGCGATTTTTATTTTAGCTACCACCGAAAAACATAAAATACTTCCTACCATTTTAAGTCGTTGCCAAATTTTTGATTTTAAAAGAATCACCAACAACGACACCGTAGAACACCTAGAAGAAATTGCAGGAAAAGAATCGATCAAAGCGGAGCGCGCTGCACTACAGGTGATTGCGCAAAAGAGCGAAGGCTGCATGCGTGACTCACTTAGTATACTTGATAAAATTGTAAGTTTTACGGGCGGCAGTTTAACGTATCAAAACACCCTAGAGCATTTAAATATTTTAGACGAAGACTATTTCTTTAAAATGCTAGAAAGCATGCAAGCCAAGGATTTGGCGGCATCTATGATCCTTTATGACGAAATCAATAGAAAAGGATTTGAAGGAGATATGGTACTCAATGGTTTTGCAGAATTCATTCGTAATATATTGGTTTGTAAAGATCCTAAATCGGCCCCTTTATTAGAAGTAGTTGAAGGCATGCAAGAAAAATATATTTCTGCAGCAGCTGCTATGGGTATGTCGTATTTGGTGAGTGCGCTTAATATTTTAAATGAAGCCGAGATCAATTATAAAATGGCGCGTAACAAAAGATTACACGTAGAACTCACGCTCATCAAATTAAACTTTTTACAAGAAGCCATCGAGCTTGCCTCAGAAAATGGATCCATTGTAAAAAAAAAACGGATTGACGGACCAGTAGCCATTGTAAAAAGAAGTATACCTTCTATACAAGTTGTTACCCCTCCAAATAGTTCAACAACAAACAAAGCAAGCCTTTCGATAGATACAAGTGTGGCTAAGAGTATGCCGGCAACTGCTGTAGCACCAGCACCAACACAAGAATCCAGGCCGCCTGCTGCACCTGTTAACAATGCTGCACCAGTAGCTCCTCCAAAAGCAGCTAGCACATCAGTTCCTCAAGCTACGGGCCCAAAAAAGAATCTATTAACTGCTTTACGTGAAAAATATGGTGATCAATACGCCATTGAAGAAGTAAAAGAAGCTGAATCCTTAAATATGGAAAAGCTGAGGGCTTGTTGGGACGCTTACGGCTCCACCTTAGAAGCTCAACAAAAACACTCTGCCTCTGGAACCTTTAAAATGGCGGTTCTTGAAATAGAAAACGATATTCATTTTACGGTTCGTGTACCTGGTTTAACGGCTCAAAAGTTTGTTGAACAAGAACGCATGATGCTCATTGATCAAATTTTTGAAACGTTTAATAACAGGTCTATCAAATTTAGCATCATTGTTGACGCCACAGAAAAAGAAGACGTGCCCATTCATATGCGTCTAAACAGTAAACAAAAATTTGAACGCATTAGTGAGCAGTATCCGCTACTCAAAGAATTAAAAGAGAAACTGAAATTAGAAATCGATTATTAAAGTCTGGATCTGCTATATTTTTTTAGTAGCAGTATAACTGTTTTTCAACAACCACTGTAATACTTTATCACGCTGATCTCCTTGTACAATAATTTCGGCGTCTTTTACAGAGCCGCCGGTACCGCAAAAGTTTTTTAACTGTTTACCTAGTTTTTCTGCGTCAACACTCGTGCCAATAAAGCCTGTCACTAGCGTAACAGCCTTACCAGCTCTATGTTTGGTGTCTAGTCTTATACGAAGTGGTTGCTTTGCTGGCGGTAAGGTTTCCATAACCTCGTCCTGCTCCGGCTCAAAGCTAAAATTTGGATCGGTGCTATAAATGAACCCTCTTGCGTCTGATTTATTTTTCTTGCTCATGAAAATAAGGTGGGCATTAATTAACACGAAGGGTTACAATATGATATGGCGCTCCATTTTTTTTCATGAGCATCAGCGTAATATTATAATTTTTTTCGGCACCAGAAATTTTTCCAGTCAGATACATGGTATTGCCTATTTCTCTTTGGGCAGTACGTTCAAAACCCTTGATCTTATATTCGGTATAAAATGCAGCTAATTTTTCGGCAGCTTTTTCTGATGCAACAATTTTATCTTCAGGAGCTGTCAAAAATTTAAGGTCTACAACCACCGCAAAATGTTTTGCGATTTCTGCAGGATTTCCAGATTTTAAAGCAGCAACAACCAGATCTGCATCTCCCTGAAAAGGCCCTTCAAATGCTGTCGTTAACAGCAGCATTGGGAATAAAAGGCCTAATAGATACTTTTTCATGGTCTGGTTTTAATTGACTCACCCAAAAATAACTAAGATGTGGCAATTAATCCTACTAAACCCTTTAAAATTGACGTTTTGCCTCAAAAATAAAGGTTGTAAATTTGTGGTATGAAACGCAAAGTAATACTCGTCATTATGGACGGATGGGGACTTGGTACAAAAAAATTGTCTGATGCCATCCAACAGTCAAAAACGCCATTTGTTAATAGCCTCTATTCGAAATACGCAAATAGCACACTTGTTACTTGTGGAGAAGACGTAGGCTTACCAGAAGGTCAAATGGGTAATTCAGAAGTAGGTCACTTAAATATTGGCGCAGGCCGTATCGTATATCAAGAGCTACAACGCATCAATGTTGCTATTAAAACTGGTGAGCTTGCAAGCAACTCCACATTTTTAGAAGCAGTAGCGTATGCTAAAACAAATAACAAACCACTTCACTTAATGGGACTTGTTAGTGACGGTGGCGTGCATGCACATCTCAATCACCTAACTGCTATTTGTGATTATTGCAAAGCCAATGGACTTACCGAGGTTTATATTCATGCATTTACAGATGGTAGAGACACCGACCCTAAAAGTGGCCTTGGTTTTATCACCACACTCTCAGAACATTTACAAAATAGCGTAGGCACCATTGCAACCATCAGTGGTCGCTACTACGCCATGGACCGTGATAAAAGATGGGAAAGGGTAAAGCTTGCCTACGATTGCCTCGTACATAGTGCAGGGCCGCGTGCAACGAGCGCTACCAGTGCATTAGAAGCCGCTTATGCTGCAGACACCACCGACGAATTTTTATTGCCTACTGTTATTGTAAATGACAAGAACGAACCTGTTGCTGCTATCAAAGAAGGCGATGCGGTGTTCTGTTTTAATTTTAGAACAGACCGTTGTAGAGAAATTACAGAAGTATTAACGCAACAGGCATTCCCTGAATTTAACATGCAGCCATTAGCGCTTCATTATACCACTATGACGCAGTACGACCAAACATTTAAAAACGTACATGTAGTATTTGAAAATGATAATTTACAAAACACATTAGGCGAAGTATTAGCGGCACATGGAAAAAAACAAATTAGAATTGCCGAAACCGAAAAATACCCGCACGTAACTTTCTTTTTTAGCGGCGGTAGAGAACAACCTTTTGAAGGTGAAAATAGAATTATGGTGGCTTCTCCAAAAGTGGCTACCTATGATTTGCAACCAGAAATGAGCGCTGTTGGTATCACCGATTTGTTGGTTCCAGAAATAGAAGCCGAATCTGCAGATTTTATATGCCTTAACTATGCAAACGCAGATATGGTAGGTCATACGGGGGTTTTTGAAGCAGCCATAAAAGCGGTGGAAACCGTAGACGCCTGTGTAGAAAGAGTTGTAACAGCAGGTCTTGCTCATGGGTATACCCTACTTGTTACTGCAGATCATGGAAATGCAGATTTTATGATCAACGAAGACGGAAGTCCTAACACGGCGCATACATTAAATTTGGTACCTTTATTTCTAGTAGACAATGACTTGAACGTAACCCTTAAAGCAGGTAAACTTGGAGACATTGCACCTACTATTTTACAATTAATGGAATTACCTATACCGGCAGAAATGACCGGCAATATTTTAATTTAAAATTTAACTACCATGAGTTTACTAAAAAAAATTGGGCTGGGACTAATAGTTGTATTAGTTGCCTCACAAGCCTTTAGACCCGAAAAAAATATCTCAAACGATCATTCAAAAAACATTGCAACACTTTACCCTGTGTCTAAAGAAGTGGATGCTATTTTAGTAAAAGCTTGTAATGATTGTCATAGCAATAATTCAAAGTACCCATGGTATGCCAGTGTTCAACCACTTGCTTGGTGGATCAATGACCATATCGTGGATGGTAAAAAACATTTTAATTTAGATGATTTTGCCAATTACAAATTGCGCAAACAATACCATAAAATGGAAGAAGTAATTGAGCAGGTAAAAGAAGGTGAAATGCCTCTTGAATCTTATACTTTTATTCATAAGGAAGCAAAACTTACAAAAGACGAACAAGTTATTCTTACTACTTGGGCACAATCGGTGCTTGATTCAATGAAAGCAACGTACCCTATTGATAGTTTAGTGCGCAAAAAAGAAGAGAAAAAATAAGTTTGAAAAAATCGTTTCCATTAAACGCATCTTACTCATTAGCGCATTAACGGAAAAATTATTTGACCAGAAAAATAACAGCCTTTCCAACGCTGTATTTATTTTTCAGACTTAACATTTGCATTATGCATAAAAGATATGCATCTCTATTATTAGTAGGGATAACCGCTTTGTCTAACATAGCTTTAGCACAAAAAAAAGAGTATCAGGATACCGTTACAAAACTCAACGACATTGTTGTGTATACCAATAAATTTCCTGAAAAAGCCGGAAAAATAGCGCAAACAATCAGTGTTATTAGAGATCAAAATGCTGTTCAGCTGCAACCCAACACTGGTGATGTATTACTAAATAGTGGCCAGGTATTTGTTCAAAAGAGTCAGCAAGGCGGAAGTAGTCCTGTCATTAGGGGCTTTGAAGCTAGCCGGATTTTATTAAGTGTAGATGGCATTCGTTTAAACAACGCTATTTACAGGGCAGGGCATTTACAAAATGTAATTACCATTGATAATATGGTGCTAGACCGGGTAGAAATTATTTATGGACCATCTTCTACACTCTATGGCAGTGATGCACTTGGTGGCGCTGTAAATATGATTACTAAAGACCCCGTTTTATCGACTTCGAAAAAAACAGTAGTAAGTGGGTCAAGTACATTAAGGTATGCATCTGCAACAGATGAACAAAGGGCCAATGTACAACTCAATATTGGCGGATCAAAATGGGCATCTTTAACCGCATTTACTGCGGGATCTTTTGGAGATATGACTCAGGGCAACAATAGAGTCAGCGCTTATCCAGATTTTGGCAAGAAAAACTTTATTGTAACAAGACAAAACAACACCGACATAGCTGCTGTCAATCCAAATCCTAATAAACAAGTTGCGAGTGGATATAAACAGTTCGATATTCTACAAAAAATCATGTTTACACCAGACGAAAACAGTAAACATGTTTTAAATATACAATTATCGAATAGCAGCGATATACCTAGGTATGATAGGCTATCAGAATTTGCTTCCGGAAAACCAGTATACGCCGAATGGTATTACGGACCCCAAGTTAGAAACCTTGTAGGCTATCATTATTCGGCAAACCATCTCAACGGATTTTTTCAAGACGTAAAATTTACGGCCAGCTACCAAAATATAGAAGAAAGTAGAATTACCAGAAAATTTCAAAACAATAGTAAAGACTTTAGATGGGAAAAGGTAAATGTTGTTGGTTTATCAATTGATGCTAAACACACAAGCGGCAATCATGAATTACATATTGGCGCAGAGCGCTATCAAAACTTTGTAAAATCTACTGCCGAAAGAAAAAACATTGTAACAGGCGCTCTAAGTGCAATTACAACAAGATACGCAGATGGTCCAACTATAATGCAGTCTAATGCAATGTATGCGCAGAATACGTATAAAATTTCAAAGCAATTAACACTGAATGACGGCATAAGATTGAATCTAACAAAATTGGATGCAAGATTTGTAGACACTACCCTTATGCATTTTCCTTTTAATAAAGTAATGCAACAGCATATGGCAGCTACCGGAAATATAGGCCTAGCTTACGCTGTAGACAATACAACTAAAATTGGCCTTGTTATAAGTAGCGGATTTAGAGCTCCCAATGTAGACGATTTATCAAAAGTGTTTGATACTAAAACAGGATCCGTAATAGTGCCTAACACTCAATTAAAACCCGAATACACCTACAATACAGAATTAAATTTTACCCACACTCGTGGTAATGTTACGGTAGGTGGTGCAATATTTTACACCCTCTTTAAACAGGCTTTAATTGTTGATAGATACACATTTAATGGCCAAGACAGTATTTTGTACAGCGGTGTAAAAAGCGCTGTATACGCAACTCAAAATAAAGCCAAAGCTTATGTTTTTGGATGGAGTGCGCATGCTGCATTAAAAATTACAAAGCAATTACAAATTGACGGAACGGCAACTTATACAAAAGGAAAATACACCGATCAAAAAGGCGTTCAAATGCCATTAGATCATATCCCTCCATTTTTTGGAAAGGTTTCTATTAAACATACGGCCACTATTTGGAATGTTAGTATATATGGTCAATTTAATGGATGGAAAAAAATGGCAGATTACAATCCAAATGGAGAAGACAACCAACAATATGCCACACCAGAGGGGATGCCTAGTTGGTTTACCCTTAATGCCAAACTAGAATTGAATATGGGCAAGCATTGGCAATCACAAATTGCGTTAGAGAATATTTTTGATAGAAACTATCGGTATTTTGCCAGCGGCATTTCTGCTCCAGGTAGAAATTTGTCAATAGCCCTAAGAAAATCATTTTAAGCCCCTATCTATACCCTTACCTTTTATTAGCCCGCTTACTAAACTAAGCGGGCTTTTTGTTACCTTGCAGCATGGAAATTACAAAAGCCAGCTATTTGGTTTCAAGTCCTAGTTTTGACAAATGTCCAAAGCCAGATAGGCCCGAATATGCTTTTATTGGACGAAGCAATGTGGGCAAATCATCGCTCATAAACATGCTTACGGGGCAAAAGAATTTAGCCAAAACTTCTGGCACACCCGGAAAAACACAACTCATCAACCATTTTGAAATAGAGAGTACTCAAAAAGCAAAAGCGCCAAGAAGTAAATGGTATATTGTTGATTTACCTGGCTATGGTTATGCAAAAAGGTCTCAAACAGACAGAAGACGCTGGGAACAAATGATTGAAGGTTATTTCAAAAAAAGAGAAAACCTAGTACAGGTTTTTGTGCTTATTGATAGTAGACATGGGCCTCAAAAAAATGACTTAGAATTTATTAGTCAATTAGATAGTTGGGGTATTGTATTTACGCTCGTATTTACAAAAATGGATAAAGAAAAACCTGGCGTTGTAAAAAGAAATGTAGACAGCTTTTTTACGGTATTAAAAGAAAGCTGGCAATTTTTACCTCGACATTTTGTAACAAGCGCAGAATTAAAAACAGGACGCGAAGAAATGCTTGCCTTTATTGACACATGCAATGAAGCAGCCACTTCAGCAGAATAACAATACTTCATTATGAAATTACTCATCACCTATTTAAAGCCTTATAAAGGGCTTGTGCTTTTAGCATTATTACTTGCAGGAATCAATCAAACCTTTTCGTTGTTTGACCCAATGATTTTTGGGAAATTGATTGATCAGTTTGCCAATCATGCAAAAACCAATGCAGACGGCAGTTTTAGATCTGAAAGTGAATTTATCAAAGGCATCATGGGTATGCTTTTTTTACTTGTGGGCACGGCCATGGTAAGCAGGCTTGCAAAGGCTTTTCAGGATTATACAGTCAATGTAGTGATACAAAAGTTTGGCGCTAAAATATTTACAGATGGGCTTCAACATTCTATGCGCTTACCCTATCAAGATTTTGAAGACCAACGCAGTGGTGAAACACTATCCATTTTAACCAAAGTTAGAGCCGATACTGAAAAATTTATTGGTTATGTAACCAATGTATTGTTTGGCATTATCGTAAGCGTGGTTTTTGTGTCAATCTATGCAACTAGGCTACACTGGTCAATTGTGCCTATATATTTAGGTGGCGCTTTACTTATAGGTGCCGTTACCAATTTGTTGAGTAAGAAAATAAAAGTAATTCAAAAAGCAATTGTTGGAGAAACTACTGCACTTGCAGGAACCACAACCGAAAGCCTACGTAATATTGAACTTGTAAAAAGTTTAGGCTTAACAGACCAAGAAGTAAAAAGACTGAATACCAATACCTATAAAATCTTAGGCCTTGAACTTAAAAAAGTAAAAAGCATTCGATCTCTAAGTTTTATTCAAGGTACACTTGTAAATTTTTTAAGACAAGTGATCACATTTACATTGATGTGGCTTATTTACAGAGACGTGTTAACGGTTGGCCAATTAATATCATTACAATTTTATAGCTTCTTTATTTTTGGACCACTACAAGAAATTGGAAGTATTATTTTAAGTTATAGAGAAGCAGAAGCCTCCCTTCAAAATTTTCATAAATTAATGAGCCGTGAAGTAGAAGCTAGGCCCGAACATCCAACAAATGTTGGCGCGATTCAAACCCTATCTTTTTCGGGCGTTTCTTTTCAGCACCAAAGCGCTCAATTTAAGGCACTTGACAATATCTCGTTTAACGTTAAACTAGGCGAAACCATTGCCTTTGTAGGCCCATCTGGCGCTGGTAAAAGTACCCTTGTTAAACTTCTAGTAGGCCTTTATAGACCGCAAATTGGACATATCGAATACAATGGTGCCAAAGAAAACGATATCGATTTTGAAGAACTCAGAAATCAAATCGGATTTGTTACGCAGGATACGCAACTATTTGCGGGCACCATTAGAGAAAATTTAAGTTTCGTATTTCCGAATGCCTCAGACGAGGAAATGATTAAAGCATTAGAAAAAGCGAGTTGTCACTCCATATTATCTAAAGCACAACAGGGCTTAGAAACCATTATTGGAGAAGGTGGATTAAAACTAAGTGGCGGAGAAAAACAAAGATTATCGATTGCACGTGCACTACTCAGACATCCACACTTACTCATTTTTGATGAAGCGACCTCTTCATTAGATAGTATTACAGAGGAAGAAATTACTAGAACCATTCATGCTATTTCTGAAGAACGCGAACAAATTACGGTGATGATTGCACATAGACTTAGCACCATCATGCATGCGAACAGAATTTATGTATTGGAAAAAGGACAGATTGTTGAAACGGGCACACACGAAGCTCTCTTAGCTGAGAAAGGATTATATTTTGCGATGTGGCGTCAACAAATTGGAGAAAGAAAAGTAACACGTTAATGAGTGCGTTTTACTCTTTACCAAACTTCTTTTTAAAGTATTCAATTACCGAAGGATCTTCAAGCCCTTCTATATCACTAAGCTCAAGTTCAAGCGCTTTGGTACTCAATTGTATTTCCAAAAAAGAAAGTAATAAAGAAGCCGAAAAAGAAACCAAGCTTAACGCAAAAACAATGTTTGCGGCCAGCATAAATTGAACATAAATAAGGTACATACATAAAATGCATCCTAAAAATGTAACCACCCCAAGTGCTTGCATGTTTTTGATGAGCTTTAAGCGGTAGCGCAAGTTTTTTATTTGCCCGTGAATAATTTGCGTTTGCGCTTGATTTTGGTATTTATCATGCAAATTTCTAACTCTACTACTGAGCGCTAAAAACCTGTTGGTATAAGCAAGCATAATTAAACTAATGGCCGGGAAAAGAAGGGCTGGGGTATTAAAGCTAATTTCCATACCGCAATTTACAATTACTTTAGATTATAATGGAAGGGTATATTTAATTTTAAATTAATAGACCTACCCATATTAAACACACCAGATCTTCCAGACAAGACATTCAGCGCTGTATACTTAAGCCTACTTAAATGGCTTTGGTACGCTACGTCCGTTAAATTATTGACTGACAATGCAAATGAAAATAAAGTCTTGTTTTTGATGTCTATATTACCGCCTAAGCCCACATGTAAAAGCGCATAAGATGGCGTTATCGTTTCTGTATCAAAGCCTGTAAATATCTTTTTTTGACTTGCAGCCCTATCTAGCTCTATTTTAAAGTATCCATTACGCAGTAATTTCCAATTTTTAATATCGGCCCTTAATTCAGATTGCAATCTTGCTGGAGGCATAAATGGAATATAATCGCTACCATCAATTAGTGCATTAAAACGCCCAGACACAACAGATAAAGTGTTTTCAAAATGAAGCCAGTCTAGTGGATGCGGATGTAGATCAAATTTTGTTTCAAAACCTATGAGCCTAGCACCGTTTTGCCTAAATGTAAATGCAGTTAAATCTTGGCCATTTACTTGAACGAGTGAATCACCACCTAGTGTACTAGAGAGTTTACTGTAAAAAATATAATTGTTGATTTGATTGTAAAATCCGGTAAATGAAAACCCTATATGATCATTGTTGTATTCTAGACCTGCATCCAATTGCAATGAAGTTTCAGAAGTTAAGTTCGCATCACCATATTCATAACGGTTGGTCCCTTCATGTGTTCCATTGCTAGCAAGTTCAGATACTGTTGGAGCCCTATAGCCACGAGCTATGTTGAATTTGAAAATTGTGGTATTGGAAGCCTCATAACTCAATCCAACACTACCACTAACATTAAAAAGCTGCTTATCAAATGCTGCAAATTTTTGATCAACGCCTTCGAAATAGGCGTCTCCTTGCACAGCTCTAAAATCGGACCTCACACCCCCACTAATGGTTGCTTTTTGAGCTACCGTTTTTTTAGTATAATAGAAAAGGCCTGCGTCAAATTGTTTATAGGCAGGTATCAAAACCTCTGCTGCATTATTTTTATTTTGTTGCTGCATACCATTGATTCCAATAGAGGTTTTCCAACCATTTTTTTCAGGTGCATGGTATTGAAGGGTGTAATTAATTGTTGATAAATCAAAATAAAGTTCAGGCACATCTGGTGCGGTATGGTCTGCAAATTCTTTACGTTGATTTCTTTGATACGCAATATTAAATGCCAATCGCCCTCTTGAAAGTGCTATGTTATTGTCAGAGGCAATTTTAAAGTGATTGATTTTTTGACCAGGAAATAAAAAATCTCGACTCGATAAATCTTCATTGGTGGCTATTCTTTCTTCTGCTGTTCCAGGATATAGTAAAAATGAACCTGTTGCTGCGTCACGCTCTCCTTCAATCATACCAATGTTTTGCGTGAAACTACTAACGAGCAAATGACTATATCCCCAAAATTTATTGACACCTAAATAGCCGCCCATGTTTTTTTCAGAAAATCTACTATTGAGTACTTTTCCATCATAAGCATTGCTATAATCTTTTGCATTTTTTACAGAAGCATAGGCATTCCAATTAAATCCATTTTTTGCATGCCCAGCGATATTTGCATTTGTGCCCAACAACTGATTGTTGCTCATATAAGTCTGTTGCACATTTCCTTTAATTGTTCCTTGCTCTACAGGTGTATTGGTGATCAAATGAATCACGCCTGCCATAGCATCGCTTCCATACAATAAAGATGCTGGACCTTTTAATATTTCAACACGCTGAATACTATATTCATCTATTTCGATTCCATGTTCATCGCCCCACTGTTGACCCTCTTGTCTAATACCATCATTAACGGTTACAATTCTATTGTAACCAAGTCCTCGAATAACTGGTTTAGCAATGGCTGGTCCAGAAGTTAAAACAGCAATACCTGGAACCATTTTACTAAGCTGGTCCATAATATTGGTGCCTGCATTTTTGAATAAATCAGATTTTTTTACAATTGAAATGGGCTGAACAGCTTGCTTGGCTTTTGTAACACTCGCCACACCCGTAACCGTTACATTTTCATTTTCTACAAACCTTTCTTGAAGTGTAAATACTTGATACGTATTTTCTTTAATTGTAACCGTAACTAAAACACTAGCATATCCTTGATAAGAAACTTCTACTAAATAATTTCCCGCCGGCAAACTTGGGGTACTAAATTTTCCGTTACTGCCAGATACTGCCCCCGTTCTTGATTCATGAATATAAATAGACGCACCTACCAATGGCTGTCCTTTGCTGTCAACTACCTGGCCTGATAAATTGGGTAAGGGTCTTGCAAAAGATAATACAACTGAGCAGAGTAAAAGAAGAGAAGCAACAAAAGCTTTTTTCATGATTTGTATTTTTGCTACGTTGTTGCAAATTTATACAAATCATTGCAATATTTGCATCGTTATTGCAAATATTTTCAATTTTAAGCTAATTATTTGACTTTCAACATCGTATGTACCTGCTGTACCTGCATATTTTGGAATCTAGCATAATAAACGCCAGTTGGGAGATTGCCAGAATCAAAAACAACGGTATATGAACCGGCAGCATAATCACGATCTGTTAAGTTTGTAATTACACGACCAAGCATGTCCATCACCTGAACAAGGGTATGGCCACCAGCTGTTTTAAATGTAATGACCGTTTTACTTGTAAATGGATTGGGGTAATTGCTTACCAAATTTTCACCCGATAAATTCATCGACTTTTTACAAGCAGCAGCATTTACAAGTGGTAAGGTTTGAAAGTTTTTAAGCATGATTTGCTGAAGGTCCGTATCAGACACACAAAGCCAATTGGATAGAAGTGTTGCATACACACTTCTAAAATCAAATTCAAAAGGCACGTTTTCGCCGGCAGAAACAGTAGCTCCAAATTTAGGGGTAGAACCAAGTACACCAGGTATTACATTTTTTCCAAAAACAAATAATGGTGCAGCAGCGCCATGATCTGTACCAGCGCTGGCATTGGATTTAACACGTCTTCCAAATTCTGAAAAAGTCATACCAGCAACACGATCGTCCACACCTAAAAACTTTAAATCTTTTTGGAAAGCTCTAATAGCATCGCTCACTTTGCCAAGTAATGTTGCATGACTACCCGTTGTAGTGTCGCCTGCATTTGCTTGAACAGCGTGTGTATCAAAACCACCAAAGTTAACCATATACACACGGGTTTTTAATCCACCTTTGATGAGTCTTGCAACAATTTTTAATTGATCTGCCAAAGAATTACCTGTTGGATACGTAACCTGTGTAGGAACTTTAGCAGCAGCGTCTTTGATGATAGAAGCATACTGCTGGGTTTGTTGCGAAACCATGCGCACAAAATTTAACTCTTTGCCAGCAGGCGTATTAGGCGCCGCATCGCGTACCCCATTAATCAAATTATAAAAGCTAGAAGTATTGCTAATGCTCATACCCATGCTTACAGCAGGTCCTTGAAATGTTAAAGAAGTGGCAGAACCAATTTGAATAGCAAGTGGATCTGTCATAGATGCATTTGGATATCCATTGGGGAAATTGGGGAATTCAGAATCTAAATAACGACCCGCCCATCCACTATTTACAACCGAATTACTATCACTCGCGCTCATCCAAATATCGGTAGCTCTAAAATGAGAAAAGCTTGGTTGCGGATATCCCACCGATTGCACAATGTTTAATTCGCCATCATCGTACATCGCCTGAAGTCCAGTCATAGCAGGGTGTAAGCCAGCTTTTGTAACACCTGCTAATTTTAAAACTTTGTCTTCTGGAATATAAATATTTGAACGCGCATTTACATAGTTCGAAAAATTATCTAAAGGAATAACCATGTTTAATCCATCGTTTCCTCCATTGAGCTGTATGATAACAAGTACGTGATCATTGTCTACTGCTGCAGGCAACAATAGAGATTGTGTAAGTGGATCCTCAGCCCCAAAAGCCTTAAAGGAAAAACCGCCAACAAGTGCTGGCATAACCACACCAACGGGTACTGTATTTTTTAAAAAGTCTCTACGTTTCATAGGGGGGAAAGTTTAGGCTAGTTGATATTCTGCGAGGTTCATCAAATATTTAATGAGGTCTCTAATTTTTGTACGTACAGATGTTGTATTGGCTGTATTTGTAGGCGTTGATATATATAAGTCCCACGCCTGCGTCCAATAAATATCCAAACTCTGACCACTTAATAAAATATCCTTTTTTAATTGCGCTTTGGATGCAGCAGAAATATCGAGCCCTAACAAACGCTCCGTTAGTTCTGCGATAAACGCATTAGGATCGCTAGGGTTTTGAAAAGTTTTTGCATATGCAAGTGGATCTAACTGTATTTTTTTACTATTAAACGTATATCCATTTACAAGCATCGTATCGGTAAATTGATTGCGCTTAGGAAGGGTATCGCTATTGATCCAGATTTCATAAAACTGAGGCTCTTGATAATAGGCTTTCCAACCACTCACATCGGGAGGATCCCCAATATTTTGTTGCATATTACTAAGCCAACTCACCATGTAATTATAAAACCCATAATTGGTGTAATAATCGGTATCGGGTTGAAAAACAATTTCAGATTCTCTACAAAAACCAATCACTAAATCGGCAGGGCTTTTAATAATACAACCTCTTGATAATACATCAAAAAAATGTTCGCTTTTTAAGAGCATATCTAGTACCGGTAATACTTCATAATTACTTGACCTAAATAAATTAGCAAGTGGTGTAATAATATTTTGCTCTACCGTATCATCAATATCATAATACACAAACCACCTGTAAAGCCTTCTGCATATGTATTTCGCCACTTCTTGTGTAGCAAAAATCATATTTAGTAAGTCATCTAATTCTTGATCGCCACCAGCAGCGGTATTGCGGCCAGTAATCACGGCATTGTTGTAAAAAGAAGAAAATGTTTTATTGGTAGCATCATGTCTAGAAGCCGTAAAGTAAGCGCTTAAGGTAGTGGCATTATTACGCCATCCTGTTAACACTTTTGCAGCTGCTTTTACATCCCCTTCGGTATACAATGATCCAGGTCCTTTACCACAACAAAATAATTCTTGGATTTCGCGGGCATAGTTTTCATCTGGCGCCGTAAGCGTATTGTACTGTCCATTTAAATACACCAACATCCCCGGATCAAGGGTAACATTTCTGGTGAGGGTTTTAAAATTACCGAGTGCACTTGTTCTAAAAAGGTTATGATGATTGTAAACATAAAGTGCATTGCCAATATCATTGGTTTCTGTTGCAAAATGGTTGTGCCAAAAAAGCGTCATTTTTTCACGGATACTTCTATCCTGGTTAATCAAATTTCCAATCCACCATTTTTTAAAAGATGCGCGCCTATAACTTGAAATGTTACCATCATTATTAATGTCACCAACCCATGTAGTACCAGCCGCAATATTATTGTCTGGCACAAGTGTAGTAGCAGCTACTACATATTCTTTTACCGGAGGCGCCGGTAACGGCGCCGTAGGATTGAGCAGTTCATTCACCACTTCAGTTACGGACTTTCCCAAAAAGTAATCCATATCTGACTTGGTTGCCCCAAATAGTGTTCTTCTTAATAAATGTCTAAGCTCGGGGGCTCCAAAATTTCCTGTATAAGGCTGCAAACCAGATGTTGGCGGCGGCGAAAACTCGGTGAACCTGTTCTTTTCCATAGTAACGGGGGTATTTACCAGATAATTTGGTGTTTAAATTACAGAATTTATACGTGATTTCTACCTTTTTTACTCATTTTTTTGTCTATATTAGGGGTACTATCAAACCAATTGAATGACCGAGCAAGCTATCATTGCGGGTTGCCTACACAACGACGCTGCTGCACAAAGGGAGCTATTTAACACCTATAGCCCTAAAATGCTAAGCGTTTGTTACCGGTTTGCACACAATAGAGAAGATGCAGAAGACATGCTGCAAGAAGGATTTATAAAAGTTTTTACACAAATTCATACGTTTCAAAATAAAGGATCCTTTGAAGGTTGGATTAGGCGTATCATGGTTCATACGAGTATCAATTTTTTAAAGAAGTATAAAAAATTTACAGAAAGTTTAGACTTAACCAGTGCCGAGAATTTAGCGGTACAAGAAGAATCAATTGCATCGATTATGCAATCAAAACAAGTAGTAGAGTGTATCAGATTATTACCAATTGGTTATAAAACAGTATTGAATTTATTTGCCATTGAAGGGTATAGTCATCGGGAAATAAGTACACTACTTGACATTGAAGAAAGCACAAGTAGAAGCCAGTACACAAGGGCCAAAGCCATGCTTTCAAATATTTTAATTAAGAAAAGAATTATTGAAGCACCCAAAGAGAATTTTGAGTTGTTGTCGGTGATACAAAAATAAGCTTACGAAGCGGGTAGATATGGAAAAGAGGAATGAACTAGACGCATTTGAGGAATTTTTACTGGACGAAGTAAACGAACACAAGATGTTCCCATCTGGACGTGTTTGGAATAATATTCGCACAGAAATGCAAGGCAAGCGCTCATGGCCAGCCCTTACTATCATTGCATTAACGGTACTTTCGGCACTTACGATTTCTACTTTTATTGGAACACAAAAAACCGCTACCCTATCATTTGCGCCTACCATTTCTGCAACAACTGCGCCTACAACCAATCAAGAAAAACCTTTTACTACCTACCACTCTAGTGCACAATTTATTGCTTCAAAAAATGTAAAAGAAAATAGCGTTAAGCAGCAAGTAAAAGCAGCATCTGCAACGACACAAAAAGAAATTATTGATACAAAAATTGCTTACGCAGAACAACCTATTTCTGAAATAGAAATTGAACCAACTAACATCCAACCGGCTTATGGAATTTCAATGGATGCTGCGGTTAAAGAAACTAAAAATATTTCATTGTTACCAGCACTTATTCAACAACAAGTAAACAGTGATATTTCAAATATTACACCTGCAACTGCTCCTCAAAAAAAGAAAAAATACAGTGTGCAGTTTTATGCAACACCATCTGCTAGCTTTAGAGAACTCAGTGATCAAAAGGTAAAGGAATTAATTCAACCTTCATTGATTGCCATTCCACTAGCATCGCCAAGTGCTCAAAACCCAACATTTAATCAGGCTGTAAAACATAGGCCTGCCATTGGATTAGAACTTGGATTTGCACTCAGCTACCAACTTAGCAATACATTGCAATTTAAAACAGGGCTTCAACTCAATATTAGACAGTATCAAATTGACACCTACGAATCTGCTGCAAATGCCGCTACACTTTCATTACTGAATGGAAGCCGGGTTCAAACTGTTTCTGTGATGTCTAGCTATAGCAACAACACAGGTTTTAGAACCGCACAATTAGACAATAAAGTATACCAAATTGCACTTCCCATTGGACTTGATTATCAATTGCTAAAATTTAAGAAATTTGGCATTCATACACATGCTTCAATCCAGCCTACTTACAATATCAACAAAAACGTCTACTTGCTATCTACCGATTATGCAAATTATGCTGCAGGTAACGACTATGTTCGTAAGTGGAACATCAACACAAGTGTTGGTCTTCAATTTAGCTATCAAAAAGGAAATACCATTTGGCAGCTTGGTCCACAAATTAGGTATCAATCACTTCCTACGTATACCAACCCGTACCCAATTAAAGAAAATTTGATTGATTATGGTTTCCGAATAGGTTGGAGCAAACAGTTTAAGTAATTTTACGGCATGAAATCAATATTCATTGCATGCATAGCTTGCGTGTTTGCATGCGCTTGCAACAATAATAAAGTGTCAAAAAACAACAACAATACAAGCGCTGATACCACTAGCTTTTACCCTATTGCAGCTTATTTTAAAAGTCAATTAAACCATTTTGATAGCCTTCACGCTAGGTATAGTATTGTAACAACCGAAGGCGGCATTAAAGATAGCATTGTAGTTGATGGTGCTACTATTGAAACACTTGTACATTCATTTATTGAATCAGATATTAGTGATACTGTCCAAAAAGTAAATTACAAAGAATCTGTTTTTAGAGACGCAGGGACTGCAAGTTTTAATATCAATTACACCCCAGTTAATGATTTGGTACCCGTAAGAAATATTGATATTTTAATGGATGAACAAACATCTCTTATTAAAAGGATATTTATAAGAAAACAGTTCCTCATTAAAGACACAACAAACACTGAACAATTAAGCTGGAAAACAAATGAGGGCTTTTCTAGATCCATAAGTAAGGAAACGAAAACTGGATTACCACTCAACAAAACAATTGCTGTTCGCGTTATAATTCCATAAATGAATCAGGAGCAGTACCAAAATTTAGCCCATAAACTACCCGCTAATCCAGGCATCTATAAATACTATGATGCAGGTGGTACACTTATTTATGTAGGTAAAGCAAAAAGCCTAAAAAAGAGAATTGCCTCCTATTTTACTAAAAGTCAAAATAGTTTTAAAACCATTGAGTTAGTTCAGAAAATAGACCGTATCGAATTTACCATAGTTGATTCGGAGCAAGATGCGCTACTGTTAGAGAACTCACTTATTAAGCAGTACAAGCCTCGTTACAATATTTTACTAAAGGACGATAAAGGTTACCCTTATTTGGTTATTAAGAACGAGCGATTCCCAAGGGTTTTTTCTACCTGGAAAAAGTACAATGACGGATCCACATATTTAGGGCCCTTTACATCTAAGGGGGCTATTAGAGAAGTGCTAAGTTTTGTAAAACAGTTTATTCCTCTACGCACTTGTAAGCTAAACTTAAGCAAAGAAAATATTGAAAAAAATAAGTTTAAAACTTGTTTAGAATACCATTTAGGAAACTGCCTAGCACCCTGTGTTGCATACCAAACAGAAGCAGACTATCTTGAAAGCCTAGAACATTTAAAGCATATGCTTAAGGGCAATATGAGCCAGCTGTTGGGGCATTTAAAAAAAGAAATGCAATTGCACGTCGAAGCGCTCGATTTTGAAAAAGCTGCACAGCTAAAAAACAAAATGGACCTCTTACTCACGTATCAAGAAAAATCGGTGGTGGTGGGCAAGCACTTTTCTAATTTGGATGTGTTTTCGATTATCAAAGACGGTAAACTAGCGTATGTCAATTATTTGATGGTGCAAAATGGAAGCATTATACAAACGCATACTGTTCCATTAGAAGGAAAGCTAGATGAACCCGAAGATGAACTATTATGTTTTGCCATCGAAAGACTTAGATCTGATTTTAATAGTTTAAGCAATGAAATTATCGTTCCTTATCCTATCGAATATTTTGACAAAGACGTAACCATAACTGTTCCTAAACTTGGTGACAAGAAAAAGCTACTAGACCTTTCCATTAAAAATGTAACTTATTTTACCAGAGAACTACAACTTAAAAAAATATTACAGCTAGATGGCAAAACGGTATCTGAAAAAAAATTAGTGTTAAACGAACTTCAGTCTTATTTGCACCTACAAGAAACACCAACCCATATCGAGTGTTTTGATAATTCTAATTTTCAGGGAAGCTTTCCAGTTTCGGCTATGGTATGCTTTAAAGATGGCGTACCTAGTAAAAAAGACTATCGCCATTTTAATGTAAAAACAGTAGAAGGAATCAACGATTTTGCGACCATGAAAGAAGTGGTGTATAGGCGGTATAAGCGTGTTCAAGAAGCCGGAGACCCAATGCCTCAACTCATTGTCATTGATGGCGGCAAAGGACAGTTAAGCGCAGCGTTGGAAAGTATTGAAGCCCTAGGACTTACCGGAAGCACAACGCTGGTAGGCCTTGCAAAAAATGAGGAAGAGCTATTTTTTGCAGGTGATAGCCAGTCATTAAAATTACCTTGGGATAGTGATAGTTTAAAACTATTAAGGGGTATTAGAGATGAAGTGCACCGTTTTGGAATTACGTTTCACAGAAACAAAAGATCTAAAGGTACTTTTACAACCGCACTAGAAAATATTGAAGGCATTGGCCCTGCTACCAGAGAAACCTTACTCAATCATTTTAAATCGGTTGCCAATATTAAAAAAGCACCCCTAAAAGAATTAGCTGATGTAATTGGCGCAAAAAAAGCAGAAGCACTTATAAAACATTTTGCAGCAACTGCATAAAAAAAGGGACTTTTTACAAAGTCCCTTTTTTTATTCGCTATTACAATTAATAAGACCACAAGTCTTGTTCGTAATTGAAAATTCTTTCTTTGATATTTTCGCCTTCTAACAATCTAAAGAGAGGGTTCTTGATCATTTGACTGATGAACTTATCGTTAGGATTGTTATTGCTAGACTTTACAATATAGCTAGAGAAGAAACGACTTTCAAAAAGCTCTTCCCATGTCATACGACCTGCATAGTTTTTAGGATTGTATACCATGTACTTATTAAGCGTCTTACGTAAATCAGGGTAATAGATCCAAAACAATGTTTTAGTTGTAGGCTTATTGTTAATCATGATTTTTGCAACTGGTGCGATACCAATAATTCTGCAAAAAAGTCTGCTCGCTTCTTTGTCAACAATCCACTGCTCTTTTAAACGAAACGTATAAATAGAATCTGGATTTGGCGCAAACTTAGTGTCAAAAATAACGGTGGTATCATATACGTTAGGGAAATTTGCATTTTGCACCAAAATCGTATCCAACTTACCTTTCATCATTTTAGTAATGTCGTCGTAAGCCAACTGCTTGGTAAAACGGTCATCTCCACCTTCTGCCGAAAACGCAGCAACGCTGTCATTTTGAATCGCACTTAATAGAATCGAAAAGAAACGTTGATCGCCGGTATTGTCTTTACCAGGATAAATGAACGATTGATTCATTTTTTCTCTTGCATCAATTTCACGCCAGATAAACTCTGAATACAAAAAATCATCTTCTCTCAAATATTCGTATTCTAAAGGATTTTTAGAACGATTTGTTTTACGATCAGCAACTGTTTCGTTGCGCAAACTTTTTGCCACCACTTCACCAAATCCACCAACAATAGTCGTATCTACCGTTTTAATTGGCTTGGGTGCTACAACATTACTGTTGGCACTTGGCGTTACCGCAGGTGTTGCTGTTGGCGCACCAGCTGGTGTTGCCGCTTTTTTAGTAGTGTCTGCTGGCGATGCTGTTTTTTTGCCTTTTAAATTACCAAAGCCTTGTGCACTAGCACCAACACTGAGGGAGCAAACAGCTAAACCAATAATTAATAATTTTTTCATAGTAACCTGCTTTATTGCAATATGAACGTTATGTTTTGATCTAATTTTCTAGTGCCGCCACCTGGCTCTAACACTTTTATTTCTCCAATGGTTACTGTACTACCAGCTTGACATCTTCTGATTAATGCTTGAGCAGCAGCGTCCTTAAAAGAAGCACTGTTTACTTCAGCAAATTCAGGTTCGTCAAAACCTTTACCAGTACAGATAAGCATAAATGAAATTACTTTATAAGCAACCCCTTCAAATACGAAATCTCTCAATTCAGCAATCGCGCCACTTTGCACACGAAATACGTTTGCAGGCATTGCTCCACCAGCACTTCCACCAACAACTACAATTGGATCTGGAACACGTTTAACTGGGATCGCTATTTTTTGTACATTTTTGCCATCGTTAGCCACAACGTTAACTGTACCTAATTGCGTACAAGTAACGATGTATTGTCCAGGACCTGCTTTTCTTAAAGATGCACCAGCGCCTTCAATGGTTACGCTTACTTTTTCATCTCCACCACCGCCAGTTACACTTAACGGATTTTCTAACCCTTTATAAAACACACGTGTTTTATCGGTAGAAACAGTTAAGCCAGCAGGAATACCAACAGTATATTTAATTTCTTTTTCTACAACTGCAGTTGTACCATCCGGTTTCGCATAAGAAATTCTTACACGCTTGATACCAGCTCCAGAACCACCAACACGAGTTTTGTATTCGGCAGTACCTTCAGCATTTAATGGAACATTCGCTCCGTCAATTGAAATAGATGGTTGAGCAGCTTTACTAAATGCGCCAATACCAGCTGTAATAACAAGCTCTTCGCCTGGCATTAAATATTGTGTATTTGTTCCAGCAAAAGCTTGGAACTGATCGTATATAATTTCTACTTGACCAATTTGCTTATGACAAAACTCAACTGCTTTTGACTCAGAGTTACGCACGTCATTTTGAAACTTACTCATGATTGTAATAGCAGCAATAGTAGGTGTCATATGAAAATAAGCGTAAGCCCAATTATTTTTTCCGGCCTCACTTGAAGTTGGAGGAATGGTTAAATCAAGTGGTAAACCCACTTCAATTTCCTTTTTCATGTCAGGATCAATACTCAATAACTGCTCTTTGTAGGCTTTTAATTTTTCAAAAAGCTCTTTACCTTTTCCTTTACCATTAGGTGCTTCTTCTACCAATAAACGTGTAGCAGCATCTAAATCATCTTCTTTATACTCTTCTTTTCCATCTACTGTTTTAAGCCCAGACTCTTTTTTAAGTTCGGCTTTAATTTCTTCAATGTAATTGTATAATTCGTCAGATATTTTTTTTGCTTCCTGTGCTTTTGGCTCCCAGATTGCCGCTTTTTCTTTAGTTGTTGGATCTTCTAATTTTGCTTTAAAAGATTTGAAAATTTCTACATTCTTTTGTTCAGCAACGCCGCTCGCAATCATCAAACTGCGATCTACTGTTTTAAATGCGTTTAAAATTTCGGCCGAAACATTCAGTGCCAATAGTGCGGTAAGCACCAGGTACATCATGTTAATCATTTTCTGCCGCGGTTCCTTAGGTAGTGACATATTGTACTATTTAGGTAGTCTTAATTAATAATGTGGTTAAATCTTGATTGGTTACTATCTACCCTGCATTGCAGTAAGCATGTTACCGTATACTTGATTTAATTTACCCAAATTATTAGCTAGGGCTCCGATTTGCTCTTTTGCTTTTAATGCATCTTCTGCAGTACCGTTCATTGCTTCAGAAGCTTGCGCTAATTTGCCATAGAACTGGTTTAATGCTTTAAGATGATTGTTACTTTCTTGCAATTCAAGTTCATAAATGGTATTTAATGAACCTAAATTTTTAGCTAAACCTTGTACTTGTTTGTGGTATTCATTGGTACTATCAGAAGCCAAAGAAATACTTCCTAAAGAATCTGTTGCTTTAGTAGCAGCATCTTTAATAGAACCAAGTGCAATAGCAGCTTCAGTTGTTTTAGCAGAAAAATCTGAAGTAGATTTTACCACATCACCAATTTGACCAATTTGATCTACAGTAGTGCCTAATTTTTGAAAGCTAGTGCTAAGCTTAGATAAATTTTCTTGTGTTAAACCTGCGTTCGCAAATAATTCATCAAATCTTTTTGTAACATCAGCAACCACTGAAGAAGGAAGATCTGCACCAGCACCGCCACCTGCAGGAGCATGTCCTTCTGGAGGTAAAATAGCGTAAATCAAAAAGATGATCGCTTCTGTTGTTAAACCAATTTTAAGCGCCCAGTCTGCCCAAGACAAGTGAAGAATTTTTGCCATTGCACCAAAGATTACGACAGAAGCACCGGTACATACAAAAATGTTTACAAGTCTCATTGTTGTTTGAGCTGGTAATCCAAAGATTTTTTCTTGTTGAGCTGAAGACATGGTTTAGTTTTTTATAAATTAAAAAGTTGAGTTTAAATTTTATGCGGGAATTATCTTTTTGATCTTGGCGCTAAATCAATAACGGTTCTAAATCCGATATAAGATTTTGCAGTGTCTTGGTATTCGTAAGCACGGGCACTCACCTGTAAAGCGTTTCCAACGTCTTTCCAGCTTCCGCCTCTTACTACTTTACGTTTCATGCGTGGAGGATCATTTTCGTCGGCTTCAATTCTTACATCCGGACTTAAATCAGACATAAAATTGTAAGAACCTTCGTAGAAATAAGATGCTGTCCATTCTGCAACGTTTCCAGACATGTTGTATAAACCAAAGTCGTTTGGCCAGTATGCAGTTGCTTTAACCGTATAAAAACCACCATCTTCTGGATAGTTACCTCTACCTGGTTTAAAGTTTGCTAATAAACATCCTTTTTTATTTCTTAAATAAGGAGAACCCCAAGGAAACATGGTACTTGTACGACCACCTCTTGCAGCGTATTCCCATTCTGCTTCGTTAGGCAATCTAAAATCACCATCAACCGCGATTTTCTTTTTTTCAAAATCTGCGTTTTGAATATGTGTTCTCCAATGACAAAAAGCAACAGCTTGTTTCCAAGTAACACCAACTACAGGGTAGTTGCCATATGCCGGATGCGCATAATATCTTTTTGCTAAAGGTTCATTGTAAGAATAAGAGAAGTCTCTGATCCAAACAAGTGTATCAGGATATACTGGAACTGCATAGCTTACGATTTGATCACGACCTTTTTGAGTTGGATCATTCTTGTTAATTTTTGCAGCAGCAGGTAAATCAAAATAACGAACTCTATAAATTAAGCTATCAGGATCGATTGCTAATTTTCTTGTTAATGCGTTTTCGTAAGTAAGACCGTTTAAAGTGCCTAGTTGCTTGTTGTCGTATTTGTACAATGCAACTTTTTTCCAGTTAACAGCAGTTGTATCGGAAGGATTGTTTAATCCAACACCAGAAGTTACTTTGTAAGCAAGTGAATCACGCACCCAGTTTACGAATTGACGATAATGGTTGTTGGTAATTTCTGTTGCATCCATCCAAAAACCAGGAATAGACACATTTCTATTACGATTGCTGTAATTAAAACTAACGTCTTCGTCACTTGGACCCATGTGAAATGTTCCAGGCGGAACGTACACCATGGTTCTTGGCGTTAACATGCTTTGCTTGGCTGACGGAGCAACACCATGTAACTGTCCATCATCAGGTAGCCCCTTACCTTTGTTTTTTCCAAAGAAGCAAGAAGTTAAACTCAACGTTAAAAACGCCAAGGTAATTGTAGTTAAATATCCTTTCATCTGATCTGTGTGATTTATAACAGTGACAAATATAAGTTTTGAAACGTCAGAAACCTGAGTTTTAGCGCTTAAAAACCAATAAATTAATGACCCAGGGTAAAATTCTATTCAGTAGTTATTTTTTTAATGTTTTCCCTGTTTTGCCATGGGGAATGGCTAAAACCGAAGTGCAAAATAATTGATTACCTGTTACACAATTGCTAAAAAACTGTCAAAATCACTTAATGTATGTATTTGGCAGGCGTAATTTTGGCACAATTGAAACACAACTTGTTGATTATCAACAAGTTTATTATTTATTGCCTGAATGCTTGTTAACCGATTTTCTGAAATATTTAAGATTAAATTAGGCCTAAACAGCGGGAGTGCCAATTCTAAGTAGGGCAAAACCCCCGGACCTATTAGCGTTAATTCCCTTATTCCTACCAATTGACCTAGTACCACAGTGGCCCAAACGCCAAAAGAACCCGGGTGTTTGGTTATAGCAGGTAAAAGCGATAAACAGGTTTGCTTTGACAGGGACAAATACTTGTCTTTACCGTATACGACACCTAAATGATGTAGGTTACTGGCCATTACAGCATTCCCGCTAGGGGTAGCTCCGTCATACACTTCCTTTTTTCTAAGGATTACATCTGTTTGGGCGTCATGGGTATAAAAGTAAAACCCGGTTTCCGACTCCATAAAATGATCGTTCACATAATCTGTGATTGCTCCAGCCTTTTCCAGCAAGTGCAAATCACCAGAAACCATTTGGAGTTGAATGAGTGCTTCAATTAAGTAGGCGTAATCATCTAAAAATGCAGGTGTTTTTGCATGCCCATTTTTGTAGGTATGAAACCACCCTTGTTCATTAGAGTTTTTAAAACGTTCAAATAAATGCGCCATGTTTATTTGCGCCCGTTTCAAATAATTTTTATTACCCGTTGCGGCATAGGCTTTACTAAAAGCCGTATTCATGAGCGCATTCCAACCTAAAAGTTGTTTATCGTCTGTTTGAGGACGTATTCTTTTATTACGCTCCTGCATCAAAACCACATTACATTTTGTAATCGTTTGTAAAAGATCCGTTACGCTGATACCAAAGCTTTGCGCTACAACCTCCGCTTCTTGTGGCGTATGTAAAATATTTGTATGCTCCCAATTACCTGTTTCTGTTACACCATAAAATGACATAAATAGTGGAGCATCATTTTGCAATAAAGAAGTGATTTCTGAAGCGGCCCAAGTATAAAATTTACCTTCTACGCCTTCGCTATCTGCATCTAATGCACTATAAAAACCACCATCAGCATCCATCAATTCGTTTTCTACAAACGCAAGTGTTTCTCTTATCGCTTTATGGTATGATTCTTTTTTAGTTATTTGATAGGCTTCTGATAAAGTGATTACTAATAGTGCATTGTCGTACAACATTTTTTCGAAGTGAGGAGCGAGCCACTGTGCATCGGTACTATACCTAGAAAAGCCACCACCCAACTGGTCATAAATACCGCCCTCAATCATTTTATCCAAACACAACAAGGCCTGTTCTAATGAAGCTTTATGAGTAGGATTAAAATAATGATACCGTAGTAAAAAACGGATGGATGCTGTTTGCGGAAATTTAGGAGCCCCACCAAATCCACCCCAAACGGTGTCTGCCTGTGTAAGTAATGCTGATACTGCAGCGTCCATATCACTTAATGCAGGACCTACTTGCGTGTTGTTATGTTGAGATCCAAATCCATTAGAACTTAATAAGTGTTGCGTTAATTTTTGTGCTTGCGCATCTATTTGATCTCTATTTTCTTTAAACCCTTTTGACACACCAAGTAGTACATCTTTCCAACTAGCTCTGTTATGCATGGGTTCTGGTGGAAAATAAGTACCGCCATAAAAAGGTTTTTTATCTGGTGTTAAAAAAACATTGAGCGGCCAACCACCACTACCGGTCATGGCCTGAACAGCGTCCATATAAATATGATCTAGATCCGGCCTTTCTTCTCTATCAATTTTTATATTGATAAAGTTTTCATTCATGATTTTTGCAGTAGCCAAATCTTCAAAACTTTCACGCTCCATTACATGACACCAATGACATGCTGCATAACCAATGCTTACTAAAATAGGCTTGTTTAAGTCGATGGCTAATTGCAAAGCTGCTTCGCCCCAAGGATACCACTCCACTGGGTTATAGGCATGCTGAAGAAGATAAGGACTTGTTTCCTCGATTAATAAATTGGGCGTTGAATGAGGGCTTTGCAAAAAGATTATTTTTTTGCGACTAGCGATTGTAAATAGTGATCAAGTGCTGCTACTAAACTTGGACGTTGAGGAGCGGGTGCTTTAATATCTAATCGAAGATCGGCGTCTTCCACCGCCTTAGAAGTATTGCTTCCAAATGCACCAATCACTGTTTTATTTTGCTTGAAATCAGGGAAATTATCAAATAAGCTTTTCACGCCGCTTGGGGTAAAAAAGCAAATAACATCAAATCCCTTTTTGACAAACAAAGGGGTAATATCATTGCTAATGCTGCGGTACATAAATGCTAAATCAAATGTGCACTTATGTAATTTAAGCCAACCACAAATATCATTATCCTGCTGATTTTCGCTACACACATACAAGAACTTTTCATTCTCTTTATGCTTGTTCACAACATCAAGCATACTCTTGCTAGTACCATCTGCACCGTAAAACACTTTGCGCTTTCGGTATAAAATGAATTTTTGTAAGTACAATGCAACCGCTTCTGTAATACAAAAATATTTTGTGTCTTGACCTATAGAAACTTTCATTTCTTCGGCAGTGCGAAAGAAATGATCAATAGCATTGCGGCTAGTGAAGATGACACCTGTATAAGTTGCAATATCGATTTTTTGTTTTCTAAACTCTTTAGCTGGAATGCCATCTAATTTAATAAATGGATGAAACACTAGTTCTACCTGGTATTTGCGTTCTAAATCATAATAAGGAGACTTATCACTTTCCGGTTTTGGCTGAGAAATTAAAATACGCTTTGGAGCTAAGGCCTTAACAGCTGTTCCAGTTTTTGATCCGATTTTTGCCATGCTACTTATCTAAGGTTGTGCAAAGTTAAAAAGTTCCGCTAATAAAATCCATCATTAGTTTGTATAAAACTAGCATTGGAAGTACTTCGCAGGCGCAAAGGTACAAGAAAAAATGGAAGGCGCTCACCTTCAAAGAAGCTCTAATGATTGAAAAGGAAACTAGATACCTATATATAAATAAGATACTGATCACAATTAAGGCACTATTATAGGCAAAATCCTGAACAGAAATCGGTGAAAAGGCCAATAGCAAAATAGCTGGAATTAAAAATACGCCCATCACTTTATTGGTCAAAAAAACGATAAAGCTATAATTACCAATGGCCTCAGCTTGCCCAAATAGCCATCCTGAAAACCATAAAAACAGAAACTTAAAAAGATATAAACCTGTAAAGCCAAGTGCTGCATAACCAATGCAAGTAAACAATGAAATATCTACCCATGCATTTTTTACCGCTAGCAATGACACAAAAATAGAAGCGTTTCCAATAAAGAGAATATTACTAAAAAGGGATGCTAAGTTATTTTGTTGCAACTGTTCCCTCGTTTGTTTTTGCCTTACAGGACTCTGAAATATGAGTTGAAAAACGTTATAAAAATACTTGGGAAATGTGACTTTGATAAAAGCCAAAAAGAAAAGCATTCCCATGAGTAAGTAAAAGCGACCATCAAAATTAGATGTAATATGCAATTCATTGATTCTAAAAGAGGGCTTTGTTTGCATCGGTAAAAAAGGATGCGTCATATACTTAGCATAGGAAGTGGTATCATGTAACTTCTTTTTTCGCTGAAGCAATAACAATGAATCTGTAGCCCTTTTTACACTATCTAAATAGACAGTGTCTATTGCAGATGCACCCAGTAAAGTGTCTTTAACAACCGTTGTGTCTGGCTTTTGCTTTGCAAAAAGGCCAGTACCCATCAGTAGAAGCGTGGTAAGGATCAATAAAAAAAGAGAACGACGGGCCTTCATGGTTACAAAAATAAGGAGCTTCGTCTAACATCAATGGCATCCTAGCAACTATTTGGTAGATTTGCAACATAAACTTTTTCATGGCAGGCATTTATATTCACATTCCTTTTTGCAAACAAGCATGCCACTACTGTAATTTTCACTTCAGTGCTTCTACACAGTTATTAGATAAAATGGTCGATGCTATTTGTAAAGAAATAGTATTACAGCAAGGTTTTTTTGAAGATCCAGATGTAGTCATTGAAACCATATATTTTGGAGGTGGCACACCTTCGCTCCTGCCGGCACAAGCTACCATGCAAATGCTTGTTACTATTCACCAGCATTTTAAAGTAGATAAAACAGCAGAGATTACATTAGAAGCCAACCCAGATGATATAAGCCTACAAAAACTCATAGATTTTAAAACCATCGGCATTAATAGGCTTAGCATGGGTGTGCAATCGTTTATAGACGAAGACCTAACATGGATGAACCGTGCGCATAGGTCTGCAGCTGCCTTTGAAGCAATTAAGCTGGCCAGGGAAGTTGGCATATCTAATATTTCGATAGATCTTATTTATGGCATTCCTACCCTTACGGATGACAACTGGATTCAAAATATTGATACAGCAGTGGAACTAGGCGTTCAACATTTATCCTGTTATGCATTAACTGTGGAGCCAAAAACAGCACTGAGCGCACTTATACAAAAAGGTGAAAAAGAAGATATTGATACGGCTAAACAAGCGGCCCATTTTGATATCTTAACAGCGCGTACAATGCAGGCTGGTTATGAACAATACGAGTTTTCAAATTTCGCTTTACCAGGTTTCAGAAGCAAACATAATACCAGTTACTGGCAACAAAAAAAATACCTGGGCATAGGACCATCAGCGCACTCTTTTACTGGCAATACCCGCCAATGGAATATTGCAAACAATGCACTTTACATCAGTAGTATCGAAAATAATGTTGTGCCTTTTGAATCAGAAATATTATCGGATGCTACCCAGTACAACGAATATATAATGACGTCACTCAGAACCATTGAGGGCTGCTCGTATGAGTATGTACTTGAAAAATTTGGCGAAGGCGTCCTAGCGAGAACCAAAAAAAATGGAGCGCATTTTATTCAAAAAGGGCAATTAATAGAACAGGAAAACCATTTGAGAGTAACGCAGCAAGGAAAGTTTTTTTTAGATGGTATCGCTGCAGATTTTTTTGAAGTGTAACTTAAAATAAAAAATTACAGAAGTATTTTTTCTATTTCAGCAAATCCATTGGCAGCGTGAACATGCTTCCATAAAATTTGGTAAATAGCAGTAGCGATAGGCATTTCAGCGCCATACTGTTCATTAATTTCATGGATACATTTGCTTGCATTATAGCCTTCGGCAACCATATTTAATTCGAGTTGAGCCGCTTTAACGGAGTAGCCTTTTCCAATCATGTTACCAAAAGTTCGGTTCCTACTATACAATGAATAACAAGTAACAAGTAGGTCACCTAAATAAACAGAAGCATTATAATTAGGTTTCGTTGCAAGAGCAGAAGCACCCTCACAATGATCACATTTTTTTAAAAAATTAGCCATTTCATTTGCACAATTGGCAATATAAACGCTTAAAAAATTGTCTCCGTATTCGAGGCCATGTGCTATACCAGCACCAAGTGCATATATGTTTTTTAATACAGAAGCAAACTGAGAACCGTAGATATCAGTATTAACAATCGTATTGATATACTCAGAGTTAAAATGCGCTGCAATTTCCTGCGCTGCTTGATGTGTAGTTCCAGAAAAAGTTAGGTACGACAATTTTTCGGCGGCTACTTCTTCGGCATGACAAGGGCCAAGTAACGTAAAATAATGATCGAGCGGAAAATTAAACTTGGAGTGTAGGTATTGGTTGAGAAGCACGTTGTGATCTGGCAAAATTCCTTTAACAGCAGACACAATTTTTTTGCCCGCTAGTAAATTTGCATCGATGCCATCAAAAATGGAACTCACATATGCAGACGGAACAGCCACAACAATAACATCAACATCGGCCACAAGCTCCTGCACATTATCAGTTAACTGAAGTTGTGCTTGGTTAAAATAAGCGGCACTTAAATAATGAGGATTGTGCTTGCGTTTTTGAATATACTGGATGGTGTCGGAATTTCTAACCCACCAATGGATAGTATTGCCGTTATCCGTTAAGATTTTAGCAAGGGCTGTTGCCCAACTTCCACTTCCAATAATTCCAAAACGCATGTTGTTCTAAATTATGATTCAACCACAAACATACGAAAGGATTTTTTATTCAAAATCCTAGTCTTTTTTCTTCTCTTCAAAGAGTTTATCCTTACTAACTACTTTAACAAGGCTACTATCTTTGATAAGCTTACTTACGGTATTGTATGGGCCGGTAATAACTTGGTCTCCAGCTTTAATACCCGTTACCACTTCTATATAATTTAGATCTTGAATGTCTGTTTTTACTTTTACTTTTTTAACACGGTTGTCTTTTTGTAGAACAAATACTACTTCTTCTGTGTCATCTGCTTCTAAAGACTTTTTATCTGTAGCTGGTGTAGCTTCTTCTTTTTTATCTTCTTTACTAGTACTTGCCCCTGCCTTACCTTCAGATTTATCTCTAGTAGTAACAGCATTTAAAGGCACAGATAAAACATTTAGTTTTGTTTTAGTTTGGATATCAGCGCTTGCACTCATACCTGGTCTAAATGGAAAACTGTTACCTGCAACGAGTAAATCTTGATAACTAGATTGCAATAAACGAATATGTACTTTATAGTTGGTTACTTCAGAACCACCGCCTGCAGCTGCTGCTGCAGAAGTAATTGGGTTTGCAATTTTATACACAAGACCTTTAAATTTTCTATTGGTATATGCGTCTACTTCAACTACTGCAGTATCGCCAATTTTTACTTTAGGAATATCATTTTCACCAACGTCAACTCTAATTTCAATACTACGCATATCGGCAACGCGCATCATTTCGGTACCCGCCATTTGAGCTGTACCTACAACACGCTCTCCTTTTTTTACAGCAAGCAAACTAATGATGCCATTCATTGGGGCTACAAGTGTTGTTCTTGATAAATCTTTATTGGCACGAGCCAATTGCGCTTCTGCGCCACTAATTGCAGCCTGCGTTCCTTTAAGACCTTCTCTAGCGCCATTGTAGTTGGCTTCTGCAGATCTGTAGGCTTGTTGTGCTTGTTCAAATTCTTGACGAGAAGTTACTTTGTCATTGTATAATTTTTGCTGACGCTCATACACTTGTTTTGCATTTTCAAGCGTTGCTTTAAGACCTAAAATACTAGCAGACGAATTAGCAAGTTGCGCACGAGCTTGGTTTACACCGGCAGCCACTTGATCGCGCTGCGTAGAATAAATGTCTGCGTATATACGAGCTAACACTTGACCCTTGGTAACACTATCGCCTTCGTTTACATTTAACTCTACAATCTCTCCGCTGATATCCGGGCTTACTTTTACTTCAATTTCTGGATATACTTTACCACTAGCATTTACAGTTTCTATAATAGTACGCACAGATGCTTTTTCGGCAGAAACGGTAAGGCCGTCTTCTTTTCCAATAACACCCGCTTTTTTAAGCGATACAAACAAAACAATTAAAACAACAAGTGCGATGATCGTCCAAAGTAATTTTTTATTCATGGTATTCTATTTCAAACTTTTTTAAAAATGGATGGATATACTATTAAAATTTAACGCCTTGTCCTTTATAGAACTCAAGCACTTTCATTTTAAAAATATAATCATATTGGTTGCTTAGTTGTTGCACTTTAGCACGCAACAAATTATTTTGATTGGTAATTAAATCTAGAGAACTTAAAAGTCCTACTTCATACCTTTTTGAAGCAAAATCATATGCTTTTTGCGCTGTTTCAACGGCTTTTGTACTTGCATTTAATTTTTGCAAAGCAGCCGTAGCGTTGTTGTAGGCGGTATAAATGTTTTGCTTTAACGTAATGTCTGCTTGCTCTTTTTGCAACTCTACATTTTTTACGTTAAGGTTGGCGCGCTGATATGAGGCCTTTGCTTGTCCAGCACTGAAAATAGGAATAGACAAGTTAAACCCTAGGTTTTGTCCAAAGTTGTTGCTTAATTGTTTAGACCAACCATCCCAGATTTCACTGATGTTTCGGTTGGTTTGATTGATTTTATACATCGGGCTTTGTACATAATAATCTTGGCCTGCAATAGACACTTTTGAATCGTATCCTGGAACAGCAGGACCATAACCTAAAAAGCTAGCACCCGTTGTTTTTTTAAATGAATTGGAAAAGTTGGACGCCAAATTACCGCCCACGCTGATGGTTGGATATTGCTGCGCTTTGGCAACCATCACCGATTTTTTAGCGGCTTCCAATCGAATGGCATTTGCTTTTTGTAAAGGCTGTGTACCTAGCGCCATTTCATATACCATGGCAGGTTGTAATTCTGCAAAACTTGGAATAGGAATGGTATTAATATTAGGGGTAGCCACTTCAAAGGGCACTGCAGGATCTAGGTTTAATAGTCCTTGTAAATTTAAAATATTTTGTTCATACCCTGTATAGGCTGCAATATAATTACTGCTATCAGAAGCAAGCTGTACTTGAATTTCAGCTAAATTCAATTCAGGTAATGCACCCGCATCTACGCGCTTTTTAGTGATTTCTAATTGCGTTAATGTTTGTCCAATTTGTACTTGTGTAATCTTTACTTGTTCTGCAGCAGCAAGTACTGTTAAGTAAAAATTAGCTACACTTAAAGAAATGTCATTGGCAATTTTATCAACGTCGGTAAGGGCCGCTTTTGCGTTTAAATCGGCAACGGTAGCCGAATTTTTTAAACTACCATAGTTGTATAGTTGCATACCTCCAGAAAGACCAAAGTTTTGGTATAAAAACTGAGTTGTCGAGAAAGCATTGGTAGTAGGGTCAATAGATCTACCAAAACGCATACCAAGTCCAGAGCTTCCAGATACCGAAGGGTACAAGGCTAATTTGGACTGTTTGGCCTGTACAGCAGCAATTCGAGCCTGAATATCTGCTTGTTTAATAGAAATGTTGTGTTCTACAGCATATTCTACACAACGTTTAAGGTCCCACTTTTCTACTTGAGACTGAGCCTGTAATGCCACAAAGGCAGCAAGGAGGGTAAATAATGATTTCATAGAACTGCAAAAATAATGCTTTCGACGCCCTTTGCCTTAAAATTTAGACAGACGGAAAGAAAGGGGGTATTTTGGCAATTTATGGGTTATGAAGGGTGAATTTCCCTATTCAACTGCCTGAGGACCGGATTTTCGGTACCTAGCAGTAGCAAAATAGAGGACCATAAATGCGGCCAATACCGCTACACCCACTAAAGCGGTTTCTGGGGTTTGCATGGCAATACTGATGCCTACAAACAAATAATTGGCAATAAAAAACAAGGGTATGAGTGGAAATAATTTCATTTTAAAAATACCGGTTCCATCTAAATGCTTGGTTTTACTACGCAGCTTAAAAATAGCAGCGCTAGAAGCGACCATTCCAAAGCAATCTAAAAAGATGGTGAAATTTAAAATCTTCTCAAAAGTTTGTGCAAAAAACAAAATCACAATACACACTGCGGCAAAAATGGTCAATGAAAAAACGAGCACGTCTGTTTTTTTATCTTGCTTAGAAAATACTGCAGGAAGGGTTCCTTCGGCACTCATGGCGTACATCACCCTTGGGTTACTCATCAGCAGCGCATTCACATAAGCTAGCACGCCAAAAAATAAAAAGAACGAAAATATGCCAGCAGCTTTTTCGCCAAATGTTTTTTGAATTAATACATAAGCAATTTCTCTTTCTCCTTTCATGTTATCAAACCCAATAATCATGTAGTAACTAAAATTGGCGAGTAAATAAAGTCCAATAATAATAGCGATGCCAATAAAAATTCCTTTGGGAATCGTTTGCGAAGGCTTCTCCACTTCATTGCCAAAATTAATGGTTTGCTGATAGCCGCCGTAGGTAAATGAAACCGCAATTAAACTAATACCAAAACTTTGAATCCAACTCATGTTGGGAGTTGCTTCAACCGGCGCAGATGCAGCATGCAAAAGGGTTTCATGCGGAAAAAATAGTGCTGCAATGATTACTACAATCATGGTGATTTTAATAAGCATCAGCATATTTTGCGCACGCGCACTCATTTTTAAACCGCGCAAATTGATAAAATAAAAAACCAAAATAGCAACAACACTTAAGAGTGCTTTATCAATATCGGACCAGCTATGTCCAGGAAATAATTTAGCAATATATCCACTTCCAATGAGTGCTACACCACTTAAGCTAGCCGCGTTACTTATTAAAATAATACAGTTGATAGCAAAAGCAACACTTGGATGATACGCGTAAGAAAATACTTTATAGTAACCACCCGTAACCGGGTAACGACTTCCAATTTCGGCATACGTAAGTGCACCACACATAGCAACCAATCCACCTACAATCCAAGCCGTAAAATACACAGAAGGTTCAATGGCATCTTTAGCACTGGTAGCCGCAGTTCTAAAAATTCCCATTCCAATTACAAGCCCAACCACGATCATGGTGAAGCTAAATAAATTTAATTTCTGTTTTGATTGCATAGGTTAATGTATGGCCTTAAATGTAGTAAACTTATGGGAAGTTTTCAACGCTTGGTGTAAAACTAAAATGAACCAACTGCAAACCACTTCATCTATAAGAACTATTTTTGTTTTGTAATTGGTTTTCGAATTTTTCGGAATTAAAAGGGAAGCAAGTGAAAATCTTGCGCTATCCCCGTAGCTGTAAACGCAAATAGGCAACCAACCCTACAAGCCACTGTTCTAGACCAGAATGGGAAGGCCCGTTGGAAGCGCGTAAGCCAGAAGACCTGCCAGTCACAAACCATCATTCACGGCTTTCGGGCGAAAAGCATGGAATGTAAATGCTGTATCAGCGGCAATTTATGTTTCTACCGTTTTAACACTTGAAAGCTCATTGTTCAAATTAAAAAACACAAACAATGGGCAAAAAATTAATGCTCCTCACCTTGCTATTTTCTGCGAAAATGGTAAGTGCACAACAAGACACCGCCACACTCGACGAAGTTGTGGTGACCGCCAACAAGATGGCGCAAAAACAATCCACCACCGGCAAAGTAGTTACCGTTATTACCAAATCAGATTTGGAAAAAATGGGCAACAAAAATTTAGCAACCCTACTCCAAGAACAAGTGGGCGTTACAGTGAATGGTAGTAGTAACAATCCGGGTAGTGTACAAACCATTTTTACACGTGGTGCATCCGGCGGAAGAACACTCGTTTTACTCGACGGTATTCCTGTTAATGATCCTTCCTTTATCAATAACGATTTAGACTTAAACCTTTTTGCTACAAGCAGCATAGAACGCATTGAAATATGCAGGGGTGCGCAATCAACCCTGTATGGAAGCGATGCTATAGCGGGGGTTATTAATATCATAACCACGAGCAAAGAAATTTCAAGACCATTACAGATTAATGCCAGTAGCCTATTGGGTAGTTTTGGTACGCAAAAAAACAACTTACAAGTAGCGGGTAAAAAAAATAAATGGTCTTACTCGGCTAGAATAGCCCATACCAATTCTAAAGGATTTTCTGCAGCAAATGATACCACAGGAAAAAATAATTTTGACGCGGATTATTATAAGGGACTTGCATTACATGGTCAAATTAATTACGCAGCTACCGAGCATTTTTCGGTTAAGGCATTTAGCATGTACAACAAATATAAAGCAGGCGTAGATGCAGGCGTGTTTAAAGACGATAGAGACTTCACCATCACAAATAGTGGCCTACTTATAGGCACTGGATTCGTGTATAAAAAAAGTAATTGGCAAATAACAGGCACTTATCAGCACAACACATTAGATAGACATTTTTTAAACGACAGCGCGCACAAAACAAGTACTTGGTTTGAAAAAAATGATTACGCAGCTGCTTCCGATTACGCCGAAATATATACTAGTGTAAAACTATCAGATAGGCTAACAGCCCTTGCAGGACTGGATTACAGAAAAGGATCTTACAGTCAAGACTATCTTTCTGTAAGCGGTTGGGGGCCTTATGATTTTAAGGACCCTACAAGATACGCGGAGCAGTTAGCCCTTTACGGTTCAATACTTTACACGAGTGCAAATAAAAAATTAACCCTCGAAGTAGGTGGGCGCACCAACAAACATTCGGTGTATGGTAACAACCAAACTTTCACATTAAATCCATCCTTTGCGCTAAGTGAAAATACAAGAATGTTTGCGAGTGTGTCAACCGGTTTCAAAGCACCATCGCTCTATCAAATTAGTATCAATGATAAATTGGATCCTGAAAAAGCAACCAGCTATGAAGCAGGTTTTAGTTACCAACAAAAAACATTTCAGACAAGGGTTGTTTATTTTAACAGACAAACTGCTAATGGAATCGATTATAATTACATCAATTACCAGTATTTTAATTATGTAAAACAATCGGTAAATGGTTTAGAATTAGAAATCAAAAAATCATTTAGTTCTGGCATTACAGCATTTGCTAACTATACTTTTTTAGCTGGCAAAGAAACCACACAAAATAGAATCACGAATCAAGATACCATCACTTACGATTATTTGTTGCGTAGGCCTACACACCAATTAAACCTAGGGATTAGCGCGCAAGTCAATGCAAAATTGCGTTTCGAAATTTCTGGCAGGTATGCGAGCAAAAGACAGGACGTTGGTGGCTATGCTGCGCCAGACGTTGAGCTAAAATCATATACAACACTAACAGCAAATGCAGGATATCAATTAAACAAACATTGGCGCCTCACTGCTGATATTCAAAACTTCACCAACACAAAATATTATGAGGTATATGGCTTTAAAACCATGCCGCTAAATGCTAGTGTTGGAGTGGTGTTCAATTGGTAAAATAATTGGTTATATTTGTAAGGAGCGTTACCAATACTTACCTATATGAACTTTCATTTTGACCAACTCATCACCGTCACATTTACATTATTTGCGGTGATAGATATTGTGGGATCCATTCCACTATTAATATCTCTAAAAGAAAAAATGGGTGGTATTAAATCTGGTAATGCCACCCTTATTTCTGGGGTACTTATGATTGCTTTTTTATTTGTGGGCAAGCCCTTTTTAAACGTTTTAGGGCTCGATATTAGGTCTTTTGCCGTGGGCGGATCGGTCGTTATCTTTTTATTAGGCCTCGAAATGGTGCTTGGTCACGAAATCTTCAAAGGCGACAAAGACGCTAAATCCAGCACCATGGTTCCTATTGCCTTCCCCATTATCGCCGGAAGCGGTACCCTTACCACCATCATGTCTTTAAAGGCCAATTTTGAAGAACTGTACATATTATCAGGTATTCTAGTAAACCTTGTTATCGTATTTATAGTACTAAAATCGCTGGATTGGATCCAAAAAGGCCTTGGAGAGGGTGGATTAATGGCCGTTCGGAAGTTTTTTGGCGTGATTTTGCTTGCCATTGCCGTAAAGATCTTTAGTAGCAATATTGCCGCTTTTGGCAAATAATAGAGCTGTTTTTAGCCTACAATTCTTACCTTTGCAGCCCATTTAACCCCTTTGGCCTATTTGGGCCTTAGGCAAAACCTTATAAATAAGAAGACATGGCAAAAGTTACTAGAGAGAATATTGCAAAACTTACAGACAAACTAACAGTAACCTTAGACAAGGCAGACTACTTAGGCAATTTTGAAGTAAGCCTCAAAAAATATGCAAAAACAGCAAACATCCCTGGTTTTAGAAAAGGTATGGTACCTGCAGGACTCGTTAAAAAAATGTACGGCCAAAGCGTTTTTACTGACGAAGTTTTAAAAACAGTTGAACAGGAATTAAACAGCTACTTACAAGCAGAACAACTAGATATTTTTGCTCAACCACTCCCTTTAGATAGCGAACTACGCAATATGGACATCAACAATCCAGAGAGCTACACGTTTGCTTTTGAAATTGGACTTAAGCCAGCAGTAGATATTGACGTTAAAAAAGTAAAAGTTACACGTTACAAAATAAATGTTACGGATCAAATGCTACAAGACGAAATTGAGCGTTTACAAATTCGTAGCGGTAAAATGACAGAGCCAGAAGCTGTAACTGGTGATGACAACGTTTTAAACGTAAAATTTGTAGAGTGCGATAAAGCTGGTGTAGCTGTTGAAGGTGGTATTACAAAAGACAATTCATTACTTGTAAAATATTTTGAACCTAAGTTCAGAAAAACTTTAATCGGAAAGAAAAACGATGACAACGTTGTATTGCAAGTGGGCAAAGCGTTTGAAGCGAAAGAGAAAGAAGCTATATTAGCTGATTTAGGTTTAACAGATGCAGACGCTGATAAATATTTTAGCTTACAAATTACTAAAGTAGGTCTTGTAGAAAAAGCTGAAATGAACGCTGAATTTTTTGCAAGCGTATATCCAAATGCCGCTATTGCTACTGCAGAAGAATTTACTGCAGAAGTAAAAAAGGAAATGGAAACCTATTATGATGCGCAATCTCGCAATCAAATTCACGATCAAATTTATCACCACTTTGTGGACCATACCCCAATGGAATTACCAGAAGGATTCTTAAAGCGTTGGTTACAAACAGGTGGCGAAAAACCAAAAACAGAAGCAGAAGCTGAAGCAGATTATCCAAGCTTTGCTGGTCAATTAAAATGGACACTTGTAAGTAGTAAGTTAGCTGCCGATAATAAAATTGAAGTAATGCCTGACGATATCCGTGATTTTGCGAAGCAACAATTGTTTAGTTATATGGGCGGTCAACTAGGTGCATTAGGTGACAACCAACAATGGGTAGAAGATTATGCAAACCGTATGATGCAAGACCGCAAATTTGTGGAGGATAGCTACCACCGCATTAGTACTGAAAAATTATTTGGCATCATTGAAACACAAGTAACTGCCAAAGAAGAAAGCATTAGTGCCGAAGATTTTGCTAAGAAATTGCACAATCACCACCACTAATCTTATATAATGATAGGAAAAAGCTGGGGTAACCCGGCTTTTTTTATGAAAATCAAATAACTTATCTTCAAAGCGAAATTTAAAGTATATGAATCTAGGAAAAGAATTTGAGCAATATGCGGTAAAACATAGAGGTATTAGTAGTGCCACTTTGCATAATTACCAGCAGGTAACAAACCT
>JACCDN010352869.1_pt1 | contig 40342 bp, 34 predicted proteins | sample 7441691 | NCBI WGS metagenome assembly JACCDN01 (sample SAMN15323439, study PRJNA562643) | freshwater metagenome | isolation source: river surface water | place: USA:Blue River Watershed | collected 2017-08-16 | reverse complement strand
CTGATGCACCAGGAGTTGATGGCTTTGCTGGAGCTGCTGATGCATCAGGAGTTGATGGAGTCGATGGTTGTTGCGGCTTTGCTGATGCACTAGGAGTTGATGGCTTTGCTGGAGCTGCGAATGCACTAGGAGTCGATGGCTTTAATGGATTTGCTGGAGTTGACGGAGTTCCAGACTTGGCTGGATTTGAAGAAAGTGGTGGCTTTGATGGTGTTGATGGCGTTGCTAACTTTAATGGAGCCGATGGCGCTGGTGGAAGAATTTTTGGAGTCGATGGTTGTTGTGGAGTTGCAGGAGCATCAAGCGGTGGCGTTGCTGGACTAAACTGTGGGGTTTGTGGTGGTTTTTGTGGATTTCCTAACAAACTAGGTGTATAAATTCCACCAGGTTGTGGATTTGTAGAACCAGAAGCCCCTAACAAACTAGGTGTATAAATTCCACCAAGTTGTGGATTTGTAGAACCAGAAGCCCCTAACAAACTAGGTTGTGGGTTTCCTGCAATTGGAAATGTCATTAAAGGAAGGATAGGGGGTTGTGCCGTTAAAGGAACTATGGGAGCTGTTAATGAACTTCCAGGTTGTGGATTTGAGGACTCCGTCAATGCCGAGACATTAGGAACTGGAGGAAGCGCATCGTCCACGACGAACTTGAACAAATCGAAATCTGCCATAATGTGTTTTTTACTTTATTCAAGAGAGTTTTTATATCCGGGTACTTTTTGTAAGACATGATCAATAAAACTTTGTTTCACCAATGGATCCGACTTGACATGATCAAACTGATGCTTCCCCATTTCTTCTACATCCACATTCACCAAAATTAATAACATGACCACATTCCAAATACTCATGAATACAGCAAAGCCTGTCCACTCTGACATGGAAGTCGCAATGGAATATGCCACAAAAAAACCCACAATGACTTGAAAAATACCAAAATTATACAACCAATTCAGTTTACGATACTGATGATTATCAATTGGATCACAAATCCCATCTGTTTTTGAAATATACGACTTGCCTGTAGCATTACGAATGTATTGCATTTCTCTTTTTTTGTTTTATTCTTTATCCATTATTCCAATACGTCAATGTTTCATCATGTTGAAATGGTACATCACCCGGTTTGATATGTAACGAATGACCCATGTGAGCCGCAAATGTTTCTTGCATGATCAAGATGTACTTGTAGGGCAACTGTAAACGAACGACATGATCTGCATTTTCACATGCTTGACAATGAAACACTCCAAGTGATACAGATCCATACGCTGGCATTTCATGTTTCTCACACCAAAAGAAATCTTGAAACTTGTCACCCTCTTCACGATTTGTGCTCTTGAATACTTCAGTACATCCCTGACTCAATAAATTCCATCCTTCCATATCACCATGTCTCATGCCCTGCTGTGGATCATGTGTTCCATCCGCCATAGGTCCCGTATTGCGAAAACGACACTTTTGCTCCGCGATATGATTCAAGACATGAGTGTACACGGGACCTACTAATATGGGACATGGCATCATCTCACCTGTTTTCCCATTACACAACATTTCTTCTCCATTGTACGAGTAGCCATTACTCGACAAGACTTGCTCCACCACTTTCAATCGCTTCTTATGAATCGAAGGTGGCAACATCACCGTATCAAATGCATCAATCAAGTCTGGCTTCAAACACCTTCCCTTGCTAAATAAAATATCCAACAACATACCCATGGTCGATCTTGTTAAACTATGTGGGTTGAATAGTAAATCCGGACTCACTCCTGTCATGGGGTTGAATGGCATATCTTCACGTTTCACCATGCGCGCCACCGTAAACTTTTGACCATGTCCAATAAAGAACTTGTCTCCCACGGTAGGTGTATGAGCTGATACATACGTCACATGAACCACCTTGACCTTTTTCTTGTCATCCAAATAGGTCTTGATCCCTGTCACTCGTCCTCCTTTACCAGACTTGAGAAAATGACTTGCACATCGTAATCGCTTTCGCTTCTTCACATTGACCATGCCCACAATCGCATCACCCAATTCCAACTTTGAACCCACTTGCACAATACCATCCGGACCCAAATGACGATACACATGGTCTTCACTCCTTATCTCACACTGGCGATCCGGCTTACGAATCTCACAATCCTCACTTCTCACAATCAACTCCATATTGTGCTGCACAGACATGAACATTCCTAAATCCACACAACTCTGCGAAAACTCAACCGAATCCTCCATGTTCTCTGGCGCGGGCATAATGGCTACAGTGACATTGGTTCCATTCGGTTCCATCGCTCTATTCCCAAGGGCTTCCGTGACTGGATCTGACATGAGAGGAAATTGTTGGCCATACACCATGTGCGACTTGGTAGCTCCCAGGTCTGGTAATTTGGTGGACAAGGCCTTGGTATTCATGAGTCCCGTGTACAATTCTCTTGGTCCCGAATTGTAGTTGAAAAAGGCGCGCGTCATGTTTACCGCCAGGATCATCGAGACGTGAATTTCGATATGAGTGTACCTGGAAGGATCTTGAAGCAACTCTTCAAATGTGGCGGCAACTTTTCCCTTGACCATACTCGACTGCTCTTCATTGGGATCCATCCATTCCATGATACCGTCTTGCTGCAATAAGGAAAACTGAAGTTGGTATCGATCCAAGCCTTGCAACAACTTGGTCCATGAGGAAGCAATCAGTAATGGTCGTACCAATCGATCCCCAGAGACATTGAACCAAATTTGATTTTCTTCCTTGAGGTATTCAATATTTCCATATTGATACCATATTCCATTGCGTCGTTGTTGTACCATGAAATGATAAAAGGCCTCGGGGTCACTTACCCACCCCATAATACCTCCAAAGACATCATACACCGCCGTGGCTCCGGGTACGTATTCGTGAAACCAACCCGACGCAATACTTTCCAACTTTTTCTGCACATTGACCATGTTCACAAACGGAGTAAAACGAGCTCCCATAGCCTTGTGACGAAACACTCCACAGTGTTTACTCTGCGGCGTCATGTACATACACACATACCCAACTTGCGATGGATCCGATACATTGGCCTTCAAATCATGACTTTGTTGCGTTGGCTTCTTGATGATCTTGCCAGTCTGCTCAGGATAGGAATCAGAACAATATCCCAACGTCATGATATCCGTCTTGTTCATGTAATGACTACTCGACTTGACATTCTTTCTCCCCGAAGGATTGAAATTGCCATTCTTGATCGCCGTAGTCAACTCAAACATACTTGGCTGCAACATCTGATGCAATGAAATTGGCAACTTGTTCGTAAGCATATGTAATAATTTGCTCTTGGCCAAGGTACATGCCGTCTTGGAATTCTTACGCAACAACTCGAGCATAAACTGAATGGGAGTCTTGAAACGTATGAACCGATAACTTCGACTATTGGCCAAAGACGGTTTACCATCCATACGATCAAAGATATCCGCTACAATCATGGCAAACATCATCATCTTTCTATGACACTCCCATCGTAACACTGCTTCGTCATTCGACTGTTCGTGATGGACCAGGTGCGGCAAGATCTCTCGACGTAGTAATCCCTTGGCCAACTCTACCTTGTCGCTGTCGTGATTCAACTTGAGTGTACGCTTGAATAGCTTGGCAATCAGTAATAGAGCGTCGTATTGGTTTTGACATCCACATACATCTGCAAGAACCACTTGTTGTAGTGAAGCGGTTTCAGTGGACATGGGGACTTTGCGACATCGAGCGATCCATTCCGCAAACTCTTCGATAGTATACCCCAAGGCCATGACAATGACGATTAAACAAATGAACATTGGTGGAGTTTCATAGGGGACCTTGATGAGTAACCTTGGAGACTCTCGCCACCATCGCATACTACGATTATTCTTGTGCTGCCATATGACTTGCAACGTACAATTGGTACGATAGCGTCGCTCTCCAAAGAAGAAAGTAGATCGTACTTCAGAACCAAAGTTGGGTCGATGAAGTATTCGGTTATTCACAATGAATTCTTCTGCTGGAAAGATTCGTACATGCATATTACTGATGAAACAGGAAGACTTCATGTAACGCGTATGAAACACTTGGGGAGAAGTTAACCCCGTATATTGATGATCAAGCTTTGAACCCAGCATGACTGGAAATTCACAAATGGTAAATCCATTAATCTTGTTTTGAAAAATCAATGATTTGGTTTCAATCTCGCGTCGCGAATACGTAAAGTCGCCCTTGATTATTGCATCATAGTTTCCATGAAGTAGTGCTTGTAATGGATTATCAAGTCCCACTCCAGTCTCATATGGTCTCACAAAGTAACATTGATCAAGAGTAATCTCATGAATCTCGCCATTATGTGTCTCTGAATAGTTGAGCAACTCTTGCAACATTTCCAGCACGGCTTCCAATCCAGAATTGTAGTTTTCTGCCTCGTCTGTTTGAAATCCAACTTTGCGTATCCATAGTTGCAACAAATCCCTTCTCAGTGCATGAAGCCTTTCTTCGTCCATTTTTCAAAGAATGACTCTAGAAATCAAATCGGAATAAAAAGAAAAAAGAAAATGGCAGCAGACGGCGAAATTGTCGGATGGTGTTTCTTTGGGTTAGTCATTGCTATATTGTTTCTTCTTGCATACAAATATAGACTAATCCAAAAGATCCTCAGTTGGTGGCACAAACGAGGAGATAACGCGGGTGAAGAAGAGGGATTTGAACTTACCGAATTTGTACCTAAAAATATGGCACAAAGTACTCCTATAACTGATGGGGAGGTCTTTGATGTATATGGTGATACAGCTCTTGTTGAAACTATGAAGGACGAAAACCAACCCGATGAACAAAAGCCCTCTTTGTTGAACCGATTTACCTCATCATGGAACAAATTTTGGGGAAAAAAATAGAATTTATTTAAAGAAGCGGCATCCGCAACCAAGACTCTTGACGTCTTGAAGAATGCGAATCATGGTGGAAATGTCATAGTCGGGTTTGAATCCATTGGTTTCACTTGTAGAAATCTTTCCATAAATATAGTTTACAACCTCTGCCTTGTCTTCATTACACAATGGCAACTTCTTGGTCAAGGCAGACACTTCACTTGCCAACTCTGCATAATCATGCGGCAACCCCTGGCTCCTCTGACACAATTTGTCTGAAATAAACTTTTCAATCTTGTCCTGCAACCTCTTTGGCAGCTTGTCCATCTTTTTTCTTTCCCCATGGTCTAGTGAAAATATAAATGCGTTTTTATTGTAAAAGATCTGAAATCAAAGACCACTTTAACCTTTTACATTGTAAAAGATCTGGTATCAAAGACGACTTTAGTTCCCTCAATTGTGGGGGTTTTTCAAAGGCCCTAATCAAAGACCACTTTAACATTGTAATAGGGTCCTGTTCCTACAATCGTAGAGGGATATGGTTGTAATCCTCGAAGTAGCTGTACATCCATGAGTGGATGAGAATAACAACGTTCCAAAGTAGCAATGTTACGTCGCATTACACATTGTTTGATCAATTCAAAACCAAAACAATCCTTTTCCAAATTGTTGTCCGCAATCCATTGTATCATTTCCACATCCCAATTCTTACACGATTGCAAAATAATACGGTCCATTTCAGCAATCGTATATCCGTGTGCAAGTAGCAGTTGAAAACATTTGAGAAATGGTTTTTGATGATTCACCACGTTCAACAAGATTGTTTTCTTGGGTAATAGCGTAACCAACGCCTCGAATAATTCCAACTTGGAATCCGAAAAGACAATTAAAAATGTAGTTTGAGAAATGGCGGGCAACCAATCATCCAAATGATTCCGAAACATTTCCCTAAACCCCTTGTGTAAGAAAATATTATCACTCAAGGGATACAAGATTCCAAAAAAACGATCAAAGTTTTTCCAAAAATGACGATGTGTCTTTAAAATCTCCAATGCATCATCCTCCGTCAACTGATACGCCCTCAAATACCAATCCTCTACCAACATGGTCTCTACATCTGATTCAAATACAAACTAATCGGAACTTTTATTCATGATACGCAAACTGTAGTCGATAACAAATGTTGCACTCGCCTTGAGCATCCAAATTGTCCTTGTGAAGAAATTCATGACACGTTGTACATTGCTTGTATCCACATGGACATGGTTCATTCTCGACGCACACAATACATCGCAAGGTCTTGTTTGTACATGCAGGACAACATTTCTTCCATTGTAAAAACGGGATATGTTCAATGCAATAGTAGCGTCCACAACAGTCCACTCTTGTAGCGTTATGTATTTCACATCCACGAGACAAACATCCTTCGGCAAGCGCTTCGCATGATTCACAATAATCTCTGGTCGACCATCCTCCACACCATTTACATATTTTCTTGGTACACTTGTCTCGATGATGAATACAATAACATGAATCGCAACATGCTTTGCAATACATGGCATCCACTTCGCACTCGGGTACACGACACTGCATTTAAGGGTTATGTTTCAACGCACTTTTTTTGGCAAGTCGGAAGATATAAGAAAAAGAGAAATGTTCAAGATTGCAAAGGACGTGTGGAACAAGGTAACTCATCCTAAAGACAAGACTTTGAAAAGTTTTGAAGACCCAACACACATCATGACCTTTTCCAAGACAACACTTCTTGCCGAAATTCAAAAACTCTACCCTTCAGTCATCTTCATCGCATACCGCAGCAAAAACGAAAACATTGTCGTCTACGAACTCATCCGAAAACCAGACAAGACACTAGGTGTTGACGTCTATTGGCTCATGTTGGACAATGCATATCGCTCCGTCAGACGTCAATCCGGTATTCTTCATGACCGCGAAGAACTATCCCTCCTCGATACCCAAGTTGCCTATGGTGTCACTACAACACAAATGACAGATACCAATTTATTAATGCGTTGGAATGGTAGTTTCGTCATGAAACAAATGATTCCATTCAACATCGAAGTCAATCCAGAAAACATGACCGCGAGAGCCATCTTGGATGGACACAAGTACATTCGATCTCTATTCATTCAAGCATTTGAGAACATGAACATTCGAAACCTCATGGACAACATCGTTGCTTTGAAAGCCAATTACATTGATCTAAACACCAATACGCCACATACCATTGACGCTCTATCGTACCTCAACATTAAGAAATAATGGCAATCACTCGTCCAACGTGAGCATGTACGCCATTGATGGTACGATCTGGGGGACACATTTCGCCCTTGATGGACAACATATCACCATTCATATTGACGACATGTCCGACCACGTAATGATTCTTGTCCACAAACACCTTGACCTTGTTTCCAGTTTGCACACTTCGCATCATACGATTCTCCTGAAACCCTGGGATCAAACTATGTTGAAAGTCAGTGTGACCATACCACTGTCCAACCCTCTTCATAAACTCTGGACCATGAGACTCTCGCCAATCATAGACTTTGAACCTTCGAGCATAATACAAAAACACATGAACGTATTCGTGAAGCAGCACATGCATGACCACTGAAAATAAGTCGCACAATTGAATACCCCCCACGTAATAAAATTGTTCTGTTTGAAATAACTTGCTCAGCAACACACCATTCAGAAATAGTTTATTGGCTTGAACCCATGCTGCTGTTCCATGCATATCCTCTGGTACATGGTCATGATACACCTTGTACTTCATACGAACACCACACTCTTTGAGAATCACATCATGACCCCATACGTGATCAATGTGTGCAAATACTTTTTCAATGAAGGCTTCTGATAGTTCAAAACTATCACGAAATAATTCAAACTTTTCATTTATTCGCCTTGTAATCTCTCGTTGGGGTATCACTTGGTTCCATACCTTGTCCCATACCTCCATTTCTTTTTAACTTGGCAAAGTTTTCTTCACACATGTTTCGACATGTACTCGCCATATTCTCATACTGCTTCATACGAAAATAAATCACTATAAACCACATGATAAAGATGATTTGAAGCAACATCGAAAACCAATGCCAGCACCGTTGTTCCTTGATCATTCTCTTTTTCTTGCTATTTACAGGAAAAAATTTTCAATATACTTGGATTTTCCGCTATCACCACTGCCCGAGGCGTTTCTCATCCTTGAACGTGTCATCGTCCCCACCCATGTCCTCAACTATGTCAACGTCATCATCCTTACCAATGTCATTGGTGGTCTCAACACCATGGTTCAGTGCTCACGAACCGGATCATGGGACTTTTTTCCTACTTTCGTATGTGGATCGAAACCTTTGCTTTCAGCGACGTTATGCGTGGAGCGTTCCTAAACATGAATTCTATGCCCGTGTCAAACAAAGTCATTTCAACCCTTGGAAGTTTGGATTGCCCAAGGACCCCATCGTCTTTCCCATGCTAATGAGTCCTCGCGAATTTGAAAAATCAATTATCCTACGCACTACTCCCAACCAAACCAAAGTCGGCCCACTCTTTGACCTCGACTTTCACCGTACTTGTCCCATGCAACAAGTTGTTGGTACCTTTCAGAACCATGTTCATCAAGTTCAGAATCAAGTTCATCAAGTTCAGAACCATGTTCATCAAGTTCAGAACCATGTTCATCAAGTCTGTGGTGCTATTCTCGAGAGTGTTCCCATTCCGTCTTCTGGTCGATCTTTGACGATTATTCCAACGCATGATTATCTCACTGTGAGTCCCAATGCCTTGTTTGATGTGCATCAGCTACGTCCCGGATGGGAGTTTCAATCTACCATTTTGATTAGTGAGCACCTCTACTATTCCTACTGGCACCTACTTACAACTCAAGCTTGGGACGAAGTGGTACTGGATCGACTCGAGTTGAAAGCGTCCACAGAGTTTCTGTTTCCTCACACCAAGTGCATTTGGATCATCACCAAGGAGGAGATTGGCGACATTGTTCATGCACTAATGTACATTTACCAGCTTCAATATGACATCGAGTATGGCTTGGAACACGTCATTGATACCATTTCCAAATTTAAATGTCTTCGCGCAAAGCGAACCCCAAGAAAGAACATTACTGTGCTCAACGTACTACCGCCCTTGGAAGGAGTTATCAATGGTAAAATCACCAGGGAAATTACAGAGCAAGTTATTATCCCCATGAGCATTGGTGAACGAACAAGTCCAACTGCAATTCAATTACGCATTACTCAACTCAACAAACTTCCTATGCCACCCACACATTACCTCGACATGACTCTTGCGCTCCCAGTGTCGCCTCTTTACCAATGTGAACTCTGTCTTCACCCCATTCAATTCCCAACTCGTAATTGGTGCTGCGACCACTACTTTTGCTACCCGTGCATGAACAATCACTGCATTGGATTTACCGAATGCCCTACTTGCGACAGGACCTTTGTCGATATCTTTTACCGCGGTGATGATCGCGACTGCGACATTCAGTTTCGTTACATTGCACCAGAGCGTCACTATCTCCCGGAAGGCGACTTTGATGTCATTGTACGTAACTTGCAACTCGTGAAACACAAGGGCACCGTCTTCTTCTCTTGCTCATTCGACTATACATTGATCTCGCTACATCAAGCGCTTCAAAACCTGGATGTACCGCATCAATTAATCACTTCGTGTCAAGAAGAAATGAACTCGGATCAATTGGTATTGATGCCCAGTTGGCTTTTACTGTTTTACAAGTCGCTACCCATCAAACATCTCATTGGGGCCCGATTTCATCCGCGGTACAAGAAAATCCTCACACACAATTTTGCCAAGACCAAACTCACCCTCTTGGTATAATAATAAAAAGAAGAAAATGTCTGAATCTTCCAATGACGACACTATTTTGGAACGCCTTGATAGCGTAATTGAACAAATGGATGTTATTCGAGATCAATTGGGTACCATTAAGAAACATTGTGCCATTGTCACGGAACTCTTGTCACGTATGTTAGCAAAGGAGGATCATGTATACGATGACGAAGATAGTGAATAAACATCCCCCAACTCTGTTTGTTAAAAGCTCGAAATGGCTTATTGGTATCAAACCAATCCATGTCCACCCATCGATATGTACTTACTTCATAATTGGTCTGCGGTATGATATCAATCATGTCGATAGTACATTGTAAATGAACAATAAATAAGCTACATGGAGCGTGACCATTGACTCGAAATGAAAATCGTTCACTCTTTTCATGTAGAGAAACGTGAATCCCTGTTTCTTCGCGACACTCTCTCATGGCACATTCATGACTCGGTTCGTTTCGATATTGCTTCCCCATGGGAAACATTAGATTACGACCATACACTGATTTTAAGACAAGAACCTTGTTTTCACAAAATAAAACTACACCACACCTTGGTAATCTATTTTGGTACTTCATGAACCGGTGCGTCAATGGTTCTATTCTGTCTATACTACCTACCCATGAGATATACTGGGGAATCAACTGGTATAGTAGCTGTAGAAATTTGCACAAGGTGACTTTGGGACTACCATTCATTACATCCTTATAGTACCATAATGCTCTTTGTACACTATTCATATCATATAATTTAAACTTTTGATATATTTGTTTGGCTTGATAAAAATCCAAAAGACTCATCCTTTTTTTATGAATAGATGGAAATCCATATCCCCATCTGTCATTCCCAATAACATTTTCCTGGACAAGGTCATGACTCCAAGATTCGTCACACTCCATTTCACTGGGGTATATTCCAACCTTTCAAAATACCGAAATTGGCTTATCAAATGACTTGGGATTGCCAAGGCATACACATCACCCTTGAGAAAGTCCAATTGCTTCTTGACCAATTGCAACTGCTCTTGTCTTCCAGTTAATGCATTGTGCTTACTTGCTTCATTCACCATGTGCATATGATTCTTGAGGTTTTGAATGTCCTGCGACGCACCATCATTTTCCTCGAGCCTCTTTAATTTACGTTGAAAACTAGATATCATCATATCGTACCATGGTGTTACATGCGTATCGATTGCATACAAGTCGTACAACGTATGCAATCGATCCAACTCGGTAATCAACTTTTGATTCTCTGTCATTTCCAGATCTGATTTCTCTATATAGATATTTTATCGGAACTTGAATCGTAGAAGAAAAAAAATGAACAAGTCGTTAAAGAAGATGCCAGATGTAACTGAATTGACAGCATATGATCGATATGTACTCCGTAATGTAATTGTTCATGAATTATCACTTTGGCAACCTGATATGGATTCGTATATACAACACATTTTGGAAAAAAGACCAGGAAAGCCTAGAGGACGACTTACCAAGGTGGACAATTGCAAACTCTTTTTCCAATGCTGGATCGATCTGGCCTTGCGCGTCACCAATATCCCCAATCGAAGTGAAACGAGCGAGTACATGGTATGGGATCCTGAAGACAAGAAAGCCTACAATGCTGAATTCGATGAAGAAGACGAGGATGGTGAACTACGCGAAGAAGATGGTGCCAGCTCTTCAGAAGACGATGAGGAAAAGGAATTACCAAAGGGTTTCAAGAGTAAACTAGTGTTTCGAAACAAGCGATTTCATCGTATATGGTTTCACGACAAGGTGGGTGTGAATAGTCATTTGCCCATGATCATTCCCATTAGCGATACCATTTCATATTACCTTTCATTTTACATTCTACACCTTCGAAAATCCAATGGCCTCTATTTATTCAATGGTGAATTCACGTGGAAACATGTCGCATCTGATCTCAAGATGTTTATCAAAGACCACCTTGGACTTGGTATCATCATTCAAGATTATTTGATACACAATATGCGACACTTGGTGGCAGATACCATTGGTATTGTGACCAACTTTAACATGGCCATTATGAAGGATGTAAGTCTTGTCATGCGTCACACTCATCAAATGCAACAGAAACGATATGCCACCGGTACCAAGTGGGGTCAAGTGTCTTCTTCATTACATGATCATCAATCGTACCAACCAGATCGAGTGAAATTATGGTACCCATCGAATGATTTGACGACCATGGTAACGTGGGGAGATATGAGCGAAGCCATTAAACAAAAACGTTTTATATGGGGAACCACGATTGTTACCAACTTGATCCCCATTGCCAAGCTGCAGAAATCTACACTCATGGATCGATTACCCTTGTTCCAACATTTCCAACTCTCGCCTCGTCTCCAACCCACCACTCTCCAAGAATCACTCGAAGCATGCTTCCCAAACCGAAACATTCAAGTCGACCCCAACCGGTTTTTTAGCATGAAAATTTGGAAAGAGTTTCACCTTAAAAGAGAAAGATGATGACAGATATCGAACTTGCCTTTCTCTGCATAGGGGTACTCATTGCATCAATACTCATTGGCTTGGCTGTAGACAAGTATGTAAACCAAGGTCGTATACTTGCATCTATTTATCAAATTTTTCACAAAGAAACTCAAAATACTGTCGTTCACAAAGAAACTCAAAATGCCGTCGTTCATAAAGAAACTCAAAATGCCGTCGTTCATAAAGAAACTAAAGTGTACGTGTTTAAACAAAACCAGCATAAGTCACATGATTATGAATTCTTAAAAGATAAACAAAATGTTATATTCTTTGAATGGGATATTCAAAGAGTCGACAATTCTCTACGACGTCTATATGATGCAATAATAGGTAACTTGACAAACAACGAAGACGTGTATCTGATTGGTAATGGGCAAGATGGGTGGTTCTCTATTGTCGCTGCACAATACATTATAGAAAATTACGTTATAAACTATTATTTACCACGAATCCGAGTCATGGCGATCGACCCTGTAGTTACTGAAAATTGTATGAATGGTCAAGTACCATTGCTTGGTAATTATGCAGATCATTACAACTTTCATGTCTATACAAGCAGCGACAACGACTCGATAGTTAAACAATGTTATGGTAAAGTGGCTTCTGTACATCCAATGGATCATATTGAGAATTTCTTTGCCCAATTTGAGAATAAAAATGAACGATAGTGATACTGCAGTATTGGTTGTTTGTTGCATACTCTTGTGTGCAGTCTTGTACTACATCTACCAAACCAAAGGGTTACTAGTAACCTGGGTTCGATACTATACGAGTTTTTTCTTTGATGATGTATACGAGCTGAATGAAAAACAACAGTATTTGAACCATGATAATATAATGATCGTTTTTCCAGGAATGAACTATTCGTGTAAACAGACACTAGACATACCGAAGCCACTACTTTACCATTACGTGCGTCATGTATATTGCTTCGAGTATCCATCTCCAGGGCTCGACAATTGGCTACAGACATTTTACAATACGACATACCAAACAGCCAAAAATAATTTACCTAAGACGGGAGGAAATATAATTCTAAAAGGATATAGTTTAGGTGGATGGTTTGCTCTTTTGGCAGCCAAGTATATTTCTGAAAAAGATATCATGTTTATACATAGAATCAGAGTCGTCTCCATTGCACCGATGACCCATTGGGTGAATATTGGAAGAGAACGAATACGCACCAAAGTCATGACACCGCCGAAATATCATAACAAGGATCATTGGCACGTGTTTGCCTCTACCGAGGATAAAATGTTTTTGTTTAATGACATCAAAGCTACCTATAGCGAAATTGCAAACATACATCGAGCTACTGTGGATCATAATCATATCACCATTGACGAGCAAGAACTTGTTCAGCTCCTAGGGTTAGAACAACACCCTTTCATCCGGGCCCAAACTAAAGTCGTCTTCGATTCCGGATGAGGGTTCAACGTTGCTTTTTAATGATTTTTTGGATGATCTCGTCATGGTATTTGGATTTGCGTGAGCAACTGTATTCGGTCATGAACCCAAACGGGATCCATTCCTTATGTGGAGGCACACATATCGAACACTGGTACCAATAGCAACAATACTGCTTCGGATGCTTCTTCTTTCCATACGGCCCATAAATCCTCATTTCGCCACGACACTTTTCACATCTCTTCTTGTTACCGCTAGGGCGCATGACACCGTTACCATCGGAGACCGAACCTGTGAGGTTACCGCTAGGTCGCATGACACCGTTATTTGAGACCGATTCAGGAAGTGAAGCGCTTTGCGTGTCAGGGACCGATGAAGAGCTTTGTAGATTAGAATCAAGATGTGAAGAGCTTTGCGTATTAGAGATTGAATTTGTATCCGACACCAAATTTGATGCTATCATATCTTCGACGACGCTCTTGGGGTAGGAAAAGGAAACATCAAATTGTGAAAAGTCTTGTAAATTGGGTGAGGAATCAGAAAGTCCAAACGCCTTGTTGAAATCATTCATCGCAATCTTTGCCGTCGCCCAATCCGTCCACAATAAATAATACGCATTCATCGTTCCAAACGAATGTCTCATTAGGGTCGCAAACTGTTGTAGGCGCAACGGATCAAACTTGACTCGCAGAGCATAGTTGGCCAACATGATCGATCTTGACCCATGAATGAAACGTCCAGACGGATCCAATAAATCTGCTTGAATGTCCAATACACTTTCCAAGTAATGCTTGATATCTCTTGAGGCTTGTTTCCATGTACTCCCCGTTGGATTTACAAAGACAAAACTTGAATCACCAGTTCGACAATACTTGATGTAAAACAGTAGATAGGGTGAAATAACTTCTGGTAATGGACATCGTATGGGTCGATGAGCGCCTGTCTTGCCCACCTTGTCAAACATGAATAACCGAGTAAAGATTCCATTTTCATACAATAGTCGCGCCACATGATGTTCTGACGCATCCGTCTTTCGGAATGGATACCCCAAGTGCATTTCCTTGGTCGCTTGGATCCTCATGGGAACATTGATAAACCGAATAATTAAATCAATCCAACAACGTAAATGCCTTGCTCCAAATTCAATCAACGGCATCTTGGGCGACCTCTCTTGCAAATACTGGATAATGAATGGATTGATGACCTTTTCTTGTTGCTGTTGTAATGCCATTAAAATTCGGTAACGCAATTCCACCATTTGGTAAGGGTCCATGATTTGAACCCCTAATGACCCTTGTGTGATCTTGGTGGCCTTGGTAAAGTACTTGCTCGATTTCTTGTGAACGAAATGAACTACTGTATCCGAAATTTGATCATGGATGCAAAACATGTACAACGTATACCAAAACACTAATCGTAATTGATTACCCAATGTTTTGCATGTATCTTTGAACCAATATCCCTCCAACTGTTCAATCATTTCTTCAAACTGCCATGAATCATACAGAGCCTCATCCATCCACCACTCTTCCGCCTTTAACTTGACCATCAATTGCTCCACCGACACCTTTTGCTCATTCGACAAGACAGGATCACTCGTCGACTTGTATTGCACATATAACGACGTCCAATTACCCCACGTAGTCGCATGCTTGGTCCTCAATCGTAACTGATGATACGCCGGAGATACATAATGACGCACTTGATCATGTATCACTTTCTTCTGATGCAAATCCTACTCGTACATTAGACAAAAATATGCAATAGAAAAACACAAACCAAATCCTTCTTGTACTTGTAACGAGCAGTACATGGTTGCTCTGCAATGTGAAGTGTACATGCAAAGTGCTTGTAGTTGCCATGGTCTTTAGCTACATGATCTCGAAACGTCTCGACATTTGGATATTCCACCTGGCATATAGGACACGTATTCATTCTTATACATTTGAATACGAACACGTATAGATCGGAAAAAGGAATTTAATTAATTCCCGGAATTCGATACAATATTGTTATGAGAAAGTGTTGGATTGAATAGAGGGAGTTCGAGTAGTTGAGAGGCAGTAAACCGCTTGGCAGGATCTCTTTGGAGCGACATTTGAAAGTATTGGTAGACTTGTGGGTATTCAAACTCGATGCTCTTCATCTTGGGCCATTCTTCACATGGTGTTTGACTGTAAAAAGTCTTTAACAGACTTTCATCATGTGTCAATGTAGGGAATGTGGCAAACCAGAGATGGTACATGGTTATGGCCAATGCCCAAATGTCCACTTCAAACCCATACACTATTTCATCTTCTTCAACAAAACATTCTGGCGGTCGATGTGTCTTGGTATTGGCCATGTACGAAAAAAAGGTATCCGTCTTGTTCTTGACATATGATGCATTTCCAAAATCGTGCAAGTACCAGAAATATTCGTTATCAATCAAAATGTTCTCTCCCTTGATGTCTCGATGAATAATTCCCATTCCATGTAACTTTTTCAACGTCACCAATAAACCTCCAAGATTCGGTGCAAACATATTTCGACGCAAGGTGCAATCGTACTTGTGGTAACGCGTATAATGATACAGGTCCGACTTCATCAACGGGAACTGAATCATGAGCTGTTGAGTCTGATCATCGTACGCGTACGTGTTCATACACAAGACTCCAGGCGTATTGTGAAGCTGTAACAAGACCAAGACTTCAATAAAGGGATCCACATACTTGGATACATCCATGCACTTGAATACACAATACTCCTTTTTCCCCTCATTGACCTTGACTGCTATACACACGGAAGAATGTTTACGCTTGTCTAGAAACTTGTGCATTTTCCATGCTTCTTGAAGTTCGCGAGCGGCATCGACCCGTTTGTTCATCATACGTCTCCAATGATCGTGATAACGCACCATGTCTCTTTCCTTGTGCATTTTTGTTTTGATGACTTTTACACCCTCATGGCCACATCGGAAGAAACGCATCGGGATCAAAAAATAGAGATACCACAAGACAAAAAAAAGTATGGAACAAAGTGACCCCGAGGTACAAGAGTTACAATCAAAGTACATTGCTTTTAAACAAGGTAAATCTGAGCTTGAAGCCATTAACAATTCTATCAAGCAAAAGAAAACAAATCTCGAAGCCTTTGAAAAGGATGTGATCAAGGTATTGGTGCATCGTTTCAACAAGGCATGGATTGATGAGTCGGGAACCGGTGCTGGTCCGTATATCTTGGTTGATCAAATCTCGTCTGAACCTGCATTGAAAGATAATGACTTGCTTCGATTGTTTCATTCATTCATTGAATCTGTGATGAGGAATGAACAAATCACACCTGCGAGTATGTTGGCGAAATACAAGGAGGAGAAGAAGAAGGGGGAGAAGCGCAGTTTAAAGTTGGTGACCAGAGTTAGGAGGCCAGAGGGGGATGGCTCAGCCACAGAGTTACTGAAATGGCAAAAGTACCAATAAAGAGATTTTTATTCATTTTTTCATTTACCCAAAATTTTTTTCCTCACCTGCCTAAAAAAAAAACAAAGAACCTAAAAAAATGAGTAATTGGAATACTGTCGGTTTATGGATTCTTGTCATCTTCACGTTGTTAACTGCGGCTGCTGGATTAGGCCTTGGTGCATGGTGTTACCAACACAAGGTCAATAAAGACTCCTCGGTACCCGCTGTCACTCGTGAATATGAAGCCGAGTCCCATTATCAATTACTGGAAGACCTAAAATCACTTCCCAATGCTATTTCATTGACATTTAAAAGTCCCCATGAAGAAAATCCCTATTTCGATGTGACTATCCGCAGCACTCTCGATGGATACGCGCGACCCTCTTTCCTACGAGAACTCACCACGACTGGTGCCTCTCTTGAAGTCTTGCCTGATTACATGGCTGGCGGAAACCAAACCGAGGTTTATGATAATGGTAGTGCTAACCTCATCTCTGTGACTCGATTGGATCACGCTCATCACCGTAACGTGATTCATACTGTGGCTACTCCTTACAAGGTCGCCTCGGATGCCTTGGTCAATGCCAATGATGTTGTCAATGGTTTGTCTTGTGCCTATTATTCTGATCGTACCTACACTGCAGTGGGTGATGAACATAGCACTCTGTTCTACACCTTTTATTCTCCATTGACAAATTCATGGACTGCTCCTGAAAAGGTCACTCAATACTTGAACAGCACTGCTCTGGGTCGTCCATATGACTTTGCCATGTGCGTGTTGAATAACAATCCTGCCATTGCCTGGGTCAATCCTCAAGCTACTGATGGTACCACCAATGTCCAATTTCGCTACCTCAAGAGCCCTATCACTGCCGCAAGTGGAAGCTGTGTTAACCGGACGTTGACCACTGCGGCTCTTGCCAATACCGGTTCCACTCTCGGTACCTCGCATTGGTACTCGTCCACCTTGGCCATGACTGAATTTGGATCTTCTGCCGTCATTGGTTACATTACTGACGTGTCCAGCGTTCAATCCATTGTGCTTCGTGTGGCTCCCGTGGGTGATGTGCTTCTTCCTACGTATACGTTTGGCAGTGCCATTTCCGTGGCGACTACTACTACCAACTCTGCGATCACTGTGGCCGCTCGCAACCTTCAGCTGACCCCCTTTACTCATTCGGATGGTACTCAACGTCTGATTGTGAGCTTTACCGTCGCTGGAAGTACCACGAATACCGGTATTGCATACATGTCGTCTACTGCAAATCTGGAAACTTGTAGTTGGTCATTGATCGCAGTGACCCCTGCCAATGGTATTGAGAATACTCTATACTCGAACTTTGTGATGTTGCAGCCTACTCCTGGTAACTTGGTGGCCGTTTGGCAGAACGCTACCACTGGTCTACTCAACTATGCTCGCTCCATTAATACCGCTGGCGTCATTTCCTTCTCCACTGATGTCAAGGTGATTGAACACAAGTGTACAGGTACTTTTACTGCGCAAGTCATTGCCCCTGGTGAATTTGGTGTCTTGTACCAAGTTGCTTCAGATGCCACACGAGTGTTGTATCGTAGCCGAACACTGTATGCCTATGTGGTTGGTGATGCAGTACCTTCCTATAGTACTCTCTACATGCATGATGGATACGAGTCCAACGGTGGAACTTGCGTTGGTCTTGGTGTCTATGAAGAAGCTCCTACTATCTTCTTGAGTGGTGGCCCTGCTTTCGCCACTGGTCTATTTAACTTTCAAGGTGTCAAGGATAACCGGGCCATGATCCCGGGACTCCGTGTCAACTACCATGTTCATTAAAATGTGATTTTTATTCGTACATCTTGTCTGTTCTAACAAAATCGCCTCACTACTTCATTGCAAATATTTTACATTATGTTCTCGAGAGTAGATATCCTTTCTTGGTCATGACATAGGTGTATGGATTGGACGGATTCGTCTTGTTTAGAATTCTGACAAAGTTGATACATTCTGGTGTAAAGTCTGGTACTTTGATCCTTCCTTTGTTCTCCAGTACGTGAATGACGTAATTACACTTTTTGAAGGATTCGGTCTCCGATGGTAACCTCTTGGGTTCGGTCTCCGATGGTAACCAGAATAAGAATGAATTAATGTCGTAGATTCGCCATAGCTTGATGTTATTATACGGTGAATTTTTTGGCGGTGGAGACAACATTAAATACGAATTAATCTCTGGAAATCTAGTTATGTACCGCTTCTCTTGCGTATAACTATATGGTATGCTACTCATTCTATTCTTTTCTTTTCCCACATCTCTTAAAAAAAAACCAAGTTATACGCAAATAAAAATGTCAGCACTAACAGGAACGGGAACGACAGTAACAGAACCAAGTATATTTGACAGAACCAGGCTCTACTTAAGACAAAAGTACCAGGGTATAAAAGACTGGGACTTTCAAACTTGGAAAAATGCAGAAAGTGACCATCCATGGTTGGCCAAGCTTGGAGAGTGGGAAGGTCTCTTGTATGGTGGTGGAATAATTCTTTGCTTATTCATGTGGCTTCTTGCCATGGGAAGTGTTTTTGAATCCTCCAATGATGGTATGATGTTTGCCTCGTTTATCATTCTTCTTTCCATTTTCATCGCATGGTACTTGCATCGAACAATCCGTCGACGTGATCCACTCTTCAACTTGGGTGCATTTGGGTTCACCGTCACTCTGTCGTCTCTATTCTTCATGTTCTTCTACTTTTCTGCACTCGTCTATGGCTCGGCGATCATGAATACCGAAACCATTTGGATTCTCAACATTACCTTGTCATGTGTGGGTATGCTTATGTTACTGGCTACACGATATTTCAAATGGGGATACGATAGTGGCAAGCCTATACAACTCATTAGCGAGGAGGATTCAGAATTACTTGAAAAGGCTCACAAGATTATTCGAGAAGCCGCCCACAAATACTACTTTGAAGGATACTATAAACACTGGGAAGAGGTCAAATTCGACGCTCAAGAAACGTTAAATAAAATCTTCGAATACGCTCAAAAAACCAAAGAGTTCACAAATGGTGGTGCAAAACTACAGAGTTTGGTACGAGAAATTTTAAGCCAGGTTAATGGTGTTACTACTACCAATGAATTTAATGATTTACTGAAGGAATACATTATCGAAAACTATCGTAAACTACTTCGAGTTCCCAATAATCATAATACCACGACACCAGGACCAGAATCATCAACAGGAACGCCGGGAGCTCCGGGAGCATCAAATATTACTGCGGCAGCAGCGGCAGCGAATGAAGCAGCGAAAGCAGCGAACAGTGTAAATACCACAGAAGGCGATCCACGTGCCGAAAAAATGGACCGACCGGGAATTGACGAAAATTCACCATAAATAAATTCTATTTATTAGATGGAAAGTGGAGTAGATGAATGGGTACTAGTGGTTCTTTGGGTGGTTGATAGTCTGTCTTGGGCAACGAAGTCGTGCGACCTGGCGGTAATGAAGACATGTGTTTTCGTTTTAGAGGAAGAATATTCGTCTCTGGAATTAAATTGGTTCTTGGCTTGTCCAAGTGAGTAACACGATTCTTGCTCATGGTGATATGACAAAACATTGGTCCAAATAAAGTTGCTGGTGGCTCGCGACCACTCAACCTGAAATGCGTTGATCGAAATAACTTGCACCAATGGTTTGAAGTCACAATCGACATTTGAGAAGGTGTTAAATACGTTGGTGGTGTCGAAAGTTGTTTCGTCTTTTGTAACACTTCAATCATTGTCTCTTCATGCGATGTCCATAAACGGGACATGAATCTAAATAAAAAATTGTCTGGAATCAGAATCCCCTTGGACCCTTTGGCCAATGGTGGAAATTCATGACTCGTACGCATCACACGACACGTGGGAAACCAATACAACAACAAGGTTTGAATCTCGAGAAGTTTCTGTTTCCATGATTCGTGGTAAAAGAGATCCAGAGACATGGTACGAATACATGCTAAAAAGTCAATCATAATATACAAGTTACTGTTATCTGGATCGATCCAATAGCTGAAAAAAGATTGGCTCTTGGATTGATCTGGTCCCAAGACCATGAGATGACACCAAAAAGTAAACGTGTCGGGATCTGCATTCTCCCACAACATGGTAAGGTGCTTCTCCATTTGAAAAATCATGATTTGAAATTTTTTTTGTGTCTATATCGGAATAAAAAAACACAAGACACTTGATGGCATCCAAACCACTCACCCCAGAAGAACTCGCCAAGCTCGATCAAGCATTCTTAAATAGTATTACCGTCACCACCGATGATGTCACTTCCGGAACCAAGAAAATGGAGACGTATCTCATCGTCATTATCGCACTTCTCGCCTTCTTAATCTTTGTTCGCCTCACCTATCTCATTGTACGCTACTCGCTCAGTGTGGTCACCACCATTCGCAATTGGGTTCGAGCGACGCCCAAAGAACAACTTGTGATTACCAAATAAAATAACAGGAATTCTTTCACAAGTGCCGATCTATAATTTGTATTTGTAAAATAATGTCTTGTATATGGAATCGTTACCACCTTTGCGCGAGGTTGATGCCTTGCAATGTTTCTTGGTCGATTCGGAACGTGTACGAAGACAGAGTGTATTGGAAATCAAGACAAATGCAGACTTGACTTCGGGTATCTTGGGGTGTAAAACATGGGATTCCTTGTGTGAAAAGTGTGGTCAAGCCTCTAATGGGTGTCCTGGTCATACCGGTCACATGGAACTACCTCTTCCTTGTTTCCATGTAGGAGCCATACCTACTCTCATCAAAATTCTCAACATTGTTTGTTTCTATTGTCGCAAACTACGCATCGGCGACGCCATGTGCCAACAAGTCTTGGAAATGCCTTGTGAGAAACGTCTTACCGCGCTCCAGAAATACACCAGATTCTATCGTCAATGTTCCTGTGGCATGACATTTATCAAGTGGACCACGGAAAGTGGACATGACAATATCCTGCGCGGCGTTGTCGTCCTGAACAAGCACGACTGCAAAAAGTACAAGAATGATCCCAAGTGGACACCCATTTCCTTTGGTCCCGTTGAAATTCAACAATTACTCGAACATATTTCTAATGATCAACATATGATGTCCATCATGGGACTAGGACAATACAATCTTCCTAGAGCACGAATGTTTTCAGCCTTGGCTGTTCCTGCACTCACAACTCGTCCCAATAGCGTCTTCCCCACCAAGAACGGTTCCAAACAATACCCCAATGATTGGACAAAGCACCTCAAAAATGTTCTGCAAAGCAAACTCTTACTTGAACTCAAGCTGAAACTCTCCAAAGACCCCGTTTTACTCTCACAATACCAATTTAAAGGCTTTATTCACCCTGATTTCCGCGTGTGCTTCCAAAAAGAAGACTTGACCAGTGAAACTCGAAAGCAATTAAATCGTCAACAACGTCTATTGTATCGCAGCCAACTCCAAGTCATTAATCAAAAGCTTAGTAAATGTAAACTCTCAAATGAACAATCATACGAAATGATCACCAACCAATGTGCGTGGAGAAACCTACAGAATCAAATCGCTGCATTCCATTTTGAAAAGTATCGAAAACTCATTCCCAAGAATGCCCAATACGGCAAAACACCCAATTCGGTCGATACCAAGTTTAAAAAGACCAGCAAGTCCAAGCAAAGTAGTCGCATGCAAGGCTATATTGTCGCCTGGCGAAAGTATCACTACGCTCGTTTGGTCTTGGAAGGGTGTACATGGATTCATCCCACCTATTGTGGCTTGCCTCAGAAGACATGTATGGGACTCACAATTAGCGTACCAGTTTCTTCGTTTAACATGGCACTAGCGCATAAATGGATCCTCAATGGGCCACATCACTACCCTGGCGCCAATATGATTATCATGAAGGATGGACGAGAAGTCGACTTGGAACATTACGATAATCGACGAGACATTGACATTAAAGAAGTTGCCTATGTTTGTCGCCACCTGTTGGAACACGATTGGGTCATTGTTAATCGAGCTCCCACACTCCACCGAGGATCAACCATGGGATTCCAAGTCACGGTGGTTCCCAATTCGTTCGTCATTAACTTGCACGTCTGTGTATTCCTTCCCTTTAACGCAGACTGCGATGGTGATGAACTCAATGTCCACATTCCACAAACCATTGAGGCGCGTGCTGAAGTGATGAACATTATGGCGGTCAAGTATCATACCATGAAGGATGGTGGACTATGGATCAAGTGCAGTCAGAATGCTTCCATTGGAATCTTTCTTCTTACGCATCACGATACGTTCTTATCCAAGGATCAAGTGTCTGTGTTATTGGGTCATTTGAATCGATTTATTGTATTACCACCTCCAGCCATTCGGAAACCTGAACGTCTATGGACGGGAAAACAAGTCTTTTCGGTTCTGATACCCTTTGCATGCCACGTCAATGCCGCCGTGACGGAAGAGGTGCTCAATGGATTCCTCAAGGAAATTATCATTTACCATTCCCTGGATGAAGCCATGACGTTTTTGCATGAAGTGTACTTGGTGGCGCAAGAGTACATTGACATGCGAGGACATTCGTGTAGCTATCACCAACTCTATTGGGAAGATTCGGATAATACTCCTCATTACCACAAGCTTCAAAGTATGGAACATCAATCCGAAGATGTCGTGGGGCAACACATTCAGTTTTACACCAAGTCGATTCAGGACCAGGTCGAGAAGATTGTGACGGAACGCGACGCCAATACATTGCACAATGGATACTTGGCCATGATTCGAAGCGGGACCAAGGCAAATCTAGCTTCTCTAACACAAATGATGGGTGTGGTCGGTCAATCGTATCTCACGCAAGAACGTCTTCCAACAGTCTCGAGTCACTTTGAGGCCAATGACAAGTCCTTGGTGGCTCACGGCTTCATTCGAAACTCCTACGCCATGGGATTAACGTTTCACGACATTATCACTCAATCCCAACCGACTACCGAGAGTGTCATCAACAAGATCAAGGGTACGTCACAGTCTGGATATTTGGAAAGAAAGATGGCCTATTGCAACATGGGAATGATTTCGGATACGTTTGGACATGCAATCGATAGCTATGGTGGTCATCGTCGCGAACATGCCTTTCGTCGTGAAGACATTCATAAACCTGGTCCCACAGTCTGGTATACCTATGGTGGCGATTCACTTGACCCACAATACCTCTTATGGGAAACCATTACTCCACCCACCCCGGAGCAATGGCCTCTTATATCTGGAACTTCAACATCAAGGATATTCTATAAAGAATCATGGGAGCTATGGAATCAGATCAAGGATTACGACCTCAAGTTCAAGTCTCCGTTTCACATTAAGCATTTATTTACTCGCGTGAAAACCAATGAGGATTCTCCAGACATGACGGACGAGGAAATTATTACCTCGTTTACGTACATTTGGGATTGTATGGTCAAGGAGAGAATTATACCTAGCCAACATCTCAAGATGAATGTCCTGTTGCGCCAATGGTGTTGTCCATATAACGTCAAGGTCGTGTGGCGTCTCTCTAGTAGCGCGTGGTACAAGTTGTTGAACCTCATCTACCATGGCATCCGCAAGCGCAACGTTGCTCCCGGTGAAGCGGTGGGTATGAATTTAACCCATTCCGTGGGAGAAGTTCATACGCAAAACATTCTCAAGTCACCTCATTCGTCCGGAAAGAAGAGTGTACAACTAACGGGATGTGGTCGCCTTACCCATTTGGTGGATGCTAATAATAGCTTGGCGACAATGACCATTGTATTTTTACCAGAAGTAACGGAAGCTGAAGTACATTATACGGCCATGACATGGAGAACTGTAAACTTTTCAGATATACTACTCGACTACCCCAAGATTGATGAATCCAGTATGACCATTCGACTACACATTGACCCCAAACTCAAACTCTACTATCTCATCCATGATTACCATATTATCTTGGCGCTACACCACACGATGCAACTTCCCTTTTCCGCCATTCGCCAAGTGAACCCCACCTTGTTCTGCATTCAACTTACCGCGGCCGTCAAGATCTGGAACTTTGCACTCAAGCAAATCAAACACCATGTGAAGAATACGGTGGCGTATGCCTTGTATGGCATTGCGTACAACATTTACCATCAGACGGTAGTGCGGGGTAAAGCCGAAGGAGTTGTCAAGTACATTATTGAAAAGAATGCTGCTAATCGATGGACATGTATTACGGACCAATCCGACTTTTCACTTTGGAAGAATCATCCGTTGGTGGATAAGCATTTGTCGTATAGCTCGAATACGGCAGATACGCAAAAGTTCATGGGAATTTATGCCACAACCCAGTTGTTAACACAAGAGTTTGTGTCCGTCATGGGTGGTTCAACGGACCCGAGACACTTGGAGCTCATGGCGCGCTACATGACCATGTCTGGTGTTCATGAGGGATACAAGAAGAATGAAGTGGCCAAGAGAACTGCACCCATGCAACAAGCCTCCTTTGAAGAGTCTTCCAAACACATTATGGAGAATTGTGATTTGGGAAGATGGGATCCAGGAAATACCATTGCTGCAGCCGCCATTTGTAACAAGAGTATGAATCTCGGCAGCGGTTATTGCTTTCAAATGCTTGTGCCCGACCAAATCCCCTTTCGTCCATCTCCGCGAGAGTTTCAACCTCAACGACATGTCATGTTACCGTGCTTCAATGGGGTACGATGTCTCTTACTATTCACTACGTACAAGAGTCGCATCCACATGTTTGTCATGGACCATCAAAAGAATATCACCAAGCTCAAGCATATGCCTTCGAAACTCCCCATTCCACTCTTTGCAGGAACCGTTCTCGATGGTGAACTAGTGTTGATGCCGGACGGATCCTATTGCTTTGCGATGATGGACTGCTACTTGATGTGTGGAAATACGACCAAACATTTACGATATGATCAACGATGGGAACTTGCAGTATTGGCCCTTTATTTAATTTCCAAGTGTTCTTGTTCGACACGTATTCAAGTCAAGATGTCTCCCAAGGTGGTCAAGTCGTCTGTATACCCCCATTTGTACAATACGGTCATTCGTCATCCCGAGATTCCATTTGGTCTACATGTCAAGCCCATGGTCGAATTGAATAATGCGGAACGGTTCCATCATGTACTACCCGTCGAAGCCATGGATTTATTCGACACGTCTTTGGAAGTCTCTACGTTTTTACGGTTACGATCTCATCAAATCACATGTATGGTGGAACCCTTTGAACCCATTGGCAATTGGACATGGCCACAAGGAACTCCCTCGGTTGTAGACCATTATCGCATCCCACAAGGAAGAGTTATTCTTCGATCACTGGACGGCATTGTATTTTCAGCAGCTGAACTCTCATGTCCAACCAATCTCCCATGTGTCATGAGTTGCGAATTCAGAGATCAAAAGTGGATTGCCATATCTCCACAACAGTCATTAGCCTATACATGGAAAGATATTACGGAAACAATAGTCTCCATTGCCGAACATATACACCCAAGTGAGTTGCGTGCGTATACAATGACCTCGTGAATTGGAATTATCATTGAAATAAAAAAAAAATGGATTCCTTTATTGAAATTAGTAGCACTTCACACTTGTCTCATCATCCATGTACTGAACACAAGGGACAAAAGAAACCCAAAAAATCACACGCTTTACCCAAGAAGGAAGAATTTGAACAACTGGCACGGAAGGAAGATCTTGTTCATCTCTCACGAAAAGAAGATCTGATGGGTCTTGCAAACAAAGAAGACTTATTGAATCTCTCACGAAAAGAAGATCTGATGGGTCTTGCAAACAAAAACGATCTTCAACACATTGCTAACAAGGCAGATCTGATAAACGTAGCTAGCAAACAAGATTTGCAATCGCTCGCAAACAAACAAGATATTCAAGGTCTTATACACCACAAGGACATTCAACATCTTGTGAACAAGACAGATTTACAATCACTTGCAAACAAAGTAGACTTGATCAACGTGGCTAGCAAACAAGATTTGCAGAGCCTTGCAAATAAACAAGATATCCAAGGTCTTGCTAGCAAGAAGGATCTAGTCAATGAGTTACAGTCCTTGGCACGAAAGACCGATTGTTTGAGAAGAGAGGATTTGGCTCCATTGGCAAGAAGGGATGATGTGGTGAAGAAGGAAGATTTGACTCATTTGGTCAATAAGCAGGATTTGATCCCATTGGCTCGAAAGGAAGACTTGGCCTATGTGGTCAAGAGAGAAGAGTTGGCTCATGTGACAAAAGTGGTATTGGGATTACATCAAGACATTATCCAGTTGAAGAATGACATTTCTAAAGAACCAAGAGATACGACACAGTACGCTGACGCCATCAATGACTTTAGCAAGTTTAACCGAAACATGAAGCAGTGCTACGATTCCCTGCCAGGATTCATTCAATCACGTATTGATAGTGCGAAGCAAGCGATCCTGGTGGAGCTACATCAGACCCAAATCACAGATGAACAATTCAGAGCCATTGTGAAGAAGGTTATCAGAGATGAAATCAAGGAAAGTGTCGAGTTGGTACAAAAGACAGGTCAAACCATACAACGAATGAATGATGACTTACAAAAACGTTTGGCAGAAGAGGAACAAGAAGAAGAACAAGTTCCAAAACAAGGTTCAAAGTGTATTGTATTATCCATCGTCATTACTGCACTCATGACCGTGGCCACGTTTCTCCAGTTTCAACCAGCATCCTCCTCACATTTGTATCATTAGGGTTACCATCGAAGACAGCATGTTATTCTGGTTCTTGACAACTTCGAAGATAGTCTGATTGCCATAGTGTGCTGAGAACGTATTCTAGACATGGTATCGAGTCCATATCCTCTTGGCTCATGGTGAGTCGAAGTGGTGGTAATTCAAAGTTGAGTACAGTCAGGGTAGGAATTTGCCATGAAGATGTTTTCTTTGTCAAGCTATCTTTGCACAAGACGACAAGTCGCTCACCATGCTCCAATAAAATTTCTTGTATGATCGCCTTGTGTATTGCATTATTCTTACCAGATGGAATTTGTACCGTCTTGTTCAACCATGTATGCTTGTCAAATATGATACTCATACACTGCTCTTCTTGAACTTGATGAACTTGATTCTGAACTTGATGAACTTGATTCTGAACTTGATGAACTTGATTCTGAACTTGAGGAACTTGATTCTGAACTTGAACAGGAGTTGAAACCTTGTTTTGTAAAAAATCAATAGCTACTTGTTTGTATTTTTCCAAGAGTTTGGGTAAGCCTTTGGCGACGGATAACTCTTCTACCGTATTGATATTGAGTTTTGAGAATTCGTCTCCCTTCTTCTTACCAATCCCTTTCAAAAGCAAGATTGAAGTCATTATTTTTTATAAAAGAAACAAGACGTCATGTGTACACGCGATTGGGAAACCCAAACTGGATTAAACTGTGTTGGTGTCAATAACACACCAGGCGCAAACCATATTGCCGCATTTTACAAAGCAGACGAAGCTGCGGGGCTTATAGGAAGCACTGCCAATACAGTCATTACCAATATCATTGCTTATGGACTCATGCACGCCACCACCACATGCGAGCAGGGTTCCTACGTCCGTCAATCCGTCTCCATCTCATGTGATGAAGCCAAGGGTAATAAAGTCAGCACAAACAAGAATTGTACCTATTGCAAATCACAAATCGAACGTGTGATTCAAGATCGTCTGGCATTGGAAGAGCAAGCGTCATCGTACATCAACTCCACCTATGTTCCACAAAAGTTTACAGCTGATCAATTACACGACTTGCGCTCCACTTGCAATTACGTATGCACCCAATGTCTGGTCATTGATTTGCGTCAAGAATTAAGCGCAAATATGACTGCTGAATGTGATGTGACGTCGAATACGTTTCAAAAAGCATTCATCTTTGGAATGCAAAACCAGGCTAAGATTGAAGTCGCAAGGAATAAGCAACGTCTACAGCAGTTGGGTCAAGATGTCGAAACACAAAATCAAATTGATAATTTCAGTTTGACCATGGTGGATACCATTCGAAACATTGTAACATCGTCAACATTAAATTCGTTAAAGCAACAAGCCATTATTGTGCAGGATGTAGTTGTGGAACCAGATTCTACTTCAGTAGTCATTCAAAATCTTTCTCAACGATTGTCCTTGGTCATGTATAGTACACTTGTTGCCTCTGAAATTTCACAAGCCCGCATGTATGTCGCCATTGATTATGCAACCAAATCCAAAGTCCTTGAACTCCAATCCCAACTCGACCAATTCATTTCCAAATCAAGCTACACTGGGTTAACCGTCTACAATCTTCTCGTCCAAGTCGTAAAACAAATACCCTCTATCTTCATTGTTCTATTCAGTCTACTCATTCTCATTGCCTTTTACTGGACGTTTGCCAAAGCTGGTGGATCCATCATGCTACACGCGAATGGTCATGTACTCGATGCACTTTCTGATGTTCATGATGTTTCTGAATTAGTTACATAAATAATACCGACACCAATGTGAGTATGAAAAAGATATATGCTCCGATGAATAATGTTTCAGATTTTTAGAATTTGAAATGTTGCGTGCAGAAATTATTTCGTTATCTCAATGGTTGACACCAAAAACGTTTCGCAAAGGATTTTTCATGTTTGATCGAGAAGAAGTGGAATCAATTTGGCCAGGTATCATGACGAATATGATACATTATGCCTTGTCTACCAAGTTACAAGGAAATGATTTACGACGTTTTTTAAGACGTGAAGGTTATTTACCAACCGACTTGACATGGGAGGATGCACGATATTATTGGTGGCAATGGTGTAAAGAAGTTGAACCATTATGGAAAAAACTTTGGAACAAGGCATACCCTGTTGATTTTTTTTGCAGCGAATGCCAATGGTATTATTTCAAACATGATAGTTCATGTTGCGAAAACTGTTCAGACAAGTTTAGACAATGTCCTCGAGAGCTATCATGCTCCAAATGTTTTTCACATGGTAAACCAAACCTACATGGAATTTTATTATGTACCAATCATTGGAAAAAATATTCGACTTGAAAAACAAAAAAAGACAATTATGCATTGTAATCGTTATGGCCAAGAACATGATACACCATTGCGTGTATATCTCAAGGTGTCGTCCGCGTTAATGTTTATCCCAGCCATCATTTCCCTCAAGACACAACCTATTATTTTTTCAGTCGTCTTGTTCATGGCTGCGATATTCTCTACCCTTTACCACTTGTCGGACGAAGCCAATCACGCCACCTCGGATGAAATATGGGCCAGTCTCACCCTCATGTTGATTCTCGTCATGAGTCTACGTCTTGCCGCCGAGCTAGGATTCTTTCACTGGCGTGTAGTCAGCATATTCGCCTTTGGAATCACCGCAATCGTCGCGTACATGACACACGGATGCCGCAATGATACAACCGTCACATCACACGAATATGAAATGTGGCATTCCATTTGGCATACCTTTGCAGCAGCGGCGGCGACATTGGTCATTATCAAGCGATCTGATATTTCATTCAAGAGTGATGATTCCTTTGTCACTTGGATCCAAGAGTCATATCAAAAGTCAAAAGAGAATTTAAATCAATGGCAACAATAAATAAAAAGAAATACGTATGGCAGCTGTTGACCTTCCTACTTGTGACATCGTTAATAATCTTCCATTTGTTCCATGTTATCAAGAGCAATATATACGTCCACACATGCCGCCACGCGAATTCCCCACACGATTCAACTTGATTATTCCACCCCAATCTATCCACCAATGTTACATTGAAAACGATCATATTGTTTCATGGCGAAGGCATGTACGTGGAGACTTGGTATGGTACGACTTTATCCGTAAACGTAACCTGTACAAACAGGGACAAACCTATGAAGTATCTAGAGAGTGGTACCTACCTGGCGAAACCGTGCAAAGAAATACAATCGCATGGATTACCATTAATAGACATTCGACTCTCATTGATAATGGATCTCCATTCATGGATACAAATGGTACTTTGGTTCTACTTAAAACTTGTCCAGCGTGCAACGTCACCGAATTCAATCATAATTGTGGCTCCACATGTACATTTTGCACAGCGACTACCAAGCTACATACTTGTCAGTTGTGTACTATCTCTCGAGTATGCAAAGCTCATAATGTGGGTATTGATGGGGCGTGTGTATGCCAAACTTGTTTACAAAAGGATGTAAGATGTACGGCATGTCTCCAAGTCCTAACCGAAGAGCAAAAGAGACGTGGTATTACCAAACACAAGAATTGTGCCATGGTACAAACATCATGTGTCACACGCAATGAGGAAGGAGATTGTATTCGTAAAAGGGCTGCAAACGCTCCTTTCGAATTTAAGACAAAGCTTTTCAAAAAATACTGGGACGACAAGACCTTTCCCAAAGTATTAGACGCCGGACAGTTTGCAAGTATTTTTAGCAGACTCTTTTTGAACAAACCATATGTGTACCAAGACCAACTTGATCTAGGAACTTTGAACGCGGAACAGCTTATTGTTTCTGAAATGTGCATGTCGTGGCGTACGGCAGTGTTGGTGTTGTCTCGACGCAATGTCCCCAACTTACAAAGCAAGACCCCAAAAGCCATTTACGACTTGTTTAAAACCAAGTTTGATCCACGAAACGATATTACGGCAGAGATCAAATCATTCTTGGGAAGTGATCGACTTTATAATTGTCATCAAGTGACATATGGCATACTGGATTTGTACGGTATCAATCGAGAAGACCTGGTGAAATTCTTCAAAACCATGGTGGGTATGTTGAAATGCCTGTCTGACAATGCAGTCACCAATGAGAATGCACAATCTGCATATGATCTTAAAGCTTCTAAAAAGGTCCCTCAATATTTACTGAAATTTGACAAGATTCAAACGTTTACGAAACAACTTCAAAAACTATACTCTCCAGATGAACCAGCGGTACAGCTCAAAACAGATGTACAACAAATCGAGCCATTTGTTATGCCAGTTGGTGCATCCGAAGAAGACAGGAAAAAGTTAGAGCGAGAACACAGGCTTAAATTTATGCTCCAAAAGCCACAAAGAGTCTTATCAGATGACATGTTTTTCGAAATTCGACGCAAAGATGGTATGTTACGGATGGAGTCTCGTGCTATTGTTCACCCCAATGGCTCTGTCACTCCTGGACAATATCAAGAATTATCTCCAGGTGGATTACTCAACGTATACAATGCCATTGTTCGAAGCTTCAAGGACAAAATAGATCATAATAAATTTGCGAAAAAACTAGGTAAACCACAGAATGACGTTAACCAAATGCATCCTCTACATGGACAGTTTAAACTCCGGAGGAAGGAATCAGCGCATGATGCCTACAAAAATGTCGTCGATTTATTTATATGGAACCCACATATTAAGCGATTCAATATTCGCGACAGTGTGATTACCTATTATGATGAAACGTCTGTCCAAATTCCTAATGACGTGATAAAGAGAGGACTTGAACATACAGACTTTTTTCGATTTGTTCAAAACACTTATCCAGACGACTATGATAAAATGAAATACGAACACATTCGGTACGTACTCAAACGTACAAAGAATAATTGGAAGGGTCAATCCTATTGGGTAACGCTCAAATCCAAACTTGATAAACTTCACAAGATTGTGTATCCCAATAACTATATTGTAGCTCCTGATCCCAAAGATCCTGAAGCTCCTGGTGGTCCCAAAGACCCCAAAGATCCTGACGCTCCTAAAGATCCTAAAGATCCTGGTGGTCCTAACGATGCTGATGCTCCTGACGCTCCTAAAGATGCTGCTATTGCCAATGACGATTCCAATGCTCCTAAAGATCCTAAAGATCCTGATGCTCCTGATGGTCCGAAAGATGCCGATGGTCAGGTTCCCGATGATGCTGTCGCTCCTGAAGTTAAACCAGTGTATGTGGAGCCGACAGAGGATGAATGGGAGACTATCAAGAGTAATCCTCGCTACAAGGAACTGAAAAAGACTATCAATAAGCTTATCAAAGATGTAGGTGACTATATGAAACTACCAAAGTAAACTTTATTTACTCGTCACCACCAGACTCTTCATCATCTTCTTCAGAATCATCATCCTCATCTTCATCTTCTTCTTCATCAGATTCATCAGATTCCTCCTCTTCTTCAGATGAGGATTCTTCTTCTTCCAGAATGTCTTCTTCTTCTTCCTCGGATGAGGATTCTTCCTCTTCTTCTTCCTCTTGTTCTTCAAAGTCTTCTTCATCTTCATCTTCTTCTTCGGGTTCGGGTTCTTCTTGCTCTGGTACTTCTTCCTCTTCCTTCTTTTTGGCAGCTCTTGTATTCTCTGGAAGCTTGGATGGCTTTAATTTGTTTCCCTTGATCGAATGACTAAAGGTCACTTGTAAATAATCGACTTGTTCACCACTTTGTGATTGATACCCTTTACACTCCAATACTTGTCCAACACATAACCCATAGAAGCGCGCCACAATATCGTACACAAGAATTTGTCGAGACAAGGCCGTGGGCGCCTTTTGTACGATTCGAATCGATCTAGGTTGGAATTTGTGTCGCGTGAGTATACATGGATCCCCTATTTCACTATACTTGAAGTGTTGCAATGTATACGACAGCTCACGGTTCCACATGGTCTCGAGCAATAAGGTATTGATGAACGAACTGACATCACGGGATACAATGATCCATCGTTGCACGTGAGGATAATTCACTCGAAACGATTTCCAAACCGAATCAATCAGGTTTATAAATGAGACATCTGCCTTTTTTTTTGGCTGTTCTATGATGGAGGGGACAATTTGAAACTTTGTATCAAGTAACTCGGGTCTAATAAATGTAGTTGTATCTCCCACATCTGGACAAAACATAATCACAGAAATCTTCTTGTGATACAAAAATCCACATCCTTGTTGCTCAGAATACGTATGCTTCACCTCTGAAATAGAAACACCATTACATTCTAACAAGACTTTAAAAAACTGATACGCGTGCACAAAAGTCTCTGAGGCAAAAGACATGCTTGTCTTCAGATTATAACATGTCACAAATCATATCGGAACTTTATGGTAAGAGTATATCGTCATCAGAAGATGATTTTTGCAAATTCCCTCCATGAGAATTCTGATTTGCGTTGGAGACTGAGGATTTAGGTCGTCTGTACATGTACCAAGCAAAGAGAATCAATAGAATAACAAAGACCACTACTCCAACAACAATACCGACAATGGCACCAGTCGATAATGTTGTCGAGCTTGACGTTTCCTCATTATCTTCAGTGGTTTGTTCAAGTGGCGGAGAGAGTGGCATGGCTTCAGGTTCTACATAGTTTCTTCCTCCTTCATGCTCCAAGTATTCCCTCATGACGTCAATTTGACTTTGCGTAAACATACGCGATTCTGGGTCCCTAGCATAATCCATGTAGTTTACAGCTTGTTCACTAAGTTCTGCATCATTTTGTCCAGGACGTTTGGCACAAGAGACAATTCCTGGTTCATTATCCAAGTGTCTCTCTCGATTATCATTGACCTGGGTCCACTTTCCATTTATGTATTGTACAGTGGCATCAAAATTGGGTCGCACTTGCTCTGGAATATCTGGATAACGCTTCTCATTGTCGCACACGGAATCTGAAAACGTATGATACAAACCTAGAGCATGACCCATTTCGTGAACCAAGACTTTACCCAAATTGTAACCAGGCATCATACCAGGTCTTGCCACACTTCCTACCGTCCTCATATCACAGAAAATCACATTGGATGCCAACTCTGCGATACCCAAGGTACTGGTACTGCCCTGCAGCTTTGTGAAGTAGACATTAATCACATTGGGATTACGTCCGGCAATGGCTTCGCAATCGTCAAGAGGGTTCACATTGTCAATCGGCAAGTTGGATGAAATCACCTCGACCTCTACGTCATCACTATTCAATGGAAGAAATCGAATATTGGCGACAGCAGCTAATCTCTTCCAGGGCTGGGTCTCACTGTCTGGCAAGGTATCCAACTCCTGAGTATTCTGTCCCATGAAACTTATGTTGAGCTGATCGTGGTTGGCTTGGACAAGTTCCAAAGGTAACATTTCGGTAGGGTTACGTTGAATAAATACATATCGAACACGAACATGAAGGGTTCGTGAAGTACGAACATGAGCCAGTTCACGGAAATAAGCCTCTGTATGTTTGGTCATGATCTCTCGATGACCAGGGTGCGGCGTTGAACAATAGTCTGACATTCTTTTTATTTTTACGTGTGTTGATAATTTTTAATGGGTGAGTAGACTGGATTTTTGTGGTAGACCATAAATTGTTTCATTCCCTTGACACTTTGGTACATTTGATAACAAAAGAACATGGACGTTAATGATGTCAAGATACAAAAAATCATTAACCATTTCAAGTATCCCGTCTTTTCTGAAAATTGCTTCATAGGTTTTGCAAAAACAAAATCGTAACAATGACTTTTCGCGGATTCTACCCAAGACATTTCTTTTTCCAGTGTATTACTTTTTATTAGTCATTGCCGCCTCCACAAGTGTGCGATTATCCTCGGATGCTTTCAACAAGATATCCCCAACATCCTTCAATTGTTGAGCCTTTGATGAAATGGTAGCCATTTCCAAACAAACTTGTGTTCTCAGTTCATCACATTCCTTAATCGTCTTGATCTGTTGTTTAAATGTCATATTGGAATCATGTGGTATATTGTGTAGTTTTTCCATCCACTTGCTAATTTGCTTGTCGTATTTCGCCTTTATTTTTGATGCTCCAGAAATACTCTCACGCATGCTTTTCCAATTGGTACCACCATCCTTGACCCCCATCTTACTCTGAATTACATTTTCCTGAGACGTTATCAAATTCAATGTTGTGTAAATCACAGCCACTGCCTTCATAGCCTGTTCAAACTTGTTCGAAAATGTTTCAATCGCGTCCTTGGTATCCTTCCATTTTACATTTGCTCGACTTTGTAATTCATCTGTTTTTTCATTGTCATCTGGTTCACCCGATAATTTTTCCATGGTCATGGTACTGGCGACTTTTGTTTCGTCATTCGTTGGTTGACGTCTCCTAGCCCACATTACAAGAATGATAATTAATAAAACTCCGATGCCACTTGCCCAAAAAATATGATCCCTTACTCTATAGGTCACCTTTTCCACAGCGTCAGATACATTATCCATTTGTTTTTTCTTTGATTCGACAAAAAAAACATGACTTTATATGCCTCTCTTGACATAGAGACCGACGGTAATAATCCTTTGCAACATAATATGCTATCTTTAGGAATCGCCATGTTCAATCGCCATGGTGCACTCATCGATACTTTTTACCAAAACATTTCGCCACAAGCTGGTAAAGAAGCAGATCCCAAATGCATGACTAATTTTTGGAACAAGTTTCCAGAATTGTACAAGAATGTATGTACTAATCGTGTAGAACCAGTTGAAGCAATGACATTATTGGACAAGTGGTTAAAGACGTATTCGACAAACATTACTTGGGTTGCATCGCCCTCTTGCTTTGATTGGATGTTTTTAAAAAGCTATTTTGAAGCCTATGGACCACCAAACAGATACGACTTGGGCTTTCACTGTCAATGTCTTCCTTCATTGGCCCGTGGCTATGCAATTTTACATGACTCTTCTGTTAGTGAAGTCATGGCACTAATTGGAGGCATTCGTATGTCCACAGATGTTCATCATGCGCTATCGGACGCCATCTACCAAGGCCATTGTTACATGAACCTTCGACATCTCATCGAGGCCATGACCCATCGTAAATAAAACTTTACTCTACACGAATAAAAAAGAACATGCAAGCGCCTACCCCACCGCAACCCAATGCCACCACAGAACAAATGGCATTTATCGCACAACTCATTGATAACGTCCAACGAGACAAGGACAATGTTCGACTTCAAAGTGATATCGAAATAAACCAACTCAAAAAAGTCAGTGACAATTATGAAAAGGTTCGCGAAACTCTTGAAAAGCGATACACCGAAGAGTTGGTGAATGAGAAATACACGGATGCCTTTATTACCTTGTCCATTATGCAAGACATTCAACACCAAGGGTTCATGAAATTTAATGTGAGTATTCCTGCAGGTATGAATAAGCTCAAGCATAAGAATATCGACCGAGCTCAAATCGACAAGGTCTTGACCAAACATACACTCAGTGATAAACCCATGGTCTATGATTCTGAAAAGTACAAAAAGACATTTGCTTGTACTGAACCCGCAGGCATCTTAGAAACATGTGATAGTCACACAGCCATTCCTTTTTACATTGGTCTCGCTACATGTTGCAAACCATTCAACACATTCATGACTGAACACCAACAAGTTCTTAGGACCCACTTTGACCTACTCAAAAACCCTGGTACACGTCAAACTTTTAAGAAACACCATGCCTACTTTCAAACCCTTGACGACAATCAATCGGTGCCTCAGTACATGCACATTTACTTTCTTCATCGCTACCTACCCGACAATATCGCCACCTACTTTGCTAGCAACCTTACCATTTTTCAAAAAGATCCAAACCTCCAGGCCCAACGTCAGAGCACCTACATCACAGGATATACGGATGAAGTACCAGGCATTCACTACTATAGACGTCTACTACTCATTGCCACTTATTGTCAATTCATTCGTCTTGTGACCCTCATGTTTTTGGAAGTGTATACATTTCACCGTGACAAGTTTCAAAATCTAATCAATGCTTCTACACTCAAAGGGTACCAAAAATCAAACCCCATTGAAATGTTTACCATTATCATTAAAACCATCATCTACATGGCCACCAATACCATGAATACGTCATCGCTCCCTATACCCTCGACCATCTCATATGAGGAAGCGCACAGAGACTTGAAAAACCTGGTGATTGACAATATCTTTCAAAAGATTATCTTGCACAAGATCATTCAACAAGAAATGGAATACTTTGATGCCATGGATCATTATGATCGTAAAGTCTATGGTGTCACAACATTTAATCGTCTCTTCAAGGATATACCAGACAAGGAAGTACAACTAGAGTTTGTCAACTTTTTTGCAGACATGTTTCAACATTGTATTTCCATTCTTGAACCATCATGGGATATTACTCATGTCATGCTCGAACGATTCTTTACATGCATTGTCATGTCCAATGTATTTGAAGTCTCCAACTTGTCCACTCAATCCACTCTTCAACCCATTCTCAAAAACATTACCATGGAAAACCAAAGTTTATTCTCCTCGATTCAAGATGTCAAGAATCGAATCAAGGAATTGGACAAACAAGATTCTGACATGGTCCAACAACTCAAACAGCAACAACAACAAACCGACCAACTCAACGCCGACATTACCAAGAAACTCTACGATGTACAACAAAAGCGAACCCAAATTGATAATGAAGTAAGTACAATTGAACTAAAGTCGTCGAGTCTAGGTCAGAAACGGTTTGAAGTAAAACAGCTCGAACAAGACACCATTGACATGGAGCAAAAGGTCAAAAGTCGACTCGGTGGGATCAAGACCAAGAATGCTCTTCAACAACAATCCATACGTACACTTATGAATGGAAGAAATCAGTCCGTGAGTGGAAAACCAAGACGAAATAGTTGGGATTTTCAATAATAAAAACTCATTCCGATACCATATTTTTTCACATTTATTTGTAAAATAGAAAAAAGGATGGAACCACATCACGTTACAAATCGTCATGGTGTAAAAGAGCCTGTTGCTCCCCATCGAATTAGTCAACGTCTTACCTCGATCGCTCAAGACATGGAACGTATTCTTGGACGTCCACTTGATATCTCTATTTTCAAGATTATTCGAGGGACAATTGATCGACTTACCGAAGGCATCAATACCTCTGAACTTGATTACATTGCAGCTTCTGTTGCCGTTCACGATAGTTACTTTTCAGACAATAATCTCTTTGCTGGTCAAATCCTCCTTTCCAACTTGCGTAAATCCACTCCCAATACATTTCGTGAATATGTTCGTGCTGCTCGCGAAAACATCAATCCACGCACCGGCACCTTGTCCCCCTTATTAAACGAGACATTTGACCACATCAAGGACATGGATCGTATCGAAGCCGCTATTGACCACGATCGCAACATTATATTCGATTGTGCTGCGGTTTCCCAACTGATCAATGGCAAGTACCTCATCCACTCTTATCGACGCGTCAAACATAATGATGGACATATCATGGTCATTGTACCACTAGAAGAACCACAATACATGTACATGCGAATTGCCCTGGCCTTGAATCCTGACAATACAGATCGTGCCATACAATTATACAACTATCTATCGCTCGGTAAATGCACCATGGCCACTCCAACTCTGTTTAATGCGGGAACCATTCACCAACAAATGAGCTCGTGCTTCCTGCTAGACGCCGGCGAAGATTCCATAGAGGGAATAGCAGACCGATGGAAAGACTGTAGCATCATTTCCAAATACTCGGGTGGCATAGGCATCAATATTCATAATATCCGCAGCAAAGACTCTTACATTGCGGGAACAAATGGAGTTACGAGTGGTGTTGGGTTGATGCTCAAAGTGTTCAACTCGGTCGCCGCCTATGTTGACCAATGCTTTTATGGAGATACGCGAGTCATGACCTCTACCGGATGGCGAAAGATTCAATCCATTCAAGTCAATGATCTTGTCATGAATCGATTTGGTTCCTTTCACAAGGTTGACAAGATCATCTCAGCCAAGAAACCTCTACAGTTTCACCACTTGGTGTTCCACAATGGTCGAGTCTCTCATGGCGTTACCGATTCCCACCCCGTTCTCGTCGTCGACAATGTCGAAGGTTCCACTGCAAGACCCTACTATGTCACCATTGGCGATATTGACCCACGAAAGCACTCTGTCGCCATTACCAACACCATCAACAACCCACGACGCATCCAAGATGTACCTGCAGATATTCTCAAAGTCTTGGGTATTGTTACTGCAGACATGTCTTGGTCATGTATCAATGGTCTGGTTACCTTTTCAATCTTGTCTCCCTCTTTGGATATATCATGGCTCGCCTCTATTATTTCCATTCGCAAAGTCTCTGCCACCGAAATCATTTTTCCTGAAGGACAATTGTTTGGACTCTTGCACTGCAACCGAAACGATATCCCCGCGGCCATCATGTTTGCCCCTCTCGACCAACTCCAACTCTTCATGGAAGGACTGGAAATGCAAGG
>JACCDN010048773.1_pt1 | contig 40360 bp, 39 predicted proteins | sample 7441691 | NCBI WGS metagenome assembly JACCDN01 (sample SAMN15323439, study PRJNA562643) | freshwater metagenome | isolation source: river surface water | place: USA:Blue River Watershed | collected 2017-08-16 | reverse complement strand
GCTTAGGCCAATTAGGTCATAGCCATCCTGCTCAGTCCACTCGGAGGAGTGAGCCTCGGCCAAGGACCGTTCGCTTTTCATCCAGTAATGTTCTGAGTCGATGAGGGTTCCATCCATGTCCCACAGAACGGCGGCAGGGGGCTGGTTTCTCAACATAATTCTTCAATTTTACCCGGCTTAGGTTGGCTTAGAGTTTTACTTGATATATCCAAAGGTTCAGGGGAACAAATTGACGAATCGCATATTTGCCGGCCGCACACTCATCGTGGCTTTTGAAGGCTGGAATGATGCTGGAGAATCGGCAAGCAATGCCGCCAAATTTCTAGCAAAGCAATTGAACTGCGATGTTGTGGGCGCGATTGACCCTGAAGATTATTATGACTTCATCTTTACCCGGCCAACAGTGGCTTATGACGAGAATGGGCAACGCCAGATTTCTTGGCCAAGCACTGAAATGTGCGCCCCAGGCATTGAGGTAGTTGCTGAAACTCCCGAGTTTGGGAGGGTACACATTTTGCTTGGTACTGAGCCCTCACGCCGTTGGCAAACCTTCACGGCAGAAATCATGGAAATGGTTGAAGACCGCGAGATCGATGCCGTTATTTTTCTGGGCGCAATGCTGGCCGATGTTCCGCACTCTAGGCCTATTGGTATAACTGCCACGAGTCAGAATGAGGCGGCCCGTGCGGCATTTGCTCTAGAGCGCAGCCACTATGAAGGGCCAGTCGGTATTTTGAGTGTGCTTGGTGTAGCCCTCGAGAAGGCTGGTATTCCATCGATTGCGCTATGGGCATCGGTGCCTCACTACGTTCACAACACACCGGCACCAAAGGCAACCTTGGCCCTGCTTACCGAAGTTGAGAAGTACCTAGGAATTCAGTTTGATCACGGTCAATTGGCACAGGAAGCTTTTGATTGGGAGCGCGGTATCGATGAAGCTGCTGAAGCCGATGAAGACATGGCCGGCTACATTGCTCAACTGGAGAAAACCCGCGACGAGGTTGAATCTCCAGCGGCATCCGGCGATGCATTAGCCATTGAATTTGAAAAATTCCTGCGGGAATCAGAAAAGAAGCCGGGCGAATCAGATCAGGATCAGCCTTAGTCGTTCAATACGCCGGCACCTAGCAGAATTAGCAGAGTTGCACCAAGTGCCACTCGCCAGATGACAAATGGCATAAAGGACCCGCGGTTTAGGTACTTGAGTAGCCCTACAATCACGCTAAATCCCACGGCGAATGAAACCGCAGTGGCAATCAAGGTCGCTGCAAGGTCTTCAACTGCCAGGTCTTGATAGGTTTTGGCGAATTGGTAGGTTCCGCTGGAGATAACCGCTGGAATAGCCAATAAGAAACTGTACCTAGCTGCCGCTTGGCGGGAGTACCCCATTGCCAGGCCCACTGAAATCGTTCCGCCAGACCTGGATACTCCGGGGATTACCGCCAGCGCTTGGCCGAGGCCAAAAAGCAAGCCGTCTCTGGTGTTGAGCCTCTCAATGCCTTTTTGCCTTGAACCGAATTTGTCGGCTAGGCCAAGGAGAATACCGAACACAATCAGGGTTACGCCGATCACCCAAAGGCTTCTGAGTTGGTTTTCAATCAGGTCTTTGAAAACAAGACCGATGCCAATCACCGGAAGGCTGCCCAGGATTATGAGCCAGCCCATTTTTGCGTCTTTGCTGTTTTCTTCTGTCTGGGCGCGATTCTTGAAAAAGGAACCAAAGAACGCACGCAGAATGCGCACAATGTCTTTCCAAAAATAAAGTAGAACGGCTAATTCTGTGCCCAACTGAATGGTCGCGATGAACGCAGTAAGTTGGGGCTTAGACATAGAGCCAAGGCCCATGACCTGCTGTGCAATTTGTACGTGGGCGCTTGAAGAAATAGGCAAGAATTCAGTGAGTCCTTGAATGATTCCAAGAACTACCGCGTCAAATGGGTTCACTCAGATTCTTCTTCAGCGAGGCCGATTGGTAGGTACTCTTCAAAAGCTTCGCCAAGCGCCTCTTCGTAGTTCAAGAACGCATCCTCAAGTTGAAAGTAAGCCTGTTCGACTGTTGGGTCGTCCTGCCCCCGCCTTGCCGACACGGCCTCAAAGTGCCGTTCTAACGATGCGATGAACTGTTGAAGTGCGAGTCTTGCGTCTTGAGCCATAAGCCCAAACTACCTGCAATTTCGCTTTGAGGGTAGTACTTAGGGTGGCTATTTAGATTCTTCAGTTATCTGGTAAAGTTTGAGTTTGTTGTCGCGGGTTTCTGAGACAATCACCTGTCCGGGTGGCGGAATGGCAGACGCGCTAGCTTGAGGTGCTAGTCCTCTTATGAGGGTGGGGGTTCAAGTCCCCTCTTGGACACTAAAGCCCTGGTCCTCCACGACCAGGGCTTTTTCACTTAAGCCTTAGCCCAGCCAAAGCACGTCATACGGCTCTAGCTCAATTCCAGAATTTAGCTCAATCGATCTTCCGCTCAAGTAATCGGTTACCTGGTTACCCAGTGCCTGCAACTCATCACGAGACACCCACCTTCGGGTTTCAGCCAGGTTATAAACCTGAATCACATTTCCGGCTGGGTGAATTCGCTCAAAAATAGCCACGCCATGGCCTTGCCCTGCCTTGACCTTGGTTGCTACGGCTGCGTGAAGCGATGGCAGCTGCAGTCGCGCCGAAATTAGGTTGTCGATGCCCTTGCGAACTCGGGTAGCTGTCGAAGCTGGCTTCTTTCCGGCAGCAGCGCTCTCCGCGACATCCCAAGGCATAGCTGGGCGGTGGATCCAACGGTTGTCATCCCGTTTGGTTTTATCTTTAACGAAGTCGTCGTCATTGAACAACGCAATTTCATCGCCCATGTAAAGCAGTGGAATTCCGCCGAACCCGAAAACCATCGCGTAGGCACACAAATAACGCTTGATGGCCAAATCAACTGCAGCGCTGTCTTTGCGTTCCAATGCGCCCTGAATGCCGGTCAGTGCAGCAGCGGTGCCCGAGGTCCTTCGTTCTCCCGAGTGTTTCTCGACCTGAAAGTCCACTCCCCTGGCCTCTGAGCCATAAAACTTGCCCGTGTAATAGTCAGCAAGAAACATGCGGTGATCATGTCCATTGATTCCCACGCGGTGGGCATCGGTGTCGTCAATTGCCCAGCCAATGTCGTCGTGACAGCGGAGGTAGACGCCCCAGGCAGTGCTTGCCGGCATCGAGCCAAAACGAGACATGACAAGTTCTAGTAATTTGGCGTCTTTGGCGGCAATTGCTGACCAAATTTGGACCATCAAACTGTTGTGGTAGGCCATGTCAGACACCTTGCCTGCGTGCTGACCTTCGCCTAGATAGGCTCCAACTTGCGCTGGTCCAACAATTGCCTCGGCCTTGAAAATGAGAGATGGGCTCAAGATTTTCGAAAATGCGCGAAGTGCCTGAGTGATGGTGTGAACCTCTGGCTCCCCCTGGCAACTCGTTCCCGTGCGCTTCCAGATGAAGGCAATAGCATCAAGTCGAAGACAGTCCACACCGTGGTTGGCTAGGTTGGCGATAATGTCGGCAAACTCGCAAAATACATCGGGATTAGACCAATTGACGTCCCATTGGTAGGAATTGAAGGTTGTCCAGACCCAAGCCTTGAGGTCTTCGTCCCAGGTGAAATTGCCAGGGGCAAAATCTGGAAATACCTCAGGAAGTGACTTTTCAAAATTGTCAGGAATCTCGCGATCGGCAAATGCATAGAAGTATTCTCGGTATTTTTGCTCGCCAGCCTTGGCCCGCTCAGCCCACTCGTGCTCTTTGGCCACGTGGTTGAGCACTAAGTCCAAGGTCAAAGAGATTCCTGAGTCGTGCAATTGCTTAGCTACCTCGGCCAACTCTTGCATTGTGCCCAAATCTTCGCGCAGGGCACGGTAGTTTTTCACCGCGTATCCACCGTCACTGGCGCCTGGTCGAGGCTCAAGTATCGGAAGCAAGTGTAGGTAGGAAACTTTAAGGTTCCTTAAGTACTCAACTCGATTAGCTAGCCCAGCTAAGTTCTTATCGAACAAATCTGTGTAACAGACGTACCCAATGGTCTGGGGGCGCTGGAACCAATCTGGGTTCAGCACGCGCTCGCGGTCCCTTTGCCTGAGGTCTTCGCTACGGTTTTGGTGCTGCTGCACCATGATTTGGAGCAGCGGCTTGATGATTTCACTTACCGAGTATGTTGCTTGCAGCCCATCGATAAGGTCTTGGCCCCATCTATCGAAACGATCCAGTAGATCAGCATCTCCGCGATTAGTTAGGTCAAGCTGCTTAGCTAATGCTGCTTTTGCCTTTTCGAAATCAGTCTGTTTGGTGGCCACGCCAACTCCTTTGTCCGTCCAAATTCTAGGTGTGGCTGGTGGGGCAGATCACTGGTTTCCCACAACCGTTGTTATCTCGTAATGCGCATCAGCTGAATAGACGGCAGAAAGTTAGACTGGAGTAGATGGTAGAGAGAGAACCACTTAGCGCAGCTGTCAGCTACAGCGTGGATTTTGCGCGCGAGCGGATTCAAGGTAAGTCTCTGGCAGTTTTGACTGGAGCTGGAATAAGCACGGACTCGGGGATTCCTGACTATCGTGGGCAAGGTCGTGTGGTGAAGCACCCGATGACTTATGACTCCTTTGTGGGCTCGCACCAAGCCCAGGTGCGCTACTGGGCCCGCAGTTTTATCGGTTGGGATCGCATAGCGACCGCCGTGCCAAATCTGGGGCATTTTGCCCTGGCCCATGCAGAGAATCTGGGCCGCATCAATCAGACCATTACTCAAAATGTTGATGGCTTGCACCAAAAGGCTGGAGCCAAAAGGGTCATTGACTTGCACGGTCGACTTGACCGAGTCACTTGCCTAAACTGTGGTGAGTCAATGCACCGCAGCGACATGGATAAGCTGCTACAAAAACTAAACCCTAGCGTCAACAAAGACGCGGATTTCGAATTCACCCCTGATGGCGATGCAGAAGTTGAAGCTGCCGAAAACTTTCAGATTCCAAGTTGCCCTAACTGCCGTGGCATTCTGAAGCCCGATGTGGTGTTCTTCGGTGAGTCGGTGCCTTCTGACCGCGTAGAACATGCCATGACCGCTCTGGACCAATCAGATGCTCTTCTGGTAGCCGGAACCTCGCTGTCGGTGAATTCTGGCCTCAGGTTTGTGCGTCGTGCTGCTCGGGCAGGCAAACCGGTAGTCATCGTGAACGTGGGACCCACCCGAGGTGATGAGCTAGCCTCTGTCAAAATTCAAGGCAACACATCTCAAGTTCTAGAAAGCCTGCTAATTGACTAAAACTATTTTGGGGCTTTTGCGCCACGGCCAGACCGACTGGAATATTGATTTCCGACTTCAGGGCGTAACCGATATTCCGCTGAATGAAACTGGTATTCAGCAGGCTCACGTTGCGGCACAAGCTCTGAATGGCGAGGATTGGGACGTTGTCTTGACCTCTCCCCTATCGCGAGCAAGAGACACCGCGGCAATTGTAATTAGCCGCGCTGGGTTGCCCGAGGCACTGGTTGAACCGTTGCTGCTCGAGCGCTCCTTTGGCGAGGCTGAGGGGTTAAAGCATGATGAGTGGCGGGCCACATACCCAAACACAAATGAAGTGCCAGGAGGCGAAACCATTGAAGCCCTTGAAATCAGGGCTTGGCAATTGCTTGATGAGATTTTGAAGAACCATGCCGGCAGACGAATATTGACTGTTTCGCATGGTGCACTGATAAGAAAACTTCTGGGAATGGTCAGCCTTGGCGAGTTTCCTCGAGAGGGTGAGCGGTTGTCAAATGCCTCTCTCAGTGTTTTTGTACACGATTCCTCAGGCTGGCAAATTCAAAGTTACGAACCCGGAATGCTACAGCCAAAGAACCGATAGGTAACCTTTCTAGAGTTTCTCAATCATCTTCAATAGGGACTCTGCCGATGAATCCCAACTGAACTTTGATGCTTGAATCAGGGCAGACTTAGAGGCTGCCGACCACGAATCTTGGTTATTGAGAGCAATTACTCGCTCTGCTAGGGCTTCAGCGGCGTTTGGTTCAAAATAGATTGCCGCCGCACCGCCAATTTCACGGAAAATTTCTATGTCTGAGACAACCACGGGAATAGCCCGAGACATAGCCTCCACCAGAGGAATACCAAACCCCTCGTCGCGGGAAGCAGAGACCAAGGCAAATGCTGAATCAATGTGGTCTAGATACTCGGTTTCGGAAACCCCATTGGCAAAAGTCACATTGCTGGCCCCCACCAGCTGTTGGAGTTGGCTCTTGCGTTCTGGGCTAATGCGGCTGAGCAATACGAGCTCGAAATCCGGCAGGAATTTCATGGCGCGAATAAGCGTCTCGACATTCTTGTAGTCCATAAAACTGCCCATGTACAGTAACTTGCGGCTCTTTGGAGCGCTTGGCATGGCAAGAGGCCTTGGTGCCTTCTCTGCAGCGTTATAGACAACTGATACCGGTCTGCGAGTGAGTTTGTGCTGTTTGATTAGACGTTTGGTGGTCTCTGAAACTGTGGCTACGGCGTCTGCGCGGTTCAACAGCAATCGTTGGGGCCAGTAAAACAGGTGGTACAGGCGCCACAAGACCCGAATCGGGAGGCTAAAACTAGGCGGGGGTGCTGGGTGACGGTAGTAAATCAAATCATGGAGAGTCAAGATCAGTTTGTATTTTCTGCCCAGAGTGCCCATGGTTTGCATAGGCGAAAAGACCACCTGCGGTTTATAGCGATTCAGTTTCAACGCGGCTAGTGGCTCGAGTACTGAAGTTGGAGCTGGCACCACGACATGCTCACAGGGTGGCAACTTTGCGAGCTGGCGCTCATCCGAGATGATGGCAACAACATTTACACGCCTGCTCAGAGCCTCAAACAGCCCAGCTGAGAATCGGCTTATGCCGTCATGGTGGTCAACCCGGATGTACCGGGCATCGAAAAATATTGTGTTGGCTTTCAAAGTGTTGAACCAATGAACTCGCGAATGTCGTGGGCAACCAAATCAGGAATTTCATAGTGGGTTAGATGCCCCACTCCCCTGTGTTCGACGACACGGTGGGGAGCTGAAATTTGATTGGCCATGGCATATTGCTGCTTTGGCGAGGTGATGTCATCACGGGATCCGATGATCAGCAAAGTCGGTACCTTGAATTGGCTGGCATACTCAGACACGTCGTGAGAGATTGAGGCGTTGTAACCCTCAATGGCTACTCGTCGACTCGAAAAATCGTTGAAATTTGCATCATGCTGCGCGTGAATCCAACTACGTAATTCGCGGTTCAGCGACTTAGTCATGATGATGCTCATGCCGCGAACCATCGGCCAACTCTTGAGTAGCCATTCTGCCTGTCGCAGCGGGAGTTTTCCGGCCATGGCAAAGAAGCCCTGAGCCACCTTGGTTAACGGTGCGTTTGGCCCCTTGAGCGCTGGAGCAGAGACCGGGTTCTCAAGCACCAGGGCCTCAATCATGCTGCTATTCGTCGCTGCGAAAGCTGAACAGACAATGCTGCCGAAACTGTGCCCCAACAAAACGGGTTTCTGAGGCAAATTGAGCTGTTTGATAAATGCTTCAAGCCAAGAGACATAGTTGTCGATGGTGTGACTAGCGGCAAATTCCGTTGACTGACCGAAGCCCGGCAGATCTGGAATCACTAAGTTGAAATCCTCCAGCGCGCCTGCAATTGCCTCCAGCCCGTGGTGATTCCCGCGGTAACCGTGCACAAACACAATGGTTCGTGCGCCTGCACTGGTTGCTGGATACCTCCAGAAACGGGTGACCGTGTCGAGCACCTCTATGCTGGCTGGCTGCGAGCGAACCAAGGCTTTCTGGGCTAGTAATGCTGATTGCAGCGCCATGTTAGACCGAGAAGTACTTAGCCTCTGGGTGGTGCAGAACCATGGCGTCGGTCGACTGTTCTGGGTGCAGTTGCAGCTCCTCAGAAAGAGTCACTCCAATGGCTTCAGGCTTCAACAGTTCCACCAACTTCACGCGGTCTTCAAGCTCAGGGCAAGCCGGGTATCCAAATGAGTAGCGCGCTCCACGATAATCCAGGCGGAAGTGGCCTTCGATTTCTTTTGGATCTTCGTTGCTGAACCCTAGTTCTTCACGCACTCTGGCATGCCAGAATTCTGCCAATGCCTCTGTCAGCTGAACTGAAAGTCCGTGCAGCTCCAGGTAATTGCGGTAGTCATTGGCCGCATACAGTTCATTTGCCGCCTCAGAAACCCGGTTTCCCATGGTCACCAACTGGAATGGAACGACGTCGATCTTGCCACTCTCTTTTGAAGCCACGTAGTCGCTCAAGCATAGGTGGCGGTCACGAGCCTGGCGTGGGAAAGTGAAACGCATCCGCTCGGTTCCCGGAACACCCCCTGAGCCACCATCGGTGGCTCCCTCAGGGCCGTGGTGCAGGATAACCAGGTCATTACCGTCAGAGACAGCTGGGAAGTATCCGTAGACAACCGCAGCCTCCAAAAGGCCTTCGGTCTGGATCTTTTCTAGCCAGGCTCGAAGTCGAGGGCGCCCCTCGGTCTCGACTAGTTCCTCGTAACTTGCGCCGTCATCTGCTCGTGACGGTTTCAAGCCCCACTGGCCCATAAAGGTGGCACGTTCATCCAAGAATGAGGCGTAATCGCGTAGTGGAACACCCTTTATGATTCTGGTACCCCAGAACGGTGGGTTTGGAATATCGTTGTCCGAGGCTACATCTGAACGATCCGGCATCATGTCAGGTACTGTGCGCACCAGAAGATTCTTAGGCTGAACCACACGCTTTTTAAGCTCTGGAAGCTTAGCCGTGGTGTCGCCACGCTTGATTTTGATGAGGGTGTCCATGAGTCTGAGTCCCTCGAAGGCGTCGCGTGCGTAACGCACCTCGCCATCAAAAATCTCGGCAAGGTCTTGTTCGACAAAGCTGCGGGTAAGGGCTGCTCCACCCAAAATTACTGGCCAGCGCCCAGCCACACCTCTGAGGTTCATCTCTTCCAAGTTTTCACGCATGATTTGAGTGGATTTCACCAAAAGACCACTCATACCAATCACGTCTACATCATGCTCTTCAGCAGCGCGCAGAATCTCATTGATCGGCTGCTTGATACCGATGTTGACGGTTTCGAAACCGTTGTTGCTGAGAATGATGTCAACTAGGTTCTTGCCAATGTCGTGAACGTCTCCGCGCACTGTTGCAAGCAAAATCCGGCCCTTACCGGAGTCGTCAGTCTTCTCAATGAAAGGCTCTAGGTGGGCCACTGCTGCCTTCATGACCTCTGCTGATTGAAGCACGAAAGGCAACTGCATCTCACCCTTGCCAAACAGTTCACCAACCACTTGCATTCCCTTTAGAAGGTGGTCGTTGATGATGCCTAGCGCGGTCATACCGCTGGCCAGGGCCTCTTCAAGATCAGGCTCCAAGCCCTTCTTCTCGCCGTCAATAATACGGCGTTCGAGACGCTGGTCAAGCGGCATGGCAGCCAGCTCTTCGGCGCGTGACTGGCGGTTTGCTGCCGAGTCAACACCGCTGAAGACGTCCAAGAAACGGGTCAGCGGGTCAAAAGTCGTGTTGCCCTCGTCGTCGTAGGTTCGCTTGTCATAGATGAGGTCCATGGCAGCTTCAAGTTGTTCAGCAGGAATCTGGCTTAGCGGCATGATTCGAGCTGCGTGAACGATGGCTGAGGTCAAACCGACCTTGACACATTCGTGAAGGAATACCGAGTTGAGTACGTGACGAGCGGCAGGACTCAAACCAAAAGAGATGTTTGAGATGCCCAATGTGCTCTGCACGCCTGGGAATGCCTCGTTCAAGCGCCGGATTGCTTCAATGGTCTCAATGCCGTCTCGGCGGGTTTCATCCTGGCCGGTAGCAATCGGGAAAGTGAGAGTGTCGACAGTGATGTCGACCAGTCGCATTCCCCAGTTTTGGGTTAGGTCTTCGATCAGACGCTTGGCAATCGCGAACTTGGTATCCGCTGTGCGAGCCTGACCCTCTTCATCAATCGTCAAAGCTACGACTGCGGCACCGTGCTCTTTCACAAGTGGCATGATGCGGGCAAAACGAGATGTTGGGCCGTCGCCATCCTCGTAGTTGACCGAGTTGATCATGGCGCGGCCACCCATGCATTCCAAACCAGCTTCGAGAACTGCAGGCTCCGTTGAGTCGAGCACCAAAGGAAGTGTGGTTGAAGTTGCCAAACGGCTAACTAGTTCTCGGGCATCCTTGGCACCATCTCGACCAACGTAGTCCACGCAGACGTCTAGAAGGTGAGCACCTTCACGAGTCTGCGAACGAGCAATTTCAATGCACTCATCCCAATTTTCGGCAAGCATCGCATCGCGGAAGGCCTTAGAGCCGTTGGCATTGGTCCGTTCACCAATTGACAAGTAGGTCATGGTCTGGTCAAAAGGCTGGTGCTGATACAAACTTGAAAGACCAGGTTCGTCAGTCAAAGCTGGGCGGCTAGGGTTTTTACCTGCGACCGCGGCAGCAACTTCAGCGATGTGTGCTGGCGTAGTGCCACAGCAACCGCCAACCAGGCCAGCACCATAGTCGTTGACAAACTGAAGTTGGGCGGTGGCCAACTCACTAGGGGTTAGTGGGTAGTGAGCGCCATGAGGGCCAAGAATTGGCAGGCCGGCGTTCGGCATAACTACTACCGGCAGGTCAGAGAACTTAGCCAGGTATCTTAGGTGCTCGCTCATTTCGGTCGGGCCAGTAGCACAGTTCAGGCCAATAGCGTCAATGCCCAGCGCGCTGAGCGCAGTGAGTGCGGCACCGATCTCAGAGCCCAGGAGCATGGTGCCTGTGGTTTCAATCGTTACCGATACCAGGATTGGAAGCTGAACCCCCAGTTCGGTCATGGCGCGCTTTGAGCCAATGACAGCGCTCTTGGCCTGCAAAAGGTCTTGAGCCGTCTCGATCAGGATTGCGTCTGCGCCACCGCGAATTAGCCCCCTAGCGCTTAGCTGGTAGGCGTCACGAAGGACCGAAAACTTTTCATGGCCGAGGCTTGGAAGCTTGGTTCCTGGGCCCATCGAACCCAGCACCCAACGCGGTTTTTCGTCTGTACTAAAGTCATCCGCCACTTCGCGAGCAACCTTAGCTCCAGCGAATGCCAACTCTTCGATTCGATCCTGAATGTCGTATTCGGCCAAGTTTGCAAAATTGGCACCAAAAGTATTGGTCTCAATTGCCTCTGCGCCGGCCTTCAGGTACTGGGCATGGATTCCCATGATGATGTCTGGGCGGGTGACGTTGAGGATCTCGTTGCATCCCTCATAACCCTGGAATTCATCGAGGGTTGGATTGGCCTCTTGAATCATGGTTCCCATTGCGCCGTCGGCAACGACTACGCGGGATCGGACGGCATTAATCAGGGCTTCTGAGCGGGGTGCAAACATAGGTTTCAAGTCTAACTGAGACGGGTTGGCGTGGCAGGGGAATATACTTATTGAATGCCTGATTTCCCTTTGCTTCGCAAGACTGAACTTGAACTCAAATCTTTTTCAACGATCACTGAGGTTATGCAGGCACGCTCTGACATTGGTGAACCAACTTTGTCCTTTGAATTCTTCCCGCCAAAAGACGAAGTTGGCGAGGAACGTCTTTGGTCGGCATTCGAAAAACTACTCGCGGTAAAACCTGATTACGTTTCTGTGACCTATGGAGCCGGCGGTTCGAGTCAAGACCGTTCCCTCTCAGTAGTTCAGCGCATGGCCAAGAGTGTTCCAACGATCGGCCACCTAACTTGCGTTGGAGCAACTACGCAAAGCACTATCGACATCATTCGCCAATTTGAAGAAGCCAATGTGGCGGCAATCTTGGCTCTGCGCGGAGATGCACCAAAAGATGACCCCGATGCACTGGTTAAAGGCGAGCTAAAGACCGCCCTAGAACTAATTGAAGTGGCAGAGGCAAACTCTGACCTGGAAATTGGGGTTGCTGCTTTTCCAGAGGTTCACCCTGAGTCACCAGACATGGCCCACGATTCGAAGGTCTTAGCCCTGAAACAGGCTGCTGGAGCCAGGTTTGCTGTAACTCAGTTGTTTTTCAGCGTCAAGGCCTACACCGACCTTGTCTCCAGCGCTCAAGCTGCTGGCGTTACCATGCCGATTGTGCCGGGCGTTATGCCAATCGCTAACGCTAAACAGGTAATTCGCATGGCCGCCATGAGTGGAGCAGCTATGCCAGCTGAACTAGTCGAGAAACTGGAGGGTCTCGATGAAGAGGCAGCTAGCAAATTGGGTATGGAATTCTCCAAGCAACTATCAGTGGATCTAATAGCCGCCGGGGCACCTGGGCTACACATCTTTAGCCTTAACCAGCATGCTGCAGCCATTGAACTGGCGCGTGGTGCCGGCCTTTGTCGCTAGCCCCGTCTAGTCTGAAAATGTGAACGAACAACAGCTTTCATTTGACTTCTCGCCGAGCCTTCCCGATTGGGCAAGGCAAATTGCAGTTTTTGACCTTGAGACGACTGGTCTTGATCTAACCGAAGCCCGTATTGTCACCGCCTGTGCGGTGGAGCTCGATGAAAACGGTCAAATTGTTGGCAAGAACGTTGAATGGCTAGCAAATCCAGGAATCGCCATTCCTACCGCCGCAAGTGACGTTCACGGGGTCACCACCGAACTAGCTCAGCGAGACGGAAGACCAGCAGTCGAGGTGGTTGCTGAGATTATCGAGACTCTGCACGGGTTTTTTGCTCGTGGATTACCCGTAGTTGCCTACAACGCCCCGTACGACTTTACGATTCTGCACTTTGAGGCCTTGAGGCATGGGTTAGAACCTCTGAAACTTGGTAGCGTTATTGACCCTTTGGTGATTGATAAGTTCAAAGACAAGTTCCGCAAGGGCAAACGCCGCCTCGAGAATGCGGCCGAGTTTTACAAGGTAGACCTCGATGATGCCCATAATGCCACAGCTGACGCAGTCGCAGCAGGGCGCGTAGCTCAAGCCATCGCAAGGCGGTGGGCATACGAGCTGCCGTCTAGCCCGGCCGACCTTCATGCCGTGCAGGTCACCTGGAGTGAGTATCTAGATTCAGATTTTGAAAACTACATGCGCCGCAGCGTAAATCCAGATTTTACGGTCAAGCGAGGCTGGCCGCTAAAGCTAGAAGGCTAGCTGGCTGTTAAAACAAAAAACCCGGCCTAGGCCGGGTTTTTTATTGGTCTCAACCTGCAGACTGTGTGGACAATCTGCGATCTCGCGGAGCCATAGGCTCCGAAGTTTGGTTTTGTTTTTGCCGCCGAGACGGACTTGGCTAAAACAGCAGTGGCTGAAATTACGCGCCGAAGCCCTTGTAGCGTGCGTTGAAGCGCTCTACACGACCAGCAGCATCCATGATGCGCTGCTTACCGGTGTAGAAAGGGTGTGACTCAGATGAGATTTCAACGTCGAAAACCGGGTAGGTGTTTCCGTCTTCCCACTCGATGGTCTTGCTGCTGCCAACGGTTGAGCGAGTAAGGAACGCTACACCCGATGCCAAGTCGCGGAATACGACTGCTTCGTACTTTGGGTGAATGTCTGCCTTCATGGGAAAACTCCGTAATAATCGAAAACTTTTGGGATTGCGCCATAAGGCACTAAAGGACAAGCATACCAGTTTTCAGGCTTGTCCGGCAACTACCTCTAGTGTTTGTTGGCCCGAACTCTGAAGCGACCCTCTTCGAAGTCAACCTTGAGGCTGAACCCAAAAACTTCGGAGATTTTTTCAGAGGTAAGCGTGGCGTGGATGTCGCCGGCGGCAAAGATCTGACCCTCGCGAATCAGCAAGGCGTGAGTGAAGCCCTCAGGGATCTCCTCGAGGTGATGGGTCACCATAACCATGGCCGGAGCCAGAGGGTGCGATGCATACTCGCCAATTATGTTGATGGTTTGTTCCCGGGCAGCCAGGTCAAGACTCGCTACAGGTTCATCGAGCAACAGAACCTCAGGGTCTGGCATGACGGCACGAGCAATTTGGGTGCGCTTGCGTTCGCCATCGCTAAGAGTTCCGAAAGCGCGATCTGCAAAATCAGATAACTGCCACTCCGCAAGAACTCGGCGGGCACGACGCTCATCGATGTCTTCGTATTTCTCGTTCCAACGGCCGGTCACACCGTAACTGGCGGTCATTACTGCGTTGAGCACCGACTCAGAATTTGGAATATGAGCCGCCAAAGAGGTTGAGGCAAAGCCGATTCGGGTGCGCAGCTCAAACACGTTGATCTCCCCCATGCGCTCACCAAGAATGGTGGCTTGGCCGAGACTCGGGTGAATTTGGGCTGCTGCAACGCGTAGCAAGGTCGTTTTACCTGCGCCATTTGGGCCCACAATCACCCAGCGCTGATTTGGCTCTACCTGCCAATCAACATTGTTCAAAATGTTGCGGCCCTCACGGACCACCGTTACGTTGTTTAGATCAATGACGCGAGACATGCCTTTTAGCCTATGTGCTTGCCGTTGATTGCCTTCTCATAGACACCAATTGTTTCCGCGGCAATGCTGTCCCAGCTGAAGTGCTGCTCAACTCGTCTGCGCCCAGCAGCGCCGAATTCGTCAATATTTGGGCTCGCGAGCATTTCATTCAGAGCAGCGGCAAAATCAGACACAAACTTGGCCTCATCCAGCGGCTTACCGCTTCCGTCCATGAGTTGTTCAATCTGAACGAGTAGGCCAGTTTCGCCGTGGGCAACTACCTCAGGAATACCGCCGGTGGCAGTTGCTACCACTGGTGTTCCACAAGCCATGGCCTCAAGGTTCACGATTCCAAGCGGTTCATAAATTGATGGGCAGGCAAACACCGTGGCGGCCGAGAGCATAGCTATTAGCTCTGCGCGGCTCAAGTGCTTTTCAACCCAAATAACGTTGTCTCGCACCTTGCGAAGTTCCGCTACTAAGTCGGTGACCTCTTGCAAAATCTGTGGGGTGTCTGGTGCTCCCGCGCAAAGAATCAGCTGCACATCACTCGGAAGTTCCCGCGCCGCCTTTAGAAGGTAAGGCAAACCCTTTTGCATGGTGATGCGGCCAACAAAGACCACTGAGCGCTTATCTGGGTCTACCCCATTTGCTCTCACCAAGTCTGGGTTGTCGGCTGCCTGGAATGCATCTAGATCAATGCCGTTGTGCACCACAGCCACTTTTTGCGGGTCAAGTTGTGGGTACGCGCGAAGAATGTCTTTTCTCATACCGTCAGACACGGCAATGATTCCGGTAGCGCCCTCGTAGGCAGTTCTCTCTACCCACGATGAGAGTCGGTATCCCCCGCCGAGCTGCTGCTCTTTCCATGGGCGCAAGGGTTCAAGACTGTGGGCAGTAATCAAATGAGGAATTCCGTGGAGGCTTCCGGCAACCTGACCGGCAAAGTTTGCGTACCAGGTGTGGGAGTGCACTAAATCTGCGCCGGCAATTGCCGACACCATGCTCAAATCGGTGGCCATGGTCTGCAAAGCGCCGTTTACCGCATCAAACTCGGCACTGTGACGGTATGCAAATGTATCGGTTTCATTACGGTCTTCACCAAAACAGTGCACCTTAACATCGATCTGTTTTCGCAAAACTCTCACTAATTCAGCGACATGTACGCCCGCACCGCCGTAAATAAACGGTGGATATTCCTTAGTGATCAGATCGATTCTCATAGCGCCATGTTATCTGCCCTTCATAAAGGACTAATAACATTTCGGTATGAGCACTCCACGTATCTTCGGAATGGTCCTTGCCGGCGGTGAAGGAAAGCGCTTGATGCCTCTAACGGCAGACCGCGCGAAACCTGCAGTGCCTTTTGGGGGAAGTTATCGTCTAATCGATTTTGCGTTGTCAAACCTGATCAATTCGGGGTTGCGACGCATAGTTGTTTTGACTCAGTACAAGTCACACAGCCTTGACCGCCACATCTCGCAGACCTGGCGCATGTCACCACTTTTGGGCGCGTACGTGGCTTCTGTGCCGGCACAGCAGCGTTTGGGAAAGCGTTGGTTCTCGGGCAGTGCTGACGCAATCTTGCAGAGCATGAACCTGCTCAGTGACGAACGCCCTGACATTGTGGTTGTAGTTGGCGCGGACCACGTTTATCGCATGGACTTCGATCAGATGATTGATGCGCACATCAAATCCGGCCGCGGCGTTACAGTAGCTGCCATTCGTCAACCGCTATCTCTGGCTCACCAATTTGGTGTCATTGAAGTCGATGAAAAAGACAACACCAAAATCGCAGCCTTCCGTGAGAAGCCGAGTGATCCAAAGGGTCTACCTGACAGCCCAGGTGAAGTTCTGGCATCGATGGGTAACTATGTTTTCAGTGCGCAGGCGCTAATTGATGCCATTGAGCACGACGGTACTCTAGAGGATTCGTCCCACGACATGGGTGGCGACATCGTGCCTTATATGGTTGCTCGCGATGATGCGGGAGTTTATGACTTCACCTACAACGAGATTCCCGGTTCAACCGAGCGCGACCACTCTTACTGGCGCGACGTGGGAACCATGGACTCTTACTACGAAGCTCACATGGACCTAATCTCTGTGATGCCGGTATTCAACCTCTACAATTCTGAATGGCCAGTCCACACCCAGCAGATCAACTTGCCACCGGCAAAGTTCGTCCACGATGGAGAAGGCAACCAAGGTAGAACCACAGACTCGATTGTTTCGTTGGGAACCGTGGTTTCCGGTGGCATCGTAGAGCGTTCGGTATTGTCTCCGAATGTTCGGGTTCACTCACGAGCACTAATTACTGACTCGATTTTGCTAGATGGCGTCCAAGTTGGCCGCGATTGCACCGTTCGAAAGGCTATCCTCGACAAGAGCGTTGTCGTTGCCGATGGCGCCTCGATTGGTGTCGATAAGCAAAGAGATCTAGATCGCGGCTTTTTTGTCACCGACTCGGGAATCACCGTTGTTGGAAAGGGCGTTCTGGTTACACCGTGACCAAGTTTTTAGTGGTTTTTGATGTTGATTCAACTCTCATCGAAGACGAAGTAATTGAATTATTGGCTGATGTGGCTGGCAAACGTGCTGAGGTAGCCGCTGTTACCGAGCGCGCCATGGCAGGTGAACTAGATTTTGCCGAAAGTTTGGTGGAGCGCGTTCGTGCGCTCGCCGGACTCCCGGAATCGGTGTTTGCCGAGGTTTTCCAAAGAATCCGAATCACTGCCGGCGCGCAGGAGCTCATCGATGCTGTTCATGCGGCGGGCGGCCTGGTAGGTGCGGTCTCAGGCGGGTTTACACAGGTGCTAGCGCCGTTGGCGGAGACTCTTGGGCTAGATTTTGCCCGCGCAAACGATCTCGAGGTTGTAGACGGCCTGCTGACCGGAAAAGTGCAGGGCAAGATTATTGATCGGTCTGCCAAGGCTGAAGCTCTAATTGAGTGGGCAGCGGTTGCAGGTTTTGATTTAGAGCAGACGGTTGCCGTGGGAGACGGCGCCAATGACCTAGACATGCTTGCTGCTGCGGGTTTAGGTGTTGGTTTCAATTGCAAGCCAATAGTTCGCGAGAACGCTGACTATGTGGTCGAGGGGCACGATCTGTCGGCTCTGATCCCAGTGCTGAAGCTTTAATAAAGCCTCATAAAAGAAAAACCGCACCATAGGTGCGGTTTTTCTTTTTAAGTTCTAGTGGCCCATGCCCAATCCGCCATCAACAGGAATTACCGCTCCCGAAATGTAACTGGCGTCTGCGCTGGCTAACCAGGCCACAACGCGGGCAACCTCGTCTGGCTGTGCAAAACGGCCAGCTGGAATCTTCTTTTTGTATTCGTCTTGCTGCGCTTCTGGCAATTCGGCTGTCATGTCTGTGTCAATAAAACCCGGTGCTACTACGTTTGCTGTGATTCCGCGGCTGCCTAGCTCGCGAGTAATTGAACGCGCCATGCCCACCAAAGCGGATTTAGCCGCCGAGTAGTTCACTTGGCCAGCCGAACCTAGAAGTCCAACCACGCTTCCGATGAGAATTACTCGCCCAAATCGAGCCTTGATCATGCCCTTGGTGGCGCGGCGAACGACGCGGAAGACGCCATTCAAGTTGGTGTCGATGACTTCTTCGAATTCTTCATCGGTCATGCGCATGAGCAGTGTGTCGCGAGTGATACCTGCATTAGCGACCAAAATTTCAATAGGACCAAGCTTTTCTTCTACCTCGGCGAAAGCTGCGTCCAGAGTTTCAGGCTTAGTTACATCAGCAATAACACTGAGCGAACCCTCTGGGCCTGAACCGCTGCGAACGGTGACTGCCACACGGTGGCCTTGGCGAATAAACTCTTCGGCGATTGAACGACCAATGCCTCGGTTGCCGCCGGTTACTAAAACTGTTCTTGGAGTTGTCATTGACTATTCTCTTTCAGGGAATACAACCGAGGTTGTCGCTCTTGGGACAAGTGAAGTCTACCTTTTGCAGTAATCTGAGCCGGTATCTTTAGGCAGTTGAGAGTGGTGATTGATTTTGAGTGAAACTCAGAGCGTAACCTCGATCGGTCAATCCCCTGAGGCCGAGCGTAAAGCTCGAATGGTCAAGTACCTCATTGCAATGATCGTGCGCATGGTTTGCCTAGTTTTGGCACTGGTTGTGCAGGGTTGGTTGGCCTGGGTTTTTGCGGCTGGTGCTGTTCTGTTGCCGTATTTTGCGGTGGTATTGGCCAACGCGGTGGTGACCAACGACAAACCCAAGTTAGCTACCGCTGTTGCACCCAAGCTGGTCATTTCAGCAGATGACTTCTCAACCGCCCGCAAGCCTGAGGAAAACTAACCTTTGCTAGGTTTCGCTCCCCCGAATGTTCAGTGCTCTCGCGCCGGTTGCAGTGCTGATGCAACCAACAAGTTAATTTGGGCAAACCCTAAAATTCACACCGATGGCAGGACCAAAACCTGGCTTGCTTGTAACGAGCATCTGCAGTTTCTGATTGACTATTTAGAAACCCGCGGATTTCTGCAATCAACTGAATTGATCTAATGACCACCAAGAAAACTAGTGCCCTGGCCGAAAGCTGGAAGCGTTGGCTCGCCTGGCTGGTGGCTGTATCGGTGTTTGCAGTTGGTTGTGTCTTTCTTTCGGATTGGCAATTTGATCGCCGCCAAGAGGCAGTAAAGAAAATCGAATTGGTTTCGGCAAACTACGACCAGAGCCCAGTCGAGTTGGCCGATATAGTCAAAGATGGCCAGTTTGACCCAGCACACGAATGGCGGCAGGTTTTGCTCGAAGGTAGGTTCATTCCCGAGAAGGCCGTATTGGTGAGAAACCGGCCCTATAACGGCCAACCTGGTTTTCTGCAGGTGGTTCCATTTGAGACCAGCGCCGGAGTTCTAGTTGCCATTGAAACTGGATGGTTGCCGACCGGTTCCAAGCAAGACTCACCAGATATTGTTCCTCTTCCGTCGAGTGAACCACAGCAGATTATTGCCAGGTTGCGGCCAACGGAGCCGACATTGAATCGCAATGCACCGGCTGGGCAACTGGGCACCCTAAATGTCGAGGCCTTGGTGTCAAAGGTTGATTTGCAGGGTCAAGTCTTGACCTCCGCGTATTTGCGCCTTGCCACCACTTACGACAGCACCCAACCGTGGCCAAAGGTTTTGGCAAAACCAGAGCTTACTGAAGGTAACCACCTGAGCTATGCACTCCAATGGATCTTGTTTGCCTTAATGGCCTTTACCGCGTTGATTTGGGGCATCAGGCAAGAGGTTAGATTCAAGCGCATGGCAACCGACGAGAACTACAAGCCAAAGACGCGCAAGATGCTCGGCGATGCCGATAAAGCTGCAGAAGACGCGCTGCTAGGTTAGTGCCAAACCCAGAGGGCTGAATTTGAAGCCCAACTATCGGAACGAACTAGCTCAGAGCAATCAGGTCGGCGTAGCCGTCGTTCCAGTGGTCTTCATCGCCATCTGGCAAAATCAAGACACGTTCGGGGTTTAGCGCCAACACAGCACCAACGTCGTGGCTGACTAGGACCACCGCGCCGGTGAAGGTGCTCAGTGCACGAAGAATTTCTTCACGACTGGCTGGGTCAAGGTTGTTGGTTGGTTCGTCGAGCAAAAGTACGTTGGCCGATGACACCACCAGTGAAGCTAGGGCCAAACGCGTCTTTTCGCCACCACTCAGAACACCGGCAGGCTTGTTTACATCGTCACCGGTGAATAGGAATGAACCCAAAACTTTGCGGGCATCGGTGTCAGCCAACTGAGGCGCAGCCCTTTGCATGTTTTCAAGCACCGATTTAGAGACATCGAGGGTTTCGTGTTCCTGGGCGAAATAACCAATCTTTAGGCCGTGACCGGGGACGATTTCACCGGTGTCGGGTTTGTCGAGACCCGCCAGCATTCGCAACATGGTGGTTTTACCGGCACCGTTCATGCCGATAATCACCACTTTGGAACCCTTGTCGATGGCCAAATCAACCGCGGTGAAGATTTCGAGAGATCCGTAGCTTTTGCTCAAATTGTTTGCCATAAGCGGGGTGCGGCCACATGGTGCTGGATCAGGAAACTTAATTTTGGCTACGCGGTCAACTTCACGAATGTCATCGAGTTGATTCAAGAGCGACTCAGCTCGACGCACCATTTGCTTGGCGGCAACCGCTTTTGACGCCTTGGCGCCGAATTTGGCGGCTTGAATCTGTAGGGTGTTTGCCTTCTTTTCAGCAATCGCACGCTCGCGCTTACGACGCTCTTCATCGGTCTCTCGAGCCTTTTGGTACTGCTTCCAGCCCATGTTGTAAATGTCAATCACACAGCGAATGGCATCTAGATAGAAAACGCGGTTGACGGTCTCCTCGACCAGGTCAACATCGTGACTGATTACAATCAGGCCACCTTGGTAGCTCTTTAGAAATTCGCGCAACCAGACCACTGAGTCGGCATCGAGGTGGTTAGTAGGTTCATCGAGAATCATGGTCTCGGCATTTGAAAACAGAATTCGAGCCAGCTCAATGCGGCGACGCTGACCACCTGAAAGAGTTTTCAGTGGCTGGTCAAGAATGTGATCCTTTAGGTTCAGATTGCTGGCAATTGTTGCTGCTTCGGCTTCGGCAGCGTAGCCACCAGCAGCCTGAAAGCGCTCTTCGAGTTCGGAGTAGCGGCTCATTGCACGATCGTAAACAGCTTCATCGATGCTGCCCATGCCTTCGGTGCACTGCGCCATCTCGGCAGCGATGTCACCTAGCCCTCTGGCGTTAAGAATTCTTGTGCGGGCAAGCTCTTCAGGGTCTCCTGATCTTGGGTCCTGAGGTAGGTAGCCAATCTCTCCCCCGCGTTGAACGCTTCCTTGTGACGGCTGACCGTCACCGGCAAGAATTTTGGTCAACGTGGTTTTTCCAGCACCGTTTCGACCGACCAAGCCAACCTTGTCGCCCTTGTCGACTCGAAAATTCACGTTGGACATTAGCACGCGAGCCCCAATGCGGATCTCTAGGTTGCTAACGCTAATCATTTTGAATCTCCGTAGTTTCTAGTTTTGCCGGTATGGCGAAACACACAAAAGCCCAAGTCTACAAGTTGTGACTTGGGCTTTTGCTTTTAAGTTTTAGATCGAGAAGCCAATCGCGCGCATTTGTTCGCGACCATCTTCGGTGATTTTCTCTGGACCCCAAGGCGGCATCCATACCCAGTTGATTCTGAAAGCCTCGACAACGCCATCCAGGGCCTCGGCGGTCTGCTCTTCAAGAACATCGGTGAGTGGGCAGCCGGCTGAGGTCAGTGTCATGTTGATTAGCAGGTTGCCATCTTCAGACTTTTGCAGCCCATAAATTAGGCCTAGGTCAACAATATTGACGCCAATTTCTGGGTCAATAACGTCTTTTAGAGCCTCAATTACGTTGTCGTAAAGAGTCGGATCTAGTTCGGTTTCCGACATCTTTAGGCCTTAACGTATCTGTCGTAGCCCTCGGCTTCAAGACGGTCTGCAAGTTCAGGTCCGCCCTGCTCGGCGATCTTTCCGGCAACAAAAACGTGCACGAAGTCAGGCTTGATGTAGCGAAGAATTCGGGTGTAGTGAGTGATCAGAAGCAGACCAAAGTCGTTGGCGCTCTTGGCGCGGTTTACGCCCTCTGACACAATCTTGAGCGCGTCAACGTCAAGACCAGAGTCGGTCTCATCCAGGACGGCAAATTTTGGCTTTAGAAGCTCTAGCTGAAGAATTTCGTGACGCTTCTTCTCACCACCAGAGAAGCCCTCGTTTACGTTGCGCTCAGTGAAAGAGGCGTCCATGTTCAGAGCATCCATGGCGCCGCGCACTTCCTTGATCCAGTTACGCAGAGCTGGTGCTTCGCCATCAATTGCGGTCTTGGCAGTGCGTAGAAAGTTAGAAACCGATACACCTGGAATCTCGACTGGGTACTGCATAGCCAAAAAGAGACCAGCGCGAGCACGCTCATCTACGCTCATCTCGAGCACGTTTTCGCCATCGAGCAAAATTTCACCATCGGTTACCTCGTATTTTGGGTGACCAGCAATGGTGTAAGCCAAGGTTGACTTGCCAGAACCGTTAGGGCCCATGATTGCGTGGCTTTCGCCAGAGCGAATGACCAAGTCAACGCCCTTAAGAATCTCTTTGGTGCCCTGATCGGTCTCAACGGTTACGTGCAGGTTTTTGATTTCAAGAATTGACATTATTTTCTTCTTCTCTGGAGGTCTTCGTTATTCGGCGTCGATTTCAAGGAAAATTTCGTCGTTCTCGACGATTACCTCGTAGGCGGCAACAGGTTCGTATGCAGGAAGAGTAAGGGCCTCTCCGGTCTCGAGTGAGAACTTGGCTCCGTGTGCCCAGCACTCAACGGTCTTGTCTTTTCCGATGAAACCTTCACTAAGTGAGATCTCGCCGTGTGAGCACTTGTCGTCAAGTGCATAAAAGTCGCCGTCTTTGGTCTTGAAAATCGCGATTACAAGCTCACCAATGGTCACCTTGATGGCCTTACCAGCTTTGATCTCGTCGACTTTGCAGATGCGTACTGCCATTATGAATCGCTCCTTGCTAGTTCAGCCTCGATGGCGTCGGTAAGACGAGACTCGATCTCGTCGTTTCCAATTTGTTGAATGATTTCGTTCAAGAATCCGCGAACCACTAGGCGACGGGCCTCAATCTCAGGAATTCCTCGAGCCTGTAGGTAGAACAACTGTTCATCGTCAAAGCGGCCGCTCGCCGAAGCGTGCCCGGCACCGGCAATTTGACCAGTTTCAATCTCAAGGTTTGGTACTGAGTCGGCACGCGCACCATCGGTTAGCAGTAGGTTGCGGTTTAGCTCATAGGTGTCGGTGCCTTCGGCGGCCATGCGAATCAAAACGTCACCAACCCAAACAGTGTGGGCGCCATCACCCTGAAGTGCACCCTTGTAGGTCACACGAGACTTGCAGTTTGGAACCGCGTGATCAACGTATAGACGGTGCTCAAGGTGCTGGTCTTCATCGGCAAAGTACATGCCGAGTAGGTTGACGTCACCGCCAGGCTGCGTGAATTCTGCTGAGGTGCTTACACGAACGGTTTCTCCACCCAGGCTGACTACCAGATGCTTCAACCTTGAGTTGCGCCCCAGTTTGGCCATTTGAGTCGAGGCATGTACCGCTTCAGCGTTCCAGTCCTGGATCGAAATCAGGGTGAGTTCAGCCTCATCGCCAACGATAATCTCGAGGTTTTCACTCAAAATGGCGTCACCCTTGTGGTCCAAGATTACGGTTGCTTGGGCAAACTTCTTGGCCTCAACAATTAGGTGAAGCGCGCTTGGCTCAGTTGATTCAGACTTTAGGGTCAGCTGTACCTCTGACTTGGTATTGCTCGGCAGAGTAACTAGGTAAGCCTGCTCTGCGGAGCTCCAGGCAGCTGCGCTTGGGCGCTCTTCTGGAATTCCAGCGGCACCGAAGGCTGGGTTTTCTGCGCCAACCCATGCTGTTTGAACACCATCGGTGTGCTTGATCTCAAGATCGCCAACGTACTCGGCAAGGGCGTCTGCGTCTAGACCTTTTAGTCGAGCGGCAGGCAAATAACGCCACTGCTCTTCACGAGCAGAAATGGCAGGAAAGTCAGCAACGTTGGTCGAACGCAGGCGTTCGTAGCGAGTCTGAATAGGAGCACCGGCACCGTGGCTGTGTGCCTCGAGGCCGTGCTGAACTGAACCGCTGGTCGCGGTTGGGTTTGAGGTTGTCACTAGCCGACGGCCCCTTCCATCTGCATTTCGATGAGCTTGTTCAGCTCAAGGGCGTATTCCATCGGTAGTTCCTTAGCAATTGGTTCGATGAAGCCACGAACAATCATGGCCATGGCCTCGTCTTCCGGCATTCCTCGAGACTGTAGGTAAAAGAGTTGCTCTTCGCTCACGCGCGAAACGGTGGCCTCGTGTCCCATTGAAACGTCATCTTCTCGAACGTCTACAGCCGGGTAGGTGTCAGAGCGTGAGATGGTGTCAACCAAAAGGGCATCGCAACGCACAGTGTTGGCAGAGTGGTGTGCACCAGGCATCACGCGAATCTCGCCGCGGTATGAAGTGCGGCCACCGCCACGAGCGATTGATTTAGAAACAATCGAAGAGCTGGTGTTTGGAGCAAGGTGAATCATCTTGGCACCAGCATCTTGGTGCTGACCTTCACCTGCGAATGCAACAGAAAGGGTCTCGCCTCGAGCGTATTCGCCAGCCAAGATTACTGCTGGGTACTTCATGGTTACCTTCGAGCCGATGTTGCCAGCGATCCACTCCATGGTTGCGCCTTCATGGCAGATAGCTCGCTTGGTAACTAGGTTGTAGACGGTGTTAGACCAGTTCTGAATAGTGGTGTAGCGAACGCGGGCACCCTTTTTAACAATGATTTCAACCACAGCTGAGTGCAGGGAATCGGATTGGTAGATCGGTGCGGTGCAGCCCTCGATGTAGTGAACGTACGAGTCCTCATCAGCGATGATCAGGGTTCGTTCAAACTGACCCATGTTCTCGGTGTTAATTCGGAAATAAGCCTGAAGTGGAATTTCTACGTGAACACCCTTTGGAACATAAACAAATGAACCGCCCGACCAAACCGCGGTGTTGAGGGCAGCAAACTTGTTGTCGCCGGCTGGAATCACAGTGCCGAAGTGTTCTTTGAAGATCTCTGGGTGTTCTTTGAGGGCCGTATCGGTGTCTAAGAAAATGACGCCCTGAGCCTCGAGGTCCTCACGAATCTGGTGGTACACCACTTCTGACTCGTATTGAGCTGCAACGCCGGCAACCAATCGGTTGCGCTCGGCCTCTGGAATACCCAAGCGCTCGTAGGTGTTGCGAATGTCTTCTGGAAGCTCTTCCCATGAGCTGGCCTGGCGCTCGGTTGACCTCACAAAGTACTTGATGTTGTCAAAGTCGATGCCGCTTAGGTCTGATCCCCAGCTTGGCATTGGTTTTTTACCGAAGAAATCAAAACCCTTTAGTCGGCGTTCCAACATCCACTCTGGCTCGCTTTTCAGATTCGAAATGTTGCGAACTACGCCCTCGTTGATGCCGCGCTGGGCAGTTGCACCGGCGGTATCTTTGTCGGCCCAGCCAAACTCGTAAACCCCAAGGCTGTCGAGTTCTGGTCGGTCAATGATGATGTCGGACAAGCCGGCCTCCTATGTGAATGTTGAAACCAAGTGGTTATCTTGGCCCTACAGAGTCTGTGAGTGTCAACTAGGCAAATGCTTGGAACTATTCCCTGTAAAACAACAACTTGCGCTGTGTAAAGATGGAATTAGGAAAGTTCTCTGGAGCGCGTCTTTACGCCCTGGAAATAGTTGAAACTATCCGCAAGTTTACTTCCAAGGGCCTGTTTTATAAAGCCAAAAATTGCAGTGAAAGGCAGTATTTCCTTTGATTACCAAGTTGTTCAAAAATATTGCGAATACTCCCCTGTTTTCGGCGGCAAGGTTACCCCTTTACGTGTGGCTTTCTCTGGTTAGTCAGATTCTGATTGTTGTAACCGGTGGAATCGTTCGCCTGACCGGCTCGGGTTTAGGTTGCCCAACCTGGCCAAAGTGCACCGAGGAGTCGTTTACCACCGTGCCAGAAATGGGAATTCACGGCGTCATTGAGTTTGCAAACCGTTTACTTACCTTTGTCCTTGCACTAATTGCCCTACTGACATTCATTGTCGTAGTTCGGCTGGGAAAGCAGCTACGCAAAGGTCTATTCGTACCTGCATTGCTGCTTGGCTTGGGTATTCCCGCGCAGGCCGTGCTAGGTGGATTTACCGTGCTTACCCAGCTCAACCCATGGTTTGTTGGCGCGCACTTTGTGTTGAGTGGAATCATGATTGCAATTGCAGCAGTCCTAGTGTTTCGCGCTCTGCCGCCTAAGCAGGTGGCGGTGCCAAAATCTCTGAAGTTATTAGCCACGCCTGTGGCAGTAATCGGTGCAATTTCTGTTCTGGTTGGCGTGCTGGTAACTGGTGCCGGACCGCACTCCGGTGACGCAAACAGCATTAGAAATGGGCTGGACCTGGAGATCTGGCAGCACATCCACAGTTACCCGGCCTATTTGCTCATTGTGTTGGTCCTGTGGCAGCTCGTAATTCTCTACCGTCGTGATCGTTTGGCATCAAATTTCCAAACCCGTTCGGTCGTGTGGCTGTTTGTTGCCCTGGTGCTACAAGCTGTAATTGGGGTTGCTCAGGCAAGGCTTGGTGTTCCACCGCTATTGGTTGCATTGCACATGCTCGGTGCGTCGGTGATTTGTGCTCTCCTAACTTTCCAATGGCTTGCCATTCGCGGTAAAAACGCTCGTGAAAACTAATGGCTAGGGTCTTCTGGTTTCGCCGTGATTTGCGCCTACAGGACAACGTTGCACTAAATCAGGCCATAAATTCTGCCATCGCCGAGGGTGACGCCAGAGTGGCGCCAGTGTATGCGCTAAATATTCAGGACTTCAAGGCACTTGAGGGAATCCGCCAATGGTCACTGGTCGAGTCGCTGCGCTCTTTGCAGGCGTCTTTGGGCGGCAACCTATCGGTGCTTCAAGGAGAACAAGCACAGTCACTGGTTGGGGCGGCCCTGAAAGTAGGTGCCACTGTTGTGCATGCCACCAGAGCCTTCGACACAGTGGGTATCGCTGAACAAAACGCTGTTGGTCTGGCGCTTCGTGATGCAGGAGTATTTTTGCAGCTCGATGACAGCTACTACGCGGTCTCGCCGGGATCGGTAATCAAACCAGACGGCAGCCCTTATCGGGTCTACACCCCGTTTTTCAAGAACTGGTTTCAGCTGGGTTGGGCTCAGCCGGTTGCGCTCGCCGAAGGCGCAAAGTGGCTTTCTTTTGCCGAAAATACGGGATTGCCCGAACCCACTAAGACATCTCCAATCCCAGTTCGGGCTGGTGAGAAATTTGCTGAGCGCACATTTGAGCGCTTCAAACTGCGTGCGCTGAACAACTATGACGAAGCCCGCAATCGAGCAGATCTTTCGGGTACTTCGCACCTAAGCCATGCGCTTGCCTTTGGCGAAATTCACCCGCGCACAATTTTGGCTGATTTGCAGGAATCACCAGGCCATGACGTATTTAGAAAAGAGATAGCCTGGCGCGAGTTTTACGCAGACGTGTTATTTCATAATCAGCACACAAACCGGGACTACTACGAGCCTAGATTCGCCAAAATGCGTTATGACCAAGGGCCTGAAGCTGAAGCCAAATTTACCGCCTGGAAGCTCGGCAAGACCGGCTATCCAATGGTGGATGCTGGAATGCGGCAACTGCTGACTACCGGTTGGATGCACAACCGAGTTCGAATGATCGTGGCGTCATTCCTAATTAAAGATTTGCACCTTGAGTGGCAATTGGGTGCCGAGTGGTTTGAGCAGAATTTAAGCGACTTCGACCCCGCGTCAAATGCACATGGTTGGCAATGGACTGCCGGCTGTGGCACTGACGCATCACCGTATTACCGAGTTTTCAACCCTGTACTTCAGGGGTACAAGTTCGACCCGCGCGGCGATTACGTTCGCAAGTACGTGCCTGAATTAGCTCACATCTATGGACCCGATGTTCACGAGCCTTGGTTGCGTCTTGATGGTTTGAACCACGGATACCCAGCACGAATTGTCGACCACGGGACTGAACGAGACGAATCGCTCGCTCGACTAAAAGAGATTAAGCAAACACCAGAGGATCTACAGCGATAGCCACGAAAAGCAGCGTCAGGTAGATGTTGGAAATGTGGAACAGTGGCATTGGCTTGCTGATCTCACCGGAAAGTGACTGTTTGAAAAGACGAGTGGCTGCCCAAATGAACCAGACTCCCCCGGCAAAAGCGGTAACGCCGTAGATCCAACTCAAGCCGGCAACCGGAATAAGGACCAAAGTCGAGACTGCAACAGCCCAGGCGTAAAGGACAATCTGGGTGCCAACAGTCTTTGGTCCGCGAACCACGGGCAACATCGGAACACCGGCACGCGCGTAGTCGTCCCGGTACTTGACGGCTAGTGGCCAGTAGTGTGGCGGGGTCCATAGGAAGATAATCAAAAAGAGCACCCAAGGTGTAAGCGAAAGGTCGCCGGTCACAGCGGCCCAACCAATCAGCACTGGGGCTGCACCTGCTGCACCTCCCCAAACAATGTTTTGCGGAGTCCAACGCTTGAGCACCATGGTGTACAGCAATACGTAAAACAGCACTGCGGCCAAAGAAATCAGAGAGGCTAGCCAGTTTACGAAGAAGCCAAGCCAAAGCACCGATGCAATCCCGATGAGCCAAGAAAACGCCAAAGCTTCTTTTTGCGTAAGTTCACCCGTGACCAGTGGGCGGCTCTTGGTGCGGCCCATGATTTTGTCAATGTCGGTGTCGTAGTAGCAATTGAAAGAGTTTGCCGACCCCGCGCTGAGGGCGCCACCAATTAGGGTTGCCAAAACCAGCCACAGGTCGGGCATTCCGCCTTCGGCAAGCACCATGGTTGGCAACGTGGTGATCAGCAAAAGCTCAATTACACGGGGCTTGGTCAGCGCAATGTAGGCCTTGGTTTTTTTCAGCATTTCTAATAAGTGTAAATCAACGACATACTTCGTTATTCCTTCGAGTTGAAAAACCCTTAGGTAGTAGACTTTTGCTTGAACTTCATCGGGTTTCTGCACGTTTTCGTGCCTGATTTACCCCCTTTGGCAATGACGCCGAGCCATTTCTTCATCCCGCTCTCAATAAACACTAGAAAAGGAGCTGCTCTTGTCAGCATTCCAATGGACCGAACTCGACACCAAGGCAGTCGACACCGCACGTGTGCTTGCCGCCGATGCAGTTGAAAAAGTGGGTAACGGCCACCCTGGAACCGCAATTAGCCTGGCTCCGGTTGCCTACTTGCTTTTCAACAAGGTAATGCGTCACGATCCAAAGGACGACCGCTGGCTTGGCCGCGACCGCTTCATTTTGAGCGTTGGTCACAGCTCGCTGACTATCTACAACCAGCTTTACCTGCACGGTTACGGTCTTGAGCTTGATGACATTAAGGCGCTGCGCACCTGGGGCTCAGCAACACCTGGTCACCCTGAGTATGGTCACACCAAGGGTGTAGAAATCACCACCGGTCCTTTGGGTCAGGGTCTTGCTTCGGCAACTGGCTTTGCCTACGCATCGCGTTTTGAGCGTGGCTTGTTTGACCCGCAGGCTGCCGAGGGGCAGTCACCGTTCGACCACTTTGTTTATGTAATTGCTGGCGACGGCGACATGCAAGAGGGTGTTACCTCTGAGGCTGCATCGCTTGCTGGTCACCAAAAACTTGGCAACTTGGTGGTCATTTACGACTCAAACCAGATTTCAATCGAAGACGACACCAACATTTCATTTACCGAGAATGTAAATGCTCGCTACGAGTCATACGGTTGGCACACCCAGACTGTTGACTGGAAGAAGACTGGCAACTACGTAGAAGACATCGAAGAGCTGTACAACGCGATTCAGAAGGCCAAGTCAGTGACTGACAAGCCGTCTCTCATCACCCTGCGCACCATCATTGGTTGGCCGTCTCCAAAGAAACAAAACTCGGGCAAGATTCACGGATCAGCTTTGGGTGCCGACGAGCTTGCCGGTCTGAAGACCGTTTTGGGCTTCGACCCAGAGAAAACCTTTGAGGTTGCACCAGAGGTCATCGCTCACACTCGCAACACCGAGCGTTTTGACCGCGAGCGTTCAGCTTGGGAAGCATCATTCGACGCTTGGGCGTCAGAGAACGCTGACAAGAAGCACATGCTTGACCGCATTGTTGCCGGAGAGACTCCTGAGGGTCTAGAAGCAGCCCTTCCAGTGTTCGAGAACGGTAGCTCTGTCTCTACCCGCGTTGCTTCGGGCAAGGTCATTAACGCCATCGCAGGCGTTATGCCAGAGTTCTGGGGTGGTTCTGCCGACCTAGCTGACTCCAACATGACCACTATCGCCGGAGCCAAGTCATTTGTTCCAACCGAGTGGTCAACTCACGAGTGGACTGGCGACCAGTATGGTCGCGTGTTGCACTTTGGTATCCGTGAGCACGCAATGGGCTCAATCTTGAATGGAATCGTTTTGCACGGAAACACTCGTGCATTCGGTGGAACCTTCTTGATCTTCAGCGACTACATGCGACCAGCCGTGCGTCTAGCAGCTTTGATGGGTATTCCGTCTATCTTCGTTTGGACTCACGACTCAGTGGCTCTTGGCGAGGACGGCCCAACTCACCAGCCAATCGAACAGTTGGCTACCCTTCGCGCCATCCCAAACCTAGACATGGTTCGCCCAGCAGACGGAAACGAAACCGCTTACGCCTGGAAGACCGTACTTGAGCGCCGCCAGGGACCTGCCGGTCTTGCTCTGAGCCGTCAGAACCTGCCGGTTTACGCTCGTGGAGAGGCAGACGAGACCGGTGCGGTTTATGCCGGTGCCGAGAACACTTCTAAGGGCGCTTACACCTTGCTAGAGGCAGCTAATGGCAAGCCTGAGGTCATCTTGATTGCCACCGGTTCAGAGGTTGAAATTGCCGTTGCGGCCCGACTGCAGCTTGAAGCTCAGGGTGTTGCTACCCGCGTGGTTTCGGCACCATGTCTTGAGTGGTTCGACGAGCAACCTGCCGAATACCGTGAGCAGGTTCTGCCAGCGGCAGTTGCAGCCAAGGTATCTGTTGAGGCTGGCATCAGCCTAGGTTGGAACAAGTACGTTGGCCCATTTGGCAAGAGCGTATCTATTGAGCACTTTGGTGCCTCTGCTGACCCTAAGACTCTTTACCGCGAATTTGGCATGACTGCTGAAGCAGTAGTTTCAGCAGCCAAATCATGCGTAGCAAATAACTAAGTTCAAACTTTTAAAGAAAATCGGAGAAATAATCATGGGAAACAGCCCTCTAGCTCAGTTGGCCGCTAACGGTGTCAGCATCTGGCTTGACGACCTATCACGCTCACGCATCGTTTCAGGTGGTCTGCGCGATCTGATCACTAACCGCTCGGTTTCTGGTGTTACCACCAACCCAACTATTTTTGCCGGTGCTTTGGCTAAGGGCGAGGGTTATCAGGCTCAGGTTGCTGAGCTTGCAGCCGCTGGTGCAACTGCTGAGCAGGCCATCTTCGAGATCACTACTAAAGACGTGTCTGATGCCTGTGACATTTTTGCTGGCGTTTACGCAGAGACAAACGGATTCGATGGCCGAGTTTCCATTGAGGTCGAGCCAGGTCTTGCTAACGACACTGACGGTACCGTAGCTCAGGCTAAAGAGTTGTTTGCCAAGGTAAACCGCGAGAACGTAATGATCAAGATTCCTGCAACCAAGCCAGGTCTTGCTGCGATTACCGCCGTTATTGCCGAGGGTATCAGCGTAAACGTGACCCTAATCTTCTCGCTTCAGCGCTACCGTGAGGTAATTGCTGCCTACATTGCAGGTGTAGAGCAAGCTAAAGCCAATGGCCACGACATCTCAAAGATTCACTCAGTGGCATCTTTCTTTGTTTCGCGCGTGGACACTGAAGTTGACAACCGTTTGGTTGCCGCTGGTCACCCAGAGCTAAAGAGCAAGGCCGCTTTGGCTAACGCCCGTTTGGCTTACGAGGTATTCGAGCAGGAGTTTGCGACCGAGGCTTGGTCTGCACTTGCCGCAGCCGGAGCAAACGTTCAGCGCCCGCTGATGGCCTCAACCGGAGTAAAGGACCCTGCGCTGCTTGACACTCTTTACGTAACTGAACTAGTGGCTCCTCAGTTGGTTAACACCATGCCAGAGAAGACCATGGAGGCTGTCTACGATCACGGAGTAATCCCAGCTGCTTCAATCACTAACAACTACGAATCTGCTCGCGAAGTATTGGCTGCGGTTGCAGCTGCTGGTGTTTCGCTTGATGACGCAACCCAGGTGCTAGAGACCGAAGGCGTTGACAAGTTCATCGTTTCTTGGAACGAACTAGTTGAGACCGTGGACAACGCACTTAAGGCAGCCAACTAATGTCACTAAAGGTAGTCGTAGCCGGAACCGCTGCAGCAGCCGTTGCCAACAACATTGATGCACTAGTTGCTGACAAGGTAGCAAGCCGCATTGCAGCCAAGGACTTCACTCTTTGGGGCAAAGACGCAGAGGCCGAATCATCAATTCGGTTGGGTTGGGTTAACTCAGCTGCTGACTCTGCTCCACTAGTTGATTCAATCCTTGCCCTCAAGGCAGAGTTCAACGCCAAGGGTGTAGACCGCTTTGTGCTCTGTGGCATGGGTGGGTCTTCTTTGGCCCCTGAGGTTATTACCCGCACCGCGGGTGTTGACCTAGTGGTGTTGGACTCAACCAATGCCGACCAGGTTGGCGCTGCGCTTGCCGGTGATCTTAACCGCACCGCGATTATTGTGTCTTCGAAGTCTGGCTCAACCGTTGAAACTGACTCTCAGAAGCGCATTTTTGAGAAGGCATTTACTGACGCCGGTATCGACAAGACAGACCGCGTGGTTGTCGTCACAGACCCAGGTTCACCAATGGAAGCTGCTGCCAAGGCAGATGGCTACCGGGTGTTCAACGCTGACCCAACAGTGGGCGGCCGCTATTCTGCACTGACCGCTTTTGGACTAGTTCCTTCTGGTTTGGCCGGTGCCGACATCTCGGCACTACTTGCCGAGGCAACTGCAGTCAGTGAGCTTTTGGCTAGTGATTCTGCCGAAAACCCAGGTTTGATTCTGGGTGCTGCTTTGGCTTGCACTCCAGGTGAGATGGGCAACCGCGACAAGATCGGAATTGTTGCCGATGGCACCCAAATCGTAGGCTTTGGAGACTGGGCCGAGCAACTGATTGCTGAATCTACCGGCAAGCTTGGCAAAGGTATTTTGCCTGTTGTTTTGACGCCAGAAAGCCAAGAACTTCACTCTGGTCTAGCCGACCTTGTTGCAGTTCACGTTCAGGCGGATGCTAAGCCAGTTTCAGGTGACACCGTCTCTGTTTCAGGTTCATTGGGTGCTCAGTTCCTGCTTTGGGAATACGCAACCGTTGTTGCCAGCCGACTAATTGGTATCAATCCGTTTGACCAGCCAGACGTGGAATCTGCCAAGGTTGCTGCACGCGGCATGCTTGAGCAGCGCGACGCAGTTATCCCGGCTTTGTTCACTGACAACGGCGTTGACGTTCGTTCAACCGAGCTAAATGTGGCCGGCACCTCGGTGGCTGCGGCTATCGAGGCTCTATTGGCTCAACTTGACGATGACGAAGGCTACGTTTCGATTCACGCCTATCTAGACCGCACCTCGGTGGCCGAAGCCGAAGAGTTGCGTGACCTATTTGCCAATCAGACCCGCCGACCAGTCACTTTTGGTTGGGCACCACGTTTCTTGCACTCAACCGGCCAGTACCACAAGGGTGGTCCGCGTCAGGGCGTCTACCTGCAGTTGGTTTCAGAAGCAGCACAGGACATTCAGGTTCCTGGCCGCGACTTTACCTTTGGTGAGCTAATCGCCTCGCAGGCTGCCGGAGATGCCAAGGTTCTAGGCCAACTTGGTCGCCCAGTGCTAACCCTAACTTTGGCTGATGCCAAGGCAGGCGTTGCATTGATCAAGTCAGTCCTCTAAGGAGAAATTGCTTCATGACCAAGCTTTCAGCTGGACACAACCCGCTACGCGATCCGAGTGATCGCCGTCTAAACCGGATTGCTGGGCCTAGCAGCCTTGTGATATTTGGTGTAACCGGTGACCTTTCTCGAAAGAAACTTATGCCGGCGGTCTACGACCTTGCCAACCGTGGTTTGTTGCCACCGGGCTTTGCTCTGGTTGGTTTTGCGCGCCGCGACTGGGAGAACCAGGACTTTGAAAAGGTAGTCAAGGAGTCGGTGAAGCAATTTGCTCGTACCCCTTGGTCAGAAGATGTCTGGAACCAACTGGCTACCGGTATTCGCTTTGTTTCTGGTGAGTTTGACGATGATGCAGCCTTTGACCGCCTCAAGGAAACCATCGAAGAGCTAGACGCCAAGACTGGAACCAACGGAAACCACGCGTTCTATCTGTCGATTCCACCGAAGGCTTTTGCTCAGGTTTCGCAGCAGCTTAAGCGCAGTGGCCTGGCTGATCCAAAGCCAGACCAGTTCCGCCGCGTGGTAATTGAGAAGCCATTCGGTCACAACCTTGAGTCTTCTCGAGAGCTCAACGACGTAGTAGAGACTGTGTTCCCGCCGGATGCCGTGTTCCGTATCGACCACTACCTTGGCAAAGAAACAGTTCAGAACATTTTGGCGTTGCGTTTTGCTAACCAAATGTTCGAGCCGCTTTGGAACGCTAACTACATTGACCACGTTCAGATCACCATGGCTGAAGACATTGGTGTTGGTGGACGAGCCGGTTACTACGACGGCATTGGTGCAGCCCGTGACGTAATTCAGAACCACTTGCTGCAGCTTTTGGCCCTAACTGCCATGGAAGAGCCAGTTTCTTTTGACGCTGCCGATTTGCGCGCTGAAAAAGAGAAGGTTTTGTCAGCTGTTCGACTTCCTGCAGACCTTGGTCTTCACACCGCCCGCGGTCAGTATTCTGGCGGCTGGCAGGGTGGCGAGAAAGTGACCGGTTTCCTAGAAGAAGACGGCATGAACCCTGAGTCTGTCTCTGAAACCTATGCCGCAATGAGACTTGACATTAACACTCGTCGTTGGGCGGGTGTGCCGTTTTACCTTCGAGCTGGAAAGCGCCTAGGTCGCCGAGTTACTGAGATCGCAGTGGTATTCAAGCGCGCACCGCAGCAACTATTTGCTGCCAGCCAGACCAGCGCCCTTGGCCAGAACGCCCTAGTCATTCGTGTGCAGCCTGACGAAGGCGTAACCATGCGTTTTGGCTCTAAGGTGCCGGGTGTGGGTATGCAAGTTCGCGATGTCACCATGGACTTTGGTTATGGTCACGCCTTTACCGAGGCCAGCCCAGAGGCCTACGAGCGACTAATTCTTGACGTACTTTTGGGTGACCCTCCCCTATTCCCACGCCACGAAGAGGTTGAACTCTCGTGGAAGATTCTTGACCCAATTGAGGAATACTGGGCAACTCAAGGCCAGCCAGAACAGTACCGCCCTGGTACCTGGGGCCCATCATCTGCCGACGAAATGCTTGCCCGAGACGGGCGCGAGTGGAGAATTCCGTGATCATTGATCTTCCAAACACAACCATCAGCAAGGTTTCAAAGCAGATCATTCAGATTCGCGAACAGGGCGGCGTAGTTGCCCTTGGCCGAGTTCTGACTCTGGTCATTGAAACGGACTTTGCCGGTATCGAGCCAGCTATCAAAGCTGCGAATGATGCCTCACGTGAGCACCCTTGTCGAATCATTGTGCTTGCTGACGACAACTCAGCTAGCCCACAAGATGCCAAGCTAGATGCTCAGATTCGTGTTGGCGGCGACGCCGGTGCGTCTGAGGTCATTGTCTTGCGCGCCTTTGGAGAGGCTGCCAGTGACCCTGAGAGCCTAGTTACGGGGCTGTTGTTGCCAGATGCCCCAGTTGTTGCCTGGTGGCCAGACGAGGCACCAGCCAAGGCTGCGGACTCAGCAATTGGGCGCATTGCCACCCGCCGCATCACCGATGCTGCCAGCCAGGCCGACCCACACGCCTACCTTCAGCAGCTAGCTAAGTCATACACCCCAGGTGACAGCGACTTTGCCTGGACTCGATTGACCCCTTGGCGTGAGCAGTTGGCAACGATTTTGGATCAGCCACCTTATGACGAGGTCCTTTCAGTCGAAGTGACTGGCCCAGTGGACTCGCCAAGTGTTGACCTTTTGGCAGCCTGGCTGCAGATTCAGCTGGAGGTTGAAGTCAAGCTGGTTCGTACCCCTGCTGACAACCAGCAGCACGGGCTGGTTGGTGTGCGACTAACCCGAGAGTCAGGCGACATTGAGATTGTTCGTCACGAACCTGGTGTAGCCACCTTGGTGCAGCCTTCGCAGCCGACTCGCAACATCTCTCTACCTCGCCGTAGCCTTCGCGATTGCCTAATGGAAGACCTGCGCCGACTAGACCCGGACGACATTTTTGGCAAGGTAGTTACTACCTGCTTTAGCGGCCCGGTGGCCAAGCCATCAGTCACCGTAGCAAACTAAGGTTCGGCATGACAATTAGACCTTTTGTGCAGCGGTTTCCGACTGCAGATTCTGTTGCGCGAAATGCTGCGACTGACCTTCTGGCCCGACTCACCGAGCTTTTGGCAGTAAAACCAGAGGTGCACATTATGCTGACCGGTGGCACCGTAGGAATTGCTACTCTGGCAGCCCTTGGAAACCACGAAGACAAAGCCTCTGTTGATTTCACCAAGGTTCACTTTTGGTGGGGCGACGAGCGCTTTGTTGCCTCTGACAGCGATGACCGCAATTCTCTTCAAGCGCGCAAGGCCCTGCTAAACAAGATCGAAATTGACGAAACCAAGGTTCACGAGTTTCCGTCCTCTGACAACGCTTTGCAGCTTGACGATGCCTGTGATCAGTTTGCCAAGATCGTTGATGAACTGAAGCCGCAGTTTGACGTGGTCTTTTTAGGCATCGGCCCAGATGGGCACATTGCCAGCCTGTTTCCTGGCAAGCCTCTTCCGGCCGAAGGTATTCAGGTAATTGCTGAATCCGATTCACCAAAGCCACCACCGCAGCGCCTTAGTTTTACCTACGAGGCGTTGAACTCTGCCAATGAGATTTGGTTTGTTGTATCCGGCGCAGATAAGCAAGATGCCGTTGCTGTTGCCTTTGGCGATGAACCAGAATCTTTGCCGGTTGGTCGAGTTCGCGGAATCACTGGCACTCGTTGGTATCTAGACACCACCGCTGGAACCAAGGTTTTTGGCTGCTAGAAGCCTCCATATAAAAAATGGACCCTGAGTAGGGTCCATTTTTTTACTTCTTTGACTCTTCTTCGGCTAGTCTCTGTCTACGCTCGCGAACAGAATTTACCGCGGCTGCTAGAAGCTCTTCAGCTTCGGCCTCAGTGCGACGCTCTTTTACATATGCCAAGTGGGTGCGGTAAGGCTCGACCTTGGCTAGCTGTGGCGGGTGGGCCTTGTCGTGGCCTGCAGGCAAACCACATTTTGGGCAGTCGATCTGCTGAGGAATGTCTTCTAGCGCAATCGTTGCTATGTAGTTGGCGTTGTACTCGTGATCGTTGGCACAGTAGAAACTCACTGTGATGCGGTGCACTTGATGCCCGCGCTCAACCTCACCCATTGGGCCTGACCCAACGCGTGATCCCCTGATTGATGATCCCCCGTTAGACATTTTGCTTAGTTAGGCGACGAGGTTGAAGCGGGTAAATAGGCCAAGAGTGATGATTACAACAACCCAGACCACACCAAGAATGATGGTGATGCGGTTAAGGTTTCGTTCTGCAACACCAGAAGAGTTCATGCTGCTGGTCACGCCGCCACCGAACATGTCTGACAATCCGCCACCGCGGCCCTTGTGAAGCAAGATCATTAGGGTCAGCAAAAGGCTGGTGATGGCTAGAAGCACCTGAAGTGCAATCTGAAGCGCGAGCATTGGAATCCTTTGGTTTGAGTACTTTTAGAAATTATAGAGCGATGTGCTTCTGGAAACGAGCAATACCGCTGAACTCTTCGGCATCTAGGCTGGCGCCACCGACAAGTACACCGTCAACTTCGGTGCTGCGCAGGAAGCCGGCAACGTTGGCAGCCTTAACTGAGCCACCGTAAAGAATGCGAGTGGCTGCTGCCAGTTCTGCACCAAATTCGGCTGCAATTGCCTCGCGAATCTTGCCACAAACTGCTGCAGCCTCCTCAGCTGTAGCCACCTTGCCGGTACCGATAGCCCAGACCGGCTCGTACGCAATTACGAATTCGCCAAGCTTGTCGTGACCCGCAAGTGCTGCAAGAGTCTGGCGTACCGGAACAGCGCTCTGCCCTTCGGCCTCGAGTTCCTCAAGGGTTTCTCCAACGCAGATAACCGGGATGATGCCGTGGCGGAAAGCGGCAGCAGTCTTTGCGTGAACGACTTCATCGTTCTCGGCGTGGTACTGGCGTCGTTCACTGTGGCCAATTAAAACGTACTTCACGTCGAGCTTGCTCAGGAAGGCGCCTGAGATCTCGCCGGTGTAGGCGCCAGAGTCAAACTTTGACAGGTCTTGTGCGCCAAGGCCAAGTTCCATCTTCTCAGCATCCATCAGCGTCTGAACGCTGCGAATGTCGGTGAATGGAGGAAACACCACTACCTCTGCTGACTTGTAGTCGTGTGCGGCGTCGTTCAGCGTCCAAGAAAGTTTCTGCACCAGAGCAATAGCCTGCTGGTGGTCCAGGTTCATTTTCCAGTTTCCAGCAATAAGCGGTACGCGGTTAGCCATAATTTTCTCCAGTGATTGTTTGAAAGATTAGTTAAGAACGTCTAGACCAGGAAGCTCTTTGCCCTCAAGGAACTCAAGGCTAGCGCCACCACCGGTTGAAATGTGGCCGAACTGGTCGTCGTTGAATCCAAGAATGCGAACGGCAGCAGCAGAGTCCCCTCCACCGACCACGCTCAGACCCTGAACCTCGGTGAGTGCCTTAGCAACCGCACGGGTTCCCCCAGCAAACTTGTCAATCTCGAATACGCCCATTGGGCCGTTCCAGAAGACAGTCTTTGATGCCGCGATCTCAGCAGCAAAGCGGGCCGCTGAATCTGGGCCAATGTCTAGACCCAGGCCGGAGGCGCCGAACGGTGAAGACTCAATGTCATTAGCTGCGCTAACGGCGACCTCGGCGTCGGCACCAAACTTAGATGCCACCACGATGTCGGTTGGAAGAACAACTTCGACACCTAGCTCGGCGGCACGCCTTAGGTACTCTTTGCAGGTGTCAATCTGGTTTTCTTCAAGAAGGCTTGAGCCTACTTTGTAACCCTGGGCTGCCAAGAAGGTGAAGACCATTCCACCACCAACAAGAAGTTTGTTTACGGTAGGCAAAAGGTGGTCAATTACACCCAGCTTGTCTGAAACTTTTGAACCACCAAGAACCACAGTGTAAGGGCGCTCTGGGGTGGCGGTTAGACGAGTTAGAACGTCGAGTTCTTTCTCAATTAGGTGGCCAGCAGCGCTTGGTAATGCCTTGGCCAATTCATACACCGATGCCTGCTTGCGGTGAACCACACCAAAGCCATCGCTGATGAAGAAGTCGCCGAATTCGGCAAGTTTTGCAGCAAATGCCTCGCGCTCGGCTGAGTCTTTGCTGGTTTCTGCTGCGTTGAAGCGAAGGTTCTCAAGAACCACTACTCCCCCGCGGGCCAGAGCCTTTACGGCACCCTTGGCCTCGCTTCCGACAGTGTCAGAAGCAAAGAAGACTGGTTGTCCAAGTAGCTCACCCAAGCGCTTTGCAGCTGGCTCGAGTGAGTACTTGGCGTCAGGCGCACCCTCTGGGCGGCCAAGGTGTGAAATGACCACTACCTTGGCGCCCTGATCGACCAGGTACTTGATGGTTGGAACTGAGGCAACGATGCGACCGTCATCAGTGATGCGGGTTCCATCTAGTGGAACGTTCAAGTCGCAGCGGATTACTACCCGCTTTCCGTCAAGATTTGGCAGGTCGGAGAGTTTACGCATTTTGATCTTTCACGGCCTAAAACTGCAAGGCCACAGTTTTGTTTTTAGGGTTTAGAGCTTGCTTGCTACAAGCTCGGTTAGCTCAACCAAACGGTTTGAGTAACCCCACTCGTTGTCGTACCAAGAGCTGATCTTTACTGTACGACCGATGACCTTGATTAGGCCTGCGTCAACAATTGATGAGTGTGCATCGGTGACGATGTCGCTTGAAACGATCTCGTCCTCGGTGTACTTCAAGATGCCAACCATTGGGCCAGACTCTGAAGCAGCCTTGTAGGCAGCCTTGATCTGCTCAACAGTCACGTCGGTCTTAGAAACCAAGGTTAGGTCGGTGATCGAGCCAGTTGGAACTGGAACGCGAAGTCCGTAACCGTCTAGCTTGCCCTTTAGTTCTGGAAGAACTAGGCCAATCGCCTTTGCTGCACCGGTTGATGAAGGAACGATGTTGATAGCTGCTGCACGGGCGCGACGAAGGTCGCCGTGAGG
>JACCDN010766274.1_pt1 | contig 40451 bp, 33 predicted proteins | sample 7441691 | NCBI WGS metagenome assembly JACCDN01 (sample SAMN15323439, study PRJNA562643) | freshwater metagenome | isolation source: river surface water | place: USA:Blue River Watershed | collected 2017-08-16 | reverse complement strand
GCCGGTTTCGATACCGCCATGGCCCAGCAGAAGGCTGCGGCCCGCGCCGCCTGGAAGGGCTCTGGTCAGGCGGCTGATGCCGAGGTCTGGTTCGATATCGCCGAACGCGTCGGCGCGACCGAGTTCACCGGCTACACTGCCACCACGGGTGAGGCGCAGGTCGTCGCCCTGGTCAAGGACGGCAAGGAAGTGGACAGCGCCAAGGCTGGCGATGCCGTGACTGTGATCGTCAACCAGACCCCGTTCTACGGCGAAAGCGGCGGCCAGACGGGCGACAGCGGCACGATTGCCGGGGCCGATGGCCTGGCCATCGCAATCAGCGATACCGCGAAGCCGCTTGGCCGCCTCCATGCCCATAACGGCACGGTCCAGGCCGGCACGGTCAAGGTGGGTGACGTGGTCAAGCTCGATATCGACGTCGCGCGCCGCGATGCGATCCGCGCCAACCACTCGGCCACGCACTTGGCCCATGCCGCGCTGCGCAACCGCCTTGGGGCCCATGTCACCCAGAAGGGTTCGCTGGTTGCTGCCGACCGCCTGCGTTTCGACTTCTCGCATCCCACCGCGCTGACGGCTGAGGACATTGCCGCGATCGAGGCCGAAGTGAACGCTGAAATCCGCGCCAACGAGGCTGTGGTTACCCGCCTGATGAGCCCGGATGATGCCATTGCCGCCGGGGCCATGGCGCTGTTCGGTGAGAAATATGGCGAGGAAGTGCGCGTCCTCTCGATGGGCCGCACCACCGACAAGACCTATTCGGTCGAATTGTGCGGCGGCACCCACGTGCGCGCCACCGGCGATATCGGCCTGTTCCGGATCGTAAGCGAAAGCGCGGTCAGCTCGGGCGTGCGCCGGATCGAAGCCATGACGGGCGAGGGGGCGTTCCGCTATCTCGCCAGCCGTGAGGACGCGCTGAAGAATGCCGCATCGGTTCTGCGCACCACGCCGGAAGACGTTGAGGCCCGCGTTGCCGCGCTGCTCGATGAACGCCGCAAGCTTGAACGCGAACTGGCCGAAGCCAAGAAGGCGCTGGCGCTGGGCGGCGGCGGAGCCAAGGCGGAAAGCGCTGATGAAGAAGTGGGCGGGGTCAAGTTCTCCGGCCAGGTGCTCGACGGGCTCGATCCCAAGGAGCTGCGCGGCCTGCTGGATCAGGCCAAGGCCCGGCTCGGTTCAGGCGTGGCGGTGATCGTTGCCGTGAACGAAGGCAAGGCCAGCATCGCGGCGGCCGTGACCGAAGACCTGGCCGGCAAGGTCAGCGCGGTCGACCTGGTTCGTGCGGGTGTCGAAGCACTGGGCGGCAAGGGCGGCGGTGGCCGTCCGGACATGGCCCAGGGCGGTGGCCCGGACGGGGACAAGGCTGCCGCTGCGATTGCTGCGGCCAAGGCCGTGCTGGCGGGCTCGTTCGTTCCCGCCACCAGCAGGCGCCCGTGGCGCGGCTGGGTGGGGCGGGCATTGTCGCCTACGATGGCATGGATTGCGGCGATCTGGGCGGCGCTGGCCTGAACTGGCTGGATCGCGACATGCCAACGCACGCCTTCGCTGCACGGCGGGGTCGTCAGCGAACCATCATAGCGCCAGACGGCCAGACTTGGTGGCAGCAGCTTGGCCGGATCAAGCGTAACCCCGCCAACCACATGGGCGGCGGCCTGCTGGCGCGGGGCGGCCTTGACCACTTTGTCGAGCTCCGGGTTATGCGCGCCTTCTTCGAACAGCACGCCCAGCACCGCCAGATTGCCTGAATGGTCGGCGTGCACAAAGTGCGCGACCATGGGATAGGGTACGCCATAGACCGTCTCTTCGGAGGGCGTATGGAAATGTACCTGAACCAGCTTGTAGTGCGAAATTCCGCTGGAAAGGATTGAGCCTTCGGGGAAGTTTACCTGAACGGTATGGCCGTTGTTGAGGATGCTGAGCTGGCCCGGGCGATAGGAGGCGCGCACTTCGATCCGGCCTTCGATATCCGCACCGCCCAGGTCGATCGGGCTTTGCATGCGGCCTACCTTGCAGGTCTTGAATGCGTCAGCCAGCTCACCCCACTGTTCGGGCCCGGTCTCGCCAGCATAGCCCCAATGCTGCGCGCCGCCGCTATGTGGAGCGGAAGCAGGGACACGTGCGGAGACGGCGTGAGAAGCGGGAGCATGGCCTGATCCGGCCAGCGCCGGAGCGGCAATCAAAAGCGCCAATGCGGCGCCGGTGGGGGCATTACGGCGGGTCAAGCGGGCAAAATCCTGTCAGGAACCCCGCCAGCATAGACAGCGCCACCTAAGCCTGCGCCAATCGCGGGCTAGGGATAGCTACGGACGCAGCGTTCAGGCTGACGGGCGTTCGCGCAGGCCGGCGCTCTTCAGGCGCGGCTTCTCGTCCAGTTCGCCTTCTTCCATAATCTGGGCGCGGAACTCGTCGCGCTTTTCGTGGATCGAGGCGATCACCGGCCCCATCGGCACGCCCAGATCAACCAGCACGGCTTCTGATAGCTGCAGCGAGCTTTCGAGCGTCTCGGGCACGGCATGGCTCGCCCCGGCGCGGTAAAGCAGGGCGGCATGGCTGACATCGCGGGCACGGGCGATGATGGTCAGGTTGGGATAGGCCACGCGCAGCTTGCGGACCAGCCGCTGCACCGCGACTGGCTCATCCATAGTCAGGATGATGGCGCTGGCCCGTTCCACGCCCAGCCGGTGCAGGGTGCTCTCCCACGCGGCATCACCGAACACCACCGGGTACCCATCAACCTGCGCGCGGGTAACGGTATCGGCATCGCCATCGATCCCGACAAAGGGCTTGTCGTGAACCCGCAGCATATCGGCCACCAGCCGTCCGACGCGGCCCATGCCAACCACGATGGCGCGCGGGGCATCGTCCTCGGGCAGGTCAACCACCGGCCGCTGGCCTTCAACCCGGCGGCCCAGGCGCTTGCCCAGCCAGGCCAGGCCCGGCGTTATGGTCAGCCCGATTGCGGTTACCGTCTGCCAGAACTGCGCGGCATCGGCATTGATCAGCTGCACCGCGCTGGCCGTGCCCAGCACGATCAGGGTAGTCTCGGACGGGCTGGCCATCAGGATTCCGGTTTCGGTCGCCGTGCCAGAGCGGGCACCCATCGATCGCAGCAGCACGGCCGTGACCAGGGCCTTGGCCATCAATACGGCCACAACCCCGATCAGGATCTGGCTCCACTGCTCGAACACCATGGCCAGGTCGAGGCTCATCCCCACGGTGATCAGGAAAACCCCCAGCGCAAGGCCCTTGAATGGTTCGGTGATCCGCTCAACCTCGGTGTGGTATTCGGTTTCGGCGATCAACAGGCCGGCAACCAGCGCGCCGAAGATGGGCGAGAGGCCGACAGCCGCCGTTGCCAGCGCCGCGCCGATAACGACTAGCAGGCTGGCGGCCAGAAACAGTTCGGGGCTTTTCGTCCGGGCCGCCTGAGCGAACAGGTGCGGCAGGGTAAAGCGGCCGATTGCCAGCAGGGCCACGATCACCAGCGCGCCCTGCCACAGCGTGTCGAACATTTCTGCCCCGCCCTGGGCCGCACCGCCGCGCCCCATCGCCCCCAGCAGGAAGATGATCGGGATCAGGGCGATATCCTCGAACAGCAGCATGGCCAGCGCGGCGCGGCCCACGGGCGTGTGCGGATCGGTGATGCGCAGCACCAGCGCGGTCGAGGACAAGGCAAGCGCCAGGCCCAGCGCCAGCGCGGTTGGCAGCGAATTTCCCAGCACCATCAGCACGGCGCCAACCAGCAGCGCGCTGATCAGCAGTTCCAGCGCGCCCAGCCCGAATACGTGCCGGCGCATCGACCAGAGCCGGGCAAAGGACAGCTCCAGCCCGATTGAGAACAGCAACAGGATGATCCCCATCTCTGCCACCGGGGCGAGTGTGGCGGGATCGGCAATGGTGATGTGTTCCAGCCAAGGTGCAAAGGGCACCAGCCGGCCAAGCCCAAACGGGCCGATCAGCAGGCCCACCAGGATGAAGCCGATGATCGGGGTAATGCGAAAGCGAGCGAAGACCGGGATGATCGCCCCAGCTGCGCCCAGGATCACCAGGGCATCGCCAACTGCGGGAGAGGTGATTTCGGTTGGTCCGGCCATGGACGGACCTTAGCGGCAGGAGCCACGCAAAAGAAAGCCCCCTGACCTTGCGGGCAGGGGGCTTGATCTCTTTTACCGGTGAGGCAGCTGGGATCAGGCCCAGGCCTTCATTTCCGTTTCGAGGTTCTCGACGATCGCCTCGAAGAAGCCTTCGGTGGTCAGCCAGGGCTGTTCCGGGCCGATCAGGATCGCAAGGTCCTTGGTCATCTTGCCGCTTTCGACGGTTTCGATGCAGACGCGTTCCAGCGTTTCGGCAAACTTCACCACTTCCGGGGTGTTGTCGAACTTGCCGCGATAACGCAGGCCGCCGGTCCAGGCGAAGATGCTGGCGATCGGGTTGGTGCTGGTTGCCTTGCCCTGCTGGTGCTGGCGATAGTGACGGGTGACGGTGCCGTGGGCGGCTTCGGCCTCGATGGTCTTGCCATCGGGGGTCATCAGCACCGAGGTCATCAGGCCGAGCGAACCAAAGCCCTGGGCCACCTGGTCCGACTGGACGTCGCCGTCATAGTTCTTGCAGGCCCAGACGAACTTGCCCGACCACTTGAGCGCCGAGGCGACCATGTCGTCGATCAGGCGGTGTTCGTAGACGATCCCGGCAGCGGCGAACTTTTCCTTGAAGCCTTCGTTCTCGTAGACTTCCTGGAACAGGTCCTTGAAGCGGCCGTCATAGGCCTTGAGGATCGTGTTCTTGGTCGAAAGGTAAACCGGCCAGCCCAGGTTGAGACCATAGTTGAGCGAGGCGCGGGCAAAGTCGCGGATCGAATCGTCCAGGTTGTACATCGCCATGGCGACGCCCGCGCTGGGGAACTTGAACACTTCAAGGTCGATCGATTCGCCGTTTTCGCCGTCGAAGACCAGACGCAGCGTGCCCGGACCCGGGATCAGGGTGTCGGTGGCGCGGTACTGGTCACCAAAAGCGTGGCGGCCGACCACGATCGGGTCGGTCCAGCCCGGGATCAGGCGCGGCACGTTCTGGATCACGATCGGTTCGCGGAAGACGACGCCGCCCAGGATGTTGCGGATCGTGCCGTTGGGCGACTTCCACATCTTCTTGAGCTTGAACTCCTCGACGCGGGCTTCGTCCGGGGTGATCGTCGCGCACTTCACGGCAACGCCATATTGCTTGGTGGCATTGGCGGCGTCGACGGTGATCTGGTCGTTGGTTTCGTCACGCTTTTCGACCGAGAGGTCATAATACTTCAGGTCGATGTCGAGGTAGGGCAGGATCAGCCGTTCACGGATCCACTGCCAGATGATGCGGGTCATCTCATCGCCGTCCATTTCGACGACGGGGTTGGTTACCTTGATCTTGGCCATCGCGCGTAAGTCTTTCACTGGGGAGTTAGCGGAATTTCAGGCGCTCCCTTAGCAGAGGCGTCGCGTCACGCAAGTAAGGGCTGGACCTTGCAGCATTGCCGCTTTAATCGTCCGGTTAAACACCTGCCGAGAGGATAAGACTTATGAGCGAAGCCCCCGAAGTCCTTACCGAAGTCCGCGATGGCGTGCTGATCGTCACGATGAACCGCCCCGAAGCCAAGAACGCGATGAACAAGGCCCAGGCCGAAGGCATCAGCGCCGCGATGGACCGACTGGAAGCTGAGAACGACTTGCGCTGTGCCGTGCTGACCGGCGCCGGTGGAACGTTCTGCTCGGGCATGGACCTTAAGGGCTTCCTGCGCGGGGAGCGTCCCAGCATCGAAGGCCGCGGATTTGGTGGTTTGACCGAATGGACCCCGAACAAGCCGGTGATCGCCGCGATTGACGGATTTGCCCTGGCAGGCGGGATGGAATTGGCCCTGTCGTGCGATCTGATTGTGGCCAGCGCCGGTTCGAAGTTCGGCATTCCCGAAGCCAAGCGTGGCCTGGCGGCTGCAGCCGGCGGCCTGATCAAGCTGCCGCGGCAGATCCCGCCGCGGATCGCGATGGAACTGGCCCTGACCGGCGATTTCATTGACGCTGCCCGTGCCTATGAACTGGGCTTCGTGAACCGCGTGGTTGAAGGCCCCTCGCTGCCCGCCGCGCTCGAACTGGCTGCCCGTGTGGCCGAAAACGGCCCGCTGGCACTGATCGCGTCGAAGGCGGTGATTCGCCAGTCGCACGAATGGACCGATGCAGAGATGTGGCAGAAGCAGGGTGCGATCGTTATGCCGGTCTTCGCGAGCGAAGACGCCCGTGAAGGCGCTGCCGCCTTCGCTGAAAAGCGCAAGCCGAACTGGCAGGGCAAGTAAGCCCCACCAACTGGCCAGAAACGAAAAAGGCCCCGGGAAACCGGGGCCTTTTCAATGAATGGTGGGCGTAGCAAGGATTGAACTTGCGACCCCTACGATGTCAACATAGTGCTCTACCACTGAGCTATACGCCCGGCACCATTCAGGTTCCACCCGGGGCCGTCGCCCCGGGCAGGGATGCGCCATTAGCGAGGCTGCTCGCGGTATGCAAGCAGCTTGATGGCGCAAAATTCAGATCAGATGAGTGCTTGCGACGGATTGCCGAAAATCCGCTCTACTTCCAGCACCAGATCGCGCAGGTGAAACGGCTTTGACAGCACCTTGGCCTGCGGCGCATCGCGGTTGGCCTTCAGCGTAACGGCGGCAAACCCGGTGATGAACATAACCTTGGTTGCCGGGCTGATTTCCCCGCAACGCTGGGCCAGTTCGATCCCGTCCATTTCGGGCATCACAATATCGGACAGCAGCAGGTCGAAATGCTGGGTTTCCAGCAGTGGCAAAGCCGCGGTGCCGCGATCGACTGAAACAACGTCATACCCGGCATTCTCCAGCGCGCGCGCCAGGTAAGTGCGCATGGCTTCTTCGTCTTCGGCAAGGAGAATGCGGATCATGCTTGGTCCCGAAAGTTGTAAGGCAGTTTACGACCCCGTCTGCCTTACCGGCAAACCCGTTAAGATTCTTCCTGCAACCGGCCTCGCAGGCTTTGACAGAAACCCTATCGGCGGCCAGCGTGAAGTCATGCTGTCCGAGCCATCCGCCCAACGTGATTCGCCGGAAATTCCTGGAGGCGCAATCCCCGGCAGCCCGGGGCAGGCGGCCTTTACGCTTCGTCAAAGCGATGCCTCGCGGGTGCCGGTGCTGATCGCTGTCCCCCATGCCGGGCGTGCCTATCCCGGCAGCCTGATCGAGCGGATGCGCAACCCGGACTATGCCGCATTGCGGCTGGAGGATCGCTATGTCGATCTGCTGGGAGAGGCCGTGGCCAGCGCCACCGGAGCGGCCTTGCTGGTGGCTCACGCCCCGCGCGCCATGATCGACCTGAACCGGGCGACCGAAGATATTGATTGGGACATGTTCGCCCAGGGCAAACCCAGTGGCCTTGGCAGTTACACACCCGGTCTGCGGGCCCGCAGTGGCCTGGGGCTGATCCCGCGCCGCTTGCCTGGTCTTGGAGAGCTGTGGAAGCACCGACTTGACCGAAAGGACTTGGTCGATCGGATCGACCAGATTCACGCACCCTATCACCAATGCTTGTCCGACTCGCTGGTGCAACTGCGATCGCGGTGGGGAGCGGCGCTCTTGATTGACCTGCATTCAATGCCGCCGCTGGGGCTGCGCGATGGTCTGCCGCCACCGGAATTCGTGCTGGGGGACCGCTTTGGAACCACCTGCCACGGGGCGCTGGTGGCCAGTTGCTTCGGCTATTTCGCGCAGCAGCGGCGGACGGCCGCGCACAATCGTCCCTATGCCGGAGGGTATGTCCTGGAACGCCATGCTGCCCCGACTGGCGGTATCCATGGCGTACAACTGGAAATAGACCGGTCGCGCTATCTTGATGCGCGGCTGGCGGAGCCGGGGGGCGGGTTTGCCGCCATGGTTGACATCTTGACCGGGCTGGTGCGGCGGCTAGCCAGCGAAGTTGCAGAACTTGGGCAGGCGGAACCAGCCGCTTGGGCCCAAGCAGCCGAGTAGCGAAAAGAAAAAAGCCACCTCGCAACAATGGCGAGGTGGCCTAGGTTCAGGGAGGAGGTGCACAGAGTGCACCACGCCCTGCCAGGCCATGAGGGCAGCCCGACAAGACGATTAAGAAGATATGCCTAGGCCGGGGCTTATGCAAGCCCCGGAAGCATAGGCCGTCAGACCTGTTTTCAGGCTGCGTTGGGTTCGAGGTCCGCTGGGCTGATTGGACCCTTGCCGGCCTGAACCTGGCGGGCAAAAAGGCCGCTGATCAGGTCAAGCGAGAACAGATGGGCGAAAATCAGGGCGAGCATGCCGTTCTGGTTCATCGTGCGTAGCACGTCACCGCGCAGGTCCCGCAGCTTTTCCTGATCAACCATGCGGAAACCGCGGTAAATGAAAGGCTGATCGAAGCCTTGCTGCTGGATCGATACTTCGCCGTCCATCAGCAGGTCATGCTTGTTCAGCTCGTCAACGAACTGCTGGGTGCGCATGCCTGCTTCTTCAAAGTTCTTGCAGAATTCGAGCATGCCCTTGGTGACTTCGCTCGGTTCTTCGCCATCGAAGAGCGGGTTACCCTCTTCGAATTCGCCCACCAGGTTGCTGGTGGGGTCAAAGCAAAGCGACAGTTCATCCGAATCGGGCTGAAGCTTGGCCAGCATGAAGGGATAGCGGCGGGCATAGGCCGGGATGTAAACGTCGACGTTGGTCAACTTGCCTTCGTCATCAACGAACAGGTTCACACCTTCGTTCAGGCCCATCAGCGCCAGCGGCACCGGCTGTTCGGCCGAGGCGAAAACGATCGGGTAAAAGCGACCGGCGTGGATGAATTCCTCTGCGGTAAGCGGCACGGCGTGCGTGCCCACCAGCCAGGTTGCCTGGTCGGTACCGCGGCTCTTGTAATTGACGTGATCGCGGCTGTTGAGCGGCATCAGGTCCTTGTAGAACAGCGGCAGGTTGGTGGCGTTCGGCGCGCTGGCCATGCATTCTCTCCGATTGGCGACCCGGGACGGAATGTTTCCGGGCGGAAAGCCGCGCCTTTAAGGGGTGTGTGGGCGCAGCGCAAGCAGCTTGCCTGGGTTCATCAACCCCTTTGGATCAAGCGCTGTCTTGACCTGGCGCAGCAGGGCCAGCGCGACGGGATCTCCCAACCGGGCCAGCTCATCGCGCTTCATCTGTCCGATGCCATGCTCCGCGCTGATAGAGCCATTTGCCGCTGTAACCAGATCGTGGACCCGCGCGCTGATCGCCTTGCCCTGGCCTTCTTCCCATTCCCCCCGGATTACGCCTGTGGGAGCGAGGACGTGAAAGTGGATGTTGCCATCGCCCAGGTGGCCAAAACCAAGCGCCTCGGTGCCTGGAAACTCGGCTTCAATTGCGGGAACGGCCGTGGCGACGAAATCGGCCATGGCCGCCACTGGGACTGAAATGTCATGCTGCATTGCCGGCCCTTTGGCGCGCTCGGCGGGCGAGACAGAATCGCGCAGGGTCCAGAACGCCTCGGCCTGGGTCTCGTTGGCGGCAAGGACTGCATCCTCGGCAAGCCCACGTTCGAATGCCCCGGTCAGCAGGGCTTCGGCCCGGTCCTGCAGGTTGGCCGCGCTTTCGGCATCGGCGGCCAGCTCGATCAAGGCGTGCCAGGCGTGCGGCCCGCTTAGCGGATTGCGGGCTTCGGGCAGATAGTCCAGCACGGCGTCAAGGCAGGCGCGGGGCATAACCTCGAAGCCTTCCAGCAGGTTTCCTGCGAAAGTTTCGCAATGGAGCAGCAGCGCGCGCGCGGCATGGATCGAAGGGAGCCCGACCCAGGCCACCGCCCGATCGGTGATAGCGGGCACCAGTTTAAGGGTGGCCTTGGTTACGATCCCCAGTGTTCCTTCGGCCCCGATAAACAGCTGCTTCAGGTCAAACCCGCGGTTGTCCTTCTTGAGCGGGGTGAGGGCAGAATAGATCGAGCCATCGGGCAGGACCGCCTCAATTCCCAGCACCAGCGCGCGCATTACCCCGTGGCGCAGCACTTGGGTGCCGCCGGCATTGGTGGAGATCAGCCCGCCGATCGTGGCCGATCCCTTGCCGCCCAAGGTAAGTGGGAAGCGCAGGCCCGCGGTTTCAGCGGCCGTATGCAGGTTCTGGAGGACGACTCCGGCCTCGCAGGTGACCTGGCGGGCGCTGGCATCGACCGGGTCAATAGCCGCCATCGGCCGCAGTGACAGCAGGATAGCCCGGCCGCTTTGATCGGGTGTGGCACCGCCCGACATGCTGGAATTTCCGCCCTGCGGCACGATCGGCACGCCATGGCGGGCGCAGAGTTTGACCAGGTCCGCCACCTCCACCGTGGTGGCGGGCGAGGCCAGCGCCAGCGCCGCGCCGGTATAGCGGCCGCGCCAGTCGGTCAGCCAGGGGGTGACCAGATCGGCATCGCGGGTCAGGCCGCGGGGGCCCAGCAGGGCGGCCGCTTCGGCCAGGAACGTCTCATGCTCAGGTGCCATGCTTGCGCTATTGCATGGGGCAGAGGGGCTTTCCAGCCCCTTGCGGCGGGCGGGCCAAGCAGGTTAAGCGCGTGTTCAAGCACAGGGGCTATTTCACCGGGGCAATGCAGCGTTCCACCCTTTTCCTCGCGCATCTGGCGCTGGCGCTGACCGCGGGCATGGTTGGCATGGCCGCCGCCGTTGCGGCCGAGGAGAAGCCGAGCCTGGCGCACGGCGATCCGCTGGATCAGGACAAGGCGCCGCTGGTCTCAATTCCCGCGCATCCCTTGCCGCGGCTGAGCGAGGGTGGAGAGCAGATCCTGCCGATCTTCCGCGACCAGTTCCGCCTGCCCAATGCCGAACAGGTCCGGATCGAACAGCGCGTGACGATCCGGATCAGTCCGCGGCCAGCGCCGCTGCCGCTGGCGGCTTCGGTATCGAGCCAAGAGCGCGACGTCCGCGCACCGCGGGTGATCGAGCGCAAAATGGGCAAGTGCGTGCCGCTCAACGCGCTGCTGGGCGTACAATCGGGCGGCGGCAACAAGCTGATGCTGTTCCTGCGTGGGCAGCGGCTGGTCAGCGCGACGCTGGAAAAGGCCTGCCAGGGCCGCGATTACTACTCCGGGTTCCTTGTCTCGCAGCACAGCGATGGGCAGCTCTGCGCTGATCGTGACGAATTGCTGGCGCGCAGCGGGGCCAAGTGCAAGGTGCAGGGCTACCGCGAAATCATGTTGGTTGAGGACTGATCGGGCGGATTTCTTGACTTTCCGCCCTGTTTGCGCCTAGGGCGCGGTCCAGAAGTGGCATTGGCCCCGTGGGGGTCGGTAGGCCGCTCAATCTCTTCCGGAAATTCCCAGTATATGTCTTTTGCCGATCTCGGCCTCTCTCCCGAACTTGTCCAGGCGGTAACCGCCAAGGGCTATGACACGCCCACGCCGATCCAGGCCCAGGCGATCCCCTCTGTGCTGATGATGCGCGATCTGATCGCGATTGCGCAGACCGGCACCGGCAAGACCGCCAGCTTCGTGCTGCCGATGATCGACATTCTTGCCCACGGCCGCCGCCGGGCGATGATGCCGCGCAGCCTGATCCTTGAGCCGACCCGCGAACTCGCCGCCCAGGTGGCCGAGAATTTCGAAGCTTATGGCAAGAACCACGATCTCAAGATGGCGCTGCTGATTGGCGGCGTGCAGATGGGTGATCAGGTCAAGGCGCTGAACGAAGGCGTTGACGTGCTGATCGCCACCCCGGGCCGCCTGATGGACCTGTTCGAGCGTGGCAAGATCCTGCTCACCGGCTGCGACCTGCTGGTCATCGACGAGGCGGACCGGATGCTCGACATGGGGTTCATCCCCGATATTGAGACGATCTGCTCCAAGTTGCCGGCCTCCCGCCAGACCCTGTTGTTCAGCGCAACCATGCCGCCGCCGATCAAGAAGCTGGCCGACAAGTTCCTGACCAATCCGAAATCAATCGAAGTTGCCCGCCCGGCCTCGACCAACACCAATATTGCCCAGCACAAGGTGGTGGTGGCCTCGTCGCGCACCAAGCGCGAAGTGCTGCGCACCCTGTTGCGGACCGATAATGTCGGCACGGCGATGATCTTCGCCAACCGCAAGACCACAGTGCGTGAGCTTAACAAGAGCCTGAAGAGCCATGGCTTCTCGTCTGGCGAGATCCATGGCGACATGGACCAGTCGGCCCGCATTGCCGAGCTTGACCGCTTCAAGGACGGTTCGATCAACATCCTTTGCTGTTCCGACGTGGCCGCGCGCGGTCTCGACGTGAAGGGCGTGAGCCACGTCTTCAACTTCGATACCCCATGGCACCCGGACGATTACGTTCACCGCATTGGCCGTACCGGGCGCGCCGGGGCGACTGGCCGCGCCTTTACGCTGGTGGCGCCCGAGGACCAGGAAGCGATCGAGAACGTCGAGAAGCTGACCGGCATGAAAATCCCGGTCTACACGCTGGATGGCGCTGCCGAACCCAAGGCAGAACGCGCTCCGCGTGAGCGCAAGGCCCGCGAAGAGAAGCCGGAGCGTGAGGCCAAGCCGCGTCGCGAAGAGCGAGCCCCGCGTAAGGAACAGCCCCGCGCCGAACGCGCTGCCCGCAGTGAAAAGCCCCGGCGTGAGGAACGCCCACGCCGCGAAGAGCGGGACCCGCCCAGCGAGCCGGGCAAGTGGAATGGCCCGATCCCCGGCTTCCTGGGGATTTCGGCGCTTTAGAGCCTGTCTGACAGGCTCTAGTCCGCCACCTTCACAAAGCTGTCGATCACGCGCTTGGGGCCAGCGGCCTCGAAGTCGATCTCCAGCTTGTTGCCTTCCTGCGCGATAACCGTGCCGTAACCGAACTTGTCGTGGAACACCCGTGCGCCAAGACTGATGTCGCTGCGCGGTTTGGCAGCGAAGCTGGCGGCAGACCGGCTCGCTTCGGGCAAGCGGCGGGGCGTGGGATCATAGCTTTGCGCCGCAGCCCGCTGCCAGCCTGGTCCGCGTGATTGGCCCCGCGCAGCGCTATCCCGCGCAACGTGGGCAAAGGGATCGTCACGCTCGCTCCACTGCGCCCGCCACAGCGATGCCCCGCCAGACAGGGTCGATTCCTGCTCAATATGGGCTTCCGGAAGTTCCGAGATGAAGCGGCTGGGGATCGAGCTGGTCCACTGGCCATAGATCCGCCGGTTGGCTGCATGCAGGATCGTGCACCGCCGCCGCGCACGGGTGATCGCGACATAGGCAAGGCGGCGTTCCTCTTCCAGGCTGGCCAGGCCGCCCTCGTCAAGCGAGCGTTGGCTGGGGAAGACACCCTCTTCCCAGCCGGGCAGGAACACGTTGTCAAACTCCAGCCCTTTGGCGCCGTGCATGGTCATGATCGTGACCTTTTCGGCATCGTCGGCTGCCTCGTTGTCCATCACCAGGCTGACGTGCTCAAGAAAATCGCCGAGCGTTTCGTATTCTTCCATCGCCCGCGCCAGTTCGACCAGGTTCTCCAGCCGACCTGCGCTCTCGGCCGATTTTTCGGCCTGCAGCGCGGCGGTGTAGCCGCTTTCATCCAGCAGAATGCGGACAAGCTCTGCCGGGGACGTTGTCTTGCCGAGATCGCGCCAGCGGGCGATATCGCGCATGAAGCTGACCAGTGTGTTACGCGCCCGCGCCGGCAGCTCGTCGGTGTCGGCAATCTCGACCGCCGCCAGGCTCAGCGGCACGCCGCGCACCCGGGCATGGCGGTGGAGCTTTTCCAGCGTCTTGTCGCCCAGGCCGCGCTTGGGGGTATTATAGATCCTCTCGAACGCCAGGTCGTCGCTTGGCTGGGAAATGAGCCGCAGGTAGGCAAGGGCATCGCGGATTTCCGCCCGCTCGTAAAAGCGGAAGCCGCCGATGATCTTGTAACCCATGCCGATGGCGATGAAGCGGTCCTCAAACTCGCGGGTCTGGAACTGGGCGCGGACCAGGATCGCCGCCTGGTTCAGGCTTGCGCCTTCGCGCTCCAGCCGCTCGATCTCGTCGCCCACGCGGCGGGCTTCCTCGGGCGCGTCCCAGACGCCGATGACGCGGACCTTGTCGCCGCCATTGCGCTCGGTCCACAGCGTCTTGCCCAGTCGCTGGCTATTGGCATCGATCAGGCCTGAAGCTGCGGCAAGGATGTCCGGTGTGGAGCGATAATTCTGCTCCAGCTTGATGATCTTGGCGCCCGGAAAATCCTTTTCGAACTTAAGGATATTGGCAACTTCTGCGCCGCGCCATGAATAAATCGACTGATCGTCATCCCCCACTACGCAGATGTTGTGGCGCGGCTGGGCGAGCAGGCGCAGCCACAGGTACTGGACCTGGTTGGTGTCCTGGTATTCGTCGACCATGATGTATTTGAACCGCTGCCGGTACTGCTCCAGCACGTCGGGGTGGCTGCGCAGCACGGTCAGCATGTGCAGCAAGAGGTCGCCGAAATCGCAGGCGTTAAGCGTTTTGAGCCGGTCCTGGTAAAGCCGATAGAACTTCTGACCCTGCCCATTGGCAAAGCTTTCATTCTCAAGTGCATCCAGATCTTCCGGGCGCAGGCCCTTGTTTTTCCAGCGATCAATGCACTGGGCCAGCTGGCGCGGCGGCCAGCGTTTTTCATCCAGTCCCTCGGCCTGGATCAACTGCTTCAGGACCCGCAGCTGATCGTCGGTGTCGATGATCGTATAGTTTGATTGCAACCCGGCCAGCTCGGCATGGCGGCGCAGCATCTTGGCGGCGATGGCATGGAACGTGCCCAGCCACGGCATCCCCTCAACCGCTGGACCGACCAGATGGTCGACCCTCTCCTTCATCTCGCGCGCGGCCTTGTTGGTGAAGGTGACGCAGAGGATTTCGCTCGGCCAAGCCAGGCGGCTGCGGATGATATGGGCCAGCCGCGCGGTAAGTGCCGCGGTTTTGCCCGTACCTGCGCCGGCCAGCATCAAAACCGGGCCTTCGGTTGCCAGCACGGCCTCGCGCTGGGGGGCGTTCAGGCCATCGAGCAAGGGATCGGAGTTGGATTCGGGGAGCATGGTCACGCGGAACGGCTAGGGAACATCGCTGCCGGGTGCAAGCGCTTCCCGGTGGTTGACACCCGCCGCTTTGCCCCGCAGCAGTTTGCGCCATGCATCCTTTGCGCCAGCACGCTCGCATCCTCACCGCCAGCCTCGTCGGTACGGCGGTCGAGTTCTATGATTTCTACATCTACGCGACGGCGGCGGCGCTGGTCTTCGGGCCATTGTTCTTCCCCTCCAGCGACCCCACCACGCAGGTGATGCTCAGTTTCATGAGCTTTGGCATCGCCTTCTTCGCGCGGCCGGTGGGGGCGATCGCCTTTGGCCATTTCGGGGACCGGATCGGCCGCAAGTCGACGCTGGTGGCCTCGCTGATCCTGATGGGTGGATCGACGCTGCTGATCGCTTTTCTGCCGACCTACGCGATGGTGGGTTGGGTTGCGCCGGCGCTGCTCTGCCTGCTGCGCTTCGGGCAGGGGTTTGGCCTGGGCGGTGAATGGGGCGGGGCGGCCCTGCTGGCGGTGGAGAACGCGCCAAAGGGCTGGACCGCGCGCTTTGGCGCCGCGCCGCAACTGGGCGCGCCGGTCGGCTTCCTTGCGGCCAATGGCCTGTTCCTGTTGCTTGGCCTGTGGCTGACCGATGCGGAATTCAACGCCTGGGGCTGGCGCTTGCCGTTCCTGTTCAGCGCCGTGCTGGTGCTGATTGGCCTGTGGGTGCGGCTGCGGATTGGCGAAACGCCCGCCTTCAAGGCCGCGCTGGACAAGGCGCCGCCGCATGCCGTGCCGCTGTGGGAACTGCGCCGCCACCTGGGCCCGTTGCTGGCGGGCAGTGCCGGGGTGATCGCCTGCTTCGCGATCTTCTACCTCGCCACGGCCTACGCTCTGGCGCAGGGGACCACCACGCATGGTTACGGGCGGGAGACTTTCCTGGCGGTGCAACTGGGGGCGAACACATTCCTGGCGCTGGGGATCATCCTCGCCGCAATCCACGCAGATCGCACCTCGCCAGGGCGAACCTTGCTGCTGGGCGCGCTGGCCACGGTCGGGCTCGGGCTGGTCTTTGGGCCGGGGCTGTTGTCTGGCTCATTGCCGATCATCTTCGCGACCTTGGCCGCGGCACTGCTGGTCATGGGCTTCGTCTATGGCCCGCTGGGCAGCTGGCTGCCCACGCTGTTTCCCGTTGGCGTGCGCTACAGCGGGATATCGGTGGCCTTCAACGCGGGCGGGATCGTCGGCGGCGCATTGACCCCGCTCGCCGCGCAGTGGCTCTCGGGCCAGGGCATGGGCGCCCAGGCTGGCCTGCTACTCAGCCTGGCGGGGGTGGTGACTTTGGCGGGTGTTGCTGCGGCCAAACCCCGAGCGCGCTAATCACCCCATGTCCGTTCGCATCGAGCGAAGTCGAGATGCCGTGCGCTGTGTCTCGACTTCGCTCGACACGAACGGGACTAGGGTTAGTCGGCCTTCCTGAACAGTGTCAGCCGCGCCTTGCCGACCTTGCGGTCGGCAGCGGCTTCCAGTCCTTTCACCTGCGGCACTTCATCGTGCGCGGTTTCCAGGCTGATCCAGGTGGCCGGACCGATCCAGCCAAGCCGGTTAAGCTTGTCGAGCGCCACCTGTCCGGCGCCGGTGCCATAGGGCGGGTCAAGCAGGATCAGGTCGAGCGGGGCCTTGGCCGGGCCCAGCGCCAATACCGAGCCGGCCCTGACATCGGTCTGCGGTTGGGCGTGCAGGTTGGCAATATTGCTGCGCAGCGCCCGCAGGGCAGCGGCATCTTGCTCGACGAACAGGCATGAAGCGGCCCCGCGCGAGAGGGCTTCCAGCCCCAGCGCGCCGGAACCCGCAAACAGGTCAGCCACCGTCAGCCCTTCGAAAGCGCCAATCCGGCTGACCAGCATGGAGAACAGCGTCTCGCGCGTGCGGTCAGCGGTAGGGCGGGTCGCATCACCCGTTGGAGCCACCAATTTACGTCCGCGCCATTGTCCGGCAATGATCCGCAAGCTCATTTGCGGCCCGGCCCCGGCTTGCGCGGCGCAGGTTTACGCGGTGCTGGCTTCGCCGCGCCAGGCTTGCGCGGACCATCGCGGCGGATACGCAGCCGCGCCTGCTCGTGCGCCGGGCGCGCGACCGGCGCATCGCCGGGTACCTTCAGGCCCTTCATGAAGCGCTCGACTTCAACCTGCCGGATTTCGACGGCCTGCCCACGCGGCAGATCGAGCAGCTCGAACGGGCCATAGGAGGTGCGGATCAGGCGGCTGACCTCCAGCCCGAGGTGCTCCAGCACGCGGCGCACTTCGCGGTTCTTGCCCTCGGTGATCGTCACTTCGATCCACTGGTTGCGCCCGGTGCTGCGCTCCATGTTGGCGTTGATCGGACCATAGCGCACGCCCTCGATCTCGATCCCCTCGATCAGCTCTTCCAGCTGTTCCTGGGTGATGTCGCCAAAGGTGCGGGCGCGGTAGGTGCGGGGCAGGCCGGTGGCGGGCAGTTCCATCGTCCGCTTGAGGCCGCCATCGTTGGTCAGCAGCAGCAGGCCTTCGGTGTTGAAGTCGAGTCGGCCGATCGGCATGACCCGGCCAGCATTGGCGGGCAGGGCATTGCGCAGCGCGGTATAGATCGTCGGCCGGCCAGCGGGATCGCGTTCAGCGGTAAGCAGGCCCGCAGGCTTGTGGAACAGGAACAGCCGCGCCGGATCGGGGGCTTTCACGGCCTTGCCGTCGACGCTCACGCCCTTCAGGCTGGTCAGCACGGTGTTGGGGGTGGTCACCACCTCATCGCCTATCTTGACCCGGCCTTCGGCGATCATCCGCTCCACTTCGCGGCGGCTGGCAACGCCGGCGCGGGCAAGGAGCTTGGCGATGCGATCACCGTTACGAGGGCTATCAGATGCAGTCATGGCGCGGCCTTAGCGGCAGAACGCCCGCGCGTCACCCTTCGGCAAGCGCGAGCTGTTCTGCGCAGATTTCATGCAGCCGGCGGATCCCGCCTTCCAGCGTGCCGAGCGTCAGTTCGGGCACTGCGCCGGTCGCCAGCCCCTGTTGGCCCAGCGCGGCGGCGCGGAAGTCCTCTGCGCCGAACACCCCGCCATCCAGCAGTTTCCAGCTCCGTTCCCAGTGATCGCGGGCCTTGTCGGTCTGCGGGGCTTCCGGGATCAGCATGAAATCCTCGACCAGGGTGCGATCGTGCCCCTGCGGCCAAAGCGCCATGACGTTGATGTAATCCGGGCTGATGACGAGGACAGTGGCCGGGAACAGCTGATAGGCAAAGGTCCCGATCCGGCGCAGCGCGGCCATCTCGGTCAGGTCAATTCCGTCCAGCTCGGCCGCGCGGGCGACCAGGCTGCGCTGGTGCGGCCCGATCTGGTCACCGCTGGTGATCCCGTCCTTGAAGAACGGGCCGATAGTCGCCGCATGAAGCCGGGCGACGTGATAGCTCTCGAGGAAGGCATCCATGATCAGCTTCCAGTTCGAAGCAACATCATGGGTCCGCCGCGCGAACAGGTGCAGATCGCGCATGGCAAAGGCATCGAAATCGGCGCCAAGGGTGATTGCATCACCGAAATCGGCCTCTCCCTGCGGTGCATACCAGATCAGCCCGCCTGCCTCGCAACTGGGCAATTCGGCCAGGCCATAGCCGGCCTTGTCGAGGCCCGGAAAGGTATCGGGCCGGGGCAGGGCGAGCAGCCGGCCGTCGGTGGCATAGGTCCAGGCGTGATAGGGGCACGTCAGCCGCTTGCCGCATTGCACGTCCTGCCCTTCGACCAGCCGGGTGCCGCGGTGCTTGCAGACGTTGAGGAAGACGTGAACCGCGCCATCGCCATCGCGGGTAATCAGCAGCGGCCGCCCGGTGGCATCATGCGGCACGGCCATGTTCGGCTCTGGTAACAGCGCCGAAGGGCAGAGTACTTGCGGCAGCCTGCCGAACAGCGCCGCCTGTTCCCGCGCCCAATGCGCCGGATCGGTATAGACGCTGGCGGGCACCGAGGAGATGCCGCTCGCGGGCCGGGTGCATCCATCGGCAATGGCCCGCGCCAGGGCAAGCTGGCCGGGGGTTGGGCTGCTGCCCGGTATTGTGGATGCGGTTGCCATCAAGGCTAGGAATAGACCCAAACCGCGCTAGTGTCGCAAGCGATTTTGGTGGGGAGCGTTTGAATGTCGGTCGAACTGATCCGGTTTGTGATCTTTGTCGGGGTGCTGCTGGGCCTTGGCCTTCTCGCCACCCGCATACCCTCGTTCCGGCCTTACCTGCGCAAGAATCCGCTGATCACCTTCCTGCTCGGCATTTCCAGCGGCTTTCCGCTAACCCTGCTGGTGGCGACGATGACCTTCTGGCTTGCCAAGGTGGGCATTGATACGGCCACGATCGGCTTCGCCGTCGCGCTGGGCACGCCCTATACGATCAAGTTCCTGTGGGCGCCGCTGGTCGACAAGCTCCCGATCCCGGTGCTGACCCGACTGTTCGGTCAGCGCCGCAGCTGGCTTTACCTGGTGCAGGCGCTGTTGTTCGTTTCGATCTGGCAGCTGGGGGCAAGCGATCCGCAACCCGGCCACCTTGGGCCCTTTGTGTTCTGGGCCGTGGTCACGGCCTTCCTTTCCGCCACGCAGGACATCGTGATCGATGCTTACCGCATTGAAATTCTTGAAGACGATGAATTTGCGCATGGCACGGCCACCAACCAGTTCGGCTATCGCACCGGCAACCTGATCGCCGGGGCTGGGACGGTTTACCTCGCTTCCAGCGAAGGGCTCGGCCTGGGCTGGGCGCTGGGCTATGGCCTCACGGCTTTTGCAATCATCCCCGCGATCATCGGCTCGCTGATTGCCGGTCCGGGCAAATATGTTGATCGCTTTGCCCAGGCGCAGGGCATCAGTGCTGGGCAATGGCTGCTGGAAACGGTGGTCAATCCGTTCCGCGAGTTCCTGGGTCGGCATGGCGCGTTTCTCGTGCTTGGATTCGTGCTGATCTACAAGGTTGGCGATGCCATGGGGCAGACCATGCTGGCGCCGATGATCGTCGATCTGGGTTTCGCGGACCTTGATTACGTTTCCGCCAACAAGTTGTGGGGCTTTGGCGCGCTGATCCTGGGTTCGGCTTTGGGCGCACCGTTCATCCTATGGCTGGGCATGGGCCGCGCGCTGCTGATTTCGGGCCTGCTGATGATGTTCTCGAATGTGATGTTCATGGTCCTGTCGATCAGCGGCAACAATTACTGGATGCTGGTTGCCGCGATTGCGACAGAGAACGTGACCAGCGGCATCGGCCTGACGGTCTTCGCGACCTACCTTTCGGGTCTGTCCAGCCTGGCCTACACGGCCACCCAGTTTGCGCTGCTGTCATCCTTTGCAGCCTTCGGGCGGACCTGGCTGGCTTCGCCGGCCGGGGTCATAGCCGAGAAGCTGGGCTGGACCTGGTTTTGGGGCTTCACCATCATCGCCGCGATCCCTGGCATGCTGCTGCTCTGGCTGCTGTGGAACAAGGGTTATCTGGTCCAGTCAATCCGCCAGCCCAGCACCGAGGATGATGGGCCGGAGGCAGCGGCCAAGGCTTAATCCGGCAGCTCGCCGTTGAGCCGCAGGACTTCGCCTGCCAAATAGAGCGATCCGGCAATCAGCACGGGCAGGCCATCCTCCGGCAAGGCGGTGAGCGCGCCTGGTACATCCGGATAGGCAACAGCTTCGGGGCCGAAGGCCGCCGCCGGATGCCACTCGTGCGTCGGCACCGGCACGGCCGAGATCGAAGCGGCATTGGCCGCCAGCGGGCCGGTCAGCGCCGCGGGGTCCTTGTTTTCCAGCATGCCGATGATCAGGTGAAAGCGGCGGTCGCCGAAATGCTGCGCCAGTGCCGCGCCGGCCGAGGGGTTATGCCCGCCATCCAGCCAGACCTCACGGGTGCCGGTCAGCGGTCCGGCGTTCAGGCGTTGCAGCCGGGCCGGCCATCTGGCCGCCGTCAGACCGACACGGATCGCCTCGTCCGAAACGTTCAGCGCGCTTTGGTGGCGCAACATGGCCACGGCCAGCGCAGCGTTATCGGCCTGGTGCGGGCCTGCCAGCACCGGGAGCGGCAGGTCGAGCTGACCGTGCCTGTCGCGATAGGAAATGCGCTCACCAAGGGCCGCGGACCAGTCTAGCCCCCGCAGGGCGGGGCGGGCCCCGGCCTTCATCGCCTGGTCGAGCACGGCCTTGGTCATGCCGGTCGTGTATTCCTGCGTCACCAGCGCCACGCCGGGCTTGGCGATCCCGGCCTTCTCGAAGGCGATTCGCTCAAGCGGATCGGCCGGCACGCCATGTTCGGGGGCGAGCAGGAAGCGTTCGTGGTCCAGCCCCAGCGCGGCAATTCCGCAGGCCGCGGGCTGCTCCAGCACGTTGGTGGCATCGAAGCGTCCACCCAGGCCCACTTCGACCACGCAGGCATCGGCTGGAACCCGCGCGAATTCGGCAAAGGCGGCAGCGATGGTCACTTCGAAGAAGCTGGGGTTAAGGTCGGCGCCAAGGTCCAGCACTTCGCCCAGCACATCGGCCAGCCGGTCATCGTCAATCAAGTGGCCGGCGAGCCGAATGCGCTCATTATAGCGGACCAGGTGCGGGCTGATCGTGGCGTGGACGCGGTAGCCTTGCGCCTCCAGCATGGCGCGGAGAAAGGCGCAGGTGCTGCCCTTGCCGTTCGTGCCCGCAACATGAAACACCGGCGGCAGGCGCTTGTGCGGATTGCCAAGGCGGGCAAGCAGGGCGCGGATCGTTTCCAGCCCCAGCCGCCCATCGGGCACCGAGAGTGCCCCCAGCCGGTCAAGCTGGGCCTGCACGCGCGGATGTTCGGAAGTGGCGAAGTCGCGCACCGGAATCAGGCCGCCTTGCTGGCCCCCAGGTAATCGAGCACTAGCGCCAGCTGCGTCTTCAGATCGCGGCGGTGGACCACCATGTCGACCATGCCATGCTCGTGCAGGTATTCGGCGCGCTGGAAGCCTTCGGGCAGCTTTTCGCGGATCGTATCCTGGATCACGCGCTGGCCGGCAAAGCCGATCAGGCAGCCCGGCTCGGCGATCTGGATGTCACCCAGCATGGCATAGGATGCGGTGACGCCGCCAGTGGTGGGATCGGTCAGCACGACGATATAGGGCAATCCTGCTGCATTCAGGCGGCGGATCGCCACGGTGCACTTGGGCATCTGCATCAGGCTGAGGATGCCTTCCTGCATCCGCGCGCCGCCTGCGGCAGTGCAGATCACATAGGCGCACTTTTCCTTGATCGCCTTGTCCGCACCGGCAACGAAAGCCGCGCCCACGGCCATGCCCATCGACCCGCCCATGAAGGCGAAGTCCTGCACGCCGAGTACCACCTTGTTGCCATCGATCGTGCCAAGTGCGTTGGTCAGGGCGTCGGGATGGGGATTGGCTGCACGGGCAGCCTTCAGCCGGTCCGGGTATTTCTTCGAATCCTTGAACTTCAGCGGGTCTTCCTTGACCTTGGGCGAAGGCAGAACCGTGAAGACTGGATCGAGCAATTGCGCAAACCGCGCATCCGCGCCGATGCGGCCATGATGGTCGCAACGCGGACAGACGTTGAGGTTTTCCTCATACTCCTTGGTGAACAGCATTTCGCTGCACGAAGGGCACTTGATCCAGAGATTATCCGGGGTGTCGCGCTTGTCCTGGAAGGGCAGCGCTTTGCGAACGCGATCGAGCCAGCTCATGCGCCATTCCTAGCCGAATGGACCGCCGCCGCCAATGCCGCGGTCAATTCCTGCACAGGTCCGGCAGCATTCGCCCCATGTTCACCGACAAGATCGACCAGTGCCGAGCCAACCACCACGCCATCGGCCACCTTGGCAAAGGCCGCAGCCTGTTCGGGCGTGCGCACGCCAAAGCCGACCGCCACAGGGATATCGGTCTTGGCCTTGATCCGGGCCATGGCCTCGGCCACGCCGCTGGCAGCGGCCTGCTGCATGCCGGTGATCCCGGCAACCGAGACGTAATAGAGGAAGCCGGACGAGCCTTCCAGCACCGCGGACAGCCGCGCCGCATCGGTGGTGGGGGTGGCAAGGCGGATCAGCGAAATGCCCTTGGCGCGGAGCGCCGGGCCCAGCTCCGGGTCTTCCTCGGGCGGAATATCGACACAGATCACGCCGTCGACCCCGGCCTGGGCGCAGGCATCGGCGAACCAGTCCGCGCCGCGGATCGTCATCGGGTTCGCATAGCCCATCAGCACCAGCGGCACTGCTGGATGGCGTGCGCGGAAATCAGCGGCAATCTTCAGGATATCGGCGGTGCGGGTGCCAGCGCCGAGCGAACGGAGGTTGGCCTTCTGGATCGCCGGGCCATCGGCCATCGGATCGGTAAAGGGCATGCCCAGCTCGATCACGTCGGCCCCGCCGGCCACCAGCGCATCGAGGATCGCGGGCGTCGCGGCAGGCGTCGGATCGCCCCCGGTCACGAAGGTGACGAGGGCGGGGCGGCCCTTGGCGAAGGCGGAGGAGAGGCGGCTCACAGCGAGACCCCCAGGTGTTCCGCGACCGAGAAGATGTCCTTGTCGCCGCGCCCGCAGAGGTTAACCAAAATGATCTGGTCCTTGCTCATCGTCGGAGCGACCTTGGTGACGGCGGCGATGGCGTGGCTCGGCTCAAGCGCAGGGATGATCCCTTCGGTGCGGCAGAGCAGCTGGAAGCCTTCAAGCGCTTCGGTATCGGTCACGCTGGTGTAATCGACCCGGCCGATTTCCTTGAGCCAGGAATGCTCCGGCCCGATCCCGGGATAGTCCAGCCCTGCGCTGATCGAATGGCCTTCGGTGATCTGGCCGTCCTCGTCCTGCAACAGGTAGGTCTTGTTGCCGTGAAGGATACCGGGGCGCCCGCCCGCCAACGAAGCGGCATGCTCCTTTTCAAGCCCATGCCCGGCCGCTTCAACGCCGAGCATCTTCACCTCGGGATCGTCCAGGAAGGGATGGAACAGGCCGATGGCATTGCTGCCCCCGCCAATCGCGGCAACCAGCAGGTCAGGCAGCTTGCCGGTCCGCGCGAGCATCTGGGCGCGGGCCTCCTTGCCGATCACGCTCTGGAAATCGCGGACCAGCTCCGGATAGGGGTGCGGCCCGGCGGCGGTGCCGATGATGTAGAATGTGTCGTGCACATTGGCGACCCAGTCGCGCAGCGCCTCGTTCATCGCGTCCTTCAGCGTCGCCGCGCCCGAAGTGACCGGCACCACTTCGGCGCCGAGCAATTTCATCCGGAACACGTTGGGCGCCTGCCGGGCGACGTCGGTCGCGCCCATGTAGACCACGCAGGGCAAGCCAAAGCGGGCGCAGACCGTTGCCGTGGCGACGCCATGCTGACCAGCGCCGGTTTCGGCGATGATCCGGGTCTTGCCCATGCGGATCGCCAGAAGGATCTGGCCGATGCAGTTGTTGATCTTGTGTGCGCCCGTGTGGTTCAGCTCGTCACGCTTGAACCACACCTGTGCGCCGCCCAACTCTTCCGTCAGGCGCGGCGCGAAATAGAGTGGGCTGGGGCGACCAACATAATGCTCCAGCAGGTCATCAAATTCAGCCTGGAATGCCGGGTCGGCCTTGGCGGCGCGGTATTCACGCTCCAGGTCCAGCACCAGCGGCATCAGGGTTTCGGCGACATAGCGCCCGCCGAACTGGCCGAAATGGCCGCGCTCGTCGGGTTGGTTGCGGAAGGAATTGGCCGTGCTCATGCCAGGGCGCTTGGCAGGGAATCCGGGCGCTGTCCAGCGGTCCGCTGGCCCAGATTTGCTGTCAGCTGCGCGCTGCGGCGCAGAATTCAGCAATGCGCGCCGGGTCCTTTACACCAGGGGTGCTTTCGATCCCCGATGCGGCATCGACCAGCGGCGCAGCGGTCAGCCGCACGGCTTCGGCTACGTTGGCGGGATTAAGACCCCCAGCCAGCCCCCATGGCAAGCCAATGCGCAGGCCTGCCAGCAGGGACCAGTCAAACGCCAGTCCCATCCCGCCGGGCAGGGTGCCCTTGGGGGTCTTGGCATCGAACAGGATGAAATCTGCGGCCCCGACATAGGCAGTGGCCTGGGCAATATCCTCCGCCTTGGCCACACCAATCACGCGCCAAATGGGCAGGCCGAATTGGGTGCGAAGCTCTGCCGCGCGCTGCGGGCTCTCGCTGCCGTGCAGCTGGATTGCGTCGAGCCGGGCCGCCGCAACCGCATCGGCAATGGCGGCATTGTCGGCATCGACAAACACGCCAACCCGGCCAATGCGCCCTGCAGCGCGCGCACCCAGTTCGGCGGCCATTGCGGGTGGCAGAAACCGGGGAGAGGGCGGGTAGAAATTGAACCCGGCAAAATCGGCGCGCGCGGCAATCGCCGCATCGAGCGCGGTGCTATCGGTAAGGCCGCAAAGCTTGATCCTGGGGGCGGGCATTGCCGCCCCCTAACGCGGCGGGGCTTACGGTGCCAGTTCGAACTGCACCGCGACAGTCGCGGTCAAGGCAACTTCGCCTGGAGCAACCGGGGTGGGCGCCGCCTCGGCCATGGCCATCTTGGCGTAGAGCATCGGTGCCGGGGGCGAGTAGCCACCACCTTCGCTGATGGAAATGATCCGCTTAACCTTCAGTCCTGCGGCCTTGGCATAGAGTTCCGCGCGCTGGCGGGCCTTAGCCATGGCAGCTGTGCGGGCCTCGTCCATGGCGGCTTCGCTATCATCCAGTTCGAAGCTGGGGCCGTTCACCTGGTTTGCCCCGGCATTGACCAGCGTATCCAGCACCTTGCCAAATTCGGCTAGCTTGCGCTGGCGCACGGTCACCTGATTGTTGACCTGATACGCGACAATCGAAGGGACTGTCTCTTCCAACTGCCCATCTTTCCGCACCACTTGCTGCCGATAGACCGGGTTGATGTTGAGGTTGCTGGTCTGGATGTCGCGGTCAGCGATTCCCGCGGCCTTCAACGCCGCGATTACGCGGTTCATATCGGCGGAATTGGCCGCCAGCGCCGCTGCGGCAGTCTTGCCCTGGCTGGTTACGCCAGCACTGAACACAGCAAGGTCAGGCTTGCTAAAAGAGCGTGCTTCGGCGTTCAGCGATAACAAGGTCGAAGTCGGTACGATTGGAGCCACTGGCGGCGCAACCTGCGCGGCAGCGGGCAGGGCGCAGATGAGTGCCAAGGGGGCAAGGGCATATCGAAGCGATTTCATGGCGTTCTCCTTGTTCAGTGGCAATGCAGCCCGCCAGCTTTCGCGTGGCTGAACCAAACGCGAAGCTAAAGCGTAGCCTCGATCGCGCGGGCAGCGGCAACCGGGTCTTCCGCGCGGCTGATCGGGCGGCCGATCACCAGCACCGATGCGCCGGCATCGCGGGCTTCGCGCGGGGTGACGGCGCGCTTCTGATCGCCCATCGCACCGCCAGCCGGGCGCAGGCCCGGGACCACGAAAAAGCCATCCTTCCATTGCCGATGGACTGCGCCGACTTCGTGGCCGGAACAGACAATTCCATCGAGCCCAGCCGAATTGGCCAGGTCTGCGAGGCGCATCACTTGATCATTTGCCGATCCACCGATCCCGGTGGCTGCCATGTCGCTTTCGTCAAGGCTGGTCAGCAGGGTCACGGCTACAACCTTGGTATGTTCACCGGCCGCGGCCTTAGCATCTTCCATCATCGCGCGCCCGCCCGAGGCATGGATCGTGACAATCGCGGGTTCCAGCACATGGATTGCCTGCATCGCCGCAGCCACGGTGTTGGGAATGTCATGCAGTTTCAGGTCGAGGAAGATCGGCAGCCCGATCTTGGCAATTTCGTGCACGCCGTGGTGGCCGTGCGCGCAAAAGAATTCGAGGCCCAGCTTCAATCCGCCGACATGGCCTTTGACCTTGCGGGCTAGGGCTTCGGCGGCATCCAGTTGTGGAATATCGAGCGCGAGGTAGATCGGGTTCGACATGATCAGACGGGTTCCTTACCGGCTTCGTCTTCGAGTTGTGTGGTCGTGGCGTAAGCGCTTGGCTGGCCCATCGAATTGGCTTTGACGGTGTTTTCCATCAAGCCGATCCGCCGATTAAGCCGCCATCGGACGCCCTTGTGCACCAGCCACATCGGCAGGAACCCGAGCAGAATGCCGACAATGAAGATCAGTCCGACCGGCCATTCGACGTAAAGATAGATCCCATTTTCAAGCGGCCAGAGATTGAGCGGCACCGACTGCCAGTTGATTGCGATAAACGATACGATCACAATCGTGATCAGGATCAGCAGAACAGTGCGGATCACCTGCATTTGCCTAAGTCTCCGTCAACGCCAGTGCCTTGCCCGACGATGCTAGGCGCGAACCCGGACAAGGGCAAGTTACTCGCCGAAAACCCGCGCAAAGATCGTATCGATCGCCTTGAAATGGTAATCGAGATTGAACTTCTCATCGAGCTCGGCTGGCGAGAGGGCGGCGGTGACTTCCGGATCGGCCTTGAGCAGCTCGAGCAGGTTGAGCTGCCCGTCGCTTTCCCACACCTTCATCGCATTGCGCTGGACCAGCCGGTAAGCGGTGTCCCGCTCCAACCCGGCCTGGGTCAGGGCCAGCAGCACGCGCTGCGAGTGGACTAGCCCCCCCATCTTGTCGAGGTTCTTCTGCATCCGTTCGGGATAGACGAGCAGCTTGTCGACCACCGAAGTCAGGCGGGCCAGCGCGAAGTCGAGCGTGATCGTGGCGTCGGGGCCGATAAAGCGTTCCACCGAGGAATGCGAAATGTCACGCTCATGCCACAGCGCAACGTTCTCCAGCGCCGGGGTCACGGCCGAGCGGACCATGCGGGCCAGGCCGGTGAGGTTCTCGGTCAGGATCGGGTTGCGCTTGTGCGGCATGGCCGACGAGCCCTTCTGGCCGGGCGAGAAGTATTCTTCTGCCTCGAGCACTTCGGTGCGCTGGAGGTGCCGAATTTCGATCGCCAGGCGTTCGATCGAGCTGGCGATCACGCCCAGCGTGGCAAAGAACATGGCGTGGCGATCGCGCGGGATCACCTGGGTCGAAACCGGCTCAACCGTTAGGCCGAGCTTTTCAGCGACATATTCCTCAACCGAGGGATCAATGTTGGCGAAGGTACCGACCGCGCCGGAAATCGCGCAGGTCGCCACTTCAGCCCGGGCGGCCAGCAGGCGCACCTTGCAGCGGCTGAACTCGGCATAGGCCTCGGCCAGCTTCTTGCCGAAAGTGGTCGGTTCGGCATGAATGCCGTGGCTGCGACCGATCGTCGGGGTGAACTTGTGCTCAAGCGCCCGGCGCTTGATCGCGGCCAGCAACTCGTCAAGGTCAGCCAGCAGCAGGTCGCTGGCGCGGGCCAGCTGGACCGCCAGCGTGGTGTCGAGCACGTCGGAACTGGTCATGCCCTGGTGCATAAAGCGTGCTTCGGGGCCGACCTGCTGCGCAACCCAGTCGAGGAAGGCAATCACGTCGTGCTTGGTAACGGCTTCGATCGCGTCGATTGCGGCAACGTCGATCGCAGGGTTCGTTGCCCACCAATCCCATAGCGCCTTGGCGCCGCTTGGCGGAACTACGCCGAGTTCGCCCAGCTTCTGCGTGGCGTGAGCCTCGATTTCAAACCAGATGCGATAACGCGCTTCTGGCTCCCAGATCGCGACCATCGTGGGGCGGGCGTAACGGGGGACCATGTTCGACTCCTAGCGGCTGTTGGGGGAGCCGCTAGGGTGCGGTGGCCACGAAGGCAAGGGGCGAGCGCCGCTCACCCCCGCGCTTATTCCAGCCCGTCCACGCTCTTGCTGACGAGGATGTTCACCGCAACGCGCCGGTTCTGTGCCTTGCCCTCCTCGGTCATATTGTCGGCCAGCGGGTCGGCTTCAGCCATGCCGGTCGGGGTCAGCACGCGATAGGGCTTCCAGCGGCACGCTTGCTGCAGGTAATTGATAACACTGCTGGCGCGTTTCTCGCTGAGCGTCTGGTTGTATTCCTCGCTGCCAACCGAGTCGGTGTATCCGACCACCAACAGCAAAGCGTTGCTTGTCGCTTCTGCCTGGGCAGCGGCGTTGCACAGTTCCATTTTCGCCTGAGGCGAGAGCTGCCACTTGCCGGTATCGAAGAACACGTTGGTCGTGCCCTTGATATTGTAATTGTCGATATCGGCCATGCGTCCGCGCAGCGCCTGGGTGGCAGCGGTCTGCTCGGCAAACTGCTGCTCGGTGCCATTGCGGATCATCATCGCGGTCTTGAAATCGCCAGCCTTGTAGTTGACCTGGCTGGCGAGCAGCACTTGCCCGGCCTGCACGGTCTTGACCGTCACCGGCAGCCCGTTGAGCAGCGAGGCGAGGGTTGGCTTTGGCCCCTTGCTCCCGAACAGACCGCTGCTGGCCTTGATTGCTGTCGTTTCGTTGATTGCAACCATCGTGCTGGTGCCGTCGGGTGCAGTGATCCGTATCCGGTCGCCCTTGCGCGCGGTGATGACCCCCTTCAATTCCGGCCCCGGCACCAATGTGCTCATATCGGGCAGAGGCTCGCCGGTGACGACGATATTGGGATCATTGTTTGTTTGGGCGGAAAGGCTGGCAGGGAGGGGCAGGGCCACCATTCCAAGCAACGCCAAGGCTGCCGGCTTGTTATCGATGATCCGCATCAGGTTACTCCTTAAAAGCGCAACTGCGCCCCCGACCGCGCTGGCAGAGCAATGTTGGCAATCGGTCAATAGCCTACGCGGGGGTGTGGGGCGCGGTTGCGGTGAACCGATGTGTGATCGCAGTCCTCGCGCTTTATGCCGCAACGGGTGCTTTACATTCGGAACAAAGGTCATGCGCCAAATTGACTTCCGGCAACGGCTTGCGGGCTTTGTCATGGCGGTTTAACCAATCGATTAAATCGTCGGTGCGCGGCATGATCGCGGCTTCCAGCGATCAAGCCGAATTTAATAGGAAGGCCTTATATGTCAATTCTTTATGATGAGGGGCAGCAGGCGATCGCGACCGAATCGCGCCGCGTCCTCGATGCCCGGGCAAGCAAGGACCGCCTGCTCAAACTGCTCGAGCAGGTGGGCGAACACGATGGCCCGTTCTGGGATACCGCCGTGGAGCAGGGTTGGACTGCGCTGGCCGTGCCGGAAGAGCACGGCGGGCTGGGCTTGGGCCTGGTTGAACTGGGCCTCGTTGCCCAGGCAAGCGGCGCAGCGACGGCCGGCGCGCCGTTCCTGACGCCCGGCTATGGCGTGACCCATGCGCTTGTTGCGGCAGGCAAAGCTGACCTTGCGGCGAAGTACCTGCCACTGATCGCCGCTGGCGAGGCGCGCGGAGCAGTGGCTTTTGCTGAAGGGACCGATGCGCTGCCTTCAGCTCCGGCCACCAAATTTGTCGAAGGAAAGCTGAGCGGCTCGAAGCCGGCTGTTCCCGGCGGGATCAAGGCTGAGCTGGCACTGGTCTGGGCGAGCGGCGCGAATGGCCCGGTGCTGGCCATTGCTGAATTGGGCGGGGCTGAGCGCAAGGCCGTGTCCAGCTTTGACAACAGCCGGCTCTATGCCGACCTGACCTTTGCCGGAACTCCGGCGCAAGTTCTGGCCGAGGGAGCGGCAGCGCTAACCCTGGCGCGCGAAGTGCTGGCCCGGATGGCAGTAGTTGCCGCGCACGAGCAGGTTGGCGGAGCCGAGGCGTTGCTGCACATCGCCCGCGACTATGCCGTGACCCGCAAGGCTTTTGGCCAGCTGATCGGCGCCTTCCAATCGGTCAAGCACCGCATTGCCGAGATGTATGGCCTGGTCGAGATTGCTCGGGCCAACTGCATTCATGCTGCGGCTGTGGCCGGCACAGATGCATTCCTGGTTGCAGCCGCCGATGCGCGGCTGACCGCCACCGAAGCCTATGACACTTGCGCACGTGACTGCGTTCAGATCCACGGCGGGATCGGGGTGACCTGGGAACAGGGCCTTCACCTCCATATGCGCCGGGCCCGGAGCCTGGCGATTGAGCAGGGCAACCTGCTGTTCTGGGAAGACTTGCTGGTTGAAGCACTGACGGGAGAAGCAGCATGAGCGAGATCGAAACCTATCGCGCCCAGGCCCGCGCCTGGCTGGAAAGCGTTGCGCCCAAGTATTCGCGTGAGGCGCGCGGCAAGCTGAACCTCTCGGTCGAGGAAGACCTGGCGCTGGGCCGCCAGTACATGGCCGAAAAGTATGATGCCGGTTATGCCGGTATCAACTGGAAGACCGAGATCGGCGGGCAAGGCCTGTCGAACATGCACAAGATCGCCTTCGATTCCGAAGAAATGCAGTTTGGCATGCCGAACGTCTATTTCGGCATTTCGCTGGGCATGCCGATCCCGATCCTGATCCAGTATGGTCAGGACCGTGCCTGGGTGAAGGAACGCGTCGTCAAGGCGCTGCGTGGTGAGGAAATCTGGTGCCAGCTGTTCTCCGAACCCTCGGGTGGGTCTGACTTGGCCGCATTGCGCACCAAGGCTGAACCTGATGGCAATGGCTGGCGCATGACTGGGCAGAAGGTCTGGACCAGCTGGGCGCAGTACTGCGATTACGGCGTGATCGTGGTTCGCACCGATCCGACGGTCGAAAAGCACAAGGGCCTGACCTATTTCTGGGTCGACATGAAGGCCGAAGGCGTCGAAGTCCGCCCGATCAAGCTTGCCGGCGGTGACAGCCACGTCAACGAAGTGTTCTTCGATGCCGTGCGGCTGGAAGACAGCCAGCGCATGGGCGAGGTGGGCGGCGGCTTTGGTGTAGCGCTGCACACACTGATGATCGAACGTTACATTGCCACCGACAGTGCCGGGTTTGGTCCGCATCTCGACCTGTTCGTCGATACGGCCAAGGATCTGACCATCAATGGCAAGCCGGCGCTGAGGGACGGTCGTATCCGTTCAGCAATCGCTCGTAACCACGCAATGCGTGCGGGACTGGACAGCATCACTCGTCGCGCTTTTGCGATGATGCAGGCCGGGATGCAGCCGGGCCCCGAAGGGAGCCTGCAAAAGCTGGTTGCGGTGCGCAGCCGTCAGAAGCTGTCGGAGCTGGCGCTGGACCTGCAGGGTAACCAGGCCTTTGATTTCGATCCGCATGCCTATGTGAAGGAAGACTGGGGCACCAGCTGGCTCAACGCGCCGACCGGTCGCATTGCCGGGGGTTCGGACGAGGTGCTGCTGAATACCATCGCTGAAAAGGTGCTGGGCCTGCCGCAGGACCACCGCCCCGACAAGGGCGTGCCGTTCAACGCCATTCCGGCATAACGACAGCATGACCGAAAGCGAGGACCTGGCCGAAATCCGCCGCGCAGTGCAGGCGCTCTGCGCCGAGTTTCCCGGCGAATACTGGCGCGAGAAGGACCGCACCCGCGACTATCCGGGGGAGTTCGTCGATGCGCTGACCAGGGCCGGGTTCCTCGCGGCGCTGATCCCTGGTGACTACGGCGGCTCGGGCCTCAAACTCGATGCCGCCGCCGTCATCATGGAGGAGATCCAGGCCGCCGGCTGCAACGGCGCCTCGGCTCATGCCCAGATGTACATCATGAACACGCTGCTGAAGTACGGCAGCGAAGAGCAGAAACGCGCCTATCTGCCGGGCATTGCCGATGGCTCGCTGCGTCTCCAGGCGTTTGGCGTGTCAGAACCGACCAGCGGGACGGACACGCTGTCCTTGCGCACTGTCGCGGTGCGCGATGGCGATGAATATGTCGTCAACGGCCAGAAGATCTGGACCAGCCGGGCCGAGCATTCCGACCTGATGCTGCTGCTCGCCCGCACCACGCCGCGTGAACAGGTGGCAAAGAAGACCGAAGGGCTCTCGATCTTCCTGGTTGATATGCGCCAGGCCGTGGGTAGCGGAATGACGATCAAGCCGATCCGCACGATGATGAACCACTCCACCACCGAGGTGTTCTTCGATGACCTGCGCATCCCGGCAAGCAGCCTGATTGGCGAAGAAGGCCAGGGCTTCCGCTATATCCTCTCCGGCATGAATGCCGAGCGCATCCTGATCGCGGCTGAATGCATTGGTGATGCCAAGTGGTTCATCCAGAAGGCCAGCGACTATGCCAAGGATCGCAAGGTCTTCAATCGGCCGATCGGTCAGAACCAGGGCGTGCAGTTCCCGATTGCGCGCTGCTATGCCCAGATGCGCGCCGCTGAACTGATGGTCCACCACGCCGCGCAGGTCTATGACAACGGCGGCAATCCGGGAGCCGAGGCCAACATGGCCAAGATGCTGGCGAGCGAGGCCAGCTGGGCCGCAGCCGACATGTGCGTCCAGACCTTCGGCGGCTTCGGTTTTGCCGAGGAATACGATGTGGAGCGCAAGTTCCGCGAGGCGCGGCTCTATACCGTCGCGCCGATCAGCACCAACCTGATCCTGTCCTATCTGGCCGAGCACGTGCTGGGCCTGCCGCGTTCCTACTGAGGGGGAGACTTCCGATGGCTATCAAGACCCGCATCACCGAACTGCTCGGCATTGAGCATCCGATCGTCCAGGGCGGCATGCAGTGGGTTGGGGTGGCCGAAATGGCCAGTGCTGTCTCCAATGCTGGCGGTCTTGGCATCCTGACCGGCCTGACCCAGCCCGATGCCAAGGCGCTGGCTGCCGAAATCGAACGGTGCCGGTCGATGACCGACAAGCCGTTCGGCGTGAACATGACCGTGTTCCCGACGATCAATCCGCCCGATTACAAGGCCTATACCCAGGCGATCATCGATTCTGGCGTCAAGATCGTGGAGACCGCCGGCACACCGGCCGTGCGCGAACTGTGGGAGATGATGAAGCCCCACGGCATCAAGATCCTCCACAAGTGCACCGCTGTGCGCCACGCCCTTTCTGCCGAGAAGGCCGGGGTCGACGTGATCTCGATCGACGGCTTCGAATGCGCCGGCCATCCCGGTGAGGATGACATTCCCGGCCTGATCCTGATCCCGGCAGCGGCTGACAAGGTCAAGATCCCGCTGCTCGCCAGCGGCGGCTTTGGCGATGGGCGCGGCCTTGCCGCTGCGCTGGCGCTGGGGGCGGACGGGATCAACATGGGCACGCGCTTCACGGCCACGGTCGAAGCCCCGATCCACCAGTCGTTCAAGGATGCCATGGTGGCGAATGACGAACGCTCGACCGACCTGATCTTCCGCACCTTCCGCAACACGGCCCGCGTCGCCAAGAACGAGATCAGCCAGCAGGTTGTCGCCGCCGAGCGCGAAGGCAAGCCGTTCGAGGAAGTCGCGCACCTGGTGAAGGGCGTGCGCGGCCGGGAAGGGCTGAGCACTGGCGATACCAATCACGGCATCTGGTCGGCCGGCATGATCCAGGGCCTGATCCACGACGTGCCGACCTGCGAAGTGCTGGTCAGCCGGATCGTCAAGGACGCAGAGGCGATCATCAAGGGCCGCCTCGCCGGGATGGTCAACTAGGCGAAACGCCAGGTTCTAAGGGGCTCGCCGGCGGTAATTGTCCCGCTCGCCCCCACGGGCTCGGCGCCTTTGCCCTGCAGGCGGGCGATGGTCGCGACATCGCTCGCCGGGACATGGGCGAGGGTGCGCTTGCCCGAGCCCGTCTGCGCCACCACCACGCCCGAACGCGGCTGGCCTTCGCGGTCGTAGAACACGGTATAGCTCTCCACACTCGCCGCGCCGGTGTAGTCCTGGTCCAGTTCGGGCACCGGACCGCGCTTCGCATCGGCTTCGGCCTGGAAGTCATAAGCGCGGGGGAAGCTCGCCGCCGGGATCGGCCGCGTGCTGACCGCGATGGTGTGGTTGTGCGTGGCATAGCCACCATTGGCGAAGAGCAGGCCAGTTCCGCCGGTTTCGCGCAGCTTCAGGGCCATGGAGGCGACCGCGTGGCTCATGTAATTGCCAATTGGCCCGCCGCCGAAGGTCAGTCCGCCGAATACCGTTGCCGCCTTGTCCACCGGCCAACCCAGCACGCGGCGCGCCATCTTTGGCACGCAGGGGAAACAGGAATAAAGCTCGACCGCGTCAAGATCCTCGACCGAGAGTTGGTTAAGCTCCATCGTCTTGAGGATCGAGACTTCCATCCCGGCGCTATGGACATAGCTGTCGCGCGCCAGGACCGAGTTTGCTTCATGCGCCGCTGCGCCATTGCCGACATAGATCCATTGGGCTTCGGGAATGCCGCGCGCGCGCGCTTCACCGGCCGCCATGACAATGAATCCGGCCCCTTGGTTGACCGCCGCATTGGCTACCTGGAGCTTGGTGTAGGGAAAGGCGATGGGGCGGTTCTTGTCACCGGGCGTGATCACGTCCTCCGCCGAAACGGGCTTGCGGATCCAGGCCGCGGGATTGCTGGCGGCAACTTCGGAGAAGCGGCTCCAGATTTCGCCGCTCTCGGCTTGCCCTTCGGCCAGCGTCTGCCCCAGCGAGGCGCGCAGGGCGTTCTCGTAAAGCGGGTAGACGTCGGTCGGCACGACCAGCCCGTGGCTTTGGGCATAGCCCACTTTCACGCGGTGCGTGGCATCGCGCAGCGCGTCGCCCTTCTGACCGCCGCTGGCCGCCGCCTTGCGTGCACCGGCGGTGCGCAGGGCTTCGGCCCCTGTCACCAGGGCGATTCTGATCTCACCCGCGCCGATCTTGTTGGCCGCTTCGTTCAGCAGCAGGATCGGGCTGTCGCCGTTCGGGCCCTTGGACTGGACCAGTTCAGCATGGCTTGCACCCAGCGCTGCAGCCACCGGGCTGCTGGCGTCGGCAATCTCGGGAAAAGCGATTTGCTGGACTACGCCGATCCAGTCCGCATCCGTCAGCACGGACGCGCCCGCATCGACCTCAGCGGCGCGCAAGGCATCAGCCATAAGGGTAACGGGATCACGGCCTTCCAGCGGATTTTCCGGGCGGTCGTTGATCTGGCCAACACCGACGATCACAGGCAGCAGGTCTGGATTCATCGTATCAATCCTTGCGCAATTTAATTGACCGGTTAAACCAGAGACAAAGCAGGTTTGAACCTGCCCCGCAACTGCATTTCATCTTGAGGAGGAGCCACCATGGCCGAAGCCTATATCATCGATGCCGTCCGGACCCCGCGTGGGGTTGGCAAGCCGGGCAAGGGTGCCCTGTCGCACCTCCACCCGCAGCACCTCGCCGCGACCTGCCTCAAGGCAATCAAGGATCGCAACGGACTGGATACGAGCACGGTTGACGACATCATCTGGTCAACCTCCAGCCAGAACGGCAAGCAGGGCGGGGACCTGGGCCGCATGTCGGCGCTGGCCGCCGGCTATGACATCTCGGCCAGCGGCACCACGCTTGACCGGTTCTGCGGTGGCGGCATCACTTCGGTGAACCTGGCGGCGGCCACGATCATGTCGGGCATGGAAGACTGCGTCATCGCCGGCGGGACCGAGATGATGAGCTTCACCGCTGCCTATGGCGCTGAATTGGCCAATGCGGGCATTCGTCCGCTGGGCATGGGTTCGGGCAACCTGGCGCTCGATGCGATCCATCCGCAAAGCCACCAGGGCGTTTGCGGCGATGCGATTGCCGCGCGCGAGGGGATCGATCGTCAGGCCCTCGATGCCCTGGCGCTGGTCAGTCAGGAACGCGCCGCCCGCGCCATCCGCGAAGGCCGCTTCGACAAGTCGGTGGTTACCGTCTACAACGATGATGGCACCGTGGCGCTCGACCATGAGGAGTTCCCACGCCCCGAAACCACCATGGAAGGGCTGTCCTCGCTCAAGGCCAGCTTCGATGGCATGGCCGATTTTGATCTGGGGGGCGGCGTTACCTTCAAGAAGCAGATCCAGCGCGTGTACCCTGAGCTTGACTGGAAGGGCGTGCACCACGCCGGCAACTCCTCGGGCGTGGTCGATGGCGCCGCCGCGATCCTGATCACCAGCAAGGACTATGCCGACAAGCACGGCCTCAAGCCCCGCGGCCGGATCGTCGCCTATGCCAACCAGGGCGATTGCCCCACGCTGATGCTCAACGCCCCGGTTCCGGCGGCCAGGAAGGTCCTTGAAAAGGCGGGCCTCAAGGTTGAGGACATCGACGTCTGGGAAATCAACGAAGCCTTTGCCGTTGTGGCTGAGAAGTTCATCCGCGATCTCAAGCTCGATCGGGAGAAGGTGAACATCAACGGCGGCGCCATGGCGCTGGGCCACCCGATCGGCGCGACCGGCTCGATCCTGATCGGCACCGCGCTGGATGAGTTGGAGCGTTCGGGCGGCCGCTATGGCCTGGTTACCATGTGCGCGGCTGGCGGCATGGCCCCGGCGATCATCATCGAGCGGCTCTGACTGGCTGCGGGGGAAGGAGGAGCGTAAGCCCATGCCCACACTCTATGACTTCCCCCGCGCACCCAGCCCGCGCCGGGCGCGCATCGTGCTGGCGGAGAAGGGCATTGCCCATGAGACCCGGATCATCGATCTGGCTGCGGGCGAGCACCTGTCTGACGCCTACCGCGCGATCAACCCGGGGCTGACCGTGCCCGCCCTCGCGCTGGAGGATGGCACCGTGCTGGCCGACAATGCCGCCATTGCCGCCTGGGCAGAGGCGTTCAAGCCCGATCCCCCGCTGTTCGGCACCACCCCTGTCGACAAGGCCGAGATTGCCAGCTGGAACAGCAAGGCCGAGGGGGAGTGCCTGATGGCCATTGCCGAAGCCATGCGCAACAGCGCCCCGGCGATGAAGGACCGTGCGCTTCCGGGGCCGGTCAACTATGCCCAGATCCCCGAACTGGCCGAACGCGGCAAGGTGCGGCTGCTCCACTTCCTCGACAAGCTCGATGCGCACCTCGCGACCCGCGATTACCTCGCCGCCAGCGGCTTCTCGATCGCTGACATCACCTGCGGCGTCGCGGTCGATTTCGCCCGCGTGCTGCGGATCGACCCGGGCGAGGGGAGGCCCAACCTCGCCGCCTGGCGCGCCCGGCTGGCCGCGCGGCCCGCGTTCAACCTGTAAGGTCGTCCGCCGCGTCCGGCGCATCGGCCAACTGCGCGGCGTTGGCGATGGCGTTCGCCCGCATCTGGTCGATCATCGCGTCGATGCTGTCATAGACCGCCTGCGCATCCGCAGCCTCCTGCGCGTCCCATTCGGCGCGCAACCGTTCATAGACCGGATGGCCGGGGCGCAGCGCGGCATAGTGCGTGCCGTTCGCCGCCCAGCGGTGCCCCCGGCGCTGGCGTAGCAGAAACAGCAGCAGCGCCGTGTCATAGCGCCGCCAGGTGCCCACCACTTCGCCCCCGCGCACCACCGGGCGCTCCTCGCCCGCAATCGCGCGTTCCAGCGCACAATCCTCCAGCCGCGCGATCCCGCGATCAATCGCCAGTTCCCAGGCGGCAGCAAAGCCTTCCGCGCCCGGCTGGTGGCGCAGGCGATAGAGCGCCTCCAGCGAAGCCCCGATATGCCGCGCCGCCTGCGTCACGATGCCGGTTGCCGCCAGCATGGCGATAAAGGCCCGCTGCCGCTCCGGCGTGATCGAATTGCGCCGCGGCGCCTTGTGGCAATAGGGTTTGAAGCCCAGCAGCGGATCGTCCTGCTCCAGCGGCAGATCGGCAAAGGCCGTGCGGCTGGTCCGGCGGGAAGGGCGGGCGGAGTGGCAGGTCAAGGCCCCACGCGCTGCGCCTCGCGCCCCGGCGGGCGGCTCTGTTTCTGACATGATCGGATACCTCCGGGCCGCTTGGGGGCGGCGCTCACAGACACGGTGATCGTTTACCAGAGCCAAGGGGTTGTAGGAAAATGGTTTGATTCCAAAATCCTTCCCCCTGTGATGGGGGAAGGATACCGCAGCTTACGGATGCAATCCGCTAGCGAAGGTAGGATGGGGGTGAAGCCGCAGGCGCAGCGCCAAACCCTCCACCCCCATCCAGGCGCGCCTAGGGCTCCTGCGTCGCCAAGGTTTGCCATCCTTCCCCCATCAAGGGGGAAGATAAATAAGTGTTTGCACTATCATCTAATTGCAGCAAATACAGAAACTTGCTCCATTCGGGTCGGGAACGGGAATGCTGCAGGAACTCAACCAGCTGAGGCGGCTGTACTACGGCGATAACCTTGATGTGCTGCGCGAACATATCGCCAGCGAGAGTGTTGATCTGGTCTACCTTGATCCGCCGTTCAATTCGAATGCCAATTACAACATCCTGTTCAAATCACCGGCTGGCAAGGCGGCCGACAGTCAGATTGAGGCGTTTGAGGATACCTGGCACTGGAATGACAAGGCCGAAGCCGCGTTTCATGACGTAATGACCTGCGGCAATACCGACGTGGCCGAACTGCTGCGGGCGATGCGCGGGTTCCTGAAGGAAAACGACATGATGGCCTATCTGGCCATGATGGCGGCGCGGCTGATCGAACTGCACCGCGTGCTGAAGCCGACCGGCAGCCTATACCTGCACTGCGATCCCACCGCGAGCCATTACCTGAAGCTGCTGTTGGATGGGGCGTTTGGGGGTGGATACGTGAATGAGATTATCTGGAAGCGGTACGGCGCGCACAATGACGTAGGCCAGGGATCAAAGCACTATGGCCGAGTTCACGACACGATTTTCTTTTACAGCAAGTCAGCGGATCGCAAGTGGCAGCAGCTGTTTATGCCGCTGGACCCCGAGTACGTAAAATCAACCTATCGAATGGACGATGGGGACGGCCGTTTTTACACTACTACGCCTTTGACCGCTCCGGGAGGGGCTGAAAAGGGCAACCCCGTTTTCGAGTGGAACGGACATACGCGAGCATGGCGTTATAATAAGGAAACATTTCAGCGCCTTCACGACGAAGGCCGGCTCTATTATTCAAAAACAGGATATGTCCGTCAGAAGTTGTGCCTTGATGAATCCAAAGGGGTGCCTGTCCAGACAATCTGGAATGATATCCCATCTTTAGTAGGGGCGAACAAAGAACGCCTCGGCTACCCCACCCAGAAACCTCTCGCGCTGCTCGAACGCATCATCCAGGCCTCGTCCAACGAAGGCGACGTGGTGCTCGATCCCTTCTGCGGTTGCGGCACCGCGATCGATGCGGCGCAAAAGCTGAACCGGCAGTGGATCGGGATTGACGTGACGCACCTGTCCATCGGCTTGATCGAGCGGCGGATGAAGGATCGTTATGGCGATGATCTGGCCTATCTGGTGATCGGCACGCCCAATGATCTGGCCTCTGCGCAAAAGCTGGCCGCAGACGAACCGCATCAGTTCCAGTACTGGATCACCCAGGCGGTTGACGGCCAGCCCTATCAGGGCGGACGCAAGGGGGCGGATCGCGGGATTGATGGCTATCTCTACTTCACCGGGCATGATCGCAAGACCGAGGCGGCAATCATCTCGGTCAAGGCCGGGCGCAATGTCGGTGTGGCCATGGTGCGCGATCTGAAAGGGGTGATCGAGCGTGAGAAATCGCCCATCGGCATCTTCATCTGCGCGGTGAACCCGACCCGCGAAATGGAACGCGAAGCCGCCGCCGCCGGGGTTTATGAAGCCGCCGATGGCCGCACCTATCCGCGCCTGCAGATTTTCACCCTGGCCGAATATTTCCAGGGACTGCGCCCCAAGGTGCCACTGCTTGACCGGCAGGCTGCCTACAAAAAGGCGGTGCGCGAGGATGACAGCGCCAGGCAGGGGGT